>JABAOC010007364.1_pt3 | contig 14073 bp, 15 predicted proteins | sample 7062161 | NCBI WGS metagenome assembly JABAOC01 (sample SAMN14538625, study PRJNA623070) | marine sediment metagenome | biome: marine biome [ENVO:00000428]; feature: marine pelagic biome [ENVO:01000023]; material: deep marine sediment [ENVO:00002113] | place: India: Gulf of Khambhat ... | reverse complement strand
TTGGAGGCCCTCTCGAACTCGCTTCGGGCTTGTCCAAGGCCTCTGGCTAGCTCTGGAATCCTCTTTGGCCCCCATATGAGCAGCGTCACCACTACCAGAATGATGAAAATCCACTCCGTTCCTGTAATCATGCTTCAACCACCTCTTCTCTCATTCTCAAAATGTTATTTAACCATTTCTCAGCTTATGCTAAAGTAAATTAATAACCCATTTTTCGAAATATCGCCCCTTTAACTCGCCTCGAGGCTGTGGTGATTCTAAATAACCGAGTCCATAGGATGGATGGGTCGTAGGGACATAGTTACAGGAGCACCTTCTACTTGGAATTACTTTCATGGTGCCTTCTAAGAATAGCCTACCTTTAGTTAATCAGAGTAACAATGCCATGCCATTATTTTTTGTAGCAAAGAGGTCCAACCACGAGAGGACCATGAGCTGGCTCCGATACTACAGTGGAGTGCTAAAGCCGTCTAACCTATATGCTTGGGAGAAGGGTAAACTCCAACCAAAGCCTTAGTGACCAAGGAAATTGGAGAGATTTGCCAACAACTTGACCAATGTGTAACTTACATTGCTCGTCAAACCTCATTACAATGATCAACGTTACAATTACCAATGAGTAAACTAGACATTAGAAAGGAGCAGAATGGCAATGAGGCGACTTAGTCGACGTGGATCGACACCTCATGGCTGATACCATGATTCCTGGTGGAACTATAGAATACATACAAACGTCTCAAATACCACAACCGCAGTGATTTCTTGACAAACCACATGTCCTCGGACTGGCCGGTCACTTGGGTGAAGAAGGATTACCACGTCCACGAGAGCCACTCATCCGACGCCCCGGGCGCCACCGTTGTGAGGTACTGCAGGATAGCCGAGATACGTGGCATCGACGAGATCGCCTTTACCACCCACCTCATCGTTAGAGGCCCAGATGTCGAGATCGGAGTTGCCCCATCGCGGATACTAGGATACCTCGAAGAGATCGAGGAGGCTCAGGATTCGACCTCAGTCAGTCTCAGGGCCGGCCTTGAGGTCGACTACTTCCCTCAGGATGAGAGGCTGCTCGAGCGGATACTTGACGAGCACCCTCTCGACTTCGTCCTCGGTAGCCTGCACTACATCCACGAGTACGACATCGGGGTTCAACAGGGTTCCAAAGATTTCTTTGGGGGGAGGCCCCTCGATGAGGCCCTCGATGTCTACTACCGAGGATGGGCCAAGGCTGTTGAGAGTGGGCTCTTCGACGTCATGGCTCACCCTGACTACTTCCGAAAACATTTACCATTGACCCACGGTGATCCTATCACCTGGGAACAGTTTGGCATGGCAATCTACGACGCTTTTGACAGCCTCAGGAGCCAAGGCGTAGGCATCGAGGTAAACTCTTCCGGTTTAAGGCATGGGATCCATGAAATCTATCCCCTCAAGGAGTTCCTGGTGGCAGCGAGGGAGGCGGGTGTCGACAAGGTCACGGTCGGCTCCGACAGCCATACTGTCGAGGGTCTTGGGGAGAACACCCTAGAAGCCGTCAAGCGCCTCCGGGAGGCTGGATACAAATATCTCTGCGTCTTTGAGGAGAGAAGGAATCGGAAGATAGATCTCTCTAAAATATTATAGAGTTGAATTTCAAGGACCTGGTCTTACGCCTAAAACTAGGTCTAGGTCTAACACGTCATTGTCCCTAAGGACGGTCAACGTTATAGTGTTCCCGGGCGCTTTGGTCCGCTCCAGGTAAACCACTAGGTCGTAGAAATCGTTGACGGTCCTGCCATCGACGCCGATGATGACGTCGCCGCCCACAGTGATCCTGAAGCCTTCCACTGTTACTTCCCTTGTGCCCCCCTTCAACCCGGCGTGATCGGCAGGCCCACCGCTAACTACCTCAGATACGAGAGCACCTCTTGTTGACTCGTCCAGATCCATTAGCTCATTGAGGGCGGGCGTCAGGCCCGAGCCCCTGATGCCGAGGTACGGGTGCTCGTAATTGCCCTCCTCGATAAGGGTTGGGACCTCCCTCTCGATAGTGTCAGAAGGGATGGCGAAGCCGATACCTGAGAACTGCTGAGTCTCGCTTATGATGGCGGTGTTCATGCCTACCACCTCCCCTTTCATGTTCAGCAAGGGTCCGCCGCTGTTACCTGGGTTTATGGCGGCGTCTGTTTGTATGACATCAACGATTGTATACCCTCCAGGTGCGTCCATCTGCCTACCGACTGCGCTCACGATGCCGGCGGTCATGGTGTCGGCTAGTCCGAAGGGGTTGCCGAGGGCGATGACCCCCTCCCCCACGAGGAGCTTCGATGACTCCCCGAGCTTGATGGGCCTTAACAGGTATGAGGCCACATCTACATCCACGACGGCGAGGTCCACGTAGGGATCTGTCCCGACGAGGGAGGCCGGGACGATCGTTCCGTCTATGAAGGTGACGGTAATACCATCCTCCACGGCACCCTCAACAACATGATTGTTTGTGATGATCCTTCCCTCCATGTCGTAGACGAACCCGGAGCCCTGGCCACCGCCCAAAAGGGTTCGGACGGTGATTAGAACCACAGACCTTCGGGTCTGATTGTAGATCTGGGTCAACTCAATACCACTTGAAACGTTCCCCGGCCCTTGAAGCTGGATTGCGTCCCTTAGGGCAGATATCTCGTAGCTCGCGCTCTGCAGCTGGAAACGGAGGGTCTCCAGCTCCTGGTCGAGGCTCTCTATCTCCTCGTTGAGATCCACCACGCTTTGATTTGCTTTGTTTACAAAGTAATAGGCGATGGCGAAGTTACCGATGACTAAAATAACTATGATTAAAACCGGGAGCGCGCTGCTCCCAGACCTTCGATTCCTTCCCGATTCAAAAAACCACTCGTCACCCAAAACAAACACCCTGGAAAGTTCTCGGAACGCTGAGATAAATTCTCTTCGCAATCTGTTATGGAACGATCAAAGACAATGTACTTAGAACCAGCTCGTCGCAATAACTGGTAGAATACTACTTTGCTGGTTCATATTTGCAGGAAGGATCAAACCTTATACGCCTTACATAACACGGTTCTCTTGTTGATATGCGGCTCGCATCACTCTTTTCCGGCGGCAAGGACAGCACATACGCGACCCAACGAGCATCAAGGGAGGGTAACGAGGTCGCCTACCTCGTCACAATGAGGTCTAGGAGGGACGACAGCTGGATGTTCCACACCGTCAACATACACCTCGCCCCAACTATCGCCAGAGCCTTGGGGATCGAGAGCGTATGTGCAGAGACTGGAGGAGAGATGGAGAAAGAGCTAGAAGATTTGAGGGGGGTCCTGAGCGGCCTGGACATGGATGGCCTAGTATCAGGGGCCATCGCCTCCAACTATCAGAGGAGCCGGCTCGATCGCGTCTGCGATGAGTTGGGCCTAGAGCACGTCGCCCCTCTCTGGGGGATGGATGGCTACGAGCTGCTCAGCGAGATGCTGTCGGATGGGATGGTGATACTGGTGACCGCCGTTGCTGCCCTAGGCCTCGATGAGGGGTGGCTCGGCAGGACTCTGGACGAGGAAGCCGTTACCGAGCTGCGAGCCCTAAACAGGCGTTACGGAGTAAACGTCTGCGGCGAGGGAGGGGAGATGGAGACCCTCGTCTTGGACGCTCCCTGGTTCAGAAGTAGGCTGGATGTGGTGAGGGCGAGGAGCGATTGGGACGGTGTGAGAGGGGCCTACTTGGTGGAAGAGGCGAGGTTGGCTCCCAAGCATGCCGATACATAAAGGTTAAAAGGGGGAGGCTCTCAGAGGGTTCAGGAGAGGTTTAGCGGTGATCGCCCGCCAAACAGTCTAGGCCGAAAGGCCTCTAATAGAGTACTCTCAGATAATCCTCTCCGTTCTCGGTTGCCGTACATGTGGCAGCCGGACCTAGGTGTACTCTCAGGCGGAACCACCGTTTCTAAGCGACAAAGAGAACAGGTGATACGAGATGAGTGAGAAGAAGGAGGAGGTCGTCTCCGAGGCCCTGAAGGCCGAGGAGAGGCTCAGGTCGATGTGGTATATCCTCGACCTAGAAGGGAGGCTCGTGCCACTGGACGAGTTCGACTTCAGGGGGCGCGAGAACTTGAGGATCTACTCGGGATACGAGGTCGAGAAGGACAGGACAGTCACCCAGGAGCCGCCACACGTCAACCTGATGAGGGGCCTCGAGCTAGTCGACTACGAGTCGGCCTCTGATCCGGGGAACTTCAGGTACTACCCTAAGGGTAGGATGGTCAAGGCTCTGCTGGAGGAGTACGTCACACAGATGGTTCTCGACTACGGAGGCATGGAGGTCGAGACGCCCATCATGTACGACATGAAGCACCCCACTCTCGAAAAGTACCTCCACAGGTTCCCGGCGCGGCAGTACACGATCAAGCACGACGACGACCAGTACTTCCTCAGGTTCGCAGCGTGCTTCGGCCAGTTCCTCATGGCCCACGACGCCACCATCAGCTATCGCGACCTTCCACTACGGATCTATGAGCTTACTAGGTACAGCTTCAGGCGGGAGCAGCGGGGGGAGCTCGCAGGCCTCAGGAGGCTCAGGGCGTTCACTATGCCCGACGTCCACGCCATGTGCAGAGACCTCCCCCAGGCGAAGAAGGAGTTCCTGCGCAGGTACAAACTCGTCGAGGACACCTTGACCGGCATCGGCTTCGATGTAAACAAACTCGAGATGGGCCTCAGGATGACCGAGGACTTCTGGAAGGAGAATAGGAAGTTTGTCAGGTCCTTCGTCAGGAGGTTCGGGAAACCGGTGCTGCTGGAGCTATGGAAGGAGAGGTTCGCTTACTTCATCCTCAAGTACGACGTCAACTTCATCGACGCCCTCGAGAAGGCGTCGGCTCTGGCGACCGACCAGTTCGACGTCGAGAACGGGGAGAGGTACGGCATAACCTTCATGGACGAGGACGGCCACGAGAAGCACCCCATTATCCTTCACTGCAGCCCGAGCGGCGCCATAGAGAGGGATATCTATGCTCTCCTAGAGAAGGCCCACATGGAGATGCAGAGTGGGATGAGGCCGATGCTCCCCCTTTGGCTTGCGCCGACCCAGGTGAGGATGATACCGGTCTCCGAGGACCACGTCGCTCTGGCGCAGGACTACGCCAAGAGGATGATAAGGAGCAGGATAAGAGCCGACTTTGACGACAGGACGGAGACAGTCCAGAAGAAGATCAGGGACGCCGAGAGGGAGTGGATCCCGTACATCGTCGTCCTCGGCGAGAGGGAAGTGGGCACAGAGAAGGTGCCTGTCAGGGTCAGAGAGGATGGCAAGATACACCAGATGTCGGTAAGGGAACTTGCAGCCGAGATCAAGAAAAAAGTCAAAGGCAGACCCTACCGGCCTTTGCCCATGCCGATGAGCGTCCAGAGGCGGCCTAAATTCGTCGGCTAGGCGACGCCATGGCGCCACCTTTCTATCCTCTTATCCTTTTTACTCCCTTTCTTGTAGTGCTTGTAGTGCTCCCTGCAAAGGTAGGCCCGCCTGCCCTCCACATCCAGGCCCGCGGCCTTCACCTTCGGCCCGGAGATGGACCTCACCGCATCCTCGTCGCAGTTGGCTACGGAGCACTTCGTCCCCTTACCTATCCTCCCCATACCGGACACCGACGACTTCTTCCCGTATCCGAACCTAACGACTATGTATAAAAATAATGGTTCAACCTCCGTTAGCCGCCAGAAAATTTGGCCTTTGGAGCGGTTTTCTTGAATTACTTTTAATTAAACATTCTTTATACCTTAAATTCGTGTGGCGTTTCGTATGGCCGACGTCGAGAGGAGCGTCCTGGACTTAAGGTACTGCGGGGAAGTATACACTGAGAAGCTGCTCCGTGCCGTCAGGAGGAGATGCGAAGAAGGGGGTCCAAGCATCGTTGTGGTAGCCTCTGAGACCGGTAGGAGCGCAGTGAGGGCCTTGGAAATGTTTCAGGACAGTTCAATCAAACTGGTTGTAGTTACCCACTATCCCGCGACCACGTGGGGGCCCAAGGGGAAGATCCCGATAGGGTTGAAACGCGACGAGTACTCCAACATCTTGGCAAGGCTGCTTGAAAGCGGCGTGAGTGTAGTCCAAGGGACGAGACCGTTCGCGCCGCCGACTAGGTCCATCGGCTGGAACTTCCCCACCCCAGAGGGTATAATTGACAAGACCCTTGAGGTATTCGGTGCTGGCGCGAAGATCGCCATAGAGGCTGCGATCATGGCGACGGACGCCGGTGAAGTCGGGGAGGGTGAGGATAAAGTGGCGTGCGCTGGCACCTTCAAGGGCCTTGACACGGCCCTAGTGGTGAGGACGGCATACAGCATGAACTTCTTCAAGGAATTCGAGGTCAGGGAGGTGGTTGCGAAGCCGCTGCATCGGGTTAGGAGGCTCCCGGAGCACGAATTCGAGAACTGGAAGGGAGACCTCGAGAAATACTACGCCGGATCTTGAAAGGCTCCTCCCATCCCAACTAATATTTGTATCCGAGACGCCTAAGGAAGGTTAACGAGGAATCTGTATGGGGAACGTCGGCGTAACCTTGTCCAAATCCGACCCCGCCGGTGTGAACATTCTGGGGGCTTTCAAGGAGGTGGGCTTTGAGGAGACGGAAAAACACGGGATCCTGAGAAGGAACAGCGTATTCCTGATCGTCTTAGAGCCCCTCATAGTGCCAGAGGAGAGGTACAGGGTCCCGAAGGAGCCCGATCCATATCCAGCCGACTACGACGCGATGGCCGAGGCGTACGGCCTCGACTACATTGTCGTCGCCTCACGCCACTGGGCGAGAAGCGGCAAGCCCAGCCTCACCGTCCACCCGACCGGCAACTTCGGGAAGGCGATGTACGGGGGGAGGCCAAGGGAGCTTCAGAGGACGGTGGCGAACCCGATGCGCGATGTCTTCCTGGAGCTGCTGGAGGACCCGCTTAGGGGCTTCGAGGTCTCACTGGAAGCCACCCACCACTCGCCCACCCAGTTCGAGACGCCGATGTTCTTCGCGGAGCTCGGGAGCGGCAAGAGACAGTGGCGGGACGAGGAAGCAGGACGGTATCTGGCAGAGGCGATCTTGAGGGGGATCGAGGAGGATAGGAAGGCACCGGTGGCCATCGGCTTTGGGGGTGGTCACTACTGCCCAACCTTCTCGGTCATGGAGAGGGAGGACGCCTTCGGCCATATCGCGGCGAAGTACGCCTTAGATCTCCTTACCCCCGACCTCATCGGTCAGATGGTGGAGCGCACCGTCGACGGCGTCGAGAGGGCCGTCCTCGAGAAGGGCTTGAAGGGCTACCAGAGGAAGAAGATCGAGGTCGCCCTCAGGAAGCTGGGCCTGGAGATCGAAGGGCGTTAATGCCTATTATCCGAGGCCTACCTTGATACGAATCTATTTCCCTTGATGAAGAACCTCAGTTCCTCGGGCAGGTCCTCGGTTACTCCGATCCTTTGGGATGTCCCAATGTCGATGTCCTCCACCGTCCCTCGATTAACGATGATCTCGCTGTCCGCCCTTGTGATGTCCAGCCCGTTGAACTTGTTGGTCACGGCCATAGCCCTCGCTAGTTTGCCCGGGCCGCTGGTAAGGTTCTGGATGTCCGTAACCCTCCTGTTCTCCATCATATTCGTAACTCCCTCTAGCGGCTCCAGCGCCCTGACGAGGACGGCCCCCACCTCCCCCTCCCTGTGAGCGACGATGTTCAGGAGCCACCAAGTGTGAACCATGTACACAAAGAGCCTCCCGGGCTCACCGAACATGGGTCTATTGTAGTTCTTTCTGCCCTTGTACGCCCTCGAGGCGGGGTCCCGATCCCCGTAGTAGGCCTCAGTCTCCACGATCTTCCCGGACAGGATGCTGGACTCGGTCCTCCTGACCATGATCTTATCGAGCAAGTCCCTCGCAACGATTGCCGGGTCCCTTCTGTAGAAACTCCTCTCCAAAGGGAGCCGACCCGACGCCATGGACCAGTCCAGCCTCTGATTGTGGCCTCTAAACCGCCTCGAACTTCCAGCTCTCCCTGTTATCCCACATGTCCGTGAGAAAGCGCTTTGCCTGCCCAGGAGGGAGGCTGAGGAAGAGCTTCGCCAAGTGCTTGCAGAGCCTCTTCCTGTCAACGCCCTTCCGCCAGTCGTCGCAGTCGTGCCTAAGTGCCCTCTTTACCGTGTCGATGTCAATGAAGTAATCCCTTATCTCGGCTTGAACTCGATCCGCCGAGCTCACGTTAATCGTCAGCTCCCCGTCGTCGATCTTCTCGCCCCTTGAGAGCCTGGAGGTCGTGGTGAACCTCATAAGGTGATCTGCGACGCTCAGCTCCTCCTCTTCTATAGCGAAGGCGTCGAGGGTCTGTACGCCTGATGGCCGCTGCGCCTGCTTCCTGTGCTCCACGATCTTCTTCAGGGCGGCAGTCTGCTCGGGTGTGGCCCGGTCCAGCATCGTGAGCATCTCCACCGCGTTCTTCACGGCGTTGGCCGTGAAGTGGTTGTTGAAGTATCCGTAGACCTTTCTCGCCCTCCGGCCCGTCTCCTCGACCTTGGGTATCCAAGTTTCAAGCTCCACAGGGGAATACTCGTAGTTGTACCATGGGCGAGTGCCGTGGCCGTGCCATCGGATGTAGGCGAAGTCTGCCGTGACGTGGATCTCGGGAGGGAGAAGCGGCTCGTCGACGATTGTGTAGGCGACATTATGCTTCTCAAGGATCTCGTACGTTTCGTCTCGCATCCAGGATCTGTGCCTGAACTCGACTGCCCACTCGTAGTTCTCCGGGAGGGTCTCCAGGTAGCTCTCGAGGTTCTCGACGTGGTCGCTATAGTTGAAGGCGGGCCTGAGCTGGATGAGGATGGGTCCCAGCTTCTCCGCCAGCGGCTTGATGAGCTCGAGGAACCTGTCTGTGTCGTCCTCCACCCCCTCCTTGAGGCTCAGCCATTTGTCGTGAGTGATGACCTGAGGGAGCTTTAAGGCGAAGACGAAGCCTGGAGGAGCCGTCCTGTACCAGCCCCTCACCATCCTGGCGCTCGGGTACCTGTAGAAGGTGCTGTTGACCTCCGTGGTGTCGAAGACCTTCGCATAGCGGGTAAACATCCCCTTCTTCCTTTCATAGAAGGGGCCGACCCACTCGTCGTAGCTCCATCCGCTGGTCCCGATTCTGAGGCTCATAGCGCTAACACTGATCAGCCTTATGTGATGGTTGCAATAAAGATTCTGCAAGGTGGCTCTCGGTGAGTCTAAAGGTGAGAAAGCTCTCGGAGGAGCCAGGTGTCGGCGAGGAAGAGGAGGGCTACAGCGGTGTCAACAGCGTATGGGTGGTGCTGAAGCGGGAGGACATCGATGGGTTCTCAAGCCGCGTCTTCCGCATTGAGCCCGGTGGCCACACGCCTGTACACACCCACAACAGGGAGCACGTAGTTGTCGTCATCAAGGGAACCGCCCGGGTCGACGGCGGCCCATACATTAGGGAGGCGGGGGAGGGAAGCATAATCACAATTCCGAAGGACATCCCTCACAGGTTCTCGAACCCTTCACGCGATAGGCTGGTCCTGCTTATCATGAACTTATTCACAAAGCAGAGCGCGCTAGAGAAGAGAGCCACTGTGGAGGATTGAAAATGAAGGTTATCGAGGAAGGGAAGGGGGAACTCCTCGGCTGGATGGACCCCGACGAGGCCCGCAGCTGGATGGCCGAGAACAAGAGCCGTGGCCTCGAGGACAAGAGGATGCCCCTCAGCGAGGCCGTCGGGAGGTTCACGAGGGACGGCGACTACTTCGCCATGGGCGGCTTCGGCCACATCCGTGTCAGCATGGCCGCCATCTACGAGATGATAAGGCAGGGGAGGCGGAGGATGGCGATGGCTGCGAAGACCGCCGTCCACGACATCGACATACTCATAGGCGGGGGGGTTGTCGACAGGGTCGAGTGCGCCTACGCCTTCGGCCACGAGCTCAGGGGGCTTTCCCCCACAGGGCGGAGGAGGGTGGAGAACGGGGACGTTAAGGTGGTCGGTGAGATCTCCAACGCCGGCTTCCAGTGGAGGTTCAAGGCGGCCGCGATGGGCCTCCCCTTCATGCCCACCCGCGTCATGCTGGGCTCAGACACCCTGAGGCACAGCTCGGCGAAGGTCGTCGAGGACCCCTTCACCGGGAAGCCCCTCTGCCTCCTCCCGGCCTGCTACCCAGACTTCGTCTTCATGCACGTCCACAGGTGCGACATGTACGGGAACGCCCAGGTCGACGGCATCATCATCGAGGACTTGGAGCTCGCCAGGGCCGCTAAGAGGCTGATCATAACAACGGAGAGGATCGTGGAGCCCGAGGAGATCCGGAGGCAGCCAGACCGGACCGTCATCCCCTTCTGCCTAGTGGACGCGGTGTGCAAGGTACCCTACGCCTCCCACCCAGGTAACATGCCTGGCCTCTACTACTCGGACGAGGAGCACATGGCGGAGTGGCTAAGGCTGAGTAGGTCCGAGGAGGGGGTGAAGGAGTACATGGACAAGTATGTCCACACCATAGACGACTTCGCGGGGTACATCGAGCTCGTCGGCGGCGAGGAGAAGATGGTGTACCTGAGGAGGCTTGAGAACTTAGAGGTGCCTTTGGAGGCGCCCTGGGCGAGGCGGTGACCATGGGGTACAACACGACGGAGCTGATGGCGTGCGCATCTGGGAGGATGCTCGAGGATGGTAAGTCGGTGATCGTGGGGACGGGCCTGCCCATCATCGCCTCGACCCTCGCCCAGAGGCTCCACGCCCCGAACCTCCTCATAATCTTCGAGGCGGGCGCCATCGGCCCGAGGATACCCACCATCCCAGTGAGTGTCGGGGATAGCCGCACCTTCCACCAGGCGGTTATGGCCGCCAGCATGGACTACGTTATGAGCTGCGCCCAGCTGGGCTTCGTCGACTACGCCTTCCTCGGCGGCGCCCAGATAGACAGGTACGGGAACCTCAACACGACCGTCATAGGCACCCACGACAGTCCAAGGGTCAGGCTCCCTGGGAGTGGAGGAGGCAACGACGCTGGCTCTCTATGCCGGAGGACCATCATCCTGATGCGCCACGACACTAGGCGCTTCGTCGAGAAGGTGGACTTCATCACCACGCCGGGCTACCTAACGGGGCCGGGGGCAAGGGAGAGGGTGGGCCTGCCCGATGACTCTGGACCGTTCAGGGTTATAACCCAGCTCGGCATCATGGGCTTCGACGAAGAATCAAAGAGGATGAAGCTGATCTCAGTGCACCCTGGGGTCGCGGTGAAGGATGTAGTTGAGAACACTGGCTTCGAGCTATTGATGCCCGAGGAGGTCTCGGTGACGGAGCCACCAACCGAGGTGGAGCTCAAGCTCCTGCGGGAGGAAATAGACCCGGCCGGGATAGTCATCGGAAGAAGGTAGATGGCTGACCTCTTCTCTCCACCACTATTCCAGTTCTTTTTGGCTTAGATGTGCCTCCTCACCCTATTCATAAACAGCTTCATCGACTCCAGCTCCTCGCCGAAATGGAACCTGAGAATGAAGTGATCGACGCCCAGAGATACGTACTCGCCTATCCTCTCCACGATGGCCTCAGGCGTCCCTCTCAAGTTAGCGGGCTGCCTACTGAGGTACCTCATATAGGGGGTGTCCCTCCTTCTCCTCTGGTCCTCCAATTTCACCTCTAGTTCCTCTTCGGTTTCGGCCATGGTTATCATCAGCCCTGCGGATTTCCTGATCTCGTCGTAGTTCCTATTGGTCTTGATGCAGTGGCGTTTCAACACTCGCAGTTTCTCATCGTAGAAGTCGATAGGCTGGGTCCAGGCGAAGTTGACTGCGTCTGCGAGTTTAGCCGCTATCTTCAGTGTTAGGTTGCCGGTCCCACCGACCCAGATGGGGATGTGGGGCCTCTGGACGGGGTGAGGATAGCAGAGCGCTTCTTTTATTTTGTAGTATCTTCCCTCGAAAGTGGCTTTCTCCCGCGTCCACATCCTCTTTGCGATCTCGATTGCCTCCTCGAGTTGCCTGATCCTCACAACCGGCTTCGGGAAGTTGTAGCCGTAGGCCGCGTATTCGACTTCTTTCCAGCCCGCACCGATGCCGAAGTAAAGGCGGCCACCACTCACGTGGTCGATGGAGGCAGCGACGTTCGCCAGCAGGGCCGGGTTACGGTAGCTTTGCGCCGAGACCATGGGGCCGAGTCTCAACGTCTCGGTGTCTCGCGCAAGCGCCGAGAGGACCGTCCAGCACTCGAGGCATTGGGTTCCTAAGGAGTCGTCGGTCATGAAGAAGTGGTCCGAGACCCAGAGAGACTCGAAGCCGAGGGACTCCGCTGCCTTCGCGATGTTCCTGATCATGTCGTATGTGAAGCCGTACTGGGGCTCGATCTGGATCCCGAAGTCTATGGGTGGCATGGGTTTACTACGCCGACTTGGTAGTTATCGGTATCGCCGCGGTTTGTAGATTCATGGTTCATAATCATTTTAATGTTAATTTTTTCATTCTGACCCATGAGTCCCCGGAGATCCAGGCTAGAGCTGTACTTGGATGTCCTAAGGCTGATCAATGATGGTGTTAAGACGCCCGACGAGATGATGGAGGCACTGGGCATTCCGTCGGGTCAGATGCACAACATAATAATCTCGGTTGTATCCCAGGGGCTCGTGAGAGAATTAGATCAGGGCTCCGACCAACTTGGAAGATGCTACAAGATCACCCGGAAGGGCGAGAACGTGCTTAGGTACTTTTCCCAGGTCGAGGATATAGAGGAGATCTCGAACGTGGCTCGCGCGCACTAAACACTTGAGATATGGCGTGGGTTACAATATTAATTTCATATTCGCACGTTTTCCATGTTCTATCATTTTTTATAACTCCCCTCCTTATCCCAACTCTTATCTTTTTATCATTTCCTCGCCTGGCGGTGTTGATTTTGGTATTTTAGCCTTGTTTTATGGTTTTGTTGGTGCTTTCTTGCTTCTTTTGTGTTCTACCGCCCTAGAACCGCCCCGAATTGTTTGCGCGCACGCCCCCGGAAAAACCTTCTGACAAGCTATTGACGTGCGAAAACATTAATTTTCAGTGGTATATTCTAAGTCGGTCTATATTATGAATAAACTTCGAAATCTTTTAGAAAAAGGTGAGCCTACCTTAGGAACTCGCACAGCCATGGTCTGGCCTGGGCTCATCGAGGTTCTTGGACATACAGGCGTATACGACTATGTCGAGTTTTTAGCCGAGTACGGGCCTTTCACCCTCCACGACCTCGATAACTATGCCAGAGCCGCTGAATTAGTTGATCTCTCAACTATGATTAAACTTGACCAAGAACCCAGAACCTACTTAGCGGGTAGGGCGTTAGCATCTGGGATACAGAACTTTCTCTTCGCAGATATCAGGAGCGTAGATGATGCCGAGGAAGCTGTAAATGCCGTGAGGGCCGAGCCGAAGGGGAAGAGCGGCGTCAGGTTGGATAGGAGAATTGGTTATGTGGGCGTGAAAGCCTCAGGTTCAGATGTTCCTAGGATGTGTGACGAGGCTGTGATAGGGCTGATGATTGAGAAGAAGAGTGCTGTTGAAAATTTAGAGGAGATCCTCTCAGTGGAGGGCGTAGACATGGTACAGTTTGGGCCAAGCGACTATTCGATGAGCTTGGGATTCCCCGGGGAGACTGGACATCCGAAGGTTAAGGAGGCTGAAATGGAGACCATCAAAACGGCCTTGAAGATGGATGTACATCCGAGGGTAGAAATCAGTGCTCCTGAGAAGGCTAAGGAATATATCGAGCTCGGAGTACGGGATTTCAACCTCAATATCGACATAATAATATTATATAATTGGTGGAAAAAAGAAGGATCAAAAATAAGGAAGTTCTTAACATGATATGTATATCGTAACTATCTTACCCGCCCAACAAACCCTAAATTATATTGTGCTACATTATGATGCAATATACTATATAACCTAATTGAGACAACTAAAATCTCTATAAAATTAACCGTTTCTAGGGCGGTAGAATCTAAAAGAGGGCGAGAAAATACATCAAAACCACAAAACAAACCCAAAATACCAAAATCAACACCACCAGGGTCGTGTACCGACTATGACCATAGAGGGTCGAT
>JABAOC010006034.1_pt4 | contig 14077 bp, 15 predicted proteins | sample 7062161 | NCBI WGS metagenome assembly JABAOC01 (sample SAMN14538625, study PRJNA623070) | marine sediment metagenome | biome: marine biome [ENVO:00000428]; feature: marine pelagic biome [ENVO:01000023]; material: deep marine sediment [ENVO:00002113] | place: India: Gulf of Khambhat ... | reverse complement strand
CCTCGAGCTCCCTGAAGCCCTTCCAGACGGAGTGGATGGTGACGCCGCTCCCCATGGCGACTACGACCCAGTCGGGCTCGGCCCGCTGCTCTGCGAACTCGTATGGGATGGTCTTCAATGCCTCCACGGAGAGGGGGTTCAGCTCCGTGGTCGCCTGGTACCATCCGAGTTCCTCAGAGAGGTTCACTGCCCTGGCTATGGCTTCCTCTATGGATTCCCCTGCCTCGTCCACCTGGGCATCGTAGGCTATCATCTGGGCCAGTTTTCCTATATCCCCCGCCCTTGGTACTATTAGGTGGCAATTTATGTCCACCTTCGCGGAGTAGGCGGCCAGGGAGGCCCCGTGGTTCCCGTTTGTGGCGCAGACCACCGCGTCGAAGCCCTTGCTGTAGGCGTCGGATATTATTAGGGAGGCAGACCTGTCCTTGAATGAGTTGGTGGGGTTCCGGGTCTCGTCCTTGAGCATGAGGCTGCTCAGCCCCAACGACTCGCCCAGCCTCCGGGCCTCGTGAATCGGGGTCCCCCCTTCGCCGAGGCTCACCCGCTTCGTCACCGATGGCATCACCGGCTCGTACCTCCAAAAATTGAATTCCCCTGAGAACTCCACTTCCCTCAGGTAGTCTTCGTCGAAGACATACTCCAGGATGCCACCGCAATCGACGCACCTATACCCGTCCTTTTCCTCCGGGGCCTCTGCGCCACACGAGGTGCACACCAGTCGATAACTGGGCTTCATCTCCCCCGATCGAATAATGGGGCGATCGGCGTTTAAGCATGCCTAGGAGCCGAATTCTTTTATGTGCCCCACCATCTACGTGCTTTGATCGCCGGAGAAGGGACGAATGAGGAGTCTTGAAGAGCTCAGGCCAGGCATGGAGCACGTCGACCTCAGGGTCAGGCTGTTGAGGATAGGCGAGCCCAGGGAGGTCACCACCTACAGCGGCCTAGAGCACACCCTCGTCGAGGGGGAGGTGGGGGACGAGTCCGGCAGGATGGGCATAACAGTATGGAACGAGAAGATAAGTGAGCTCGAAGGGCTTGAGGTCGGGGACGATTTAGAGCTGATGGACTGCTTCATAACATCCTACAAGGGGGTGCTCAACGTGAACATCGGCAGGGACTCCCAGATAATAAGACAATAGGTTTGTGCTCTTGGCATGGACGAGAAACCAATAGAAGCCATAAGGGAGGAGGCCAAGAAACGTCTGCCGCCCCACGGCACCCACGGATTCGAGCACACGGAGCGGGTGTTCGAAATATGTAAGCATATTGGGGGCCTCGTCGGTGCTGACCCCTCGGTCCTGCTCCCGGCGGCCCTCCTCCACGACCTCGGGAGGGGCGAGGAGGATCACGCGGCGGTCGGCGCGATGGAGGCGAAGGAAGTCCTCGCCGGGATCGGCTTACCCGAAGAAAAGATACGGGCCGTGGTCGGGGCCATATCAACGCACAGCTTCTCTTTTGGGGGGGAGCCCGCCTCCCTCGAGGCAATGGTGCTCTCGGACGCAGACAAACTCGACGCCATGGGCGCCCTGGGGGTCTACAGGGCCGCCATGTACAGTGAGGAGCACCTCAGAACCCTCGGGGACTTCGTGGACCACTTCCACGAGAAGCTCCTAAAGCTCAGAGACATGCTCCACACCGACGAGGCTAGAAGATTGGCCGAAAGACGGCATCGCTTCATGCTGGAGTTTCTGGAGGAGCTGAGGAGGGAAAAGGAGCTAGAAGGTTAAGCCTGGACCCTTCTCCCCCCATCGAAGGAAGAGGCTGTGGTCTACCCCCAGCTGGTCCAAGACCTTGCCGACCACGAAGTTCACTAGGTCGTCGACCGTCTTGGGCTCGTGGTAGAAGCCGGGCATGGCGGGAAGCACAGTGGCCCCTAGGCGGCTTAACCTAGCCATGTTCTCTAGGTGGATGGCGTGGAGGGGGGTCTCCCTGGGCACGAGTATGAGGGGCCTCCCCTCCTTGAGCTGGACGTCGGCGGCCCTCGTTATGAGGTTGTCGCAGTATCCGGATGCGAGAGCAGCGATGGTCTTCATCGAGGCGGGGGCTATCACCATGCCGTCGACCTTGAAGGACCCGCTCGATATGGGTGCAGCTAGGTCCCCGGGCTCGTAGACGCGGTAGGCGAGTTCCTCCAAGGACTGGGTGCCGCCTATCTCGCTCTCGGCGACGACCTCCGCCGAGTCGCTCACTATAAGGTGGGTCTCTACCTTCTTGTCCTTGAGGACCTCCAGGAGCCTCTTGCCGTAGATGATGCCGCTGGCACCAGTCATGGCCACTATGAGCCTCAAAACCACACCTCTGGAAGTTACCTTTGTTGTCGGCTGCTTAAAACTTGCTAATGAAGCCCTTGAGCCCTTACGATGTCGGCTGGTGGCTCAGTTTTCCTCTTCTTCCTCTTCGGTGGACTCGTCACGCCTCTTTGGTTGGGGGGGCTGCGCCGGGTCTAGGCAGATGTATAGGATGTTGTTCCCCCTTATGAAGACGTCCCCGTAGCTGGCGACTAGGCCGTTATCGTCGTACTCCTTTGCGCCCTGGAGCATCAGGTTCATGTATCCGTCGGCCCTTGTCATCCTTCCCCAATACTCGCCCCTTCCCTTGAGATTCACTGTCACCATGTTTCCCACGCTCTTTATGAGGACGTTGAGTGGTTTCTTTCTAGGCTCCAACACAATACACCGTTTTAAGATTCAGATATACACCCTCAACCGTCTATATAAAAGGTTTCTGAAATACTGATTCAAACACCTATGTCAAGCATCGACAAAAGCGATCCAGTCGTTTACTTCTTTTTCGTCGAGGAATTTGCTGATCTTCAATCCTTCATTATATACGAGATGTCTAAATTCCCCGACATCAAATGCCTTTTTTAGGGTCGTTATCACAATTTCAGAGCCCCTTTTACCCACCCTTCTCATCTCCTTCAGGGCTTCTCCCGGTTTCGGGGTGTTCTGGATCAGGGTAACCGCGAAAATTATGTCGAATGTCTGACCCCTGAAGGGGAGGGTCTCGGAGTCTCCCTGGACCATATGTAAGAGAGGGCTCGCCCCCAGTCTAGAACGAGCCGCCTCAAGGAGACTCTCGGATAGATCTAGCCCGACGCAGCAGGTCTCCAGACGCTCCATGAGGAGCCCGGTCCCGCAGCCGTCGTCTAGGACGACCTTTGGCGGGGACGGATCTAAGTGCTTCAGGATCAGCCTGTACTTCGCCATCTGCTCCTCCCCGTACCTCAGGTCATAGACCCTGCCTCCCAGTGCGTCGTATTCTTCCTTCACCTTTCTCTTATCGGAGGAGGACATCGTTCTTACCATGCTGAGCCCCACGATATGCATTTTTCGTCCCCGCCAAACGGTTATAGACTTCGAGAACCATATGGGCAATAACTCCGTCCATAATTTTGAAGGTTAATTTCTTAAAGGTGTAATGGGGACCACCTTAAAAATTGCATTAACCCTGTAAAAATTGGCTTGAAAAATTTGAACTTTTAACCATTCATGCTCCCCAAACTGGGATGCTTTTATATTCCTCGAAAAGGAAGGGACAGGAATAGCATCCATGTCTGTGAGGAGCACATCTAAGCCTCTTCCAATGGGTTTCCAGGCATTTTTGTCTCAAAATTTCAAGACAAAAGAGGGTCTATAGACGTTTCGGTATGGCGGCAAACAAATTTTATTACGATGGGGCCTCTCCAATTGTTCATGGATTCCGTTATCCGGCGCAGAAGCTCGAAGGTGTACGACGGGGACGACCGTTTGAGCCAGAGGACGTTGATGAAGGGCGTGGGTCTCACGGATGAAGACCTGGGGAAGCCCCTGATCGCCGTCGCCAACTCTTGGAACGAGGTGAACCCCGGCCACATCCACCTAGACAAACTTGCGGAGCGCGTCAAGCGCGGCGTCCTCCAGGCCGGGGGCAACCCCCTGGAGTTCGACACCGTAGCCGTCTGCGACGGGATAGTTATGGGGCACGATGGGATGAGGATGAGCCTCCCAAGCAGGGAGATCGTGGCCGACTCGATCGAGGTCATGGTTGAGTCCCACGGATTCGACGCCATGGTCTGTGTCACCACATGCGACAAGATAGACCCCGGCATGCTCATGGCCGCCGCAAGGCTGGACATCCCCACAATATTCTGCCTAGGCGGACCCATGGAGCCCGGATGCCCCACCCGGGGAAGGTTCGAGGGCAGAAGCATAACGGTCCAAGACATCTTCGAGGCGACCAGCCTACTGAAGGCCGGAGAGATGAGCCGGGAGGAGGCGAAGTACCTTGAGAACGTCTGCTGCGCAGGGCCCGGGGCGTGCGGGGGCATGTTCACCGCCAACACTATGCAGTGCCTCATCGAGGCAATAGGGATGACCCTCCCCTACATGGCCACGGCCCCCTCGACCGGCTCCGAGAGGGCGAGGCTGGCCACCGAGGCGGGCAGAAAGGTCATGACGCTCCTCAGGAAGGGCATCACTCCAAGAAAGATAATGAGCAAGCAGGCCTTCAGTAACTCGATAACGACGGACATGGCCCTAGGGGGCTCTACGAACACGGTCCTACACCTCATGGCCGTCGCCCAGGAGCTCGGATACGATCTAGATCTAGACCTGTTCGATGAGGTAGGCCGGAGAACCCCCCACATCTGCAACATGGCCTCGGCGGGTCCCTGGAAGATCGCAGACCTCCACAGGGCCGGGGGCATCCCAGCCGTGATGAGGCGCCTGGGGGACCTGATAGATACAAGCGTCATAACAGCCACGGGGGTGAGCCTGGGTGAGAACATAGCCGACGCCAGGATATCGGACGATGAGGTGATCAGGCCCCTGACCGACCCCGTACACAGGGAGGGGGGCATCGCCATCCTCAGGGGTAGCCTCGCACCGGATGGGGCGGTCGCGAAGATCGCGGCAATAAGCCCCAGGATGTGGAGGTTCAGGGGCACCGCTAGGGTCTTCGACAGGGAGGAGGACGCAGTTGAGGCTATACATGTAGGATCCATAAAGGCAGGGGACGTCCTAGTCATCCGTTACGAGGGCCCTAGGGGCGGGCCGGGTATGAGGGAGATGCTCGTAGCGACCAGCGCTGTGGTCGGCCGTGGGCTTGGCGAGGAGGTGGCACTAATAACCGACGGGAGGTTCTCTGGTGCGAGCAGGGGGCCTTGCATCGGGCACATATCCCCAGAGGCAGCCGCCGGAGGGCCCATAGCCCTGGTGGAGGAGGGGGACGAGATAAGCATAGACATCCCCAGCCGTAGGATAGACCTAAGAGTCTCCGGAGAAGAAATGGAGAATAGGAGGGAAAGATGGAGTCCTCCCGAGCCCAAGGTCACAAAGGGCTACCTAGCCCGGTACGCGGCGCTCGTCACCTCCGCTGACAGGGGCGCCGTCCTGCGAGCCGGGTAGGGGTTCAGCCCTCTTCCCTTATCCTCTTCTTTAGGGCTTCCACATCATATAGTGGAGTCACTTTCTCCTCTTCTAGGGGATTGGCGAACTTCTTCTCCACTTCCTGCCTGTGGATGCTGTTCATGGTGCAGAAGGGGATTATTCTCCCGTCGGGCGTTGCGTAGTGGATGACGCATCTCTGGACCCGCTCGAGGTCGTAGTTGTAGGGATCCATGAAATGCATCGAGCCGATCATTATCATCCTGTGGTGGAGGTCGCTAAGGCTGACGTAGTCGCCTCGAGTTACTACGGGTAGAAGGTACCTGCGGAACATGCCGAAGTCCACGTTCTGGAGGCCCCCCGCCAACACAGACATCTTGGCCCTGGTTCTTTTTCCCTCGTCCAACTTCTTGGAAGCAGACTTTATCGAGTCCAGGAAGCTCTCGATGTCTAGGTAGTCGGTTATGGGGGCGGCCTTCCCCCCTTCGATGATGAGGTATGTCGCCATTCCGCAGTGCTGGTGGGCGCTGAAGTCTACGAACCTCTGGTTCTGCAGCTTTCCGACGAAGTCGGCGAATGTGGATGCTGTGGGGACGGGGTACCAGTCGTTCTGCTTTATGAGGCCGTCGGTCTGCTCCTCCGCCAGCCTCATGAGGTCGGGGATGGTTATGCGCATGGTCTCCCTCTCCTTCTTGTTTATGCGGCCAGTGATGGAGACGGGCTGGAAGTTGACGCATCTGACCAAGTCGCTGTTGTCGATGGCGAAGCGAACGATGTCTCCGACCTGGTCGTCGTTGATCCCTCGAACCAGGACGGGCACTAGGACAACGCTCCCAAAGCCGGCCTCCTTGAGGTTGGCCAGAGCCTTCTTCTTGATGTCAAGGAGGTCGAAGCCCCTGGCCACTAGGTAGGGCTTTGGGGTGACGCCGTCGAACTGCAGGTAGATGGTACTCACCCCCGCTTCCTTCAGGGTCCTGCAGTATTCCACGCTCTCCGCCAGCTTTATTCCGTTTGTGTTGACCTCCAGGTGGACGAACCCCATCTCCTTGGCCATCCTCACGATCTCTGGTAGGTCGTCCCTCACCGTCGGCTCCCCGCCGCTCAGCTGGATGGCCGGGGGCGATATAGGGCTGTTGGCTCTGAGGTTGGCCAGCATGCCCCTTATCTGCTCCATAGTTGGGTCGTAGATGTAGCCCGCGGCGCCTGCGTGGGCGAAGCAGATGGGACACCTCAAGTTACACCTGTTCGTGATGTCGATGATCGCCAAGACGGTCGAGGACTTGTGCTCCGGGCAGATGCCGCAGTCGTAGGGGCACCCCTTGTCGACCTTCGTCCTCGGGTTGTCGAGCTTTGTGCCCAGGTGTTCGTATTCCTGGGCCCTCATGTACTGGTCGTAGTCTCCCCAGTACAGGTCCGTGTAGGTGCCGTGCTCTATGCAGGTTTTACTCATGTAGACCTTGCCGTCCTCCTCGTAGATTACCGCGGAGATAACCTGCAGGCACTCAGGGCATATACTCTCCGTCTTCTTGATCTCTTTCATTTCCTCAAACCCTGTGGTCGCTTTCCAGAAAGAGTAAAACTATTTTAACCTTCTCTGGCATTTCACCTTCTGTTTGGTGTGAAATATTTTGTAACCGCCGATAGAGGTAAATGTGTGACCGCGTATGTAGTTTCGGGTGTTCGCTCATGGCTAAACCTTTGGTGAGTGCCAGGGCTGAGAAAGCTCTCAGGGACATAAGGCTCACCGAGTATGAGAGCATGGCCTACCTAGCCCTGGTGAGGGCGGGTGAACTCACAGCGGGCCAGATAAGCGAGAACACCACGATACCCTACTCGAAGGTCTACAGCGTCCTAGACAGTCTAGACAAGAAGGGTTGGATAGAGGTGAAGGGAGGGCGCCCCCGCCAATATTACCCTAAGTCCCCCGTAGAGGCGCTCAGGGCGGAGAGGCTGAGGATGGAGAACCTCTTCGACGGGTACAGGGAGATCATAATTGGGGAGCTTCAGCCCCTCTACGAGAGGAGGGAGATCAAGGAGAAGCCGGAGATCTGGATCATCCGGGGCCAGGAGAACATCGGGTCAAAGATGAGGGAGGCCCTCAACGACGTTAAGAGGGAGCTCCTCGTGGCCCTCCCTGAGATAGACCCCCAGCGCTTCGAGGCGATCTTCCCGTCCCTAGAGCAGATGCGGGACAAGAAGATAAGGATCAACCTCCTGACGACGGAGGAGGCCGTCAGCTCTATGAAGAGCTACCTGGTCCACATGGCCGAGGTGAGGGTGAGGGAGGAGATGTTCGGAGGAGGCCTCGTCGTCGACGGGCAGGAGACCTTCCTCTTCCTCAGCGAGGGAGACTCTGAGAAAAAATATCTTGCGATCTGGTCCGACCACATCGGCCTCACGATGGTATCCAGGGGCTACTTCGAGTACCTCTGGAACACGGCAAAGCCCTACAGCCCCAACTAGCCGATCTTCGCCCTTAGGTCTTCGGCCTTCTCCTTTGATAGCCCCAGGGCTATCACAGAGACCCCATCCCTATAGAATACGCGCTCAGCAATCCTCGCCACATCCTCGGGGGTGACTGCCTCCAGCCCTTCTATTACCTCGCGGATGGTGCGCGGCCTTCCCAGCCTCAGGGTGGATATCCCGAGCTGGTACATCCTCGACTGGGTGCTCTCGGTGCTCAAAACGAAGACACCTATGGTCTTGTGCTTAACCCCGTCGAGTTGGTCACGATCCATCCCCTGCTTGACCTTCTCAAGTTCGTGCAGGGTGATCTCGATGACCCTCTCCACGTTCTCCTGCCTTGTCCCCGCGAAGACACCGAAGAGGCCCGCGTCCCTCATGGAGTACCTGCTCGTGTATATGGAGTAGGCCAGGCCCCTCTTCTCCCTGACCTCCTGGAAGAGCCTCGAGCTGAAGCCAAGCCCAAGGTGTCCGTTGATTATGGAGAAGGCGTTGATCGAATCGTCAACGTAGGCAATTCCGTCAGTTACCATGCAGAGTTGAACCTGGCTAGTTTTCTTCTCGACCAGCTTTACGGAGGGCTTGTAAACGGGAGGGGTGCGTTTTTGCGGTCTCCTGGCTTGACCTTTTTGGAACTGGTTTTCAACCGTCTCGACTAAATTTTCGTGTTCTACGGCGCCAGCTGCAGAGACCGTTATGTTTCCGGGCGTGTAATGGTCTTTGAAATATCTTCGGATGTTCTCGGCCGGCATCCCCCTGACGCTGTCCTCGTTTCCAAGGATGGAGTGGGCCGACTGGCTTCCCCTCCAGACCTCCTCGACGTATAGGTCGTGGATGAGGCTCTCCGGGTCGTCGTCCCTCCGGCTTATCTCCTCGAGGACCACCCGCCGCTCGTTCTCGATGTCCTCCTCGGAGAGGAGGGGGTTCTGGACCATGTCGGCTATCACCTCTACGGCGAGCTCCATGTCCCTCTCGAGGACGCGCGCGGTGTAGCACGTCAGGTCCCGGTCGGTGAAGGCGTTGATGCGGCCTCCCCTCGACTCTATGACGGTCGATATCTCCTCGGAGCTCCGGTTCTTCGTCCCCTTGAACAGGAGGTGCTCTAGGAAGTGGGAGCACCCCTGGAGGTCATCACCCTCGTCCCTTGATCCCACATCTACCCAGAATCCCAAAGAGACGGACTTCAATCCCGAAAGCCTCTCAGAGACCACGATCGTGCCATCTGGTAGCCTGCTCTCCTCTACTCTCTGTCGATCACTCACCTTTCGGCCCCACCCAATCTTGTAAAAGAGAAGATGGGATAATAAAAGCGCGCAATTTTACCAGAAAAGCAAGTTTTTAAACGAACTAGAAGAGCCTTCTTTGTTTTGGACACAAATATTGTCCGGCGTTTTTTTGTAGGGTTAAAAGGCAAAGAGATTTCCGAGGTCGTAAAATCAAAATACATGGTTTAGGAGCCATGATTTTATAATAATAGTGTTAATTTTCTGGTCTGATCCTTTAGTCCTTATGAATAAGTTACCTTCAAACTTTTGGACACGATCTCTGTCCCTCGAGATTCTATTGAGCTTATCCTTTATTTATCTGGCTGGAGTTTCTCAGCCACCTTCCAGCCGTCCTCCGTTAGGGAGCATGAGACTTCACCCGACCCCAGGCCGAAAAGGCCGAGGAACCTTTCCTTCATAGTTGGCTCTTTCCTCTTAAGAACGAATAGGGGACTATCTGATGAAGCAGAGATGAATCTCTCGAGTTCTAAGTTTTTAGATATAGTTTTTCCCAGGGTGCGGAGTTTCATTTCGCCGCCCGATTCCGATAAAGTCCTCAGTATCTTCGATGTCAGATAGTTCTGCTCAAGCTGATCCTGCATAGATAGAGTGTCTAAGGAGATCAGGCCCTTCTCCGCAGATACTTTGTCTCTTTCTAGGTCTGGTTTCGAGGCCAGCAGATAGTGGAGCCTTCCGCCTATTTCAGCTCCCAGATATGTCAGTTTCCACTGGTCGAAGGTATATTTGTCGTCGTAATCTATTGTTGTGGGCTTTCCCCTTTCCTCTTCCTTGGAGACCAAGCCCGCTTCCTTGAGGGAGACGAGCCAACCGTTTATCTCTTTTTTGTTTAGGTCTATGTCGAACTCCTTAAGGATCAGCTTTATGTCTAGGGTTGTGAGGTGCTCCTTTTCACTCATGTCGTAAAGGACTTTGTAGATAAGCCTAGCGTTTCCACTCCTCAGAGGTTTCAGATATCCATCGAACAGAGTGTCTAATACCGTCCTGTCTAACGTTTCTGAGCTTTCCTTTTGCGCCAATTTCGGAACGATCAATATTCAGAAATTTTCTGAATATTAATTTTCCCCCTCTGAACCCTTTTCAACGAAATAATCTTTTGTTAAGGCAAGGGATATAATACAAAAGCTTGACCTATTTGTGGTGGATATAGTTTGGCAAAGCCCAAGGTTTACGTCACTAGGCAGCTCTTCGAAGAGGCCATAGACATAATAAGGGAGCACGCAGAGGTGGAAGTGTTCGAGGGAGAGGACGAGCCAGTACCGAGGGAACTCCTCCTCTCCAAGGTCAGGGACGTGGACGGGCTCCTAAGCCTGCTCACCGACCAAATAGACTCCGAGGTTTTTGAAGCCGGGAAAAACCTCAAAGTCGTAAGCAACTGCGCAGTGGGCTTCAACAACATAGACGTGGAGGATGCGACGAAGAGGGGCGTCTACGTCACCAACACCCCGGGGATACTAACGGAAACCACCGCCGATTGCGCCTTCGCCCTCCTCATGGCCGTGGCAAGGAGGATCGTGGAGGCAGACAAGCACATAAGGGCTGGGAGATGGGTCCACGCCTGGGGGCCCAAGATGTTCCTGGGCACCGACGTGAACGGTAAGACCCTTGGAGTAATAGGATTGGGAAGGATAGGTTCAGCCGTCGCGAAGAGGGCCTCCGGGTTCGACATGAAGGTCATCTATCACGATGTCAATCGAAGGCGGGACCTGGAAGGGGAACTCGGTGTGACCTACGTGCCCCTGGATGAACTTCTTTCAAAGTCGGACTTCGTATCGGTCCACGTGCCCCTCAACGAGGAGACCTACCACATGATAGGGGAAAAGGCTCTCAGCAGAATGAAGAAGACCGCTTATCTCATAAACACCTCTCGAGGGCCAGTAGTCGATGAGGAAGCCCTATACGAAGCCCTGAAACAGAGGAGGATCGCTGGGGCCGCCCTGGACGTCTTCGAACATGAGCCCATCGACCCGAAGAGCCCTCTGCTGGTGCTGGACAACATCGTCGTGACCCCCCACATCGCGAGCGCGAGCGTAGAGACCAGGACTAGGATGGCGGTGGTGGCGGCGACCAACCTTGTAAACGTGCTCAAGGGAATGGTGCCTCCAAACCTCGTTAACCCCGAAGTGAGAAAGGTCAGGCCGTTGAAATAGGGTCACATCTCCATTTTCTACACCCTACGTCAGAAGTTGAGGCATGGTTCACCTACCCTAAACGACCCTAAAAATGCGATTTAAGATGCTTTTAGAAGTAACGCAAAGAAAAACGACTTGAGGTTCGATTTCTAGGCTCCTTTTACGAGCGTTAGCGCTCCTTTTGTCTCATAATGTTGGGACAAAAAGTGGATTTTCGACCACCCTAGAGCTTTCCCGCTCTGTGCCTCTCCCCAAGCACCTTCAGCATGTCCTCGACCATGGCTTGAAGGTCGTGTCTGGGCTCCCAACCCCACTCCTCCCTGGCCGCGCTGTCGTCTATGGTCTTGGGCCAGGAGTCTGCTATGGCCTGCCTGTGGTCCGGCTCGTAGTCGATGGTGAACTCTGGGATGTGCCTCTTTATCTCGGCGGCCAGCTCCTCTGGCGAGAAGCTTATGGCGGCGAGGTTGAAGTCGGCGTGGTGCTCCAGCCTTGAGAGATCGGCGTTCATGAGGTCTACGGTCGCCTTTATGCAGTCGGGCATGTACATCATGGGAAGGGTGGAGTCGGCCCTCAGAAAGCAGGTGTACCTCTTGTGCTTTATAGCCTCATAGAATATCTCCACCGCGTAGTCGGTGGTCCCCCCGCCCGGTAGGGTCTTGTTGCTGATGATCCCAGGGTACCTGACCCCCCTGACGTCGAGGCCGAACTTCTCGAAGTAGTAGTTGCAGAGGAGTTCCCCCGCTACCTTCGTCAATCCGTACATGGTCCTGGGCCTAAGCACCGTCTCCTGGGGAGTGTCATGCTGGGGCGTCTCTGGGCCAAAGGCTGCTATCGAGCTAGGGCAGAAGACCCTCGCCATATCGTGCTCCCGGGCCACCTCGAGGACGTTGTATGTGCCGTTCATGTTCACGTCCCAGGCGAGCCAAGGGTTCTCCTCGCCCGCTGCCGAGAGGATGGCGGCCATGTGGTAGACGGTGTCTATGTCGTAGTCATCCACGATCCTCTCTATGGAGGACTTGTCCCTGACATCCATGTTCTCGTAGGGTCCTGACCCCCTCAGGTCTTCCGGCGGATGCCTCCTGTGGACCCCGACGACTACGTTCTCGCCACCATGCATCTTCCTGAGCTCTGGGACGAGCTCTGAGCCTATCTGGCCCGTGGCTCCGGTCACCAAGACCCTCTCCATCGTCTTCCTAGGCATCGAGGATCACTAAAATCCAAAAGCTGATATTGCTTAAATAACCTCTTACTGGCTGGAAAAAGTTAAAGGTCCATCCCCATAGAGATCGAGCAGTGAAACTTAATGAGAGATCCCACAAGTTTTCTCAGAAAAGAATATCAGGAGCTCGTGGACAGGGCCCTAGACTGGAAGCTGAAGACTGTTGAGGGAGCCAGCGAGCCAGTCTCGATGGTCGACGGCAGGGAGGAGCTTATCCTCTGCTCCAACAACTACCTCAGCCTGACCACCCACCCCAAACTCGTAGAGGCTTCGATAAAGGCCACGAAGGAGTACGGCGTAGGATCTGGGGCCGTTAGGCCTATATCGGGCACCATGGACCTCCACATGGAGCTTGAGAGGAGGCTGGCCAGGTTCAAGAGGGCGGAGGCCTCCCTAACCTACCCCACGGGCTTCATGGCCAACTCGGGGCTGATCCCCCAGCTAGCCGGAGAGGGAGACCTCATAATCAGCGACCAGCTAAACCACGGGAGCATAATAGACGGGGTGAGGCTCACCAAGGCGGACAGGGCGATATACGAGCACACCGACGCGGAAGACCTAGGCAGGGTCCTCGAAGAGGCTGAGAGGCACGACCCGCCATACAGGCGGATACTGATCATCACTGACGGCGTCTTCTCCATGGACGGGGACATCGCCCCCCTCGACGAGATAGCCAAGCTTGGGAAGGAGCACGGAGCTATGGTCTACGTCGACGACGCCCACGGCGAAGGAGTCCTGGGAGAGGGAGGCCGGGGCATAGTGAGCCACTTCGGCCTCACCCACAGGGACGTCCAAGTAGAGATGGGAACATTCAGCAAGGCCTACGGCACCATAGGGGGCCACATATCGGGCTCAGAGGACCTGGTCAAGTTCGCCTGGAACAAGAGCAGGACATGGCTCCTCAGCTCGTCCCAACCCCCCGGCACAGCCGCCGCCACGATAGCTGCCATCGACGTCCTGGAGACGGAGCCCCAGCACGTCCAGAACCTTTGGAAGAACACCAGATACTTCAAGAAGGCCGTGGACGACCTTGGCTTCAACACGGGGAAGTCCCAGACCCCCATAATACCCATCATCGTGGGCCCCAGCCACAAGGCTAAGGCCCTCTCCGATAAGCTCTACGAGGCCGGCATCTTCGTAGTCCCCATAGTCTACCCGATGGTTGCCAGGGACCTCGCGAGGATAAGGGTCCAGATGAACGCCAAGCTCACGAAGGAGCAGCTGGACGATGTGATCGGCACCATAGAGACCATAGGAAAGGAGTTGGAAATCATCTAGCCTCCCTCCTACCCCTTTAAGGCGTTCTACAACGCCCCAAAACCCCCTTTTGTCTCAAAATTTTAGGACGAAAATCCGCTTCCACTGGTAACAGGAGCACAAAATCAGCCGGGATATGGTCAGGTGAAGAACTCTGTCAGCTGTCTCCCCTTCCTCCTCCTCAGGACCTCAGAGCAAGCCTGAGGAGACAGAGGCTTGAACTCTAAGCCTAGGGTGGCGAGAAGCTTCTGGGCGCCCCTAGCGAGTTCTGGGGCGACGAGGACGCCCCTCACCTCCCTTTCCTGAGAGGGGTTTATCACGTCCATATACTTCTTGAGCTGGAGAACCGCCTCC
>JABAOC010006547.1_pt1 | contig 14080 bp, 13 predicted proteins | sample 7062161 | NCBI WGS metagenome assembly JABAOC01 (sample SAMN14538625, study PRJNA623070) | marine sediment metagenome | biome: marine biome [ENVO:00000428]; feature: marine pelagic biome [ENVO:01000023]; material: deep marine sediment [ENVO:00002113] | place: India: Gulf of Khambhat ... | reverse complement strand
AAAAAAAGAGTGGAATTGAGGCGTTTATTGCCTTCGTCGCGCGCAGTATATACATTCCATAAAACTTTAATTTTTCAACCGAACGATCGAATGGTAAAGGGAGTTGAAATGAGAAAAATCGTTATGGCAAGTATCTTTTCAGTGTTGTTGTTGACAGCGTTTTTTACGGAACCAAGTTCTTCAGCAATTACTAACTTTGACTGCAAATTAAAGTCCAACCGAAATAGTAACGCCATAGCGAGACATGGCGAAGCATATCTTGAAAATGTAAGTGGTTTATTGATACTTCATCTTAAAGGAACCCCTTATGAAATGGGCTATCAAAATGGATTTTTGCTAAAAGAGCATATCCAAGCTTCAATACAATACCATAATCAACGAATGACAGACATGGGTTATTCTTATGAATACATGATTAACTGCTCAAAGGCAATGGAACCATATGTACCTCAAGAATACATTGAAGAAATGCAAGGGTTGGCTGATGGAGCAAGTGTGAACTACACTGATGTGCTCCTTTCGCAAATAGATGCTGATCTCCCTGGCAGAGGATGGACAGGATGCAGTGGTTTTGCTATTTTTGGAAACGCTACTATCGATGGGCATTTATATCATGGGAGGAACCTTGATAGCCCTCTTCTTCCTCCGCCATCTGGNNNACTAGAATTTTCTTCATCCCATGACACAACGTTAGATGGTATGCCTATTCTCTTTATTCTTAGGAGAGTACTTCAATACTCCAATAATTTGGTTGAAGCAATCAGTATCATAAATCAAACAAGCAGGACAACTGGCTGGAATATAATATTAGGGAACGGAAAGAACCTAAATGCTTGTGCAGTAGAGATATCTACTAATTATTGCAAAGTGTTTTGGGCTGGAGATCCTGCAGAGGATATCTTACCTCACTACAGTATAGGAAATGCTGTACGCAGAACAAACCATTATGTTGACTTTGAACTAGCGACTACTCAGCGTTTCCCCTATGATCCAAGAGATAGTTGGAATTGGAGTTGGAACAGGTATGAAAAACTTGGTCAAATAATCTTAGGAAACTACAGTAACATAGATGCTGAAATGTCAATCCAATTTTTGAAAACTCCTCCTGTTGCTGGTTGGTATCCTAACCGCCAAAGTGTGGTATTTGATTCGACTGATTTAGAAGTATGGGTTGCCAATGCAAACTCCAATACTTCCGCATATTTGCAAGAATTCATCTACTTATCACAACAAGATTTGTTTCCAAATGGCATTCAAGGTCCAGCAAACAAGTTGGAGTTGTTAGCTCCATGCATTGGATTAACAATACTGTTGGCTGCAGGTGTTATTATATTGAGCTACGCTAGGAAAAGAAAGCGAGAATACAGGGATACGCACTTATGTGTTGAGTTGGTTCTACCAAGTACCTGTCTATGATTAGAGCTAGCGATGAGCAAAGAAAGATCTGTTAATCTATTATTAATAATAAAAAAAGAGAAGAGACGTGCTTAACCGTTGGAAGGGATAGTGTTAGGTGTTTCTTAGCCCTTCTTTGTGATTTCCTTGATTACTCCAGCTGCGATGGTTGTTCCCATGTCCCGTATTGCGAAACGTCCAAGCTCCGGAAAGTCGCTGTAGGCTTCAACGGAAATGGGGAATATCGGTTCAAACCGTACAGTTGCACCGTCTCCGCTCTTCAGAAACGCTGGTTTTTCTTCGATGATCTGTCCAGTTCTTGGGTCAAGTTTCGCAATTAACTCTGTAAATCTACAAGAAGCTTGGAGTGTATTAGCATGCAGTACTGGAGAATATCCTGCGGCTATGGCTGTTGGATGATAGATCACGATTATTTGGCCAATGAACTCTTTTGCGATAGTCGGCGGGTTGTCTGGGTGACCAGCTACATCTCCTCTTCGAATGTCTTTCTTTGCGATGCCTCGGATATTGAATCCAATGTTGTCTCCAGGTACAGCTTTTGGGATTTTAACATGATGGGTTTCGATGGTTTTAGCTTGTCCTTGAACGTTTGAAGGCATAAACACGAGGGTGTCGCCTTCTTTCAGCACGCCAGTTTCCACTCTTCCAACAGGAACTGTTCCAACTCCGGTGATTGTGTAGACATCTTGAACTGGAAGGCGCAGGGGTTTGGCAATGGGTTTGGGTGGAATCTCGAAGGCGTCTATGGCTTCCAGGAGGGTTGGACCTTTATACCAGGGCATTTTGTCGCTACTTTTGATAAGGTTGTCTCCTGTCCATCCGGAGGTGGGTACAAATGATGTCTTGTCAATGTTGTAACCAACCATTTTGAGTACGCGGGAAATTTCATTCTTGATTTCTTCGTATCTCTCTTGTTTCCAGTCCACTGTTGGATCGTCCATTTTGTTGATGGCAACGACCATCTGGTTTACACCTAGTGTGTAAGCGAGAAAGGCATGTTCCCTAGTTTGTCCGCCCGATCCTATACCTGCTTCGAATTCTCCGCGCTTGGCGGAGACAAAGAGGATTGCGCCGTCTGATTGGCTGGATCCGGTGATCATGTTTTTAACAAAGTCTCTGTGGCCTGGTGCGTCAATTATGGTGAAAAAGTATTTTGGTGTTTCAAATTTCAGGTAAGCAACGTCTATAGTTAGACCTCTTTCTCTTTCCTCTTTCAGTCTATCTAAGACCCACGCGAATTTGAAGGTTTCTTTTCCCAATGCTTTCGCTTCTTCTTCGTACATTTTGGCAGTTCTTTCGTCGACGGTTCCTGTGAGGTAGAACATGTGGCCAATGGTTGTGGATTTTCCATGGTCTACGTGTCCGATGACAACTAGGTTTAAGTGGGGTTTTTCTGTTTTGCTCATTTTTTCTCCTCCTACTTTTTGTTTGAGCTTGTTCCTCCAATTGTAGTGTAATTCGTAGAGAAGACAGTTGGTTCGGTTATTTTAATTTTTTGAAAGGATTTGCGATATTGCTATGCTTTCCTCTCTTAGAGGCTCCCCTATACAACAGGAAGATTGGCTAACGGGAAGATCGAGCTATCCTTTCCATTTCATTGCGCTTTTGCACAGCGTGGCTTTTTACGTCTTTGTTGGCTGCTAGAATCAATTCTTCGGCTAGGCACTCATCCAGGGAACGAGGGTTGCCGGCAGCAATCTTCCTTGCTCCCTCGGAAAGAAAACGTAGGGCAAGGTCAACTCGCCTTTGAGGAGATATATCTACAGCCATGTGATAAGCAATGCCTCCATAGCTTATGCGGGTGGTATCCTCGCAAGGAGCTGTGTTTTCAATTGCCTTGACGAGAATTTGTATGGGTTGTTGTTCCGTTCGGAGGTGAATAATTTCGAAGGCATTCTTAACCAGATTGATTACTCTGGCTTTTTTTCCAGCGCCGCTTCCAGGCCGCATTAGGCTATTTATGAGTCTCTCTACGATGTTAACTCTAGCCTTACGAAATTTTCCGTGTTCATGTCTTCCCATGCTGTGAGGAACATAAACTGGTTTAAGAGAACGTGTGCGCGCGTCGAGCATATACCTTTGGAGACCTGGGTCAGTTACCTCGATCCCATCAAAACTCCATTTTCCGAATAGTTTTATTTCCTGTGCCTTGCTCAAGTGCGCCACCTTGACAAGCCTTCTGGGTTAAGAAGCCTCTATTTAAGGTTTGTTCAGAAGACCATTTGTTCCTACCGCATTGGCTTCTCTTTCTTGCCGAGAACCAACTGTTTGAGAGAAACGCCGTTGACACTAACGACTTTCCATCGAACGCCCGGTATGTCACCCATACTTCCACCGCGGGAACCGCCTATTCCTTCTACTATAACTTCATCGTGTTCGTCAACCGCATTGAGGGCCCCATCCCCTGGGAGAAAGGCTGTTATAGCCTTGCCGTTCTTGATGAGTTGAGTTCTCACACATTTTCGTATTGCACTGTTGGGTTGCTTGCTTTCAACACCAACCTTCTCTAAGACTATTCCACGGCCCATGGGAGCCCCTTGCAACGGGTCAGACTTGACATCTAATCTGAGCATTCGGCGCTTGTAGTAGACATCGCTCCACCTGAACTTTTTCCTCTTTTCAAGCAGTTTTCTCGCGGCGAGTTCGCCCTTAGGTGCCTTCGAACCCATATTCTTCTATCCTCTAGCTACGTTATTTTGTAGTTCTAATATTTAAACAAATATTATAGTTCGGTTTGGTTTCAAATACCGATGCGTGTGCGCAAGGCAGAAGAGAAAACCGGTCTCTCGTTGGCTCGCCTGATCAATCATCTCGAAGAAGACGGTGATCTAGATAAACTTATAAACAAACACAGAAAGGACACCCTCAGGTCTTCATTCTAACAATATGTTCTTTCAAGTGTAGTTTGCGACCGCGGGGGGTAACTTTCTAAGTGGTTAGCAGTATGAAGTAGACCCAAAGAATGTAAACACAGGCTATGCTGCTTCTACAATGTCTCTCAGGAAAGGAAGTACCTTGTCCTTAACTATGACGCTCCAACGATATTTTCTTATCACGTTGTTAAAGTTGTACTGGATAATATCGCTTAGGAAATATCTGAAAATCTTGAATGCGATGTTAGCGGGTTTTTCGTTCAGTCCAAACATATGCGCTTCGATGCCTTCTTTTAATATTTCTTCGAAGGGTTTAATCCTGCTTACAAAAAGGGGTTTTCTTGCCACTCCCGCCTCCAAAACTGGCAAGCCGAAACCCTCTTCTTTACTTGTGATTAAAACTAAGTCAGCTAATGCATAGGCGTCAGCGATTCCCCATTTTACTATTTCGTTGTTCTCATACAGTCTTCTGAACGATATCAGGTCGTGAATTAACAAAACGTTATCTTCAATGTTCAGTTTCTTCTTCATCTTGTCCAAGTAATCAACGTATCTTTGTGAACGTGCCCGCGCTTGAGAATCTGGCGGACCAGTTATTACTAGTCTTACACGGCGTTCTCCCACAAGCTTCTCTAGTTCATAAACAATTTTTAATCCTAGTTCGATGTTTTTTCTCGGAAGGACTCTTATCGGCATCAAAATCACATAGTCTTCCCATCTTAGGCCTAGCTTTTCCCTGAGCTTCAGGGTTGTTTCATCAAGCCTTTCATATTCCCCCACGTTGATGCCGTTTGGTATAACCTCAACGTCTTCTAATCTGTAATGTTTATCTCGTATCTGTGAAAGTTGTTTCGCCCTAAATTCAGTAATGGTTACATAGGAAACATTTGGATGTCGATAATGGAGTTCTGTGAAGGGCCAAACCTTCAAAAATTTCTTCCATTCTTGACGCAAGACAATGGAGTCATGGATCCAGAAAACAAATTTACTTCCGTCTTCTTCTGCCAACTCGTTTAGAGCAACCGTTGCTGGAAAATTGAATGCCATTGATGGAATATTGTGAATTATAACGACGTCTAATCCTCTAATAGTATCTCGAATCTTTTTCTTCAAGTTCTCTTTAATCCCGATGAACTCCTTTTTATCCGACTCACCTAATTTTCCGCTGAGTATGTTCCCTTGGAGTTTCGAGATTTCAGGATGATCTGGATTCAGTTCCTCAATGTATACTTCTCTAACTCCTTCTAAGCCACCACCTTTACCGTATATAATCGTGACCTCATTTCCAAGATCTGTCAAGTGAATCGCATGGCTTCTAATAACTGTTGTAACTCCACTTTTCTCGGTTTCAGGACATGTGTAATGAATCACACCGATCTTGATTTTTATCACCGTTTCCAATATTTTGGGGCACACATCGTTCGCGTTATGCGTCTGCTCCTAGATCTCTAGCAAACAAATATCAAACTTATGAAGCTAGAATCCAATGCTGAACGCAGAGTTTCTAAGAAGCTTATCTTATAAAGGTTACCTGTCCAAAGTTGGCGGTCGTTCTATGAGACCACATTCTTTCAATCGAGACCACGTACTTTGGTTACTCCTCCTCCTAAGCATTTCCCTAAGAACAAAGTAATTCCCCGTTTTCGCCCTTATTGTATCCCAAGAAGGAAGTGAGATAATTCTCTCTTTTACTTTTTCACTAAGAATATTCTCTAGGACTTTGAGGAAGCACTGAAGACGTTTTTCTTCTTCTTCCCTAGAATAAATTAGCTTCTTGGAAACCTCAAGTTCTGTGGATTTTCTAAGTCTAGAAATCCACTTTTCAGATTTCTTAATCATTTGATTTGCTTTTTCTTTATATAAACGAAGAATCTGCTTACTCTCTTTATCGGTAAGGGATCTCTTTTTCTTCTCAGTCACCATTCCTATGATGCAGCTCCCCACCTGATGGGCTAAGCTCTCCAGCTTCAGGAATTTCTGGCCTATGTGATTGTAAATCTGCAAATCAACCTGAGCCATCGATGCACTCCCAACTAGATCAAGCAACTGAAATAACAAATACATTTCAACAGAGTATGCTGAGGATAAATCTAATCTTTCAATGGCATCCCTCGAGACCGCGAACTCTCCGGCGAGTGGGTACCTAATCATTCTCAAAGAGCCGTATAGATCGAGAGAACTTGTGGCTGATTTTATGAGAGGAAGCGCAAATAAGCGGCAAACTCGTCCTCCTAAAATAGCTTCTTCAGAAGAGAGGTCAGGAGTTTTTGTCAACCTCGTGTAGTATGCTTTGACAAACTTTGTTGCTGCTTTTCTAAGGTTCCACGAATAGACAATTGGATGGCACAGGGCAGTGACAAATTCCTTCTTGAAGTTCAGGATGTCTGAATCGACAAAACACAAAATATCTCCTCCAGCGATAGGGACTGAAAGCCACAGTCCCGCTCCTTTGCCGTAGGGAACACCAAATACTCCCGTGACTCCGAAGACTCCAAATTTTGCTAGGACCTTTGGAATATTATCGTCAAATTGATGTACAACCTTGACGAAAAAGTCAGTTAAGCCTCGTTTTCCCTTCTCGTTTTCGCTACCATACTTGTTGAGTAGATGAACTTGCTCTCTAAAAAGTCCAACTTCCTCATAAGCCACTTTCACAACGTTCTGAAGCACACGAAAGTCACGTTTGCCTTTTTTATCTCGTGTAGCATCTATCACTACGATTTCATCAAGGTAGCCAACATCAACCAGTTCGCTGCACTCAGAAAGTATCTTCTTTAATGTTTCTCGTTCAATCTCACGTCCCTCTTCACTCCCAAATCGCGTTGGAATGATTAGGGAAATGGCTAATGGTGATGAGAGGCCACCTTCATCCAAAACCATGGTTTCCGTCTTATCCTTAAGACATCTCTGCAAATCAAAAGACGTGTAATCGCCTAGATCAAGAATCTTCTCAGAAACCATGCTGATTCTAACTCGAACTACTCTACTGGAACCGATCTAAAAAAGGTTTCAGTTTATCAATAAGTTCAAAAAAATCTCCATAGACCACCAAATCTGCAATTTCAACTATCTCGCGATCCTTAGGTCTAAAAGCGACACCCATCGCAGCCCTTTCAATCATGCAAAAATCGCTTTTGGAATCTCCAATTGCTAGGGTTTTGTCCATTCCGACATGGTTTCTCTGCGCAAGCTCATACATCGCATGTAACTTGCAAACAGCCTTTTTCTGGCACTTTTTCTGCTTTTCCCAACCTAGCGGCATAACTATTCTTCCAGTGAATATGCCGTCAACGATTTCCACCTTGTTCCCCCAGACCAAATCGATTCCAAGCTTTTCTGCCAATCTTGACGCTAGAAAAGTGTATGAATCGGTGACTATGGCAGTTAGGAATTTCTTTTTTCTTAGAAAATCAATGAATTCCTTCGCTCCATTAACTACTTTGATGCTGTCGAAAGCCTTTTCCAGATCCGGGGCCTTCATCCCTCCAAACAATTGTGCAACGATCTCACTCACTTTATAGCCCTCTGGTAGGTCAGATTTCCCGTCTATCTCTCCGAGTTTTGTCATCAACCCAAATTTCTGGCACAAGATATCGACGCTGCGGGATTCTAGCAGCGTCCCATCCATATCCAAAGTCGCCAGTGCCCGCACATCTTTGTGTTTCTGCAGTTCTATCACTCACAAAACCTCTTCGTATACTTTGAGCGTCTTCTCCACCATGTTACGCCAAGAAAATAGCTGGGAAACCCTATTCCTGGCCTCTTGCCCCATTTTTTTACACATCTTCTCATCTTCTAGAATGGCGATGATCGCTTCTGCTAGTTGGATATGATCCGGTTCTACAAGGAAACCTGTAGATTCATTTTTAACTATTTCCGGAATAGCACACATCCGGAACGCTACAACTGGTTTACCGGTTGCCCCTGCTTCCGCCACCGGCAATCCAAATCCTTCCCATAGGCTGGGATAACAGAAAATATCGCAACATCCATAAAACTTTGGAACTAGTCTGTCCGGGACAAACCCTGTGAAGATCACAGATTCCTTAACGCCCAGAGATTCCACCATCCCTGGAAGGTTTAACATGTCGTAACGCCCTGAGCCTGCTATGAGAAACTTTGCTTCCGGTATTTCTCGTAGGATCAGAGGCATAGCTCTGATGAGAAAGTGAACTCCTTTGTATGGCGCTAGTCTACCCAAGTATAAAATGGTAGGGGCATCACTCAAACCGTATTTACGCCTTATCTCATCACCTTCAACTTTAGGATTGAACCTTTCCGTGTCTATGCAATTATAGATCACATGGATTGTTTCTTCATCGACCTTGTATGAATTTAACAACTGTCTCTTCAAATATCGGCTGACAGTCACTATTCTGTCGACGCCGAAGCGGAGAGCTAGAAATGTTCCGATTCGATGGTCCAACATCTTCATTTGTTGTCTCGGGTTTCTCCAAATCCCAATGGGAGCGAAACCGTGATAGGTAAAAACATGCGGTTTCCTTAAGGTTTTCTTGGCTAAGTTGCCTACGAAGATGCTGGGATGGTATTGAGAATGCACAATGTCAAATTTCTCAAAGGAAGATAAACACCGGAAAGGGAAAACGAGATTTCTGACGAATGGAATGTGGTCTCCTTGGAAGCTGAGTTCTCGGATAGGTATCCCTACATCCCCTATTTCCACTTCTCTAGAAAAGACAACAACATTGTGACCTAGACTTCGCAGACCCCTCGCAAGCTCAGATATATGGATAACTTGGCCTGATCCTTCATGTAGAGTACAACGCAGAATTGCGATTTGCAAGGAGCTGCACCAACCGATTAGAGTTCAAGATAACTCATTAACTTTAAGGTTAAAACCTCAATTCTTTTGAATGCCAGCAGAAGTTGGCTGAGATCAGCCGCTAATATAATTCAAGTAGATATGGTTTAGTTTCTTCAAACACGTCTGCCTCTTTCTCTATTTCCTTTTCTGCCTCTTCTGCATCTAATTCAAGAGTTTCAAATATAAAGCTGGCTAATTTTCCTGTCCAAAGAATTCTGAGAGCCGCCAGCAAGTTGTTCCGTTTTTCAAAATCTGTCTCCTTCTTGAAGGCAGCTGCAAAAGAGTACACGCATTCAGCCCAGAAGTCGTTTGGAAACTTAAGATATCCCTCTTTCACGCGCAGCCTATCGAGATTCTGTAATAGCTCAGGAACCAGCACTTTCTTGTAGGTGTCCCTAAACCCTTGAAAACCAGCTGTGTATCCTTGAAGTAGTTTCATTAGATCCACTTGTACCTCTTCAGGCGCGATTAAAGGAACGTAACGTTTTACTACCTCTGTTGATTTGCTTCCTTGGATGTTACGCCATATTTTTTCATAAGCCTCTGCACAAGAGAACATTGCCCCTGCCACCTCTTGAAACATGGAGGTCAATTGTTGAGATGGATCCTTGGTCTCGTGGACTTTGGAACCTAGAAAAGCTTGTTTGACTTCAAAGCCTTCGCCTAGAGCTGTGTGGGTTTCAAAAATGTCTATCCCAAAACGATGGACATAAGGAGTGCCCCATAACTTGGAACTTAACAGCTCCTCCACCAATCTCCTTGAAAGCCCGAAATCTCCGCCTATAGGCTGCCTAATTCTTTTGCCATAGAGTGCTCTGGTAAACGGATAACACAGAAAGTTTGTTATCGTGCCATCGTATTTATGGCGTGTGTAGAGAGGAGTTATGAGTCCAGTTCCTTTTAGTGCCGGTGAAACAAGAAGTTCGACCCACTGGGGCACAATGCTCCTTAGATCCGAGTCCACCACAATTACTGCTTCAGCTTCAAGATATATCATGGCTTCAAAGATGGCTCTGAGCGCCGTTCCTTTTCCAGAAATACCAACGTACTGCGTTGGAACAATCTTTGTCTGCCACGGTACTCTCATTGCTTTCACAACATCCAATGTTCCGTCTGACGACCCGCCATCAGAAATAATGATTACGGCGTTTCTGTCTGGGAAAGATTCTGCCAGTCCTCTTGCAGTCTGATGTATTACATAATTTATGGTGTGTGCGCAATTGTACGAAGGGACTCCAACAACGATATCCACGTTTCCTAACGACTCTAACCTTCTCCATGCGCTCTTGGATAACGCCGAACCTTTTTGGCTTCTCATAAATTCCTCCTCCTACGCACAAAAATTGTTTGGAACCCTGTTGTCTAACCTTATGTAAAGAAATGTAAAAACCTATCTAAGTATATAGAGTGATAATGGTTGCAGAAGTCACGGATGGTCAACGGAAGAATTGAACGTGAAAACTACTTTAGTAATACCCACCTACTGGACTTTTGCACCTCATCAGCTCTTCTCGAAACAAAAACCGATCGCCACATACGATCACCCCACTTTCATAACTGAATCAGGAACATTGCCAAGGTTGCTAGGAAGCCTCGAGAAACTTTGCGTCACAGGTGTAGATGTCCCAAACATCGTGGTTTTGGTGGCGGCAACACATAAAGAATTGGAGACGGAAGCGAAGGAAAGAACAGAATCTATCGTAAGAGAACATGCCCACCGATTGAACATCATCTCCTTCTCCTCCTCTGACCTAGCCTTCATTGTTTCTCGCCTCAAGAAGAGGACTTTACCGAAACTTGCAGTTCCCTTAAATTTGATGGGTTACTCCAATGTGAGAAACATCGGACTAATGATTGGTCAAATCTTGGGGTCTGATGCAGTCATCTTTTTGGATGACGATGAGGTGGTCACGGACTCAGATTTCTTCAAGAAATGCAGGGAGTTTGTGGGTAAAAAGTACAAAGGAAGAATAGTTGGGGGAGTCACAGGATACTACATAGGTTCTTCAGGTTCCTACTGGCTGAAGGATGATCCCAACGAATGGTGGAAGACAGGATGGCGGAAAAGAAGAAAGATTAATGAGGCGTTCAAGATTATTGAGAGGGGTGCTAGATTAAAAGAAACGCCTTTTGCCTTTGGCGGAAATATGACCCTTTGCAGAGAGCTGTTTGAAAAAGTTCCGTTTGATCCCTACATACATAGAGGAGAGGATATGGACATGTTGGTGAACGCGAGAATGTTTGATTTTGCGTTCCTGTTGGACAGCCAGCTGTGGGTGCTGCATTTTCCGGGGTATGTAGCAAGCCGTTGGTCGGAAATGCGACAGGACATTTACAGATTTGCGTATATGCGACGCAAATTGCAGTATCAAGAACATAATAACGGAGTAACTCCACTTCAAACAAAGTCCTTAGAACCATATCCAGGATATTTTCTGAGACGAAGCGTAATTTTCAAGTTCGCTGTTTCAGCTTTTCTTTCAGCTTTTCATTCAGCATTGAAATCTAGTACTGTAGAGTCGATAGAGTATCTGAGGAACATCAAATTGTCTTTGTCGGACGTTCGTAATTACGTCGAAAAGCATTACAGAGATTACTTCGATTTCCAAGAGCGTTGGGAAAAGACTATGTCGCTAATAAGAGAAGATAAGGTCTCAAAAGACTACTTGGAAAAGAAAAGAAGGAAGTGAAGGAAGCACACCATTCCGAACTAGCTAGTAGTTTATTATGTCGCCAAATATGTAGTGTTTATCCATGAAAGTAACCGCTGTCGTGATCACCAGAGATAGACCTCTGCAAGTAGAGCGGTTGATAGATTCAATTTCTCACTCCAAAATGGCGTCATTGTCACTCGTTTTGATTGATGACAGCTCCCATAAAAACTTCGAGAGTATAGAGAACCTTTTTCTTTCTTATGGAAAAATCTTCGAACATATCAGCTCTTTGGAGGCAAGAAAAAAAGTAGAGAACGCCCTGAAAGAAATCGATTTGACCAGAGCCCAGAGATCACTCGTAGAAACTTGTGTTGGACTAAAGTCTCCCTTTGTCGAGTTTGCGGAATCCCTTTCCAAAGCAACTTTGTTCAGAGAAAGTTTTTCTACCATACTTTCCCAATCCTTCAGCCCGTATTCAACGGCGCGCAACCTTGGAATCTACTGTGCATGCAGAGCTTTCAACCCCGATAAAATTGTCTTTCTAGACGATGACTGCTACATGAAAAGTCCTGAAAGGTTGGTGACTGCTCTTCAGCTTGTAGGCAAAAAAATCGATGGAAAAGAATTAGTTGCCATTTCTGGGCTCTATGAAGATTTGTCTCTACATATGCGAAAGAGGAGACACTACGAAGAACTCACGCCAACTTCTATCCTAACTGGTATGAACTCGTTCCTTAAACGTTCGTTTCTCACTGGTCAAGAACAAAGGCTCGCTTTAATGCCGTATCACACCTTAGGCGGCGCATTAATATTAAGTAAAAAGGTTTTCTCATCGCTTCCTTTTGATCCATTTGTCCCACGAGGGGAAGATCATGCTTACTGTGTAGACCTTAAGAACCGATATGACAGAGATTTTGCGATTGCACGTGACAATCTCTTCGTTGTTCAACACGATAAACACCTGGAAGCATCTCGAACTACCCAGGAGATAAATACGCTACGAGACATTTTCAGATTTGTTTATCTCCGGTTCAAAGTTGGACACTATTTCATTCCTTATTTCACCATCCGATGGGCTTTAAATGCCGTAGTTCACATGTTTCTAGAAGCTCCGAAAGGCAAACAGCGGATACTTGAGCTATTGGTTCTACTTTTCCTAGCAAGGAGCTATGCCAAGAGAAACGCTGACAAATATTCTGAGATTATGGAAGCATGGGAATCTTTTCTTAAAAGAATAGTTGGATGAGTTTTTAATGAGCTGTATGCACCTATATTCACTTAAAACGCCTGAGAACGAGAGTGTAGGTAGTTTTGGTTGGTGGCCATTGGGATTATAGGGGTGACGAAGAATTTACTCCTCTTTCGCTTTGTAAGTATCCCAGCTGTTCGCTATGTTTTGCATGAGCACTGGTTGGATTTCGTAGAAAGCATCTATCTTTCCCTCTGGAAAGAACATTCTGATCATGAAGGCTCTTTCAAGTCTGTCAAATTTTGACATACTCACTTCTGGCTTTTTTGGAAGTATGTCCTTGTATTTGTGGTGGAACTTATCAATTGCTGGTATTATGCATTCTTCAATCAACTTTTTGTTTGTTATTGTTTCTAGATGAGGGAAGCCCATTTGGAAGGAATAGTCAATTATGTTTCTTTTGCCAGAATAATTGAGGATGGTGCTGTCTAAGACTTTCCTGTTCGGTATCTCCGTAATGTTGTAGGTTGGTGTGTATATTTTTGTGTAGTTGATAGTTATTTCTCGCACTTCTCCTTCCACGTCTCCTATCTTCACATAATCCCGGACCATAAACGGTCTTGATATCATAATATATAGTCCAGCCAAGAAGTTTCCTACCGTTTGGGTAGAAGCAAAACCGATGGCAGCTCCAGTTAAGGCTGAAACTCCAACAAACCAAGTGGTATCCACATTGAAAAGGGATAGGAGAGCGACCACACCAACTGCAGCAATGATTATTCTTGCGATTAATTTGAAAATGTTCTCAACGTGAGGCTCTAGCTTTAGCCGTCTTGAGTATCTGGCAATTGCTCTACGAACCAACCTGTCGGCAACAAGAATTACGACTATGATAGCTAGGCTTGTTGCAATTAAAAAGAGGTTTTCTGTTGTAAAGAACTCGGAAAACATTAGGTCATCCATACCTATGCAGAAATTGGGTCAACGACGTTGTCAATATTTTCTCCCACATCTTTTTTAACCGGCCCTCTTTAAGGTATGTTCCCCAGTTCGCGGTTGATGCTCGCTTTTTTCATATTTTTCCAATGGAACTCTGAGCAATCACACCTGCCTCTTTTTTCCA
>JABAOC010005505.1_pt6 | contig 14082 bp, 14 predicted proteins | sample 7062161 | NCBI WGS metagenome assembly JABAOC01 (sample SAMN14538625, study PRJNA623070) | marine sediment metagenome | biome: marine biome [ENVO:00000428]; feature: marine pelagic biome [ENVO:01000023]; material: deep marine sediment [ENVO:00002113] | place: India: Gulf of Khambhat ... | reverse complement strand
AGGAGATGGAGATGGAGTGACTCCAGCCTCGGATGGATCCGAGAGTACAAGTGCTTCGGCTCCCGGAAAGCCAAAACGGTTGTCAGGGGAGGAACGCCATCCCTCCCCTGACGCCAGAATAGGTTCTCGTTAACAGAGTGATTTTGTGAACCTGTGAGGAGAAAATCAATGCCCCGCGATTTGGTTTGTGGGATGGAAATAGAGAAAGAGCAGGCTGCTGGAGTTTCCAGTTATAAGGGAAAGGAATACTATTTCTGCTCAAAAAACTGTAAGCAAAAGTTTGAGCAGGATCCGGAGAATTATATCAGATCAGGTGTAGACTCCGAGACACAGACAGAAAGTCGCCTAGGCGAAGCCGAAGTCAGGCCGCTCGAAAGAATAGAACTTCCCATAGTGGGAATGTCTTGTGCCAGCTGTGCGCAAACGATCCAAAAAGGTCTTGCTGGGCTGAAAGGTGTAGACAAGGCTTCAGTCAACTTCGCCACCTCCCGGGCCACCGTTTCTTATGACCCGCACCAGGCAAAAGTGACGGATTTCATCTCCGCTATCAGGAAGAGCGGGTATGAGGTTGGAGCTGTAGCTACCGAAGTGTCTATTCTGGGGATTGACTGCGCCTCATGCGTTCAGAAGATCGAGAAAGCTTTGCTTGGTACCAAAGGGGTAACTACAGCGGTGGTGAATCTGGCCACCCAGAAAGCCAGGGTCGAGTACTTGCCTTCGGAGACTGACCTAAAACCAGATCAGAGGTGCGATAGAGTCGGCTGGATACAAGGTTGCCGAGGTTCCATTGGATGAAGAGAAGGTAGAAGATGTGGAGAGGGTTCTGCGGCAGAGAGAATACAAAAAGCTAAAAAGGAAGTTTTCCATCGGTCTGGCGGTGAGCGCGCTGATTTTCATTGGAAGCTCCGAATGGATCCCCGGGGTGCCGGAAACCTGGCGGAGCTTTCTCCTGCTGTGGTTTTTGGCAACCCCGGTTCAGTTTTGGGTGGGCTGGCAATTTTACCGGGGAGCATGGGGGGCTTTCATACACAGAAATGCAGATATGAATACTCTCATAGCCGTGGGCACGTCTGCAGCTTATCTTTATAGCGTGGCGGCCACGCTATTTCCCAGCCTGTTTGTGAGAGGCGGCATAGAGCCAAAGGTATACTTCGACACCTCTACGATTATCATTACTCTGATTCTTTTGGGAAGACTTCTGGAAGCCAGAGCCAAAGGTCAAACCTCCGAGGCCATACGTAAGCTAATGGGGCTGCAGCCCAAAACCGCTCGGGTCATCAGAGATGAAGAGGAGGTAGATATCCCAGTGGAAGAGGTTTTGGCGGGAGACTTAGTGTTGGTAAGACCCGGCGAGAAGATTCCAGTTGACGGCATCATAAGGGAGGGCAAATCGGCGGTGGACGAATCGATGATAACCGGAGAGAGCATGCCGGTGGTGAAGACCCAAGGAGATGAGGTCATCGGTGCCACCATAAACAAGACCGGCTCTTTCAGGTTCGAGGCGACCAAGGTAGGGAAGGACACTGCTCTGGCCCAAATCATAAAGCTGGTTCAGGATGCACAGGGATCAAAAGCCCCCATACAGAGATTGGCCGACGTGATATCTGGCTACTTTGTCCCCATCGTCATCTCGATTGCCATCGCGACTTTTGTAATCTGGTTCAACTTCGGGCCGAACCCGGCCTTGACTTTTGCACTTTTGAATTTCGTGGCGGTTATGATCATCGCCTGTCCTTGCGCCTTGGGGCTGGCCACTCCCACCGCGATCATGGTGGGAACCGGAAAGGGAGCCGAACATGGAGTTCTAATCAAAGGAGGAGAAAGCCTGGAGACGGCGCACAGACTCACCACGGTAGTCTTTGACAAGACTGGAACTTTAACCAAGGGGCAGCCCGAGGTAACTGATATAGTCTCGGCATACGACTTCACCCGGAAGAATATCCTGGAGCACGCAGCCAGCGCCGAGAAGGGCTCGGAACATCCCCTGGGGGAGGCCATCGTTAGGAAGGCCGCCGATGATGGCATTCGGCTCGTCGATCCCGAGGATTTCAATGCCATTGCCGGACACGGAATAGAAGCGAAGGTCAACGACCGTGAGGTGATCCTGGGAAACCTGAAACTGATGCGCAACCGGAGAATAGATTTAGGCAGCCTGGAATCTGAATCGGAGAGATTGGCTAACGATGGAAAGACTCCCATGTACGTGGCCATTAATGGGAAGGCTGCCGGAATCATTGCGGTGGCGGATACCTTGAAGGAAAACTCCAAAGAGGCGGTAGAGAATCTTCACAGGCTTGGTCTGCAAGCGGTGATGCTTACCGGCGATAATAAAAGGACCGCCCAAGCGATTGCCAAGAAGGCGGGAATTGACAAGGTCCTCTCAGAGGTGCTTCCTGAGGATAAGGTGCGGGAAGTGAAGAGGCTGCAATCGGAGGGCAAGGTGGTGGCCATGGTCGGTGACGGGATAAACGATGCCCCGGCTCTGGCCCAGGCGGACGTGGGGATTGCCATCGGAACTGGAACAGACGTCGCGATGGAAGCCTCGGACATCACCCTGATCAAGGGGGATCTTCAGGGCGTGGTGGCAGCTATTGAATTGAGCAAACGGACTATCAAGACGATAAAACAGAATCTTTTCTGGGCATTCTTCTACAACACCGCTGGCATTCCCGTCGCTGCCGGAGTCCTTTATCCTTTCTTTGGCATTCTCTTGAATCCCATCATTGCCTCGGCTGCCATGGCCTTCAGTTCAGTTTCGGTGGTATCCAATTCGCTCAGATTGCGAAGGTTTAAGTTCACGTCTTAAGGTGAGGTTGGTTTCATGCAAGCACAAATTTCAGTTACGGTCTTCGGCGTTTTGCTCATCATTCTTGTCAACTGGTATTTCTTCTTCTCAAAACGCAAGACTACCCAGGCCCGGACGGAAACCGGAGGAATTCAGCAGGTGAAAGTGATCGTCAAAGGTGGCTACTCGCCGGATGTGATCGTGGTGAGGAAAGGCATTCCGGTGAGAATTGATTTCTATCGAGACGAAACTGCCGAATGTTCAGATACTATTGTGTTCGGCGATTTTAACATCCGAAAGCCCCTGCCCGCCTTTCGGACCACCTCGGTGCATTTTGTCCCTGAGAAACGAGGTGAATACTCCTTCACCTGCGGCATGGGAATGATGAAGGGTAGACTAATAGTTGAATAATGATCCAGAGCCATGTTGAACCCGCCATTGACTATGAACTTATACGACGCAGCGAAGGAATGAACTGCTCTGAAGGATACAACTCTTATGGACGGGAGTGAACATGAAAGAGATAAGGGCATATATCAGGAGAGATTCTGTAAGAAGAACTGTGGAGGCATTAGAGAACGCGAAGGCCCCTGGGATCACCGTGACGACAGTGCACCCGGTAGGCTACGGGTACGATCCCAACTACTTTGCTGCAACGCAGGACGTCACCAAGTTGTACCCGGCCATGGCCAAGGTGGAGGTAGTCTGCTCCGATAAAGATGTGGTTCGCCTGGTGGGGGTTATTTCAGACAAGGCGCGCACGGGGTATAAAGGCGACGAAATGATTTTCGTATCCCCGGTTGAGGAAGCGATTAAGATTCGCACCGGAGAGAAAGGCGAAGACGCACTCTGATTTCTGTCGATAAGCCCGCTGCCCCTGATGAACAGAAACCGCACCGGCTCCTAGGTGATGAAACGGATGGCCTCCCCCATGATCGGAGGATTGATAAGCTCAACCGTTTTGACGCTGATAAGAATCTTGGCCGTCTGCGCCATCGTGAAAGGCTGGGGTCAGATACGGGCGACAGTAAGTCAAGACACCGAATCCACTTAGGGTAAGGAGGTCCGCAATGTGAAAGTCAGTTGAATGTGTGGAATCGGGGTTCGCCCATATTCAGTCGGGCGGACTTTCTGACCGGCAAAAATGAAGGAGACTCTTATGGAATCTTGGAAGATTGCCACTCTCTTCGCCGCGGTGCTGTACGGACTTCACAATGTGTTCACGAAATCGGCCGCGGGAAAGGTTACCGATCAGTTTGGTGGGTTGGTGCTGGAATTCACCGGAGCATTCCTAATTCTGACCTACATCATCTTTTTGGGTTTCAAGGGAACGAATTCCTTTAGTTTCACCAAGGACGGAATTCTGTTTTCCGTTCTGGCCGGGGTTTGCGTTGGGGCTGGGACGGTTCTGTATTTCGCCATTTTCAGACTAGGCGGCAATCTGTCCATTGCTGGACCGGCCGTCCTGGTGGGCGGTGTACTGATTATGTCAGCAGTGGGAATCATCGTTTTCAAGGAAGGAGTGTCATTTTCGAAGGGGCTCGGTTTGGCTCTGGGCATCAGCAGTCTATACATATTGAATGCCAGCGCATGATGCCCGCGCGACGGTTTCAACACACTTTACATCAGGAGGAGGTAGGAAATGCATAAAGTACTCTGGGCAGTCTTGATGCTATGGTTGCTTGGAGTGGGAATCGTGAATGTTTCCTGCGAGAAAGCAGAGAAAAGTCCTGGAGAGGCAGAGCAAGCTGCACCAAAGGATGCAGGATCTCAAGCCTCGAAAACTCAAACGACAGACGCGATCTCGGGCAAACCGGTCAACCGGGCCGTCTATGCGGACTATGAAGGGAAGCGGATATACTTCTGTTGTGACAATAGCAGGCGGTCGTTCCGTATGGACCCAGAAAAGTACCTGAACAAGTTCCGGGAACTGGGGGTCGTTCTCGAAGATGCTCCGGCAGGTAGGTGAGCATGAAAGGCTTGGTCTATCCCGATGACAATCAAGAAGTTCCGAGACTCACCCTGGCTGCGCCTCAGATAGCCCAAGCAGGCATGAGATCCGTTCGAGAGTTGAATGCTTGTTTTTCTATGGCACGACCTGCAGCAGTTCCGGTGGTCTCCGATTCAACGTGACAGACAAAGAGGAGGTTTGAAATGAAGCGATACACCGTTTTGGTTTTGAGTTTGTTGTGGCTGTTGGCTATTGGAGGAAGTTGCACTAGGGCCAATCGCAATCTCGTCAGCGAAGCTGCCGACGGAGGCCGCAATGTCAGGATCTACGAAGTTTTCGGGATGGATTGTCCCGGCTGCCACGGGGCCGTGGAGAAGCTGGTGAAGAAGGTCCCTGGAGTTGAACAGGCCGAAGCCAACTGGGAGCAGCAAAGGTTGACCGTAATGGTGCGGCAGGGTAGCGAACTGAATGACCAAGACATCTACGACGCAATCCTGCAAGCCAACTTCACCCCCGGCAAGCGCATCCAGTAGCGCGAGAGGAGGAATGAGCAGTGAGAAACCCATCTTTGATCATCACAATCTGCGCGCTTTGCATCTGCGCCTTGTCGGCAGCGGACGCTCTCGCCGGCGGAATCAGCGTTGATGCCGGGCTGACTCCGGCACAGGATCGTTGGATTGTCAGGACCCAGGCGCGCTACATGCAGCGCGGCGATGACCCCGCAGGCACAGGCAGAGAAATGAGCCGCATTGCGTTTCCTGTGGTTTTAGCCTACGGGCTCAAGCCGAATCTGACCCTTATGGTCAGACAAATGTTGATGTACCAGGAGATGACCATGATGAGCGCCACCGATAGGAACACCGGCTTCGGCGATCTGTTCGTTCTCGCCAAGTACAGAGCTTACAGGATCAACACGTCCCGGTACACCCTCGGTATTGCTCCTACCCTCGGTTTGGAACTTCCGACCGGAACTGACGATTTTGGCTCGGAAACCTGGGATTTGAATACGGGCCTGTACATCTCAGGGCGCAGTGGACCTTGGGCCACAGACTTCAATCTCGGTTATGCGTGGAATGGTTTTGCGGGAAAAGCCAGTCAAAACCCAGACCCGGGGGAGGAGCTTTCTTTGGATTGGGCTCTGGCCCGCCAGTTCAGCGTCGGCGAAAGAGCGCAGGTTGCGCTGGCGCCTGTCTTGGAGTGCTCCTACAGGAACACCGGGGCGGACAGAACGAACGGGCAGAAGGTGCCGAATACCGGAGAGTCAGTTCTGTACCTGTCACCCGGCTTCAAACGTTCCACATCCTGGCTTATTCTGGAGACGCTGATCCAGATACCGGTGTGGCAGAACCAAAACGGGTCTCAGCTTCAACGAGGCATCGGTGCCCTGGTGGGATCTCGTCTTATGTTTTGATGAAAGAAGGCCTGAAGAGATGCAGACTCATGACCGTCAAACGTTTCAGTATAGGCATATCTCTGGGCAAGGCCTCCTTCACCGTGGGTGGCCTAATTAGCTCCAGCCGGTTGGGCTGGATAATAGACTTAACCTTCTATGCGATTGTCAAAGGCTGGAGTTCGAAGGAGATAAGAGGAGCATTATGAAAATAAACAAGTTAGCTCCCGGAGGCTCATTATGTAATGGTCAACCTACCGTTCGATCGAGGCTGCTGTTATGGGGCAGAACAATCAGTCAGATTTGTCCAAGCGTATACTATAGAAATCAGGGGAGGTGACCGATGTAAACAGATTCGACATCCAGAAACGTGGAATGGACGGATGATTTGAATTCTCCGCCAACGCAACAGTACAGAACTCAGAGGAAGTGTTTTCATTGAAAGAAGGGAGAAACGATGTTTAATCCACTCAAGACGAGAAACAGAATCTTTATCATAACTTTGCTGGCCGTTATGTCTTTTGCCCTGATCCTCAGCGCTCAGGCAGTTTTCGCCTGCGGAAACAAAGGGTGCAGCAAAACCTGCAAGCACAAAGAGGCTGGAGCCANNAAACCTGCGCGGCCAAATCCGGCGGGCATACCTGCCCCATGATGCTGAAAGCCGCGGCCGGGAAGGAAACAAAACAGGATGAATCGAACGTCGGTCAGCCGCTGGATCTGAAAGCCTTCTCCACGGTGGAGCGGTACACCTGCCCCATGCATCCTGAGATCAGGTCGGAGAAATCGGGCAAGTGCCCCGAATGCGGAATGAAGCTGACGAAAGGCGACTTCTACGAGGTTTACGCCTGTGCCAAGAAGGAATGTCCTCACCCGTGCGTCTCGCCCAAAGCCGGCAAATGCTGCGGCAAGGAATTGCAGAAGACCATGATGAGCAAAGACGAGATCTACCTGTCGGCCCAGCTTCAGGACGAATACTTCTGCCCCATGCACTCTGAGGTGGTATCAGACAAGGCTGGCAAATGCCCGGAATGCGGCATGAAGCTGGAGATGCGGACGGTGCACAAGGCCGAGAGCGAGCAATCGGAAATGCTGACCTATGTGTGCCCCATGCACCCGAAGGAGCTGTCCGACAAGCCGGACAAGTGCTCCAAGTGCGGTATGAAGCTTGAACAGAAAAAGGCAGCCGCGGAAGAGCCAAAAGGCTCCAAGATGTAGGTCAATTGTGCCACGTTTGAGGCACTTGCAACCTTTTGTCCCTGGTGACGGGGATAATACAGAGAAAATGAAAAGCCCCGCCGATTGGCGGGGCTTTCGACATTAGCAGTCAAAGATTCGAAGCTGCTATGGTCCGCAGCAGCGCGGGAAGTCTCCGTCCTTGAATAGATAGTTGAGCTTGAAGATCACGTCTCCCAGATCCTCGACACCATCGCAGTTGACGTCTCCGGCTGGCCAGGGCGGGGGAGCACCATTCTTGAAAAGGTAATTGAGCTCCCAGATCACGTCGGCGATATCGACTTCTCCGTCGCCATTACAGTCTCCTCGATAATCCCACGGACTTACGTGTATGCAATACTCAACCTCGGTGAAGATCGGAGACACTCCATCCCACGGTTGGGTCAGACTTACGAATTCCTCCGGCACGTTCTGGGCAAAGAAGTTTCCGGTCCAGTAGTGGGGGTCCGAGGCTACCGCGTAATCGACAAGATGCCACCGGCCAGCAGGACCCTCTGACTCCTGCGCCGTGTACATATCGTGCGAGACGTTGCCTTCGTCGTTATGCACTGTAGGATCGTGGCTGCCCGATGGGTGGTAGACGAGCCACCCATCTCCGACTCTGCCGTCAGCCAAACCCAGCTCTGCCGCGTCGATGAAGGGATCGGAGAAGGCAATTTTTTGCTCGATGGAGTTCACGCCGGCCACGGTGACGTAGTGCCCGCCAACACGCCGCCACTGCCCACAAGCGGCAAAGTTACCGCAATCCAGTTCATCCGGAGTCGGGTCCAAGCCGCAATTCGGGTACGGAGTTGGTGGCGGCGGTCCTCCGGAAAAGAGATAGTCGCTAATATACTCACAGTCAGCACCCTCTATGCCTACATCCAGTATCCCATCATCGTCAGCATCCGCGGCATCATCGCAGGGGAAGGGTCCTTCGTCCCAACATGCCAGGATATCCTCCATGCCGAGGACACCGTTCTGGCTGAGATCTCCTCTGATGAACCTCTGAGATTGCTGCTGCGCGGGGGCTTGTTCAAGATACCAGAAGCCCAAGAGCAGAATCACATTCTCGGATTTCTCTACAAGCGATTCCACGTAGGCGAAGGTGGGCCTTGCAGTGATTGCCACGCACAGAGTGTCTGACAGATAGCTGCCGTCATCGAACATCTCGCTCTCCAGCCAGTCTTGAACACCCTGGTGTATGTCCAGAATATTAGTTCCTGCATGATTACAGTAACCGGTTTGAATCCCATCAGTGTCGAAGTACCAGGCCAACCTCTCCACCAGCTCGCCCCAAGGTGGCATTGAGCCAGGCTGTGGTCCAGGCTGAAACGGTTGCTCCGTGGCTGGAGGCCATCCGATTCCAGGATTCCATTGGGTTCCGGTATGATCCACATTCCAGGGATCGTGATCATCCCAGCCATCAAAAGGCGGGAGCTGATCCAAGTAGTCCCTTACCAGTGGGAACACATCAATCCCGTCTCCAGGCCATCCCCCAAGACCTTCATTATACTTGGAGTCGAACCATTTAAAGCAGTTGGCCACAGCGCAAGGTCCGCAGAAGGTCCAATAGCCAGTTTCCATTTTGATCCATCCATCTTGTTTCTGACCGATGTCCGGCATACCAGAGGGAGCGTAATCCTCGTAAGCCAACTTCCAATACCACTCTCCTCTTCCCACACCAGTGCAATAAACATCGCTACACAGGGCATTGCCCGTTTCTATGATGCAATCGTGCTGGCCGATAGAAGTCGGCTCAAAGCGGACCGTCACTACCACCGAGTCACCAGGTCCCAGACCATATGCCCCTCCGCCAGAAATAATACCGTAGTGATCACACGATTCACTCACACTTCCAGTCAATATCTCTCCGCCAGTGTTGGTAATGGCGAAAGTTTTATCCAGATAGCTCCCCAAAGCAACTGTGCCAAAATCAAGGCTGGTCGGCGAGACTTGGCAATAGGTGGTCTCAAAGACCGCATGCAGAGTATGGTCATCATCCATGAGAACTGAATGAGGGTTAGCTGAGCCCACATCGTCCCCGTCCAGCTCCCAATGGTCAAACAGATACCACGAGTGTGGTATCGCCGTAGCTTCAACAGAAGAGTCACATGGATAAGAGTGGATTCCAGGAACTGGATCCGTTGTTCCCCCAGCCGTAGCGGTTATTGTTAAATCATAGTTGATCTCGGCGAAGACTGCATGTAGCGTATGGTCATCATCCATAAGAACCGAATAAGGGTTAGCTGAACCTACATCGTCTCCATCCAGCTCCCAATGATCAAGCAGGTAGCATGAGTCTGGTATCGCCCTAACTTGGCTAGAAGAGTCACACGGATAAGAGTAGATCCCGGGAGCTGGATCTGTTGTTCCCCCGGCCGTTGTGGTTATTGTTAAATCATAGTTGATCTCGACGAAGACGGCATGCAGCGCATGGTCATCATCTACTAGAACCGAATAGGGGTTAGCTGAACCTACATCATCACCGTCTAGTTCCCAATGGTCAAACAGGTAACATGTGTTTGGAAATGCCGTGACTTCAACGGAAGAACCACATACATAAGTGTAGGTTCCAGGAGCTGGATCCGTTGTTCCACCCTCGGTTGCGGTGATTATTAGCTCGTAGGCTGGGCAAGCGTATTTGAGATCGTTGTTGCTCGCATCATAGTAGCTGATGTGTGGGTTATCACCGCTGTCCAAGACAATAGAAGTACCCCATTCGCCCATATCCCAACTATCCACTGTCTCCGTATGCCATGTGCCGTCATAGTATGCATACTTGACAGCCCAGAGTCCACTCGCCTCATAGCTGATATGAGGGTTGTCGTTGCTGTCCAGGGCAATAGAACTGTACGCTCCCGCATTACCATAACTATCGACGATCTCTATGTTCCAGCTGCCGTCATAGTAAGCGTGTTTCAGATGACCGTTCACCGCATCACGATAGCTGATGTGGGGTTTGTCGTTGCTGTCCAGGGCAATAGAATTATGCTGTCCCACATGACTACTACTATCGACTGTCTCCGTGTGCCACGCGCCATCATAGTATGCATATTTAAGATGATCGGGGGTTACGACATTATAGCTGATGTGGGGGTTATTACCGCTGTCCAAGGCGATAGAGGTGGCGTGATAAATATTACCACTATCCACTATCTGTATATGCCAGGTACCGTCATAGTAAGCATATTGCAGCCCGAAGCCAATGTAGCTGATGTGGGGGTTATCGTTGCTGTCCAGAGCAATAGAAGTGAACTGGCCTGCGTTGCCGCTATTATCTACTGTCTCTATATGCCACGTGCCGTCATAGTAAGCATAGTTCAGGGCAAGATCAGTCTGATCACGATAACTGATGTGGGGATTATCGCCGCTGTCCAAGGCGATAGAAGAGTACTCTCCCACGTCACCTGCAGCGTCCACTGTCTCTATATGCCATGTGCCGTCATGGTGAGCATATTTCAGATCCTGGTAGGTGCCATCATAGTAGGTGATGTGGGGGTTACCGTTGCTATCCAGGGCAATAGAACTATACCTTCCCACATCATCATCGCTATCCACCGTCTCTATATGCCATATATGGGTGTTCCCAGCTAATGCGTATCCTCCGCCAATGCCAAATCCCAACGCTAACATCCCTGTCACAAGCACTGTCAACACCATTCGCGAAAGTACTTCCCTTTCCAATCTCATTCCTTGTTCTCTATTTGTCATCTTTCTCGCCTCCTTTCTTTATCTCGTGATTTACGAGTTTTCTCTGCGCACAGAAAAGCTTGCCAATTCCGCGCCATCCCGCGGACCATCAGGCTGTTAGGATGTACAGTCAATAGTTAACACTGTTTCTCAATTTTCGTTACACAAAAGTTCCCACGCAAAACCGGATAGATGAGTCAGCTTGCCCGAATGTAAGAGACTTTGTTCTCCCGGGTTGCTGGGGAATGATGAAGAAAACAAACATGTAGTATTAGTTCTTTGGACAAGGGATGCCCGTATTCTCGACTCACTCCGATCAGACTGCCGCCTTCCGGGGTGATTCTTTGAACAGACACAGCGGTGCTGTTGCTGTTGAACTTTGCGCCCCTTCTTGGTCTCCAGGTCTCTTCCTGCTGACAACAGTATACACTTCACGCCTGTATTTGTCAAGCGAAAAATTGGGAATCCCACCGTACTCTTGGCGTAGTCCGTAAAGTGTCGTACCAGGATGTAGTAGCACAATAGACGTGAATGCAATTGCCGCTCCCGGAGTTGCTTAACACCCAACTGCCCTTGCTGGCCTCTTTTTCACACGAAGGCGGGTTGGTCGTTTGCTTATCTTCCCTGAACATTCAGACGCAGACATGTTCTCCGTCGAGGATCACAATCTTCGTCAGAGAGACGTCGCTGGTTCTCAGGTAAGGGCCTAGGATTTCACGTGAAGATTTTTTTGATTTGCTTTTTGCCGCGAAATTTGTAGACTATAGAGAGAAATCTCAGAGCGGAGGCGGATGAACCAGCAACCACCAAACCGAGCCATAACTTATTGCCTAAGCTATCCCAAGCCGGTCATAGTCGTCCGGTGGGTCATCCTGGGAGCGGCTTTTGCGCTCGGTATCTTGATATTCTGGCGCCTACATCAAATTCTGGGATTGGCCTACGTAATCTACAGCTTGATAGCTTTGACCTTGATATTGCCTTTGTCCCGCTGCTCGAGCTGTTTCTATCACGGCAAAGCCTGTAATACCGGTTGGGGAAAGGTGGCAGCCTATCTGTTTCCCAAGGGAGATGAGTCCAAGTTCGTAGTCAATTACAGCTACTCCATATTTCTTCACCTGCTCTGGATTCTACCACTTTTTGCTGCGCTCGTTCAGCTTGTGAGAGAAAGGGACCTTTTCGCCTTGATAATCTTTGGGGCCTACCTGTTCGTCTTGCTCGTGGACAAAATCACCCTGAAGAAGCTGGCCTGTGTCAGATGTCACCAGCGGGAGTTCTGTCCAGCAGTCCCTTTTAGAAAGCCGTAACAGGTAGAACGCATACGGATTCAGCTTTCGCGTTCCAGAACTAGGAGTGCCGAATGAACGTTCTGTTTTTCTTTTTTCTGGCTCTGGTCATTCTCGCTCTGGGTAGTCGCTTCTATTCCCGGTTCGTTGCCAAGATCATCGGAGAACAGAGGGATCGTCCCACACCCTCCGTCACCGAGTACGACGGAAAAGACTACGTACCAGCGAAGCCTCACGTGCTTTTCGGACATCACTTCTCCAGCATCTCGGGAGCGGGGCCGATTCTGGGACCGACCATGGGGATATTATACGGCTTTGTACCGGCCTGGCTGTGGGTGATTCTCGGAGGAATCTTCATCGGCGCGGTGCACGACTTCACCACGCTCTTTGTGAGCCTGCAGGAGAAGGGAAAATCCATGGCCCAGATCGCCAGAAGGACTCTGGGCACGCCTGGATTCGCGCTGTTCATCCTTTTCACCATCGTGATGATCGTCCTGGTGACCTCAGCTTTTTTGACCGCCACCGCCACAGCTTTAACCTCCAAGTGGCCTTTGGACAAACTAGGTCTGAGTCTTGGTCAAACGCTGCTCAAGACTGAAACTTCGGCCGACGGACAGACCCTGGGCATCATCGGGGGGATTGCCTCTATGTCGGTGATCATTATCACCTTTCTATCTCCTGTCTTAGGCTACCTGCTCTATGTGCGGAAGATCAGGGTGGCGTACGCCTATCTCTTCGCAGCGGTCGTATGTGTATTCTCCGTGTGGATGGGGATACAATATCCGGTTAGATTGAATCCCGAGACCTGGATGATCATCCTGTCAGTATATGTTCTGTTCGCTTCAGGAGTTCCGGTATGGATTATACTCCAGCCCAGGGATTTCATCAACGTTCAGATCATGTATCTGGGCATTGCCGGGCTGTTCTTGGGTCTAATGGTCGGTGGACTAGGAGGGCTTGAGCTTCATCTGCCAAGCTTCAACGTTGCGGAAGGAGCGAGGAGCCTGGGTCCCATCTGGCCCATGCTCTTCATCACCGTCGCCTGCGGGGCCATATCGGGATTTCACGCCCTGGTCGCATCCGGCACCTCTGCCAAACAGCTGGACAAGGAGAAGCACGCCCGCACCATCGGCTATAACGGGATGCTGTTGGAGTCCGTTTTGGCTGCGTGCGTTCTTCTGGCGGTGGGAAGCGCTTTTCTGTTTCCCGAATACAAGAGCTTGGTCTGGCCGGAACCAGGGATGGGGCGTTCGAATCCGATTCTGGCCTTCTCTTTGGCTGTAGGGAAATTGCTGAACCAGGGCTTCGGCATACCTATCGCGCTGGGAAGCGTCTTCGGCATTCTCATGGTAGAGGGATTCGTAGTCACCACCCTGGACACAGCGGTCAGACTTAACCGCTACCTGTTCGAGGAGCTTTGGGGACTGATCTTCAGGAAGGTGCCACCCCTTCTCAAGAATTTCTTGTTCAATTCCGCGCTGGCCGTGGCTTTGATGTGGGTTCTGGCCTATTTCAACACCTTTGCTGCCTTATGGCCCATCTTCGGGACGGCCAATCAGCTTCTGGCAGCACTCTCTTTGATAGCCGTCTCCGCCTGGCTCTCGGTGAGGGGGAGGAAAAACCTGATAACCGTTGTCCCCGCCGTCTTCATGATTCTGACCACCACCGCCTCGCTTCTGATTCTGCTTATCACCAAATACATCCCGCAGATGAACGTCACCCTCCTGGTAGCAGACGTTCTGCTTCTGCTTCTTTCGCTCGGCGTGGT
>JABAOC010022797.1_pt2 | contig 14084 bp, 13 predicted proteins | sample 7062161 | NCBI WGS metagenome assembly JABAOC01 (sample SAMN14538625, study PRJNA623070) | marine sediment metagenome | biome: marine biome [ENVO:00000428]; feature: marine pelagic biome [ENVO:01000023]; material: deep marine sediment [ENVO:00002113] | place: India: Gulf of Khambhat ... | reverse complement strand
CTGATCTTCCTCGCTCGGTAGAGAGCAAAGTTCTTGAGCAGCGATACTTCTTCTTCGATGGTCCAGCTATGCGCCTTTCTTTTCATTTCATCTTCTCCTCGGAGGATATGGGGAGGTCGAACAGTCCCTGATAGGAGCAGGGGGAGCGTCGTTTCCTGAACTCCGTTGGCGACACGACCTACGGATGGGATGTAACGAGGTAGCAAGAGGACCCCGGCCAACTTCGCATGGTCCTTGCGGATTCCACACCCCACATCCTCCTCTTTGATNNTTGATTAACTTCAAAATTGGTGGAGGCTTTCAGGTCTAGCCTCCTTGCCAGTCTTTCCACGCTGATATCTGCGTACCTGGTCAACCTAGTCCCCTTCGTATCTTGAGGGTCTGACTAGAAGATTGCTTCCTCGGCCAACTCCTCGTTGACCTGGTTGCCCGCCTTAGCCAGTGCCTTGGCGAACTCCTCCTCGGTGAAGTAGCCCTTCACATCGTTGCGACCATCTTTGATCGTAACGCGAATACCGAGGACGGCATCCTTCCAAGCACCAGGGCTGACCTTGAGGTTCTCGCCCTTGTACTCCTGGCCGATGGCCTTGAGGAACGATCGAGCGATGCCAGCACCGGGAGTAATCTTCTTCTTCTCGGCGTCGGCGTAGTAGGGCAGGAAGATGATGTTGCCCCACACCACACGGTTCTGATGTTCGCCCTCGTCGATCACATTGAATCGCAGTCCGAACATCGGTCCCCGAGCGTGCTGCTTGAAACGCACATCACCGACCTGGACTTTGTAAAGTCCTTCGGGCAACGGGTCCCAAGACTTCTTCTCTCCCCCCTTTTCGTAAGACTCCTCCGTCGTGGGGAAATCAACGGTGAAGTCCTCCAAGAATCCTTCTTCGGTCATCTTTACTTTCCTCCGGGTAGACCACACAGGTCTCTGTATTGACACCAACTACAGGTATAGGTGTTGAGAACTTGAGGGAAATCCCCCGACTTCTCACTGTTGTTGATGGCCCTAGCAGTCTCACCAACATTCGTCATCACTTGGTTCTCATCTAAGTAGGTCTTGACTGGAATCTGTTGCGCAGGCTTGGAGCGAACCAAGCGACGAACAGATTGAATCTCAACCTTCTTAGGTTTCTTCTGCTTGGGGTTCATCAACTTGTCAGCGAACTTGTAGATACCCAACTGGATTTGTAGCTTGGGGTCTAGGTCGTTTATCGCTGCTCGACCGAACTTCATATCGCTGATCTTGTCCTTCTCAACGATGTCCATTCGTCCGATGAGGGACCAGTCCTGATCCTCGAACTCGATCTGGAATGGGACCTCTACATCTACAGGTTCGACATGGGGAGCAATCTCCTTCTCGTATGCCTCAACGATAGCGAGGCCGTCCTTCTGGAGTTTATCCCTGTTGTCGTCCTTGTCGTACTCGACTCCTTCTTCTACTCGCTGGTCTAGGTCCTCAACGAAGTAATCTTTCTGATCGCTGAGGCTTTCGCGTTCTCCCTCTACGACCTGTCGTTTGAACGCGAACTCCTCGACCTTGTGTAGAGCAGAGCCGAACACTAGCATCCCGCCAGGGGGACGCTTGATCTTGTCAACATAGATGTAGCGATACTTACGCTGACAAGTGTTGAAGGTGAATAGCCGTGAGAAGGATAGGCTACGCATTGGACTCCGCCTTATCCATCGACTTGTTCAGCTTGTCGATCTCGTCAAGGGTCAGGTCCTTGAAGGATTCCTTGCCCACGGTCTGCTCAAGCACCATCAGCATATCCTCCTTGTTGGGAACCACCTTCTTCATGCGGGCGAAGATTTGCTTCTGCGCTTCAGCAATCTCCACTCGTTCCATGATCTCAGGCTTGACAACCTTCGCCCCCTTGGGAGCCTTCGATTCTTCAGGCTTGAGTTGGTTCTTCTCCATCTTCTCCCAATCGCGGAAGTAGATGTCCCGAGCCACACCCAGGAAGGACGCGCATTTCTTGAGGGCATCCGACGCTGCGCTCTTGAAGTCATCGCCAATATCGACGGGACGATTCGACGAGCGAGACAGCTTCACATCCGCCGAACCATACTGCATCTTGCGAATGGTGGAGCCGTTGGGTAGTTGGATGGTGAGCGTACCCTTGACGACGATATGCCCGGTCTTGGAGAGGAGGTTCATGTCCCCCACTTCTTCGACATCGAAAGACCATGTAGGTCCGAACACCTCATCGAGTTTAGATACGACATACCCGATGGATACATAGTCGAAGTTCATCCCCCCACGACCAGGGCGTTTGTAAATATACTTAGGGGGTGTAGGTGCTGCTAGTGCCTTGACCTGTTCAGGTTCAAGATACTTTGCCAAGGGATGATCTATCTTAGGGGTAGATACCTTCTTGGCGACGGCTTTACTGCGAACTCTTGCTTTCTTCGCCATCACTGCCTCCATGTACGAGCGTTGCCAAATTTTAGCAATCGCTCGATTCGATTGTCAAGCTAAAAAAATTCAGTCGGCTCTCTCCTTCTTGACTAACTCTTGTACCTTGACCACCATACCCTGATGCTTGCGGAGTTTCTCAAGGAAGGTCGCAACGGCCGATCCTCCTACGACTCCAGCAATCTCGTAAGCACGGTCAAGGGGGATGTACCCAAGCACACCAAGCACCACAACTCCCACCGCAACAGCCACTTGGATTTGAGTACGGTATCCATCCGCCTTATCCCACAGGTCAACGAGAGTACCAAGAGCGTACTTCTTGACAAGGATACCCATGACCCATTCTTTAATCCGTTTCATAATCCCTCCTAGATTCTAGAACGACAACGAACACCCACTCATCTGCGCTTATCCCGCCTTGACTTCTTAGGTCTATGAGCGGCGTCTTTTTTCCAACGAGAGTACCAAGATTCGCTCCGCCTTGTCAAACGCTTTTTTCCAGACGGGCCACCGAACCTAATTCGTAGCAGCGTGAACACGATGCCATCGAGTTTGCTACGCAGGTATGACACCACACTCATAGCACAGGTCCGCTCGATTGACCATTTTCACCTTGTAGCACCTGATACACGGTGCCTTGATGAGTTCACGCGATTGCCTCCGCTCTCCCCACGATCTAGGGAGATGCTGTAACTTCGATGGATTCCCTCTCACCGACGCTTCAGCTTTCCCATCGTAGGCATGAACAACTTGTAAATCCGTTCCGTCTCGATGACATCCTTCTCGCAGTGGGTAACGATGTACTTAATCGCCTTCTTGTTCCCCTTACGAGCAGCCTTCCAGATATCTGGGTCGAGGAAAGTCTTGCCTGATTTCCCAAACAGAAACCGTCCCCAAGTCGCCAAGCGATTATTGGGTAGCTTACCAATTCCCCTTGCGATAAAGCAAAGGTCCCTCCTAAAATTTTTCGCAGGCGGTTTGAGGCCGTAGCCTAACGCCTTCGTGTTGATGTAGGGAATATCGAACCTCGAACCGTACCAATGTACGAGGCAGTCAAACGAGTTCATCAACTTGATCGACTCTTTGATGACCCACTTCTCATCCATCTTCTTTGGGTTTCGTTTGTCGTCAATGCGAACCGTGTGAATCTTGCCCCTCAAGTTATGGGGGTTGACCTCTTTGATACAGGTACACAAAACATCGCCCATCATCGGATTCAGATCAGTTGTCTCGATGTCTAGCACCCCTATCCGTATCTTCCTTTGCCGTTTAAGTACCTCTAGGCCCTTCATGTAATGCTCAGTAATTATCTTGTCGAAGTCGTTGTTGTCAAGCGGTAGGGTCATAGAACTATCTCCTGCCCGTTCTCTTTAGTGGCGGGCTTGGGGTGTTCAGCTACCCATTTGAAAAACTCCTCATGGGCCCGGTCAAGGGGGACACGCCTCCATCCGACGAAGGTGGACTTCTTCTCCAGCTTGTCGGCCCAGCTTCTCACTACCTTTCTACGCCTACCCCCTACTGCCTCAATACACATCCCTGCCCCAACATACATCGCAACATGATTGATGCGGTCTAGTTTCCCACCTGTGGCGAAGAAGCAAAGATCACCTGGTTGACGATCGCCAGTGAACTTGGAGCAGTATGTAAATTGCCAAGCTGAGGTACGGGGCAGCTTGAACCCAAGCATGAAGTACGACCACATGACGAGGGAGGAACAGTCGAAGGACTTAGGCTTTAGTTCGTACAGCTGCCACACCTTCCACGGCTTCATGTCGTAGCGTATGCCGTGCTGTTCTTGTACGAGTTGGACCAGGCGTTCGGTATCTATCATTACCTTGGGCCTAGGCTTTTGGGGTACGATCTTACCGGGCTTTCGCTTCTGCTTGTGCCACGGATTAAGGCCCTCCTCCGGTTCCTTCAATGGAGAGAACCACCTTGACAAGAAGGATGATAACGCTGCCCAGACTCGCCCCAGCAATCCATAGACCCCTTTTGAACCACGGTTTAATCCAATCGACATCCTGTCTTACCGTAAGTATGTCCTCAGAGTTCTCTTTTGTCAAGTCCCTGATCGGTCCGAAATAGGTACGCATTTCGCTCTTGACTTCGACGAACCCTGATGTTACTTTGTCGTCGATAGACTTGACGACTTCCTCCATCCTGGCCAGCCGCTCAGCGTGGTTGTTGATGCGCTTCTCGTTTAGGTCGAGCCGTTCTTCACTGTCCATTTGGTTCACCCAACTTGCGGTCGATGCCTCGCATCACACGGCCAGTGCCTCGCGTCAAGCCTTCAGCCCTCTCGGCTGCCGCTCTTGAAGCGATGATCGCAGGGAAGGTAAGGAGTGGGGGCAGCTTGCCCGCTACGATGGGAGCGACACGCCGACCCAAGAACTCAATCATGGGCACGGCGGCCGGTGTCTTACCAGACCTAGCCTTCGCTTGGGCTACAAACGCATCGGAGACAGGGCCAGCGAGTGCGGGTTGTCCAATGATGCGATTGAAGTTGGTGTGGCTGTTCGAGATGACGGACCCGAACATTTCACCCATGATGCCCAACGATCCAGCGTATGCGATGCCTGCCATAGCGTTAGCCAACATCTTGTCGGCAAACTGCCAAGGCGTACCAGTAACCTTGTCGGGCCTGTTCTTGGGGGTGGGCTTGAACAGGTCCTTGACGGATTCGGGCCTATCACGACCAGTGATGAGGTTGCGGATTTGTAGGGGGACCTGCCCAACCACGGCACCTGCCGAGGCTAAGCGGATGAGGGGCATGGGGTTCCCCTTCAGCCCCTCTTGAACAACCTCACGGAAGATTAGCTTTGACCAGTTGAAGGGGAAGTTGCGTAGGAAGAACGCTGCCTTACCCGTACTGGAGTTGGTGAAGAAGGGGAGGTCGATGGGACGCGCTCGGCCCTGCGTGATATTCGTAATCTCATGGGCCACCTGCTTGATCTCGCTATCCGTGAAGTACCCACGCTTCACTACAGCTTCAGGTTTGATGCGCTTGCCAAAGAACTTGGTGAACTCGCGTCGATGGAACTCGGTGATTCCCTTCTTCATCGCATCGAGCAGTTCAACCGAGTAGTGTCGAGCAGCAGCAGAGGAGGTAACACGGTTCGCTTCCTCAAGGAAGTTGAACCCAGTGCGTTGGAGGTTGGTGCGGCTCATGCGCCCCATGACACCCAACATTTTCGACGAGACATCCTCAACCAGCGTACCAGCAGACATCGCAAAGCGTCGAGAGTCCTTGCTCTTGGCGACAGTATCGTAGAACCCTTTGATCGTCGACAAGAGGGAGGTACGAATCGCAGAACCGAACACGCCTTGGACTGAGTTGGACACGGAGGATAGACCCATAAGCGCAGTCGCAACAACATCCATAGCCTTGCTTGCGTCCTGCTTGAGGGTCGCTTCGATGTCATTCTCGGCCAAAGCACCCACCATGCTGTCCTTCATGCCTTGGACATACTGACGATCCTGCTGGTTGCTCATGCTTTGGATCAGGCTGTCGAACTTTTTGCCATCTGGGTTAAAGGCTCTAGCGATTTCGATACGCTCGAAGGCACCGCTAAAGTATTTCTTCAGCGCAATCATGGGGTCAGTTACGAAGAACGCATCATCAAGGGACTGCCCTTTCTTGAGGGTCAAGGTCTTGTTGCCAAGCAGTCGAGTCTTTTCAAGATGCCCGAAGGTCTGAGCCTTCATGCGCTTGATGTGATTGTTGAGTGTATTCCTAGCTTTATTCAAGCCAGTCTCGGACCCGCCCCATCCCCTTTCCTTGGCGATGGCTTTGATGAGGTCGTCCTGCTGACCCGCAGCGACGGCAGCTTCTACCTTAGCGATGTCCATGACATGAGGGAAGAAGTTAGGGCGCGGTGCCCAAGGGATGAGCGCATCACCGGCCTTGATCTTGAGGCCCACAGCTTTAGCGTCCTTGGCAACCTCTTTCATCAGGGTCCTTATGCCGTGCGCTGCGATACCTACCCTACCGTTAGAGGGTCGTGCGCCCTGGTCAAGGACCATGACGAGATTCCTACGCTCAGCATCGGTGAGGGGGGTGATGACTTCATCGACGAAGGCCCTAGCAGAACCGTCTCGAATCTCACCACGCGCAAGGGATTCCTTCAGCTTAGCGGCGACGACCTGACCAGCGGGGCCGGTGTTCTCGATGTACTTGTCGGGGCCGGTTATGAGGCGCGACCATATACCTCGAATATTCTGGAAGAACCCCTCCTTGTCCTTAGACAGCTGATTGGCGAGTACCTGCTTGGCCTCAAGATCGTTAAGGCTTGCCTCAAGGGGAGTAGGAGACTCCATGCGTACGGCATCCTTAGCTGCCAACTCCATGTCGTTCAAGTCCTTGGTAAGAACTCGCTCACCGCTGGGATGCTTGAACGCTCCTTGAGCCTTACTGGGCTTGGCCCTTGAAACCTTGGGGGGCACGGTTTGGATGTTCTCGACCAGCGACTCAGGACGAATGGGCATAGCAAGATCATCACCCATCGAGGGCGCACCCATCAGGTTGGCATCGTTGGTTTCGAGGAACTTCTCAGCTTTCCTCGCTCCCTTCTTGATGGACTGCTTGATGCTCTTACCAAACTCAGTCTTGCCTATCTTGCCACCAGGCTTAGTGGCACCCTTGATCCCAATGGCTTCAGCGAGTTTGCTCTCACCTCGCTGCGCCAACTGTCGAATCTTTTGAACACCCGTCTCGGCTACATCGACGACCTTGCCTGCGATGTTGGCACCAGGCCGCACACCCTTACGCACCAACGCACGCGCATAGGGGGCAGCGAACCTAGCACTACCTAGAACTAAACGACCACCAAATATATCGAGGACTGCCCTTAACGGTGTGGTAGCAGGCAACGCCTCAAAGAAAGTCTCCGTCGCTGCTCTAGCGGCTAGTGCCGTGTAGGGGGTATCAGGGTCAAGGTCTATCGCTTCCTTGATCTTATCAATACCAAAGATGTCGTTGAGGTCCGTGCGAAGCTGCTCATCTTCACGCTCGAAGCTGGACTTCTCGAAGTCCTCATCACGCACGACTTGATTCCCTGCGAAGTTGACGATGGAATCCATCGCCTCCTCAGGGCCGGTGAGGAAGGTTTCGACAGGTCCCTTGTTGACTAGGCGATCAAGGAACTCGGCAGGCGCATCACGAAACATGGCACCTGCGAAGGAGTCAGCAGGTTCGTCGGGCTGGAGCTCGGCCACTAGGTTGCGAATCGAGCCAGCAATCCCAGGCTCAACCGTTGGCCCAGGCATAGGCTCCATGACTGACTCATCGCCAACATAGTCAGCAAGGAAAGCATCATCAGCCTGGCTAGTTGCTACTTTGTCGAAGTCGAGGTCAGGTTCCCCAAGATATTCACGAAGGAACGCATCCTCAGTGATGTCGCCTTTACCTTTTGCCACTTTGCTCAGCCTCTTTCTTGTCGATCAGTTCCTGGGCTCGGTCGAATCTCTCCTTTGCTTTGGGGTTACCAGCGTTGCGCTCCTCGATATACCTCTGGAAAGCAACCTCGCGCTTGCTGTTCCACCACTCGGGAGTGTTGGGAGCAGGGCCTTGGGGTTGACCACCTTCGGGTTCGATGGGTAAGCGAGGCTGAATACCGAAGGTTCGCATTGTAGCTTCGAGAACTTTGGCACCAGCTGCCCCTACACCACTCCTCTTTTTCAACTGGGAAATCGCACTGTTACCCATCTTGAAGGCGGGGAAGAACCCCGGCGAGAAGGAGTTTGCTTTTTCTGATGCGCTAAGGAATGTCATCAGCGATGCGTTGAGAGCGTCGGGCTCTGCGTTGCCAGGCTTAATCATGTCGTTGAAGGCATCCTTAGCAACACTAACAGCTTGAACGAACTCGACCTGATCTCGCGCACTACCGATCTGCAGAAGCGCACGGTTAAGGCCCCTATCGCTAGGAGGACGGAACTTAGCCATGACCTTCTGGTTGGGGGAGATGGTATGCTCGACATATCCATCAGCCTCCATCGCAGCCCTTTCCTCAAGGGTAGCAGGGATAGGAGAAACATCGGCCATCTCTTGAAGGTCGATGAGGTTCTTCTCTTGAGAAACAGCAAGTTCTCCCTTGCGAACATCACGGTCAGCTTCTTGCCTTGCCGTCTCACGCTCGACGGCTTCAGCACTTAGCTTGCGTTGGCGTAGTTCCTCACGCGCGGCACCAACACCACGGATGCCTGCCACGATTCCGCCAAGACCATCCATGTCGGGGTCTTGGGTCAATCCGAGTTCAAGAGCCTTGAGGCCAGCGAGGGCCGACTTGCCCAACGACTGAGCAAAGGTGTCCTTCTTAGGCGTATCCTTGCGCTTGACAAGTCCTGCTCTAGCTTTGGCAGCCTTGAGCAAGGGGTTGGCGACCTTCTGCTGAGCCACCCTCATCGCTTCCTCATCGCTCATGGGCCTACCAGTTTCAGAGGGAAGGACATTGGGGAGCATCTTGGGGCCTTGGGGATTGTTGGCAGCCATCTCCTTAGCGAGTTTCTGGGCAGCAGCTTCAAGGCTAGGCTCATCCTGGAACTCGGGGCCAGTAACCCTACGCTTGATAGCACCGTCAATCTTAGCTGCCTTGGGGGTTGAGGCTTGCTGTTGTAAGAGTTCGACGGTGGTAGACGAGGGGACACGCTCGAACTGCGCTATCTTTTCAATAGCCTTACGAGCGCGAGACGGTTCATCCTTCTTCTTCTTCTTCTTAGGCTTATCCTTTGCGTCTTTCTTTAGGTTCGCCATTCAAGTTACCCAATTCCAGGGATTCTTCGCATGATCGCATCAGAGGCGAAACCAACTCCCGCCCCAACGAGGGCCTGCTGGAAGCGACGACGGCTTTGGGCCGCAGCCAAGGCAGCCTGTTCTTGGAACAAACGCATTTGGAACTGCCTCGCTTTCTCTGCCTCTTGGGACTGGAAGCGTTGGTTCGCAGCTTGGGTTCCTAGTCGTAGCGTAGCATCCGTGAGGTTTGAGGCGCGCTGCCTAGCCCCCTCGATTTGAGGTAGCATCGACACGCCAGAGGTTCTCAATCCGCCACCAGTCGTGCGAATGTTCTGAGCGAGTCGCCTCGCTGGAGCCTGAGCATCGAAGCGCACTCGACGAGCGATAGCCTGTCGAATGTCCTCGGGCTTCAAGTTCTCAAAGTCAGGTAGTCCTTCTTCTAGAGCCATTATTCCCCCTACGCTGCTGTCCACACAAGGTAGTACAGCTGCCCCTGGTACTTAGTATAAAGGCGAAATTCACCTGAGACAAGGGCTAAAAGCAGTTCACCAGCGGCCAGGTCCTTCGCCAACGGAGCCCGAGTTAGTACCCTATGCTCGACCTCCTGCTTGGTGGAGTACAGGTTCTCGAACTCGTAGATGATGCGAGTTTCAGCATCGCCATCTAGAGCGTAAGCGTGTTGCGTTCTAGGCACCACCACTCCTGGATGGCTGGAACTCCCACCCCAAGATCAATCCCTGCAGTCCCATATCTTCGTCCAAATTTGCGTTTTCGACCCTGAGGATCACACGCCTAGCCTGTACTCCCATAGGGAAGTTGAGGCGACGATGAGGCTCAGACGAGGAGAAGTCCGCCGTGTTCAAGGACTGGAAGGCGGAGTCCCGTTCCTTCTTGTAGCTGTAGGTGTTGGTGGAAGCTGATGAATCTCCTTCGAGATCGAGATACCTGAGTTTTTTATACCCTCCAATATCTCCAAGGATTTCCTGGCGGCTCTCGATAAACGCACTAATTGGTGTGCCTTCGTCGCTATAGAGACCAGGCTCGATTCGTATAATATCCTTTGCTGTAGATCGGATTCCATAGAGCCTCCCCTTGAAGAAGAACAGATGGTTGATGTTCAAGTCCTTCCAGTTGTAGAAGGCATTGGCACTGTCGAGGCAAACGATGATGTCGTTGTTCGACGAGTCTCTATCAGCACCCGTTAAGAGGTACTTCTTCTTGTAGATGACAGCATTAACAGGGAGAACCTCGACCTCGCCTTCGATCCAATTGGCGATATGGAAGTCGATCTTAGGCTCCCCACCATCGTCAGCAACATCCAACTGGTACATGAATTGTACCCACCTAGAAGTAGGAGGCGTACCGTCGCCAAGGACGGTGCCTATGTTTTGGTCAGCTGCGATGTCCACGAACCCCGAGGCATCGGAGCCTGTGAGTGCTGTATCCCAACCCGTATCCCCAACTGCGTCGGGAGTAGAAGTCGAGGGGTTGGTAGACCTGCGAATCTTGAGGGACCTAATACTGCCACTCGACAGGTTCGCCTCAAGGACGAACAAGGCCCACGCTGCGATGTTCGAGCCAACAAGGATCGGCCGAGTTAGATAAAGGCCGCCACCATACAGGGCCTCTAGCTTGGGTCCTCGCGCATTGTTCGCAGCATCGTAGGTCAGCGTGATACGCTGCTTGATGTAGCGGTCGATGGGCGTAGCATTATCAACGCCTGGTGTTTGTTTATTTGCGTGGGCCAAGAACCCGGTGTAGGTCGAGTTGTCCGGCGACGATGCGCTTTCAAACGCAAAGTCCGTGTTGCCGTCGAGCGTACCCAAGGCAACATACTTCCCAAAGCTATTCGATGATGCGTTGAGTGTCAGGTCCCTCTTGTAGTCGAGCGTGTAGTCTACCGTAGCTGAAGCAGGTAGAGTTGTGGGCATCGAGGTAGGAGAGATCGTACCCCCCTTTGAATCCAAGCTATCGCCCTTGAAGTCCTCGTGAAAGTTAATCGCATCTACAGCAAGAATATGATTGTCAGGAACAGAGAAGGTCCCAAACCCACGAATCTCAATTCCGTATCCTATCTGATGAATAGAGGAACTGGTGATTAGCGTACCCGATATAACCTGTACGGGAGAAGGATCACTAGGCTGTTTGAACCACACCTTAACCTGATTGCTGTTATTTATCATAACAACGATTTCATGTAGGCCAGAGGTGAAGTCCAAACCTGTAATGCTTCCACTACCAGGAAATAGTTTGGTCTTAGTCCACCTAACCGTGAGGTTCCTTTGACCATTCTGGATATTTAGGTAGCCCCTAAGATTGTTTCCCGAGTCGAATACGGCGCTAGGATAGGAGGTCCACTGAAACTTCATGCGAACGAGAATCGTCCCATGATCGTTATTTAGGTTCCTTGTGCTAAGAGTTGTAGTATCTCCAGGGATATCGAATACTAGACGTTTTACCTCAGTCGTTTCGAGTTGTCCATCAGACCCCACAACCTGATAGTTGTGCCCAGCGGGGGAGGTCGTGAATCCCTTGCTATACCGCTCATTCGCGGGGATGGAAACATCCCCAGTTTGAACGGAGCAATCACGTTGGTTATCCCAGTCGGGTAGACCTAGAATCGTAACCTTGCCAGGAGTAGTTTCCCTGTCGATGTTGGTACCAGCTGTAATGAAGGTATCGTCAAGGTTCGTATTCTCGATACGCTTAGGCTGAAGTTCACCATCAGCAGATTCAGAGGTGTTAGCGTGCGTACCTAAGTTCCACTGTGCGTTAGAGGAAATCGTATCCTCGCGCAAGTATTGATTGGGCTGCTTTAGGTTGTCGAGGGTACGCGAGTGCCTACGCTCGAAGTCCTTGACCTGTACACCATCAGTCGTAAAGACATCAGGCAATCCATCCGTGCGTTGACCAAGGAAGTATAGGAGTCCATCTCGCTCCACGAAGGAGCGAGTATAACGACTACCAACCTCTCTCGATACCATGTAGGGGGTGTACAGGAATGTGGGGTGGGGGTCGATACGATACAGGCCCGTCGCTTTATGGACGAAGAACCTGTCTCGGTATACGGGTGTCAACCCCCAAATTCTGTCGCCATCGTTTTGCGCGATGGAAAGCTGGTTCGTCGCAGGCCAGGCGTTTGGGTTCCCAATGTTTATAATGATATCAGGTTCGTTGGGGTCGGTGTCGTCGTTGAACCTAACCTCACTGGAGTTCTCTGGGGTAGAGGCGACGAACAGCGTGTCAAAGTGGTAGCGGATGTACCTGCCCCTAGGGATTCGCACACCCACCTTAAACTTATCCCCATCAGTGATGGAGAGGGGGAAGGCATCGAAGGTAACGGTGTCGGTGCCGTCGTCGAAAGTCAAGACCTCTCTAGCAATACCGATGTTCTCGGCATTGGTCGCGTCCGTACATACGAGCGTGTGGCCCTTCCATGTACCTACGCCCCCACGATCAAGCAAGGCATCAGACAGGGAGTTCGCCGTGTCTCCACCAGCGAAGTTCCATGTAATATCGGCCGTGCCCTGATCGTAGACGACTAGATCAATCCCATCCCACGACATTACGAAATCGTTGCCGTTCGTCATCCACACCTTGTCTTGAGCAGTCTCGAACTCAAGGAAGAAGGCAGGGTTCAGGTCAGCTGCGCCAGGGATAGTGCCAGGGTAGATTTCGGTGAATGTCTCGAAGTCCTCAGTAACCACCACCTTCTCGTCGTCGGTGAGGACAAGCTGTACTGTGCCATCCGACTTGACAAACTCGTAGGCGTTACGAGGGGGATTGGCGAGGATGGGTATGTTTGCCTTGGTCAGCGAAGAACCATAACGCTTCAACACCTTGCCAGGAGCGGTGTCGAGGTCGATGTTCTCGGCATCCGACAACTCCGTGGGCTTGAGCGCATGGGGTTGGATCAGTTCGTTGACCCCATCAATCCAAGGACCAATGGGAGATCGTTTGCGCCTTACTTCAGTTCGTTGTCTCGAAGGCATAGTAAATTGTGGTAGGGGGGCTGCCCTAACCCGACAGCCCCCCTACGAGTTAGCAGGGTCCCGCGCCAGTGCGGGTGTTCCGCCATTGGCCGACGGCCGTACCCGTCGCCGAGTACAGGTCATAGTCGTCGGTCGACAGGATCAACTGGGGCGTAGCACCAGGAGCCGTCGTGCAGATCGACGCGGTTGCGGCCGGCGCCTGCCAATACTGCACCTTCGACAGGGTAAGTTCGCCGTCAGCAAGATCGTCCAGGTCGGCGTCCGCCGGCTGATACGATCCGAGGTCGCTGATCTGCGACTCCGTGATGCTGATGCTCGTGCTGCCCGCGGTCGTGATACGTCCGTCCGCGTCCACAGTGAACGTGGCAACAGCCGAAGCAGACCCGTAGGAGGAAGCGGTAACGCCGGTGGAGGCAAGCTCCGTAGCGCCAACAGCACCCGTTTCGATCTCGCCGGAGCCGATGCTCGAGCCGAGCTGCGTCACGTTGGCCGAGAGGCGCGCGTCAGGAAGCGTGCCGCTGGTCAACTCCGAGGCGTCGGTCGTCTTGGTGTGGTGAGCCGAAGCGTTACCCTCATGCGTGTTGAGTTCCGACTGGGTCGCAGGATCGAAGGCGAGGTCAACTTCCGCAACAGTTCCGTTAAGAATCTTGGAAGAATCAACCGCATCCGTCGCCAGCTTCGCCGTGGTAACAGCAGAGTTTTCGATCTCCGCAGTACCGATCGTCGAACCCAACAGCGAGACGTTCGCGCTCAGCGCGCCGTCAGCAACAGTGGAGCCCGCGCCGATCGTCAGCGTGTCCGAGACAGTCGAATCGCCGTGGTTGTGCGAGTCGTCGGTAACAGTCGGGTTCGGGTAGGTCCCGCCGAGATCGCCACCTGCGGCCGAGCCCGAGAGGGTCGTGTCCACAGTATGCGGTCCATCAGCGATGCTCGTACCCAACTGGGTATT
>JABAOC010021547.1_pt1 | contig 14088 bp, 11 predicted proteins | sample 7062161 | NCBI WGS metagenome assembly JABAOC01 (sample SAMN14538625, study PRJNA623070) | marine sediment metagenome | biome: marine biome [ENVO:00000428]; feature: marine pelagic biome [ENVO:01000023]; material: deep marine sediment [ENVO:00002113] | place: India: Gulf of Khambhat ... | reverse complement strand
AAAGATGGGCGTCCATGATAGAGAGAGAAATTTTCCGATATAAATGTTAATTTTATCTAGTTTCATATTACCACATTTTTATATTTCATATTACCACATTTTTATATACCCAAATATTTTAATAGTTCCTTATTTTTATATTCCTAAGCTTTTCCAATTTTGCGCCTATTATGCCTGAGACTTGCAGATGAGGACAAAGGTATTGAAATAGCGAGTTGAAGAACGCGATAAAAGCAGAACTGGCAGATTTGAATCGGACTAAGTATTGAAAAATGACTATGAGTTCTAAACGAGCAGAAGAGTACACAGATCCGCGCGCCTTGTCAAACGTCTTTTCAGGTGGTTTGTACTCAGAACCTCAGGGTGGTGGCAGGCGATAGGTGTATTTGTTCATCAGGGATAAATCGTACTGGAACTGGGAGGTGATGAACGAAGGGGTCCGCTTATGGTTGGCCTCGCACCTGAATGAGGGATTGGATTGAAGCATTGATGATGCAAAGGACTAATTTGAGACTAATAATATAACGGGGTAAATTATATTACGCACCTAATAAAATAGAAGAGGCATTGCCATGATTCACAATTCCGGCGAGACGGCAAATGAAAGGCCCAACATAATCGTACTTCTTAAGCAAGTTCCCGATATTGAGGAAGTAAAATTTGACACTGAAAAGGGGACGCTGGACAGAAGTTCGGCAAAAGCTGAGCCCAATCCTTTCGATCTAAACGCTCTGGAGGCGGGCGTCCAGATTAAGGAGAAATTGGGGGGCACAATAACTGTGGTTAGCATGGGGCCGCCCCAAGCAGAATCAGCGTTGGGAGATGCTTTGGCTAGGGGGGCCGATAGAGCCATCTTGCTCACAGACAAAAAGTTTGGGGGTGCTGACACGCTAGCTACATCATATACCCTCGCTAGTGCCATTAGAAAATTAGGAAATTTTGACATAATCATTTGTGGAGAAAAAACCGTTGATGGAGACACGGGTCAAGTTGGGCCTGAAGTCGCGGAACATCTGGGTATTCCGCATATCGCTTATGTTTCTGAAATAAAAGAATGTGAAAAAGAGGGATTTGTCGTTGTATCGGAGATGGGGGGGTATCATTACTCAATGGAACTTAAGCCTCGTGGGTTGATTACGGTTACAAAAGATATCAACGAACCCAGGCTCCCATCTTTACGAGATAAATTAAAAGCAAGAAAATCTAAAATTGAAATTTGGAGTGTAGACGATCTCGCAAATGGCGCTGACAGGAATAAATTTGGAATAATGGGGTCACCAACCAGCGTATACAAGATCACAATTCCGTCTGCAGAAGGTAGACGAGGAAAAATTTTTAGAGGGACGCCGGACGAGGTGGCGAAAAAGTTTGTGGAAGAATTAGAAAAGGTCCTGAAGGTATGACAATGGGTGAATATAAAGGAGTAATGATTTTTGCGGAGCAGGAAGATGGAAAAATCCATCCAGTTTCATACGAGTTGTTGGGTAAAGGAAGAGATATTGCGGATAAGTTGGACGTAGAGCTTTCCTGCGTTTTACTAGGCTTTCAAATTAAAAATGAAGTTAATGAACTGATTTATCATGGGGCGGATAAAATATTTTTTTACGATCATTCATCCCTTAAAGAATTCGACGTGATTCGTTATAAGCAGAATATAGTGAATTTGGTGAAGGAGGAAAAGCCTGAGATATTCCTACTTGGAGCGACTCATCTCGGAAGGTCCTTGGGACCTAGGATAGCAGCGGCATTAAAAACTGGATTGACGGCTGACTGCATTGATTTAAAAGTGGATGAAGAAGGGAATTTAATTCAGATTCGACCCGCATTTAGCGGCAATATTCTCGCTCACATAAAGACCAAAACAAGACCTCAGATGTCTACGGTTAGATATAAAGTAATGGAGAAGAGGGAGAGGGATCCAACCAGAAAAGGAGAAATAATAATGAAAGATGCGGAGGTTATAGAAAATAGCGGGGCGAAGATTTTAAAGAAAGAAAAGGCAGGGGAAATTAACATAACGGAAGCGGATATCATCGTCTCTGGTGGAAGAGGGTTAAAAAAACCAGGTGATTTTAAGCTTCTGCGTGAATTGGCTGATTTTTTAGGTGGAGTCGTTGGATCCAGTAGACCTCTAGTAGATGAGGGGTGGATAGGAAAAGAACATCAAGTTGGATTCAGCGGAAACACTGTTAAACCAAAGCTCTATTTTGCTTGTGGCATATCTGGCGCGCCTCAGCACTTAGCGGGTATGAGGGATTCCGATATCATTGTGGCGATAAACACAGACCCCTCGGCCCTAATATTTAAAGTGGCCGATTATGGTATAGTCGGAGATTTGTACGAGGTAGTACCTAAACTGATTGATGAGATAAGAAAAAATAAAAACAAGGTGTTGAGTTGATACAAGGAATTGAAAAGGACTTGCGGGATATAGTAGGAGAAGATTGGGTTATAACTAAAAGAGAGCAGATGGAGGGTTATTTGATAGATGAAACCGCCGCCTCTGTCAGACCCCAACCTGCCGCTGAAGTTGTTTTGGTAAAACCCGCAAACGCTCAAGAGATATCCAAAATCCTGAAACTCGCCAATGCAAAAAAGATCCCAGTTTTCCCTAGGGGTGGAGGAACTGGACTTGTAGGAGGAGCCATCCCTACTAAAGATGGCATAATCCTCTCCACAGAAAGGATGGACAAAATTGAGATAGACAAGGACAACATGATGGCAGTTGTCGAGGCTGGGGCGACTCTTGAAAAATTATTAAAGACAACAGAGGAAGCTGACATGCTCTTCCCACCGCACCCTGGAGATGAGGGAGCTCAGGTGGGGGGGCTCGTGGTATGTAATGCTGGTGGAGCAAGAGCAGTGAAATACGGGATTATTAGAAACTACGTAAAAGGCATCGAAGTCGTGCTTCCTACAGGTGAGATCGTGAATTTGGGTGGAAAGTTATTGAAAAATAATACGGGATATAATTTAATGCATTTGATGATTGGAAGTGAAGGAACGTTGGGTATAATAACCAAAGTGATTTTTCGGTTGTATCCAAAATTTGGGGCTACTGCAACCCTAATTGTGCCATATGAGAACCGGCATGATGCTATAAACACTGTTCCAAAAATCCTCCAGAGAGGAATAATTCCCTTAGCCATAGAGTATGTGGAAAAGGACACGATAGAAAAATCGGCTGAACATCTGGGCAAAAAATGGCCGTGTGAAAAAGGAAATGCTTTTCTAATAGTAATAGTGGCGGGGACTGGAATAGATGAAGTATATTCAGAAAGTGAGAAGATATCAGAGACATGTCAAGAGAACAACTCCCTCGAGCCCTTAATCGCCGAGTCAAGAGAAGAACAGGATAGAATTCTGGACATAAGGAGTAATATTTACACTGCCTTAAAGCCCGAAATCGCCGATATCCTAGATGTGACGGTGCCACCTGCTAACATGGGAAAACTTATGGATGTGATAGACAAGATCGCTGAGAAATTTAATGCATACATCCCGACGTATGGACATGCAGCGGATGGTAATTTACACCCGCATGTAATGGTAGAAAAGGGAAAGGGTCTAGACCACGTTAAAAAGTTGAAGAATGAAATTTATAAAGCAGCTGTAGATTTGGGAGGAATTATAACAGGTGAACATGGGATAGGAAAAATTAGAATCGACGACCTTGCTCTTTGTCTGTCTGAAAAAGAAATACAGCTAATGGAAGGAATAAAGAAACTCTTTGACCCAAATAATATTCTAAACCCTATTAAATAAAAGATGATTTTTTAGTCAGTGCATGAAAAACGCTCAAACTTTCGAAAAGTATCTAACCATGCACGTATATGAATACCAGTTTTGCTGCTCCATACAATGAGGCGTCGGGCCCAAGCGACGAGGGCAATATCCTAATTTTTTTATCTTTAACTTTTTTGGCCAAGTAAGGCTGTGAATAAAGTCCCACGATTTCTTTTATGCGGTTCATCAACAAGTCAGCGGACTGTCCCACTCCACCTCCAATGATGACCACTTCCGGGGCTAGGGTGCTGATGAGATTTGACACAACAATGCCCACATATGTCGCTGTTTCTCGGACAATTTTCAGGGCAAGCGGGTCACCCTTTCTTGCGGCCTCAAATACCAATTTAGAGGTTATAGTATCGATCTCATTATTCACCATATCCATCAACATCGTCTTGGATCCCTTGCGTATTTCTTCAATGGTTCTCTTGGCGATGCCCGTGCCAGAACAGAGGCTTTCAAAACAGCCTTCATCGTAAATTTTATCCATGAAGTTGGGTCCAAGCAACATCCATCCTATTGAACCCGCAAGCCCAACTCCATCGTACGGTTTTTCGTCGATAAGTATGCTGCTACCTATGCCCGTCCCCAAAATGATGTAAATCGCATTTTTCGCTCCGCGGGCAGCACCTACCCATTGTTCTCCAAGCACCGGTGTAACGTGGTCGTGCACTACGAATATCGGGAGCGAAGTACCGAGATTTTTTTGTAGAAAGTTCTTTAGTGTCGAGCCTTGTATTTGTGGAATGTTCGATGACCATCTAATTTTGTTGTCGTATTTTTCCACGAGTGTTGCACACGCGATACCGATCCCCTTGATTTTTAACCCACTTGCTTTTGATTGATTCATTACTTTTTTGATTAGCTTTGCTATTTGCGATAACACCGCGTCTATTGCATCTTCCTTAGTGGTCGGCTCTTCGACGCGGAAAACAATTTTGCCTTTTGAGCTCATTAGTGCTGAAGCAATTTTTGTACCACCGACATCAACTCCTATCGCATATAATCCGCGCGCCGACTTCGTATTCTTGTGAGGTGTTGCCCTTCTCGACCTCATAGAATCCCGTACCATTGTAATCAAGTTCGGCGTTAATTAAACTTTTACGGAAATAAAAACACCGTTTTAGGTCATTTAATTTAAAAATAGTAAAAAACAACAAAATTTAAAGAGTTAAGGTGCAAAACAGCAACACTACCAAAAAGTTTAATACTTACTACTTTGACAACACAAAAATATGATAAAATTAGGCTTAGAAGTTTTTTTAAGGAATAACGTAAGTTTAATTGAAGGTAAAAAAGTTGGTCTATTAACTAATCAAACTGGCGTTGACAACGAGCTTAACAGTATTATAGATTTATTTTACAATAATCCGAGAATTAAATTGACGGCTATTTTTGCTGCAGAGCATGGGATACGTAATGAACACCAAGCTGGAGTCGGCTTCCAATCTTATGTGGATAAGAGGTATAACATTCCGGTTTTTAGTCTTTATAGACCATCTGTAAAATATTTGTCACTAACTTCTAGAAATCTAGATAAACGCATGCGTCTTGGTGTATCTAATGTAGGTAAATTACCTACGCCTAAAATGATGGAGGCTATAGACGTATTAGTTTTTGACATACAGGATGTTGGTACACGAGTTTACACGCATATCTGGACTATGGCGTTATGCATGAGAATATGCGCTAAAAAAGGTGTTCCTTTTATTGTTCTGGATAGACCAAACCCAATAAATGGTGTAACCATGGAGGGGTTTGTTCTCAAGTATCCAAAGAATAGTTCATTCATTGGATTATATCCTATACTTCTGAGGCATGGCATGACGGTTGGAGAGCTCGCTAGATTTTTTAATGGAGAATTTCTTGACGATAAAGTGGACTCAAAAGCTATACCCATGGAGGGATGGAAGAGGGAAATGTGGTATAGTAACACTTCCTTGCCATGGATTATGCCTTCACCAAATATACCTACCTTAGATAGTGCTACAGTTTACCCTGGACAAGTACTTTTTGAGGGCACCAACGTCTCTGAAGGTAGAGGGACTACTAAACCATTTGAGATAACTGGGGCACCATGGATCGATGGCGTCAAATTGTCGAGAAAAATTAATGCTTACAAGTTTCCTGGAGTAAAGTGCAGAGAGGTGTGTTTTGTGCCATCATTTTCAAAATACAAGAGTAGGCTTTGTAGCGGTGTACAGATACATGTTACAGATAAAAGTAAGTACAAACCTTTTGAATTTGCGTTAAATTTAATCAAAACGATAATGGAAATGTATCCGGATCGATTTAGTTTTAATGAAAATTACTTTGATATGGTCGTGGGAAATTCAAAGGTGAGGGAGATGCTACTAAAAAATATTGAAGTCGATGAGATACTTCAAAGTTCTCAAGAAGACCTAGTCAAGTTTTCAGAACTAAGGAGAGAATATTTACTTTACAGCTAGAAAGTCATGGGGATGAGGAGGATAACATGGGGAATGGTATTCTTAAACTTCTTAGGTTATCTCCTTCAGCTCAGTCTGTAGACTATGTTAGAAGAAAAAAACAATTCCAGTTGCATAGACTTCTTACAGAACAACGCCATCCAAAAACTTGGGACCTGAGTTTCAAGATAAAATCTGATACTCTAGAAGGTTTAAGAAAAATACTGTCTGTGGATGAGGAAATATCCAACAAGATAATGGTACTTTCTAAAAAGCCTAAGCTGGTTATCCAAGCAGTAAACGCGGTTGCAAAGGCAATAGTTGAAGGCAAAAAAATCTACATTTATGGATGTGGTTCTACTGGAAGACTCGCAAAACAAATAGAAAGTGCGCTTTGGAAACCCTTTTGGAAACAGTTGAAGAGTAGCATGCTCTGGGAGAAACTAAAAAATTTCCTGCCTAGTGATATAGAAGAACATCTTATTGGGGAGATGACTGGAGGAGACAGAGCATTGGTAAGTGCTTTAGAAGGACTGGAGGATTTACAATTGATTGGATATCTTCAACTTATTGATAATAAAATAAAAAAAGGTGACGTTCTCTTTGCGATAACGGAAGGGGGAGAAACCTCGTCCGTTATAGGGTTTATACAAGGGGGACTGAAATTGTATGGCAAAATAACCTCTCAAAAAAAGAATGAAATTAAAAAGAAACTTTATTTTATCTACAACAATCCAAATGAAGTTCTCAAATTGATAAAGCGTAGCAGAATAGTTTTAGAAAATAAGAGCATCACTAAGATTAATCTTACCACAGGACCCCAAGCTATAACTGGTTCAACTCGAGCGCAGGCCACTACGATAGACACTTATGTAATGGGTGTAATAATTGAAGAGGCCATATATAAAGTTCTACGGGTTTTTTTGACAAAAGATGAACTTTCCCTCGTTGGCTTCAGAAATAGAACTCTATCACAGAGATTGAAAGATTTTGTAAATATTCCGAAGACAATATTTAATCTAATAAACGACATCGCTCCATTTACTGAATTAGAGACGAAAGCTTACAAAAATCATCATTTTTCAATCTACTTTGCTAAAAAAGCTTTGTTTCCAATTTTTATAGATGTAGCTGAAAGGAGCCCGACCTTTAAACTTGACCCATTAGATACTGTGAAAGCGCCGAGAAAGAGTTGGGTTCAAGTCTGGACACCAGTAACCGACTACCGGGAAGCATGGAAAGTGCTGCTAGAGCGTTGGTTTAAAGGCTTAAATCCTCCATTTTATAAAGCTCATGTTTCAAAAAAAGTTAGGGATAAATTCCTTCAACATACAGCACTTAATAGTCTCAACGAAGTAGGACAAAATCAGGAGGCTCTTTATGATTTTTCATTTTCTAAATATAACATAGAGAATCATCCCCCCAGAAAAGGAGATTTAGGTGTGATGATATGTGTTGACGAAGAGATAGATGAGCTACTAAACCCTTCCTCATCCTTCAGGAGTTTCCTCTCACTCTGTAAAAAGAATGGATCTAACGTGGCTCTCCTTTTAATTACAGAAAAACAACGTGATGAACTCCTTGTGCTTTTAAGATCAAATATTGGAGATTTAGACCAAGATGACCACATCATAGTGCTCACGATGAGTAGAAAAGATGATCCTCTTAATCTCAGGAGACAAATCGCTCTTAAAATGGTGCTTAACGCTCATTCCACAGCGGTAATGGCTAAACTTAGCAGAGTATTAGGAAATACTATGGTAAATGTTAATCCTACCAATCTTAAACTCATTGGTCGATCCACATTCCTGATTTTGAGCCATGTAAACGATATAGTAAGTCGGAACGAATGGAAAAACAAATATGGGAAGACAAAACCTATTAAATATGCTGATGCTAATGCGATTCTTTTTAGCGCCATGCGTTTTGTTAGAAAGTTAGAAAAAACTGGTCAAACTCCAGAAGTACCATTATGTATAATCAGGGTACTTGAAACACTACGACAAAAGAAGTGCATCAGCTGGGAGGAGACCTTTTTCATCTTGGAGAACGAAGGTTTTGAGAATTATCTTCAACGTGTGTTAAGTTCATAACAGGCTGATTTCATTTTTAATACTGTATTTTTAACCTCAGATCCAAGCCCATCCACATGCTGCTCTGAGCACTAAAGAATCTATTTTATACTTTGATAAGCGGGATAACTTCTTTCGCGAAAAGCTTGTGAGTTTCTCGCTCTATGGTTTTGTCGAAGTATAAGATGAAATAGGTCGCCCCGAGTTCCACGAATTTTTTGAGCTGCTCGGCGCATTGCTCAGGCGTTCCTACGATACTTTTCCGGAGGAATTGCTCCTTGGATATGGGCTCCCAAATTCCCTTCCCTCGATAGCTTTTGTTAAAACCCTCTTTGATGAGTTCCTGCACGAATTGCTGAACTTCCGCTTCAGTTTCGCCGATAATCACTTCCGTATGAAAACTAAGCTCGATTTCGTTTGGGTTCCTTTTAACACTGGCGCAATGGTCTCTTAATATGTGGACTTTTCTTTCGAAGTCCTCTGGCGTTCCTCCCCCAAGGTTGTAGATATCTGCATGCTTTGCCGCCACACGTAGGGTCAGCTTTTCCCCACCTCCCCCAATCAGGATTGGAGGCCTCGGCTTTTGAACTGGCTTGGGGTAATTGATTGCTCCGTGAAGCTTGTAATACTTCCCTTCAAAATCAACCACGGGCTCGGTCCACATTCGTTTGATTATCTCGACCGCTTCATCGAGCATACCTATTCGTTTAGCAGCGCTTGGGAAATCGTAGCCGTAACCGAGATACTCGTGATCGTACCACCCAGCACCTATTCCGAAGATTAGCCTTCCTCCCGAAATGACGTCTAGTACCGAGGCCTGTTTTGCAAGCAAGGACGGGTTCCGGTAGGAATTGCAAGTCACGATCTGGCCCAGCTTCGCCTTATCCGTTTCTGCTGCTAGGGCCGTGAGAGTCATCCAGCATTCAAAAACCGAACGATTCTCAATCTTCGGCACCGTGTGGAAGTGATCGTAAAGCCATATCGAGTCGTATCCCAAGCTTTCAGCGTCCCTTGCCGCTCGGACGATGGACTCGAACTGATCCTTAGGCGGAAGATCCTCGGGCAAATCCAACCTCCAACCTTGTGGGGCGATAAAACCAAATTTGATTTCTTCCATGGCCTCATCCTTCCAATCCTCGAAATTGTTAAATTTAAGTTTGCTGATTCCATGCAGCGAAGACTCTTAATACTCAACTAAATTACTTAGTTTGTGGAATTAAAAAACCTTAAATTTCATTAGAGGGTGTTAGCACTTGGGTTGAGGAGGTGATATCTTTGGGCGGCGGTGCTGAAGCTAAAAACTCTAGAATGTCGGTCAAATGTGTTCTGAGGCATGGTAATCCAGAGGACGTCGGGATGGATCCCAGCCGCCTGAGGGAAGTAAGTGAATTCATTAAGAAGGCCATTTCCGAAAAAGCTTTCCCCGGTGCTGTTTTCTTGGTGGCACGTAACGGCGTGATAGTGGCACACGAAGCTTATGGGAAAGCAGTATCAATACCCTCGGAACTCTCCAAACCTATGAAATTAGATACCATTTTCGATGCCGGGTCGGTGACCAAACCGGTAGCTACAGCAACATCCTTGATGATTCTACTTGAAAAAGGAAAGGGTTTGCTGGACGACCCCGTAAACCTCTATATTCCAGAGTACACTGGAGAGGGGAAGGAAAAAACCACGTTACACAATTTGTTAACACACACAGCCGGTATCCCTGATCCAATTCAGCTATATAAGAGGTGTAAAACTAGGGAAGATTTTCTAAGAGAAATATGCCAGACAAAACTTGAATGTCCTCCCGGTAGTAAGGTCATTTACAGTTGTCTAGGTTTTATCTTATTGACCTTCATCATAGAGAAAGTTGCAGGTGAGAGTCTAGCATCCTTTTCCAGAAGAGAAATCTTCTCACCCTTGGGCATGAAGGAGACCCTCTTCAACCCTCCGGAAAAGTTGAGGGATAGAATCGCGGCGACTGAGAGATGTAGCTGGCGAGGACGCATTATCATAGGGGAGGTCCACGACGAAAACGCTTTCGGCATGGGTGGGGTAAGTGGCAATGCTGGACTTTTCTCCACCGCCCAAGACCTCGCCATATTTGGCCAAACATTCCTCAATAAGGGGGCGTATGGGCATAACAGAATCCTCAGACCCTCAACTGTTAATTTGATGACCAAGAACCACACCGTAGGACTGGAAGAGCCTAGGGGTTTAGGGTGGGGTCTCAAGGCGGATAAAGAATCTCAAGCTGGCGAATTGTTGTCCCCATTGACTTTTGGGCATACTGGTTTCCCGGGAGTTTCGCTGTGGGTCGACCCAGTGAACAAACTTATCACGGTCCTTATGACGAATAGGGTTCATCCCACGAGGGAGAACGAATCAATCCTTCGGGTCAGACCGATATTCCATAACATCATTGCTTCCTCAATTATTGGCTAGGGGGCGGGTGGTGCTCCAATGCTAGTAGTTGAGCCGATGTCGGGCACCTCTATGGACGGAATAGATGTAAAACTCATTAGAATCAAAATTACTATGGTTGGCGATAGGGTTTGGTGATTCTATAAAAAGTACTTCTAGGCTTTACCGAACCATTAAAGAAGCTGTTGATAAGGTTCGAATCGTCGACACTCATGAACACCTCTTACAGGAAAAGGAGCGAATAGCTAAAAAACCCGATCTGTTTGAAATATTACTCGCGCAATATACTTCGTCCGATCTTGTTTCTTCAGGAATGTCGCTGGAAGAACTAGAAAAGGTTCGAGACTCAAGACTTCCCCTTGAAAAGAGATGGACAATATTCAAACCTTTTGGGGAGGTGATTCAAAATACGGGTTATACTCGAGCCATAAACATAGCCGTAAGGGATCTTTACGGCGTAGACGAAATCAGCGAGGATACCTACAAGAAACTCGCATCGCGGATGGAGAAAGCGAATAAATCGGGACTTTACAAGTGGATACTGAAAGACAAGTCTGGGATTGATGTATCCATTTTAGATAGCCTATCTGCCCCCTTAGAGGATGTTGATAGAAGGTTCTTTGCCCCAGTTGCGAGGTTCGACGACTTCGTTATGGCTAGGGAAAGGATGGACTTCGAAGCTTTAGAAAAGCGGTGCGGTAAACCCATTCATTCATTCTCCAATCTCATCCAAGCCCTAGAACTCGAGTTTAATAAAGCATCAAAGATGATAGTTGGCGTCAAAATAGGTCTAGCCTACATGAGAAAACTCCGTTTTGACAAAATCTCTCAAAGAGAGGCTGAAGAGGTCTTCGCCAACATATTTAACCAAGAATTTTTCAAAGGAAAAAAACCGATTACTATAAATAGTAAAGAAGTGCCTGAAGGGCTTTTTCTGAAAGAAACCAAGCCATTACAGGATTTTATGGTGCACAAAATAATCCAATTAGCTGAGGAGAAGGGCCTCCCTATACAGATTCATACGGGAATTCAAGAAGGAAACGAGAACATCATCACCAACTCTAACCCGACCCTCCTGACCAACCTCTTCAGAGAATATAAAAAAGTCAGATTCGACATATTCCACGGATCATACCCCTATACGGGTGAGTTAACTGTCCTAGCTAAGACCTTCCAAAATGTTTACATCGATATGTGCTGGCTCCACATAATCTCCCCCTATAGAGCAAGGCAAGCCTTAGCCGAATGGTTGGACACGGTTCCTTGGAATAAAATCTTCGGTTTTGGGGGAGACTACATCCATGCGGAGGGTGTCTACGGCCATTCTGTGATTGCTAGGGAAAACATTTCAAGAGTACTTAAGGAAAAAGTTGAGGAAGGTTCTCTTACTGAAAAACAAGCCGTTCATCTAGCCCAAAAATTGCTGAGAGACAATGCCTATGAATTCTTCTTCTCTAAAAAGTCTTCCAGCCTTTAACTCTCTTGGAATATTAGAAAAACTGATAAAGTGTTCAATCTTACAACTCCCATTTTTCATGGAGTGGCGGCACGCTCGCAACTAGCTCCTTTGTGTAAGGATGTTTTGGATTGAAGATGACCTTTTTGACCGGGCCCCTTTCAACTATTTCCCCTTTCCTCATTATTGCTATCCTATCGCCGATGAAATATGCCTGCGCCAGGTCGTGCGTTATGAACAATACCGACATTTTCTCGTTTTTCTTCAATCGTAAGAGTTCTTTCAGAACCGCGACACGGGTCGACGCGTCTATCATGCTTGTCAACTCGTCGGCCACCAACAAATTTGGGTGGATGATTAAGGATCTTGCAATGAGTAATCGTTGCATCTGTCCCCCACTTAGTTGATGTGGATATCTCCCTAGGATTTCGTCTGGATTCATCCCAATCATTTCTAGAGTAGACTTAATGATTTTCTTTCTTTCATCCTTGGAAGGAGAATTTTCGAGGAGGTCAAATGCGTCGTTTAGAGGTTTATCGACATTATAAAAGAAGTTAAATGACGAGTAGGGGTCCTGAAAGACAGCTTGTACTTTTCTCCAGTAAGCTAGTTTATCATACGCAAAAATATTCTTGCCATTGAGAATAATTTTACCCCTGCTTGGTTTAATTAGTCTCAGAATTATGTTGCCCACAGTGGTCTTGCCGCTACCGCTTTCGCCTACTAGGCAAAATATCTCGCCTTTTTTTATGTCAAATGATACTTTTTTTGCGCCTATTACTTCAACTGTCCGGACGTAGCCTGAGGTGTAGAGCTTTGTTAAATTTTTGACCTTCAAAAGTATGTTTTTCTTCATTTCGATCGACCTCTGTTGTAAAGCCAGCAGTTAACACTTCTGCCTTTTTTCTTGATAGTCGGGGGCTCCTTAGATTTACATATCTCCATGCATTTTTCGCACCGACTATGAAACCTGCATCCAGGCGGAGGATTTCTCAGATCGGGAACTACCCCCGGTATACTCGTCAACGATTTATTTTTTGTTTGCCGTTCGAGCGGCAACAGAGAATCCATCAGCGCGCGAGTATAAGGGTGAAGAGGTTTATTCACGATTTCTTCTACCCTTCCACTTTCCACGAATTTTCCGCCATACATAATTACAATCCGATCGCACAGTTGATTCAGGGCGGACAAATCGTGGGATATGCACATAAGACTTTTTATTATCCCCTTTCTTTGTATGTCTATCATCAGCTGTATCATTCGTCTCTGCGAGGTCACATCAAGGGCTGAGGTGGGCTCATCCGTAATCAAAAGTTTCGGATTCCCCAACGTTGATATTGCCGTAATAGCTCTTTGTGTCATGCCTCCACTAAGTTCGTGCGGATAAAAATCAAGAACATGCTTATCTAGACCCAACCTCTCGAAATGATCAGCCGCCATTTCGCGGGCTTCATTGACTGAGTGTTTCCGCCCAGTACGTTCTTTTAACATGTCCGCAATGAACTCCCTGACTTTTTTAACAGGATTTAGAGAATTTAACATAGCTTGAGGCACATAGGATATGAGTTTACATTTAACATCTTTTCTTAATTTTTCAGGAGAAATTTTCCAGACATCAAAACCATTGACTTTGACTTCGCCACTCTCATAATGCAATAGGGGCGTTGTAGTACCAGTAATAAGTTGCGCGAAGGTAGATTTCCCACACCCAGATTCACCAGCGATACCAATTCTTTCGCCCTCGCTGACTTTAAGTGAAACACCATCCACAGCATGGACGACGCCAAAAGTGCCTCTGTAGTAGCCTTTGAGGTCTTTGACTTGGAGAAGAGTTTTATTCATTTTTCAGGCCCTCCCCCAATGTTTTCTTAAAATCGTTATCATGACAAACAATCCTCAAGTAAAGTTATCACTCCGTCCGCACCTTAGG
>JABAOC010012673.1_pt1 | contig 14089 bp, 10 predicted proteins | sample 7062161 | NCBI WGS metagenome assembly JABAOC01 (sample SAMN14538625, study PRJNA623070) | marine sediment metagenome | biome: marine biome [ENVO:00000428]; feature: marine pelagic biome [ENVO:01000023]; material: deep marine sediment [ENVO:00002113] | place: India: Gulf of Khambhat ... | reverse complement strand
TCCTGTCCGGGGGCAAACGCCTGCCCGCCCCTACCATAAGAAATCCAGCTCAACCTGTTGTCGGGACGGCAAGATCTGCCTGGAGGGCTCGAGCACGATCCTGACCGGAATCCGGCCGTCCTGGTCTGGTTGACCTGCCGAAATATCCAGAGATTCAGGGCCGGAATGCCCGCTCTTTNNGCTCTTTTCCCAGAACAACCGAAACGCCCTCCGCAGCGAAGCCTCTAGATCCGTGCCTTTGAGGCCTTTCTCAAAGTGATCCCGGCACCATAAGACAAGTTGGGTGATTCTCGATATGAGCAGCTGATAGCCAAGGGAAATACCGTTCACCGTGGTCCCATCGGGGGTAAAGGCGATGTCCCTACCCTGCGCCGCGGCAAGCGGGATAATGCCACTGCGGATCAACTGGTCGATCCTGTCCCGATCGAAGTTAGCCTTGGTAGGTAAGGGCTTGGCTGGGTCTCTTGCGTTCAGCGGCAGATCCTCGAGCCGGATGTGCTGCCAGTCCGTAAAGCGCGTCGGCCACCCGCTGTCAACAAAACTCCTGCCGATGAGACTTCCCAGCGCCCACACCGGGCTGATCCACNNGGGATGCGGCGCGGTGGATTTTCCTTGCCGTACGGATAGCGGGAAAGAAAGTGGTTGCAGGTCACAGCCATCCACCTGGCAGAGGAGCCCTTTTTTAGGCTCTGCCACCTGGCATAGGCGGGTTCTTCCAGATAGTGAGGCAGGAAAGCAAGCTTTTCAATATCCTGCCAGCCGTCGATGTTAAAAAAATTCGGCCCAATCCAGGTGATCGCCGGGACCAGCAGCGTCTCAGAAAATTGCCCTATCCTTTCAAGAATTTCCAGGCTCCTCGGGCTGTTGTCGAAGCCAAGGTCCACCAAGATCAGAGATGGGAGTGCGTCGATCACCTCTGCGGACAAGGCGCTCAGGGCTTCATCCAGTGAATCATGAGACGCGGGGGCGATCTCGATTCTGAGGTCACTGTCCCTTAAACCCGCCTGTCTCAGAAGCAGATCTAGCCCGCGCCATGATGCCTCAAGCGTTCTGAACGTTTCATCCAGGAAAATAAGCCCCAGAATTTGCCTCAGGATAGTCTCGATCTGGCGTGTGGCGTCCAGGCCGTCCTTTGAGACGCTGGACTGTTCGTCCGGCAAGGCCACTATATCGAGGATCTTGTCCAGGGAATTTCGTGAACTTCTGCGTGGTTTCTGCGTGATGGTTTCTACTCTGATCGGGGGCAGATTCGGCCACCCTGCAAGGCGGGCATTGATTTCCTGGGGAGAGAGATTCTTCTTTCCGGCTTCATGGACCCATGATTTGGCCTCCCAGAGATTCCTTAAGGCAGGGTTGTTCTGAACCAGGCTGTCTGGATGGAAGTCTTTGAGTCTTGAAAACTTGAGTTCGATGCGTTCATCTGGGCATAGATCACCGGGAACCGATACATCGCAGGTCGGCCCGAGGTCTTTGATCACCCCATCAGGCTCTGAAGGATCGACCCGCAGAGGCGCTTTCTCCCAGACAGGGCAACCCGGTCTCAAGAAGGGCGCCAGCGCCAAGATCTTGAAGGGTATGTGGGGCGCTTTCATGACAGCTCCAGTGTAAAAGACGATTAAGAAGCCGGCCCGTCAGACTCTTGGCTTTCAGATTCCTGTATTTCAGGTTGTTCGAATTCAGCCAGCCGACCTCCGCCCAAAAACCGAAAGGTAGGCCCTTTTGGGCTGAGGGACAATGTGCTGTTAGGATTTAACGGCGCCTGAATGTTTATGGGCTTACCATCAATCAAAATCAGATGCCGCCCGGTCATATCCTTTACCCAGTATTGATCCTGATCGAAAAAAACCTGGGCATGCTTATCCAGGATCTGGGGATGTTCAAGGCTGAGATCGCAGCTCGGGTTTTTTCCGATGGTTACCGGCAGTTCCTTAAAGGAGCGCAGGGTTGGACCATATTGAACAACAAGGGGGACATGGACCTTTTGTCCTGACACAGGTGACGGGGCGTATGGTTCGGGTTGGATCTGTTGAGCAGGGGGTTGTTGAGTCGGTGGGGTTTCGGTTTCGGCCGGGGCCCCTGGCGGGGTGATTGCCTGTGGCTGTGGCCGAACTTCTTCAATCCTCGTTAGAAAGCTTACCTTCGGCCCGCCTTGTGCAAGAATGAGAACATCCCCGGATTTGAGATAGGCCTCTGTCACTCGCTTACCGTTCACAAATGTGCCGTTTGCGCTCTGATCTACTAACTTGAATCGGTTGCCCTCTCTGACGATCCGGGCATGTTTGCGTGAAATCATGGCCAAGTCCTTCGGGAATTGGACCTGGCAGGAAGGATGACGGCCCATGGATATCTCCGGGTCAAGAAACTCCTGGATCTCCCCCTTCAAAGGCCCGTCAATGTGTACGAGCTGCACAACAATACTTGGCTGAGTGGTCATGCTGTAATGGCTTTTCCGAAGGTTGGGTAGTCAAAACGAGGCGGCGTTTGCCCGAAATTATTGCCGAACAAGGTCAAATGAGATCCTGCTGCCCTTGCTCCTCGGCAACATTATCTCCCCCTCAAGATTGGCGCTCTGCGTCCGAAAAAATGCGAGCTCGAATATATCCTCTTCAACAGTGGAAGGTCGACAAATGGCAGACCGAAGCTCAAGAGAGGTATCGTTACTACTCCTTCATCTTGCTTCGTTTTATTTTCTCCAGACGTTCTAAAAGTTTCCTAGCCTTTTTAAGGTTACTGTCAACTTCTTTGTATTGGGGGTCAATTTCGGAAACCAGCTCCCACTCGTGAACGGCCTCGGCCAATTTCTCGTCCCCAAAATATGAGACCCCTCTGTTGTAATGAATGTCCATATATGTTTCTTCGCATTTCTTGATATATTCCGGGCACTTCTCACAATCTTCATCGTATTGAAGGGATGCCTTGAATTCATCTCTTGCAGCCAGATAATCCTCCTTGCCAAAGGCGATTAGTCCCTGTTCAAAATGTGAGGCTGAAATGTATTCAAGGGCGGTTTTATCCTCAGGATTCACATTTAAAACCTTCTTGAATTCGCTGATGGCCGTAGGATAATCCTTTTCCTTGAAAAACTCGATGCCGAGCTCCCGGTAATTGGCAATTTGATCAACGGCAGCGAGCTCCTTTTCGCCTTCCTCTACTTCTTGCCTTTCTGCTGTTGGAATTTCCTCGATGGCAGCGCTAGGCACAGGCATCGCCGCCTGTCCCGCATCTTCCTCCGTCGGTTTTGCCGCGAATGGTACGCCCTCGATTTCAGGAATTTTGATTTTCTGCCCAGCCCTGAGACTGGCACTCTCATCTAATTGATTATATTGCGCTATAATAGGAAATTTCTTGTAGTCGCCATAATAGCGCAGTGCAAGCTTTGAGAGGCTTTCACCGGATTCAACGGTATGGACAGTGAAGCTCTTAACCGGTATGACTTCAGTGAGCGATGACTCGGGGATCTCCCCGGATACAGTAATGATTTCCTCCGGTGTTCCAAAAAACAGCATGTCCTCGACAACCGGAATTTTGATCTCCTGGCCAACCCTGACCTTTGTAGCGTCTTCTAGATGGTTGTATTCCGCGATAATCCGGAAGTTCTTGGGATCGCCATAATATTTCTTTGCCAGCATTGCGATACTTTCATCAGGTTGAATGGTATGGAGCACATAGCCTTTGACCTGTTGCTCGTGTAGTACGCGTTCTTGGAGCATCTTCTTTACGTCCCCATGATCCGGCTTATACCTAAGAGCCGTTAGGAATTCCTGCCGCGCACGGCCGTATTCACCCTTCCGATAAAATGCTAGGCCGTTTTGGTAGTGTTTTTCCGCCACTTCGCCAAGCGTTGGTTCAATTTTCTCTATTTTCTCCTTGGCCAGCTTATTTTGTGGGTCCACCGTCAGGGCCACTCTGTACTGCTCAAGGGCTTCAACCAGATCCCCCTTAGCCTCCAATTCCTGTGCTCTTGAAATGTATTGATCCGGAAGATCCTTCGGAGGCTTAGTGGGAAATTGCGCACACCCGGCAGCCATGGCTACTATGAAAAGGACGACGACAATTCCTGCCCTATTTTTCATGGATTCTCACTCCAATGGAAGATGATTAAAAGTTCTCAACCTTGAAACAAATATTTGCATATCCCCGGTTAATACTTGGTCTCTTCTCAGGGATAGTGGATACGCAAAGAATGGGTTTCCCCCTCTTGTGACTGACATTGCGATTTTGTACCCCGCAAGTCGTGTGAACTCAATTACTCTTTGATCATAACGGCCGTATGGGTACGACAGAATATAGGTATCTTGCGCCAGTTTCCGATCTATGATTTCCTTGGAACCATGGAGTTCCTTCTTGATCCTGGCGATAAATTCACTCTCGGTTTCCCCATCCTTTATCGTGGTGAGATCGCTATGGAATATAGTGTGCGAGCCTACTGCAAAGCCGTTTGCCTTCATCTCTCTGAGTTGGTCCCAGGTTATGGCTGAAGATGAAACACCCACAAAATCCGTATAGACAAGCACTATTGCCGTGAAACCGTATTTCTTAAGTATTGGGTAGGCAATATTATAGGCGGAACGATATCCGTCATCCATCGTAATCAACACCGACTTCTTCGGAAGCGACTGACGATATTCTAGAAAAGCGAGGAGTTCTTCGGGCGTGATGACGTGATACCCATTTTCTTTCAGATACCTCATCTGAAGTTCGAACAAACGTTTAGGCATGCAGAGAGGAGAATTGCAATCTTCGGCAAAACGGTGATAGGTGAGTATCGGTATGGTTTGGTATCCTTCAGCGCTCAATCCCGCCTTGTTTCTGTCCTTCAAGGGAATTACGATAAACTCGCCGCTGTCAAAGGTCAAATCATGATTCGCCTCCTCAATCACCCATGACCTTCTCTTGTCTCCCAGGAACTTTTCGGCCAACCCCTCAGGCGTTTCCCCTTGTCCCAGTTTATAAACAATATAGTCTTCAGACCGGAAGAGCCCCTTTTCTGGTGTCTGAATAACAGTCGTGGTAACTGCGCATGAGCAGAAAACTAGCCCGCTCATCCCTATGAGCATGGAAGTCAAAAGAGATTTGACCATCTTGGAAACCTGACACGCAATGGTTTCAACTGGAGAGTAACGGCACATATCAGTCGCTTTAAACACGCTTAGTAAGCAGCTCAAGACTCATTGAGGGATATGCGTTGAAGCATCTCGGCCGAATTTCGTCACTAGATGAGAGGTTTCTTCTTTTAACCACAGCTGCTTGAGGGACTCAGTGTGATACTCTTCCTCCCTAGGCCTCTTGAACAACTCGTCCTAGGAGCGTTTAGATGCACATTATTACTCTATTTATGAGGGCCTTGTCAATTGAAATATAAGCTCTGTAAAGTCAATCAATTGAATCCAAAGTGCTAAACTGATGTCGGATCTTTCAACAGGTAAATTGCAAGAGACTCCAAAGCCTTATTTCCTTGACTACGGACTTTGGCTGTAGTAGATTAGCATCGATTTATCGGAGACTCGTGTCGTAGTCTTGCAAATAGGTGCTTCGCTCCTATTCAAACGACCGGATAGTCAGACCATACCCGGCTGTCTCGTGGGGCAAACCTCCAAGGGGATTCAGGTTAGCAATACGGTTTTTTATGCGTCTGCGCAATTTGATTATCAGTGTGGTCGGCTGGGGGATATTCTTAGGCATTGTATATTCTATTACGGCGGTTCGTATTGACCACGCGAAGGACAAAATAAGAGACTCCGGGATTGAGACAATTCAGGAATTGTCCAAGCTCGTCAGGTTACCCCTTTTAGATTCCAATACTCAAATCATTCATGCGCTGCTCGTTTATGCCGCCGAAACGGCCGGTATGGTTCATGCATCGGTCGTGGATCATCGGAATGAAATTGTAACCCTGACGGGTGCGGAACACGTCATGCCTGTCAGCGATGCAGCATCGAAGTCAGGTAATCGGGTATCGTTTTGGGAAGGTGAGCTCCCAGACCACAGGAAAATATTCAGTTTCGCATCAGACGTTACCTATGCCGGCACCAAGATCGGTCGTCTTCATATCGCCCTCTCAGCCGAAGAACCGTTGAGGGTCAGAAGTCAATTTACAATTGTGGCTGTTTCAAGCTTTTTGGTCTTATTGCTTTTGATCGTCGCGGTCCGTTATTATCCAGGGATCTGGGCGATTCCTGCAACACTTACGAACATTTATCGGCGGGATCATGGATCGGATGTAGCATTGGAGAACTCTCTTATCAATTGCCCTCTGTGCGGTACGCAGAAGCCTTTTTCCAGAGAGCTATTTAAGCGTTCGAACTCTGGGAGGTTATTGATTATCAAGGCCTCATTGAATAAATCGGGAGCTGGGGGCGGTGCTGGTGCAAAAGGTATTCATCTGTCAGATTTGGCCAAAAGAGATGACCTTTCTTGGTTCAAACGTAAGATCATGTTGCGTTGCGCCGAGATTATTACGAAATTGGCTGCCTAACACCTGAATGAACGTAATAAGGAGGTGTTTCATGTTTGGGGGCGGGGTTGCTACAATGACGGCAGTGAGGATTAAGGAATTCTCAACGAACGTCTTCATGAGATTCGCGAGAAGGTTGTCGAAGATCGAGTTCCTTCAGCGCAGCAGAAAGACACTCGCCATTTGTATTTCAATCTGGCTTGTTGCTAATGTGGTGGGGTTTTTCTTCTATCGAAATGCGATTACTCGAGCAAATGATGCGCTTTATCAGCAGGGACTGTTAGCTGCTGCAGATCTGGCAGCAAAAAGCGGGCCTTTCGTTTTGGAAAAAGATGTGCTGGCACTGAACGTGGCTATCAAGGAGTTGGAGAATGTAGGTGATCTGAAATTTGCAGCAATATTGGATCATGAGAATACGATATTGACTCACACGAAGACCGAAATGGTAAATCAAAAGTTCGAGGCTCCAAAGAGCCAGAAGACGATCGAGGTGATTGATAACACAACCATAACAGCAGGGGCTTTGCCTGACAAAACGGAGATTATGGGATTCCTAAGGAATATCATTTTTGCCGACGTAGAAATCGGGAAGGTGTATGTTGCCCTCTCCGCGGCACGCCTTTATCAAACCTTAGACCGGTTGAAGCTCATCTATATTTCGGGCGTGCTCCTAGCTGCCATTCTATTGGTTGTCATTGTATTCTGGATGGATCACAGGGCAAGGGCAAGGGCGTTAGCAGTTAAACGGGATCTGGAAAGCATGAACCGGATTGGCCCGTACCTCTTGCAGAAACGGGTTGCGACAGGAGGTATGGCTGAGCTGTTTTTGTCGGATTACGTCCGCGAGGATGGCTTTCGAAAAACGGTAGCGGTTAAACGGATATTGCCGCACCTCGCTGAAAATCCTGATTTCATCAAGATGTTTACCAGGGAAGCCAGACTAGCTGCGTTGCTACACCACCCGAATGTAATCCAAATCTTTGATTATGGAAAGATCGGCAAGGCTTATTTCATTGCAATGGAATATATCCATGGAAAGAATTTGGGAGAAATCCTATGGAGCCTGAAACAGGGTCTGCCTATCGACCACGCCATTTATATTATTTCAGAAATCTGCAAAGGGCTGGACTACTCTCATTCCAAGAGGGATGGCGAAACCGGCGAACCGCTTAATATCATACATCGGGACATCAGCCCACAGAATCTGCTCATCTCATACCAGGGGGAGGTGAAAGTAAGCGATTTTGGAATATCCAAGGCGAGGTCCGAGCCCAGCTTCACCCAGGCCGGCGTGATCAAGGGTAAGTTGTCCTATTTGTCCACGGAACAGGCTTTAGGAAAGCCTGTCGATCAGAGAGCTGACATCTATGCCTTGGGGCTTGTCTTTTACGAAACACTTACCGGAAAAAGAGTATTTCAATTCGACGACGATCTCGAAGCCCTACGAGCGATCCCAAAAGCGGAGGTAGAACCCCTGATCAATGCAAGACCTGAAGTTCCGGAAGAGCTCAATCGCATTGTGATGAAATGCCTGGAGAAGGACAGAGACTTGAGATACCAGAGCGCCTCGGAATTGCATGCTGATCTTGTAAAGCTTAGGAAGGGATTGAAGATCACCTTCGATGCTTCCGATCTTGCGAATTTTATGAAAAAGAATTTTGGCGAGGGCGGCGATTTCCCCAATACAAAGTAGATTACAGACGGTGAAGTTTGAGATGCCCCGGCAAACCTATTACGGACAAACGGATATCGGTCTTAGGCGCTCAAATAATGAAGATGCTTTCGTCATAAGCCCCGAACTGGGTTTTTGTCTTGCCGCAGATGGCATGGGTGGCGCGGCTGCAGGAGAACTCGCCAGTAGCATCTTTGCTGAGACGTCTTTAGAGGTCTTTGCAGCTAATACTGATCCATCGGAAAAGGAGCTACTCTATCGGGTTCAAAAAGCCTTTAGTTTTTCAAATGAAAAAATTCTGGAGCATGTGGACCAGAACCCAAATCACAAAGGCATGGGATGTACGGCTGAACTGTTGGCCTTTTGTGAGGGGGGCTTTGTCCTCGGTCATGTAGGAGATAGCCGGACTTATCGCTTTCGGAAGGGACAACTCAGACAACTCACAGAAGACCACACTCTCGTTCAGCAGCAGATAGAGGAGGGCCTAGTCTCTTCGGAGAACATGCGAAACCATCCTCTGCGCAATGTTATTCTGCGTGCCCTCGGTTTAAACAGGGAGCTTGCGCTCGATCTTTTGAGAGGTAAAACCCTTCCAGGAGATTTATTTCTCCTCTGTTCAGACGGTTTAACCGATATGATCCAGGACGACCAGATCCAGGAGGTTGTCAGTTCCGATATTGACATTCACTGTAAAGTCGATCAGCTTGTCGAGTCGGCCAAAGTTGCCGGCGGGGGCGATAATATTACAGTCGTTCTGGTCGCCATTACCTAAGCCGTCTTTGACATGAATTCGACCCTTCCGAATCCCTTTCTGGGCTATTACTCTTACGTAATTATGCGGTCTTGAGAAAAAGAGGCTTTGCATTGCACTTATGTGATGGTTTTGAATATTAGTTGCACGTTTTTTGCATTATTAATCCACCTTGTTACCTATTAAAACAGCACCACTTTGATAAGGTAGCTTTATTGCGATGTAAGCCCAGCTGCGAAGCTGAAAGATCCGGTTCCTTATGCCGAGATAAGAGGCTTTCGAACTCAGATTTTCCTAGGTAGAAGCGGGTGTTTGGAAGACCGAAACATTTGTGCGGATCACAACGGTATATAAAACTATTGACCGGGCCAAATAGGTGAATCGAGAGATACGACGAGCCGATTTTCAGGGCATTGTGAGCAAATTATTGTTGGATCAGGGTTAGGGCACGTGTGATTTGATATGGTATTTTCAAGCGCCATTTTTCTTTTCGGTTTTCTCCCGGCGCTAATTATCAGCTATTATGTGCCGCGATTGCTGTTCCAAAAAAGAGCAGGCAATGCTCTCCTTCTTTTCTTCAGCTACATCTTCTATCTTTACGGTGCGGCGGGTTTTCTGCTGATCCTCTTGCTATCCACTATCGCAGACTACTTGCTCGGGCTCATGATCGACCGGGACGTGCAGCGCAAACATATATGGCTAAGCCTCTCGGTGGTCCTCAACATTGGACTTCTGGCCTATTTTAAGTACGCCAATTTTTTTGTGGCGGAACTAAACACCGTCCTTATAAGTCTAAGGTTCTCTCCGGTCGAGTGGAACGAGGTTCTTCTCCCGATAGGTATTTCATTCTTCACGTTCCAAAAACTCAGCTATGTCATCGACGTATACCGAGGCAAAAGCCGTGCGCTTGAGAACGTTATTGACTTCGCCCTTTACGTTGCCAACTTTGCACGGTTAATCGCGGGGCCGATTGTACGGTTCAGCTATGTCAGCGGCCAACTTAAGGGGCGCATGGAGTCGTGGGACCTCTTCTTCATGGGCATTATGCGCTTTTGTTGGGGGCTGGCAAAGAAGGTGATAATCGCCAATTCCTGCGGCCAGATTGCCGACATCATTTTTGGCGTCGACCTGCAGTTGCTAGATACAAAAAGTGCCTGGCTTGGCTCGATTGCCTACACCCTTCAGATCTATTTCGATTTCTCCGCGTACTCCGACATGGCCATAGGCCTGGGCCTGATGTTTGGGTTTAAGTTTCCCGAGAATTTTAACCGTCCCTATTCTGCCACAAGCATCACGGATTTCTGGCGGCGCTGGCACATTACTCTGAGTCGCTGGTTCAGGGACTACCTCTATATCCCCCTGGGCGGCAACCGCCGGGGGACTGCCAGGACCTGTGCTAACATGGCTGCCGTTTCTTTGCTGTGCGGGCTCTGGCATGGAGCGAACTGGACGTTTTTGTTCTGGGGAATTTACCACGGCGTGTTTCTGATCTTGGAACGCATCACCGGTATCCGTGACCTTCCTCCTGAGAAATACAGGGCTGTGCGCCGAGCAACAACGCTGTTTATCGTTATCGTAGGCTGGGTGCTTTTCCGCTCCGAAGACATCTCCCACGCACTCGGATTTCTCGGAGTAATGTTCACGCCTATCGATTTGCCCCTTTCTTACGAATTGAGCCTGGCATTGAACTACCGAAATGTCTTTTTTATGATGGCGGCCTTGACGGTATTCTTCATGCCCGCTGAATTTTCCTGGATAAAGATTCTAATCAGCAGAAAAGACCCGATCTCGTTGCTCGCGGGCGCTGTAATGATCTTGCTGTTGCTTCCTTACTGCGCAGCCCTTATTGCCGGCGGCTCGAGTAGCCCCTTTATTTACTATCGGTTTTAAACGTGCGATGAGAAAAATCTTTTCACTGATATTTGTCTTCCTTCTGGTATTACCCAGTGTGGTATGGCTGATCGGGCTAGATTTGGGCACCAGTGCAGATCACAAGAAGCTTGACCCCCCTCGACCTTATGGCCTGGCTCTTTTCGACAAGGAGTACTACCTTTCCTTCGACCAGTATTTTAACCACAGCTTCTCTCTGCGAAGTCCCCTGATTTTCGCCAAGAGTTACCTGGACTACCACATATTCCGAACGACGGACGCCACCGGTGTCCACATCGGTACGAACGGGTGGCTCTATACCCGCAGGTCAATCGAGGACTACAGGAAGGGAGCCTGTAGCGGCAGGGCGGATATCGGCCAGCTGGTCTTGGAGCTTCAGGCCCTCGAAACGATAATCGAAGCCTCGGGAAGCCGGTTCTTATTTATTGTGGCTCCAAACAAGTCCACAGTCTATCCAGAGTATGTGGGTTTTGTTCCCAATACCGCTGGGTGCAACCGCAGCCGGTACGATCTGCTCATCGAAAGCATCGCAGAATACCCGCTGAGGAGTTTTGTAAGGCTTGACGATCAGCTCCGGCAAGCAAAGAAAGGCGATGCGCTCCTGTACGACAAGACCAGCACCTATTGGAACGGGTTGGGCGCGGCTGTCGCTGCAGAAACCATTGGCCAGCAGATTTTTGATGGCCGTTCGGAGAAACGCCCTGCAAATTACGATTCATCCGGCATCATCAGCACTGGAGATCTCTACACTCAGTTGATGGGTTTCCCCTCGCTGGCTGAACAGGGGCCTTTCCAGCGCTTCGTGAACCCTGACCGGCCTGATCTCCCTACCGGGCTTCTTTATGCCGACGCTTTCGTGGAGAATCTGCTCCCCTCCATGGCACGGATGTTTAGGCAGTTGGACGTGATTCCGGCCAACCGATTTCCATCAAAACAGGGCAGCGAAAACCTGGCAGCCTATGATTTTATTTTGCTTGAGGCAGCCGAATCCGAGCTAGCGAGTGTTCACATAGACCTTGATGAGATCTTCTCATTAGTTGAGCGCGAAGTGCGGATCCCGCAGAGGTATCCCCTCGACCTACGGGCGGCGGTGCCAGTCTCACATATTTCTCTGGACTTCAGGAAAGAGGGTTTGGAGATAAAGTCAATGGGTTCCCAGTCCGTGTTTGAAATTACGTCCGTGCCTGGTTCAGATGAAGATATCTTCAGGGTGCTGAAGCTATCGATTGCTGCCTCACAATCGAACATCATGACAGTTACCTGTTTAACCACTACCCCCTATGTCACACCCAAATCATTAAGGCCGGGCATTTCGGAAATTTATCTCCCCCTGCCATTTCAAAAACTGCTATCTCTGCGCATCCAGCCGGGTAACGGGGTAGATCTCCTTATGCTGCGTTCAGCTGAAGTACTCGGATTTATGAGAAATCCGAGTATCCTGCAACCGTTCCCGGATAAGATCACCGTCGCCAAAAGTGAGCAGGAGGATGAGTTCAAGCTCCTGCGCGAGGGTTCGACGGCGAGTATTTCCAAATCGAAAGTAGACACTGAAATTTCAGCCGCGATGTCCGACGGGGCAGTCTCTCAGTCCAATTCCGAGACGGTTGCATCCAGGGCTGCCGAGGCCCCGACCTCAATCGAGCCCTCCATCACTGTGGCCGACTTTGAGGACGGACGCATTTTCCAGCGCAGAGGCAGGAGCACGGACATCGTGGTATCAGGAGCATACGCAGGCATGCCGGAAGCTATAGAGGCCAGGGTAGTCAGGGACAGCACCTTTGAAGAAATCGTGCCGTGGAAAGTGGTCGACCCCTCCCCACGAAACGGAATTTTCTTGGGCGTGCTTTCTGATGTGCCTCAGGGTGGGTGGTACAACATCCAAGTGCGGTACTGCAATAACCACTCTGTTTCAAGCTATGGTACCCACAAATGGGGCATAGGAATACTGGTCGCTTGCCTTGGACAATCAAACATGAAGGAATGGTTTTATACAGGTACGACCTTAAGGGCACATCCACTGCTGAGGAAATTCACCGTTAGAGGTTGGGCAGAGCTCGGCAGTAAGGGTAACGGGGCCATCGTCTTCGGCAACAGGATAATAGAGCGAATCGGTATCCCCGTCGGACTGCTCGATTATTCTAAGAATGGCTCAGGGCTTAGGAAAGAAGCAGATTGGGGCACGGGTTACTGGGAAGACACGTCCCCGCATTCGATTTATAATCGATTCCTTGCTGGCGTATCCAAGACAGGGGGCGCGGTGGAATTTGTCATCTGGATACAGGGTGAAGCGGACGCCGCGCGAGGCACAGTAACGGAGGATGAGTACAGAAATTCACTTGAGAGCTTTATCACGAATCAGATAAGGGCCGACATCCATAATGGCTCGGATCGTGAATACCTGCCGTTTCTCATCGTCATGATGGTCAAACGTCCCGGAGGCGAAGACAAGCCCCACCAAGCCATCCGCAATGCCCAAAAGCATGTTGCAGAAAACGTTGCCGAATGTTATTTGGCGGCCACGACCCTCGATCTTAAAAATCAGGGCAGACAGCACCTCTCACCCGATGCATTTGTAACCATGGGGCGCAGAGTCGCTCAAACGGTTCTATTTATCTTGGGTGAAGAGAAATACTACCGCGGGCCGGAAGTAGCCGAGGCAAACCGCAGAGACAACCATACTATAGATGTGAGAATTGACCACAGGGGTGGCACGGATTTCACACCAAATTCAGGAATATCCGGATGGGAAATACTGGTGAACGGGATTCCCGTACCTATCGCAGAAGTTAATCGGCATGATCCTCAGACAATCAGGATTACCCTTAAGAGCCCACTTGCCGACAAAGCAATGATTCGCTATCTGTATGGTTCAATGCCGGATACGAGCAAACCTGTCCTCGACAATTCAGCGATGTTGCTCCCCCTTGAGGAATATCAATCGGAAATTCAATAAGAGTTGTAAAGGCTGCACTGGGACGCCTCTAGTAAAACCATTTGGTTAGGATTCTTACTTCTCTCTGCCGACAATAACCTGACCACTGCCCCAAGAGCCTGGGAATAATAGACTTTACATTCCATGAGGTGAGGTACACGTTCAACACCAACATGCAGAAGGCCAGCGTCGAGGAGCGGGAAAAACAAAGGGTCAGGCGATTTGACCTAACCCCTTGATCTTAAGAGTAAATCAGGGAAATCTGAGAGAATCATAGAACGAAGGGAAGGAGTCGAGGATATAACGGATCTTATCGATTAGCGACTGAAATATGCAATGATCGTGATGGAGTCCAGCCTATCTACTTCATCTGAGACTGTCGAAAAACCC
>JABAOC010005508.1_pt1 | contig 14096 bp, 12 predicted proteins | sample 7062161 | NCBI WGS metagenome assembly JABAOC01 (sample SAMN14538625, study PRJNA623070) | marine sediment metagenome | biome: marine biome [ENVO:00000428]; feature: marine pelagic biome [ENVO:01000023]; material: deep marine sediment [ENVO:00002113] | place: India: Gulf of Khambhat ... | reverse complement strand
GGCGAGCTCGCCTGACTCCCATGGTCGGAGGACTTCCTCCACCAGCCTTCGGCAAGGCTTCGGCGGGCAAGCCAGCACCGGACGGGCATGGCATCTGAAGCCCCGGGGGCGTCCGCATCCTTGCTGTCCTCGCAAAGCGATAGGCCAGTTTCTGTCGGACGCCGACCTCCTTTTTTAGGCATTTGACATGGCGTCACGCATCTGCTAACCTTTGATCAGCCTTCGCGCATGACCTGTTCGATGAACCGGCAATTCCGGTTCTTTCGCATGGCGAAGGGATCACTTAGAGTCAGCCACATCGGCAGCCAGCAGGGCGCGCCGGCGATACGGCCTCCTCTGGTATGCGAGATATTCGACATCTTTACACAATTCGAGATTTCCCCTCAACTTCTGCAAGCTGTTCGCCGTTCGGGTTTTGAAACCCCAACCCCTGTCCAACGCGAAGTCTTGCCTTCCTCTTTGTCCGGCCGCGATATCATCGCCACCGCGGAAACCGGCAGCGGGAAGACGGCGGCCTTCTTGCTACCCATCATCGAGCGCCTGCGGCAAGGGAAGCCTGGCCGCACTCGCGCGCTCATTCTCGCACCCACGCGCGAGATCGCGGCACAGACGGCCCAGCAAGCGGCGGCCTTGACGCGCGGGATGACTTTGCGCACGGTAGCGGTGTACGGCGGAGTCGCCATGAATCCCCAGGTGCGCGCGCTGCGCTCAGGCTGTGATATTGTAGTCGCTACTCCAGGCCGGCTTTTGGATCACTACCGTCGCGGCACCGCCCGCCTGGCGGCGCTGGAGGTGCTGGTGGTGGATGAAGCCGACCGCATGATGGACATGGGCTTCCTGCCCGATCTGCGCCGTATCCTCGCGGTGCTGCCCCGTGAGCGTCAGTCCATGTTGTTCTCCGCCACCATGCCGATCGCCGTGCTGGAACTGGCCTACGAAGAGATTCTTCGCGATCCCGTCCTGGTGGAAGTAGGGTCTCAGTCCAAGCCGCCTGCAACCATAGCGCAGTCGGTCTACTTGGTGTCGTCCGAACGCAAGACCGACTTACTGCTCGATCTGCTGCAGCGGAAGGCGATGCGCAGTGTGCTGGTTTTCGCCCGCACGCGCCGCCGCGCGGAGCGCCTGACCAAACAGCTTCAGCGCAACAATACGAACGCGAGCTGCATCCACGGAGATCGCAGTCAAAGCCAACGGGAGCAGGCGCTGAAACGCTTCCGGCGTCGCTCGCTGCGAGTGCTGGTGGCGACCGACATCGCCGCCCGCGGCCTGGATGTCGAAGGCGTGACACACGTAGTCAACTATGATATGCCCGCGGCGCCCTTGGACTATCTCCACCGCATCGGCCGTACGGCCCGCGCCGGCTCTGACGGCGACGCTCTGAGCCTGGCCGCGCGGGAAGACGCCTCGGTATTGGCCAGCATCGAGCGCACTCTGGGTCGCCAGCTCCCCCGTGTAACCGTGCCCGGACTGACCGAGCCGGAGCGGCCCCGAACTTCCCCTACTCCAGCGAGACGACTCTCTCGCATTAGTCGCGGGCGCCGTTCGTCATTTCGGAGTCGCCGCACTTGAATATAATATTTGGCAGCAATTGACGTCTCTCCCGTTGCGTCGCGGCCTGGCCCGCGACTGGGAATCGGCGTCTCAGTAGCAAGAATAATGACGTTAAAGCGGAGCCAGGCCGCAAGATTAAGGAGGCTATAATGGCCAGTAAGAGTCTGTATGTTGGAAATCTAAGTTACTCTACATCAGAGAGCGCGCTTCGCGAGTTGTTCGCGGAGTACGCGGCAACGGAAGTCCGGCTGATCGGCGACAAGGGATTTGGCTTTGTCGACGTACCTGAGGAGAAGGCCGCCGATGCCATCGCCGCCCTCAACGGCCGCGAGGTGGACGGCCGCGCGCTGACAGTAAACGAGGCGCGCCCCCGCAGTGAGCGCGGCGGAGGCGGCAGACGCTTCGGTGGAGGGCACTCCGGCGGCGGGCGCCGCTGGTAGACAGTCAAGGCTCAAACATCCAGAGCAACGCATAGGGTGCGACAGGTATGACACAGAACAGACCGAAGCTGCTTATCATTGCGCCCGCGTGGTCACAGGGCTGGTGGGGGGGAGGCAAAGTGCTGGCGCCTCCACTGGTGCTGCCGCTGCTGGCAGCACTGAGCCCAGCCGATGTTGACGTGCAACTGCTTGACGAGAACGTCGAGGCCGTCGACACGAACGCTGATGTAGACTGGGTAGCGATCACCTGCATGACCGCCTCCGCGCCCCGCGCTTATGCGATAAGCGACGCTTTTCGGAGGCGGGGGATACCGGTCGTCATGGGTGGTATCCATCCGACGGTATTGCCCGAAGAGGCCGCCGCGCACGCGGACGCGGTCGTCATCGGCGAGGCCGAACCGCTGTGGAGAGAGGTGTTGGCGGATCTTGCCGCCAGCCGTCTCAGGCCTCGCTACCGGCATGATGGTTACTCCGATCTCATAGGCCTCCCTCACCCTCGCCCTGATCTGCTTCGGGTCGATCGCTACCTCACCACCAATGTAGTTCAAACCGGGCGCGGGTGCCCGAATGCATGTTCCTTCTGCACGGTGAGCACGACGTCAGGGAGGCAGTACCGCTTCCGCCCCATTCCCGAAGTGGTGGAGGAAGTCCGATCGCTGTCCAGTGGATGGGTCGGGTTCGTTGATGACAACATCGCTGGTAATGCCCGGCGGGCGAAGGATCTGTTCGCAGCGCTGATCCCGCTCAAACGTCGCTGGATCGGCCAGGCCGATTTGACCATGGCGAGGGACCCGGAGCTCCTCTCCCTCGCCGCTCGCAGTGGCTGCCAGGCGATGTTCATAGGTCTCGAATCACTCTCGGAAGACAACCTGCGAGCAACCCACAAAGTCTCCAACGTGGGGACTGACATGGGCGCGGCCATCACCACTATTCACAAGGCCGGTATCGAGATCATTGGCTCATTCGTGCTTGGGCTCGATGGAGATGACTGCGGCGTCTTCGCCAGGACAGTGGAGTTCGCGCAGCGGCATAAGCTGGTTGCCGCCCAGTTCGCGGTGCTCACCCCCTTCCCCGGCACGGCGATGCGCCAGCAGCTCGATCGCGAAGGGCGGATCGTGGATCACGACTGGTCCCACTACACCATGAGCAACGTTGTGTTCCGGCCCCGACACATGACGGACCTCGAACTGCGGGCGGGTCAGAAGTATGTCTACGGTCGCTTCTACTCCTTACCCTCGATCCTGAAGCGCAGTTTCACCGTGCGCAGGAAGTTCCTCGGCCGTCTCCTCGTCAATCTCAGTTACCGTGGCATTCACCGCGGCAAGGGCATACACGACCGGCTCCCCGCGCAGCGTCTCCCGAGGCCGTTGCGTGCAAGCGGCGCGCCGTAGGCCACCCCGCCATCTTGCCGGCGGCACGAAACAGGGCATCAGACTTCTGTGCGCGTTTTTATCCCAGATCGTATTTCTGACCAAAACGCTCCAGCATCGAAACCGGCTGCTTCGTCCGAAGCCCCTTCGATTTCACTCAGCCCAGCCTCCGCAGTTCCGACCTGTGCCGAATAAGGTCGAACCATGACCGGAGGTTCCAGCCGGCAGGAACCGGGGAACCTGAGATAGAAATTGATTTGCTGCGGGAGGGTGATCGTCCATGTTCACCCGCGAGGGAGATCGCCGTCACTGTCCAATGGGAACGAATGCACCCCGTAAACACTTCCAGAGGAGGATGTGCCATGAGGAGGCTCTGTCTGGTGGTGCTGGTATGTGCTGTGCTGGTGTCATGGGTGCTGGCTGTGGCGGCTGATGCCGCGGAGCAGCGGGTTCGGCTGCATGTGCTTATGCATTCTTTTCACTGCGCGCGTGAGTCCGATTGGGACCGCGCCACCAACTCGGATGAGCCCTACCTCATGGTAGTGGGTTTCAAACACCCCGGCGCATAGAGTTGGCGCATCTGGCGGCGATAGCCGATTTTCTCACTGATATCATCATGGCTCCCATCAACTTGCTGTTGGGGAGCGCGGACGACTATATCGGCAGCCATACGGTCATTTTCTATTTGCCCTCCCCGGAACAGAAGGACACCCCTCCCGGGACCGGCTCACGCAATGTCACTTATATCAACGCGGCCACACTGGAGCCCGGCAACTACGGCATTCCCGCCATCAATCCATTCAGAATTGACGGCGGCAGTGAGGGCGTGTACGACATTTACACCAATGCCGAAATCGCCCGCGTGACCGTGGAGAATCCGCCGGCTCCTATTGCCGTGCATCAAACCCGTGAATTGCGCACATTCAGCGCAATGCGCCCACAACCCGCCCCTCGCGGCGCGTTGACTCTTGCTCCCTTCATGAGACCCGGCCTATCGGCGCGGCCGGCAGCAGCAGCGGCCGGCATAACCTTGGACGATTTTACCGGCGAGTACCGCCTGTTCCTCGACGGGGTGGAAAACAGGCTCTCACTGCACAAGGAAACTGTGAAGCGCTCTTCACCCACTATGAAAGCGGCTCCGCGCTTCGTCGGCTCTCTTACCGATCCTGCCGGCGCGCGCCACGAGGTTACCGATTTCAATGCCAAAGGCCACCAGTTCACCTTTAGAGTCAAGGGGTTTGCCGGTGATTCCGGCGCGGTGTTGACTTTCCAAGGTTACCTTCTCACCCAGACCAAGAACGCCATCGTGGGCACTACTGTGTATCGCGGTGTCACCTATGGGTTCTATGGCGTGAAGTCCAAGTTCGAGCAGGAGCCAGTGGAGGCTGCGCCGCAAACGCCGAAGCCGGTTGTGCCTATCCTGCGGCCCGGCAGCGTCTCCCCCATGCGGTGAAGCCGCGGGCTGACCTGGAAGTCATAGGAATTCGTCTTTGAGGCCGAAACTGGGCCGCGAATTTGCGCGGACGGGAGACGGCTTCCAAGGGGCTATCATCCGCCACGGTCTCAAAGATACCACCTTAGCCGCTTCGATTTTTACGCACTTACCACTCCGCACTTCGAACGCTCCAAATGTAATCACACTCCACAATTTCGCGTGGCTCAAGCACGAAAATTGTCCGATATTTCTACAGCCAGATGTGTAACAGGTTGAATGTGCCTGAGAGTGGCAGGAGTGGGCCCGGGTGGGACGAATAGACGAGAAGCCTAAGGTGGCACGCCTGAAGCTCAAGAAGCGGGTGAAGAGATTCGAAAGAATACTAACTTCAGAAAGGAGATATTGGCATGGCTCGCAAGAAGAAGACCTTGACTACTGGTTTCGGGATGCCGGTTGACAATGACCTTAACTCAGTGACGGCCGGAGTCAAGGGGCCGGTCCTCATGCAGGACGTTCACCTGGTAGATAAACTGGCCCATTTCGACCGGGAGCGGATTCCCGAGCGTGTTGTCCACGCCAAAGGAGCCGGCGCTTACGGGTACTTTGAAGTGACCCATGATGTGACAAAATACACGCGGGCAAAATTTCTTTCCCAGGTGGGAAAACAGACTGAAGTTTTCCTGCGTTTCTCAACTGTTGGCGGAGAAAAAGGCTCGGCGGACTCAGAGCGCGACCCCCGCGGATTCGCCCTCAAGTTCTATACCGAGGAAGGCAACTACGATATGGTGGGGAACAACACCCCGGTATTTTTCATCCGCGACCCGCTGAAGTTTCCGGACTTCATCCATACCCAGAAGCGCAACCCCGCCACCAACCTGAAGGATCCGGATATGTTCTGGGATTTTCTGTCACTGACCCCGGAGTCCATCCACCAGGTCACGATTCTGTTCTCTGACCGCGGCACTCCCCGCTCTTACCGCCATATGAACGGGTACAGCAGCCACACATTCATGTGGTACAACGCGAAGGGAGAATACTGTTGGGTGCAACTCCATTTCAAGACCGAGCAAGGGATTCAGAACTTTGACCGGCAGGAAGCGGAACATATGCGCGGCAGTGACCCGGACTGCACCACACGTGACTTATTCGAAGCGATAGAGCATGGCGACTACCCTTCCTGGCGCCTGGAGGTGCAGATAATGACACCGGAGCAGGCACAGGACTACCGCTTCGATCCCTTTGACATTACGAAGGTCTGGTTCCATGCTGATTTCCCGCCCATGGATGTGGGCCGGCTGGTGCTGAATCGCAACCCGGAGAATTACTTCGCAGAGGTGGAACAGGCGGCCTTCTCGCCCGGCAATTTCGTTCCCGGCATCGGCCCCTCTCCGGACAAAATGCTGCAGGGGCGGCTGTTCAGTTACCACGACACCCACCGCCACAGGCTCGGCCCCAACTATCACCTGCTGCCGGTAAATGCGCCGAAGGCTTGCGAGATGCAAAACTATCAACGGGATGGGTCCATGCGCCTTGATAACAACGGCGGGGGAGACCCGAACTATTGGCCCAACAGTTTCGGCGGCCCAAACCCTGACCCCAAAGCGGCGCCTCCGCCCATTGACGTTTCCGGAATGGCCGCCCGCCATGCCTATGAACTCGGGGATATCGACTTCGAACAGGCGGGAGCCCTTTACTCCAGGGTCATGAGTGATGAGGACCGCGCCCACCTCATTGATAACATCGTCTCCCACCTTTCAGGCGCGCAGAAGCGTCTTCAACTCCGCCAGACAGCGCTATTCTTCAAAGCCAACGCGGATTATGGCGAACGGGTGGCAAAGGGGCTCGGTCTGAAACTGGATGAAGTCAAGCGGTTGGCGAAGATGTCACAGGAGGAGCGGGTTAGGGCCACCGCCGGCTGATCCTGAGATATATTTTAGCGCTTCAAGAAACGAAGGCAGCGCTCACTGGTCCGACAGCATATTGCTACCACTATTGGCGCTGCCAGTGTCCAGCATAGTTGGTGTTTGTCGAATACAAACCAATCTTCTGCTCCTATTTTTCTTGTGCGGCGCGCTCTTCGATGCGCTTGAGTGCCTTTTGGGCGGCCTTCTGCGCCGAAGAGTCCGGATCATGTTCTGCCAGTTTCTCCAGCACGGCAATCGGGGCATCGAGCACTTCGCCCAGAGCCGTTGCCGCTTCTCGCCTGACGCGGGGGTTGGCATGTTCAAGATATTCAATCAAGAGGCTCTTTGCCTCGGCGTGTTTGTTGAAACGCAGACCGGCCATAGCGAAGCGCAGCGGCCGCCAGGCATTGGGGGCTCCCAAGGCCCATATTAAGTAGCGAATCTCTCTCTTAATCTCTGACTGATCGGCAATAGCCGTGCGCGCCGCCGCCGCATAACACGCCGCTGCCTCGCCGTAACTTTCGGGGTAGGGCTCTGTCGAATCTTGCGAGTCTGTGCTGGGAGTAAGTGTGCGTTTTGCCGCCACTTCCATCAATAGATCGCGCGCCAAAGTATTCGACAGCAGTGTCATCATCTCAGAACTTGGCTGCCAATTGCGAATGCCTTTTTCCGCCAGGGCGTAGTCCACGGAGACCGAATACCATTTCTCTTGTCTTAACACGGTCTCTTTGACGGCTTTTCGCAAAGTCTCCTCGTATTGCTCGATCTTCTCCGGGCTCTTGATGCGGGCAATCGTCAATCGCGCAAGGGCCTGTGCCATGCGGTCGGGATTCGATGTGTGGGGCTTAAGAAATTGAACGGCCGGCTCACCCAGCGCTATCAGTGCCGCGCGCGAACGCAGGTAGAGATCTTCCTCTTTGAGAATCGCAAGTGATAAGAGATTCTCTACTACGATCCGGTTCAAAGTCTCGTGTGCCGAGTCTCTATTTGATCCGGCCGGCTCGTTGCGGGAGATTTCATAGAGGTTCTCAGTCATGAAATCCGTGGCATCCCCCAGGGCGCGCAGTGCCAGCGGCCGCAGTCCGCGCGGATTGCTCTTGTCATCCAATATCTCCAGCACTAGGGGCAGCCCGCGTGTTTCTCCCGTCTTCACAAGCGCCGCCGCGGCGGAGGCGCGCAGCTCCAGAGGCACATCCGCCTGTAATATCTCCAGCAGGGCGTCTGTGCTTCGAGCATCATTGATAAAGCCCAGATAGATTGCACTCAGGCAAGCCGGGACATATTCCTCTGGATCAATGGGTTGACGCTTAACCGATATTGAAGGTCGACCTCGACCTGCAGGGCGCGGGGAATCGGGCACTTCCTGACAACGCTTCATTAATATTTCCAGCAAGAAGGGCACGGCAGAGTGGCTATTGAGTTCAGGTATGGGATTATCTATATTCGCCAACCGCCTTATCCAGTCGGGACGAGGCTGATAGACAAGCGAAGGCTTGGGGTGAATGGCAGAACCACTGCGTGAGATGCCGGGAAGAGGCGGGGGATAATGCCTGAAACGCCCAGAACGCTGCGAGCCAAATAAATCTCTTAGGCTGCGGTTCAGCATGTCGTGATAGTTGCTATAGAGGGTAGGTTCTTCGATGCGCCCCAACGTTACCTCGGCCAGGACCCGCGCGTGCCAGTCTTCGTCTTTCAGTTTTTCCTGTAAGAAGGGAAGGGCCGAATCCCCCATTGCGACCAGGGCCTCCCGCGCCACGACATATTCAAGCCCTTGGGCTGCGAGCATCTTGTCGAAGAGGCGGGCCGCGTCTTGTTTCTCCAAAGCAGTACTCGCCGCGGCAGCAGACAAGCTGACGGCCGGGGCAGTAAGAGTGAGGAAAAGCAGGGTGAAACGCAGCATCGGGCGCATAGTAATTCGTCCTTTCTTTGTTATTCGATAAGACAGGACTTACAACTACTGTGCTTTTAGACGGAACCCCGGAGCAGATTGTTCCAGGAGAATAGGCGCTTTTGCCTGTTTTTCTTGGTGGCGGGAGAAATCGGTATCTATCATATGTTTTCCAGGACGATTTGTGTCTAAACGAGTTGAAGCAGGATTTCGGGAGGAACTCTCGAAGTAATCGATTGCTGAGCTGTTTTGCCAGACCTCTGACTCCATCCGAGTAACTCAGGAGGGCCGCACTATGAAGACCACTGCGACCAAGGTGAAATGCCTGGCTGCCATCATCTGTATCACCATGGTGGCGGCCGCGCTTGGCTATACACCGAAACGTCAGATTGCTGTGACACTCAGCGCACTGCCAGAACCTGGAGGCTACATGCACGGGCAAGAGCTGGCTGTGACGCTGGTAATCAGGAATGGGTTAGACGGCGAAATTGGCTTCCCGACTTTCGCGGATAAGCCGAACTCATGGAACGGTGAGACATACAACTGCAGCCTGGTGGACATCTACCGCGAAGGTGAACCCGGCAATCTTTTTCTCGCGGCACCGGAGATGCATGTGCCCCCATCTATTCCGGGACCGGGGGTGAGATACATAAAGCCGGGAGAGTCCCTTGAAATAGAGTTGGATATGAGTAAATGGCAACTCCGTGACGGATGGCGCACGGGCAAGTACAAGGCAGTCTTCAGGGTTGACCAGATCATTGCAGATGAGTATGTCAGACTATCAGTGCTTTCTGATCCGGTGACATTTGAGATAAATTGAGTGTGCTGCGGCCTCATCTTGCCCGGATGTGCGCGGTATTGCAGGCCGATGCGGGGGCGATTGTGCCAAGTGCGCGGCGAGAAAGAAACAAGGAGTACCTCAGGTGAAGACATCCAGGCAAGAAACTGCCCTCGTAACAGGGGCGAGCAGAGGCATCGGGCGGGGCATAGCATTGCGGCTGGCGAGGGACGGCGTTGTTGTGATTGTTCATTACAACCAGAACCGGAGAGCCGCCAATGCAACTGTGCGCGCTATCGAGAAGAAGGGCGGAAAGGCATTTCCCATTCAGGCGGATTTGAGCAGTCTGGAAGGTGTGAGCGATCTCTTTCGCGGCGTGGATGAATGTCTCAAGGATTCGCTGGGAACGCGCAAATTCGACATCCTCGTAAACAATGCCGGAATCTCCCGCGGCGGTGATATCGAAGAAACCACTGAGGCCGAGTTCGATGAATTGATTGCCGTCAACGTGAAAGCACCCTTTTTCATCATCCAGCAGGCTTTGCCGCGCCTGCGAAACGGAGGAAGGATTATCAATATCTCTTCCGGCACCGCCCGCATCGCCATGCCGGAAGAAGTCGCCTATGCCATGACCAAGCGCGCTCTGGACAGCCTCACTCTTGCTCTCGCGAAACAACTGGCGCCGCGAAAAATCACCGTCAACACAGTGGCCCCCGGCATCATTGACACAGACTTTCAAGCGGACTGGTTTGAGGATCCGCGGGCGCGGGAGTTCGCCGCCTCAGTGGCGGCTTTGGGGCGCATCGGCCGGCCTGAAGACATCGCCGATGTTGTCGCCTTCCTCGTTTCTTCCGAGGCCCGCTGGATAACCGGGGCATTCATTGACGCCACCGGAGGCTCGCTGCTGTAGTCGCGGCGGCGAGTCGTCCGCTGCCCATGATCAGCGTAATTGGCCGTAATAGTCACCGGCCTCGTTCTACGATGAGGCCTGATCTAGAGCATTTCTGCGCTTGACATATCCTTGCTTGGCCGTTAAGCTGGATTTGCTTTGTTGAAACAGAGGCTATCTGATGAGTTGTGTCTTCTTTCAGCAATCTGACGGAAACCTTGTGGGCATGATGATGTCGCGAGTCTGGTCTGCGCCGGGCTCGGGCAGTGTTTTCACATAGCCCCACCCGACAATCTTCCAGCAGACCAGACCCGAGAGCGGAATGTGCTCTCGGGTTTCTATTTTCCCTAACCAGAAAGGAGAGACGATGACACAGAAAACGCATGTGACGACGACTATCCCGTATGTCAACGCTCGCCCACACGTGGGCTTTGCACTCGAGCTGGCACAGGCAGATGCCATCGCGCGCTATCACAGGCTGGTGGGTCACGATACCCGATTACAGACCGGCACCGATGAGAACGCGCTCAAGAACGTGGTCGCCGCTAGTGAACGCGGCATCTCACCAGAGGAACTAGTCTCGCAGAATTCCGGCCTTTTTCGCGCATTAGTTGAGGCGCTCAATGTCTCAGCAGACGATTTCGTGCGCACCTCAGAGCAGCGGCATACAACGGCTGTCGAGTACTTCTGGTTGAGTTTGAAACAGGACGACATCTATCAGGATAGCTACTCGGCTACATATTGCATTGGGTGCGAGGACTTCCTCTTGGAGCAGGACTTGGTGGAGGGCCGTTGCCCTGATCACGGCACTGTGCCTGAGGAAGTGCACGAACAGAACTACTTCTTTCGGCTGTCCGCGTACCAGGACAAACTTGATCGGCTAATCTCAACTAATGAGATCACGGTCTTCCCCGAAACGCGCAAGAACGAGATTCTCGCTTTTATCCGGCGCGGGCTGCACGATATCAGCATCTCGCGGACAGCGGAACGGGCAGGCGGCTGGGGCATTACGGTGCCGGGTGATCCATCCCAGGTTGTCTATGTTTGGACCGATGCCCTAATCAACTATCTAACCGGCCCGGGCTTAGGCGCGAGCAATGATTGGCAGGAATGGTGGAACGATGACATGCTGAAGATCCATGCCATCGGCAAGAATGTCTGGAAGTTCCACGCCATCTATTGGCCTGCATTCCTGCTGTCAGCAACATTGTCAATCCCGAACCAGATCGTGATTCACGGCTTCCTCACGGAGAATGGCCGCAAGATCAGCAAGTCACTTGGCAACGCCATCGATCCCCTCGGGTGCATTAACGAGTATGGGGCAGATGCCGTGCGATACTATCTGCTGCGGATGCTCCCGCCATTCATAGACAGCGACTTCCAGACTGAGCGGCTGCGGCTGGTCTACAACACTGATCTGGCGAATGACCTGGGTAACCTCGTCAGCCGCCTTACCACCCTTTGTGTGCGCGCGGGATACCGCCGTTACCATGGAGAGGATGCCCCACAAGCGCCAGCCGGATACCACGAGGCCCTCGGGGCATGTCTCTTTGATCAGGCCCTGGACACCCTTTGGTCAATCGTCGCAGAAACCAACAAGGATATTGAGTGGGCCGCTCCTTGGAACGCGATCAAGAGCGGTCAACACAAGAGTATACACTCACGGCTGCATGCATGGTTGGGAGAATTGTATCGTGTCGGCTACTGGTTGGCCCCTTTCATGCCGACAACGGCGAAGGCGATCCAGGCAGCGATTCGGGAGTATCCAATACAATCCAGCGCTCCTCTCTTTCCCAGGAAGGCTCTCTAGTGCCTCGGCTGAGGAGCGGATTCCTTGATCTATGATTCTCTCAGGGTTCGGTTCTCCTGCACTGACCACCCGACACTTCGAGCCCGGCAAAGGCGGATAAACCGCTCAAGAAAGTCACCCCGGATAATGTCTATTTCGGCTGCAGGGAAGGGATTCCAAGGCGGCAAAGAGAACCCCACATCCATGCCTTGATTGTTCGCCACGAACACTACCGGGGGGATGAAACATAAGGCGCAAGACATGAGAAGCAAGAGTGCTTAAGGTGCAACTTGTTTTACCCCCGGATTTGCCTCATGAACGCTGACACTCTACATGAAAGGAGGATTATGTGATGACTCGCAACAGTGTCTTACATCTCTGCACGCTGGTGGTTCTTCTCTTGGTCGGTGGCTGCGGTGGAGGTGCACCGGCCCTAACGGCCACTGAGGCGCGTCAGGCCCTGGATGCGATATACGCCGGATCTCTGGCGCCGCTGTCGCTCGAGCCGGTATTCCAGAGGGGGATGAGCGACGCGGTCACCGGGGAAACGGCCATGCTGCTCCGTGACCAGTTCGGCGCGGTAAAGGATGTCCAGTTCCAGTCCAGCGGGAAGGCGAACCCGCAGGTAACAGAAGCGATCTGGACGGTGACAGCAGAGAAGCGCAACTTTGAGATGAAGATCTGGCAGGTTGACGGGCAAATTTCAGGGTTTTGGTTCCGGCCTTCCTCCGCCCAAGAGTGGGGACCAGTTCCCATGATCGGGGTCGATTACGCCAGGAGGAAACGACTCCCTGCAGGTTGGTGAACTGTCAAGCGCCAAAGAACCGCGGCGCTGTGTCTTGGTTAGTCAAGCTGAGCGCTCAAATCCGGCAGGACTGTCAACTGTTCCTTTGCATTGCAAGAACGCGAGTTGGCTTCCAGAACTCGTCGGGTTCACCTCCGGCGATGGTGCGGAAGTCGGCGCGATCCGTGACGCGCAGACCCGCCTCCAGCACCTCTGACTCCATCTCCGCCTGGGTGCAGTTGTGGCCGTATCCGTAGACACTGGTCGGCACACCTTGGCAGCGGCACCCGAAGCCATCTCCCGGCTCAAGGATGGTGAGCGATTTCACCCAGTCCACTTCGGTCGTTTCCTTGTAGTCACCACAACCCCAGGGCTCGTGGGTCTTGAGGATATCCCAATCGTGGTATGTGAGCAGTATCCTGCCGTCAAGCTTTGCAGCCCGCCCGGCCTCGCGCAGCAGATGTACGCGGTTTGTTCGCAGCGGGACGTGGTGAATCATCTGAGTGATTAGCAGTACATAGTCGAATGAAGAATCCTGAAAGTCCAGGTTCTTGCCGTCACCCTGAACGAACTCGACGTGGAGTCGCAATTCCTCGGCCACTTCCCGACCGCTTTCCAGAAGCGCCGCGGCGATATCCAAACCTGTCACCGTGTAACCCATCCGAGCAAGCACAAATGCCTCGGAACCCGCTCCACAGCCGATATCGAGCACCGTGCCGGGCGGAGACATATACTTGGCCACCATGGCGCGTTCAGGGGGCGAGAAATCCATCTTGCGAGCGCATCGTGTGTATATCTCGACCGCCTGAGGAGTCGAGTAATAGTCACGCACACTCTGAAATAATCGCTGCTCCTGACTGCGCATGTCTGATCCCATGAGTAGGTCGCCTTTCCTCTTCAGCACACGAAACACTGGCCGCGCCCCCAAATCATACAGAACGCGTCACGCCAAAACAATGCCGCGCGCTGACATGCGTCTCAGGCCCAGTAGAGTTATCCAACATCCAGGCTGGTGACCACTCCGACACTTCGAACCCGCCATAGGCGGGCAGGGAATCGGTCATTGTGCGGCGAAAGATTTCTATGTCCTGGGGACACATAGATTGCCAAGGATGGAAGGGGTTGTCACATGCGCCGTACCTGTTGTCTCTTTATTTGCACGATTTGCTTGGTTGCGGCGTCTGTTTCACTTCCTCAGACAGCACAGGCCGCCGCTTCCAACGCGGAAGCGGCCCCCCGGCGCGGGATTGCTGTGCTTGCATCAAGCA
>JABAOC010023928.1_pt2 | contig 14100 bp, 21 predicted proteins | sample 7062161 | NCBI WGS metagenome assembly JABAOC01 (sample SAMN14538625, study PRJNA623070) | marine sediment metagenome | biome: marine biome [ENVO:00000428]; feature: marine pelagic biome [ENVO:01000023]; material: deep marine sediment [ENVO:00002113] | place: India: Gulf of Khambhat ... | reverse complement strand
GGAATCAGCTGAAGAGACAGCTAAAAGAGAAGCAGAGGAGGAACTCGGTCTAGAAATAGAAATAACCGAGACAGTCGCGGAATTTCATGTTAATCTGATATCAACAGTCAAGGAAGAGCAACTTAAGATTCCACCCTACATAGTCTTGCTTGCCAAGCCTGTAGGAGGCCAGCTGAGGTCAGAATATGCTCCAAACCGGAAAATCCTTCTCATCGATAGGAAGAATTGCAGAAGCCTCTTGCAAGGTTCTGTTATCCCCAGCGAATACGAATGCTTGAAGCCTCACAATCACATTTCGAAAGAGATTGTCAGACAATTCATAGTTTCGTGACTCGAAGCCTATTGTAATGTGTGCGCATCAAATTCTGCTATGGAAATGAAAGAAGGAATAGGAATTCTGTGGTCGGCGTCTCCAAATCACGATTTTCTCTTGGGTGTTTTTCTTTATTTTTTCTCGTAATGAGGAATCGAGAGCAGTAGCAATTTTCTACTTAAGAGTATTCGCACGCGCAAGATTTTAAATTGCATCTATTGTACTAATCATATTGAGGAAAGGCTGATGAAGAAGTATGATTTGGTTGCTCCATGTGGTGATTATTGCGGTGGTTGTGGACAATACAATGGGCTGATTGTTGAAACAGCCAAGCAGATGAAGGAATTTGCGAATCTTTATGGTTTCGATTTTAGGTCTAAAGGCGTATTCGATTTTGAGCAATTTTTGACGGGGTTGGATTGGTTCATTGAGAATGCAAAATGTCCATCGTGTCAACAAGGAGGCGGACCGCCATGGTGTGAGGTAAAGAAATGCTGTATAGAAAGAGAATTACGTGTATGCTTTGACTGTGAAGAGTTTCCATGTTCCAGATTCAAGGAGTATGCTGATACAGACACAATGGATAGGTATAAACGGTTCAGAGAAATCGGATTCAAGAAATGGGTCGACGAAATATCGAACAAAGCCAAGGAAGGCTATGAAATACATTTGCAGAAAAAAATATGTCTAAAACCATAGCCTTTGTTCTTTTCATCGTATTCTGTGATGATAATACCCTTTTTGCCGAATCAACGTTGAAACACCATTGGGTTTATGTGTGTGGGATTTGAACCTCAAACGTATACGCGAGAAGTTTGACAGCGTGTGCTAGGGCGAGTTTCCATGTATGCATGTGTTCAAGCTTAGCGACTCGTTAAATATAGTTACACTGTTTTCTGGATAGTTGCTGTTCCGTGGTGCTCCATTTTTTCCCATTTCATTGGGTAGTTAAACATCTCTTCAAGTTGGCCTAGCATTCTTATCATAACAATTACATATACATAGGAGAGTCTGTGGGGTACAGTGTATAATAGTAGCTTTCGTTTTTCTTTGATATCCATGGATAGAGCATATGCAGCGACGGCGACTTCCAGTATAACGAAGGCAAGGAACCAAAAGACGTAGATGTAGGGTATTGCTTGGAAGAAGTCAATCGCTATCCCGATCTGTGAGGTGCCGTTTGGATGGCCATGTCCCCGATTAGGTGGTGATTGTGCCCATTCTGGGGGACCGCCTAGTCTAGGTTGATAGATTGTGTAAGGGGATATGGGATTGAAACAGAAGACTAGCAGCCACATAAGGGTGAAGAACATGAACCATGGGTAGATAATGCCATTGAATATTGTCCAGGGCATTACAAAGGTGCCAGTGCGTCCATATTTCTTGTTGAAGGTCATGTCTTTGTGTTTTGAAAGAACTTGGAGGCTTCCTCTGTACCATCTGTATCTTTGTTTGGCAAGGCTGGTCATTGATTTTGGTGCTTCTGTGTATCCGAAGGCTCGTGCTTCAAACACCGTCTTGTAGCCTGCCTTCAGAATCCTGAATGTGATGTCAGCATCTTCAGCGAAGGTGTCTCCTTCAAACAAGCCGATCTCCTTGATCACAGATGTTCGAAATGCTCCAATTGGTCCTGGCACTACTGTGACATTCTGTAGGTTGGCTTCGCTTCTTCGGTGCAGGTTTATTCCTACAATGTACTCAAGTGCTTGAAGCTTGGTCAATAGACCACGTCGGTTTCCAACTTTCACATTTCCTGCAACTGCCGCAACTTTTGGGTTGGAGAATTGTTGGATGAGGTGTTGGATAGCGTGCGGGTCAAGGAGTGTATCGGCGTCGATGCACACCGTGAATTCTCCTTTGGCAGCTTGAACCCCCGTGTTGAGAGCATCCCATTTTCCACCATTTGGTTGTGTGACGACATGTGTGCAGGCACTGTTGGCATGCGCCGTGGCGACTTGGAAAGTTCGATCAGTGGATCCATCATCTACTACGATTATCTCTTTGTTGACGTAGGAGAGGTCAAGTAGGGAATCAACAGTTTCGCCAATGGTTTTCTCTTCATTGTATGCTGGAACGATTATAGTTGCCAATGGGCCTTCCTTTGTCAGAGTGGAGCGTGATCTGTGTTGTTCGCGTCTCTTGTGGAGATATGAGCCTCCAAACGTGACCAGGTTGCGAATTACAAACATTGTGAGTGAGACGAGAAACAAGTAGAACGATATTTGGTATAGAACGTCCGGGTACAGAACCAGAGTACACACTTGGATGATTATGATTAGAACCGTTGTTCCCAGAATAAACCTCGCGACGGATATTCCGGAATGCTTAATTGGCGAAGAGAATTTCCGTCTTGCTCTCGGGTACCACAAGAAAGTGGCCACAACCGTGACAAGACATATCACGAGTGAAATGTAAGTTACAATATAGCTCAGTTGGCTGAGAACAGCTAATAGTGGCTCCAAGTTAACTGAAATGAGATTGAAGAACACTGCGACTGACAACAAACCTAACGCTGCGAAAAAACTCACCAAGACTAACGCTGATCTCAACCTGTGGCTACTCCTCTGCGTGGAGTCAAGACTAGTACTGTTTTGAGAGCTAGTCTTGAGTTTGTCTGATTCAGTCAGTAAGTTCACCACATCGTGACAGTAAAAAGCTTGTGCAAGGTAGATTCAGACGGGGAATCTGTTCGATTATCCAAGATGATGAAGCGCTCGTAATGATCTGAGGTTCAGCTTGCCCAATGCGGGATCCTTGTGCCAGTACCTATGTGCGGTTGATCAAGAATCAAGACGATCTTGGATTCTGATGCCTGAATGATCCAAACCTGAAGTTTTCGTTTGCAGCCTTTCGTTGCCTTGGTTTCGTGATTCGGGTTCTTGTTTTCTCGTCAAGTTCATTCCAGACGTTTGCCGCGTGTTCTTCATAGCCTAGCGCAAAGACTACGATGACTCTGAACTCTTCAGGAAACCCCAAGGCATCTTTGACCTTGCCCTCCTGCCAACCTGCCATTTGATGCACTCGAAGTCCCTGACGTTCAGCTTCGATGGTGAAGGACATTACGCTCAAACCAGCGTCATACGCATAGTAGGGTAGGTTATTTGTCTTGCAGTCGTCGTCAGGGTTGGCGCCGACGGCCACGAGGTAAGGTGCTTTCTTCGCCCACGCATTTCCAGAAGATAAGGCATCTTCAAAATCCTTCCGAGCAGGATCGTTCTTGGGTGAAAGGACGTAGTTCCAAGACTGATTGTTGTAGCAAGAAGGAGCCCACCTCGCAGCTTCGACCAGCAAGTTTAGCTTCACTTTCTCAACGTCTCGTTCATTGAAGAGTAGAGGACTCTTACGGTTTCGAAGCTCAGGCAGAATGTCTGGATCCAAGTTGTCACCTTCAACTTCTTGTTCGAAGGCTTATTAAAAAGAGATTCGCATCTTATGAGAGCGCGAGATGCTGCAAATGACAAAGCCTTCCTACGAGCAGATGATGGACAGAGACACACACGACCATCACTCATGCTCCTTCCAATGGGACTGCGCAAATTGTGACAAACGACTCTGTATACGAATCGTCGCCCTAGCCAGGTTCCCTTGCACGCATGGAACCTTCGAAATCATAGGCTTCGAAAACAACAAGGATGGAAGAGACCACCTGATGGTAGTGAAAGGCAATGTTATAGATGGCACAGACATCTTGACTCGGCTACATTCCTCATGCCTGACAGGAGATGTACTGGGTTCACTTAGATGCGACTGTGGTGATCAACTCAGAGAGTCACTGAACCGCATTGAGCAAGAGGGCCAAGGCATCCTTCTGTATCTGCAGCAAGAAGGTAGAGGCATCGGACTGACCAATAAGATCAAAGCCTACATGATTCAAGATAGAGGACTTGACACATACGACGCCAATGTGTACCTAGGGTTTGAACCAGACGAACGCCAATACGAGCTAGCCGCAGGCATGCTGAAGAGACTCAACGTGAAGAGCATTAGACTGCTCACCAACAACCCTCGGAAAATAGAGCAGCTTGCGAAGTTTGGTGTGGTCGTCAAGAAGAGAGTACCGCTGGAAATCCCCCCCAACGAATTCAATCGTTTCTACCTGCAAACGAAGAAGTCACGATTGGGCCACTTGCTTACTCTATAGAAATCCTGAGACAGAATCACGCGTAGAATCATGGTGAGAAAAATGAAACTGAAGATCAGACAGACCATTGATCATCTCATCGCCAACAACTTCACTGTTCACTACGCGAAAAATGGTGAAACCGCGTGCAAGATCCTTCTGAGTTTGCTTTCACCAGATGACGTAGTTGGCATTGGAGATTCCGCGACTATCAGGCAGATTGGGCTTCTCACGGAGCTGGAGAAGACAGGCAGGATGATCCTCAACCCCTTCTCTCGGAAGCTGACCACTGATCCAAGCAAACGGGCAGTCCGGTACAAAATGTCAAGAGATATTCTCACGAGCGAAGTGTTCATCACAGGAGCCAACGTAGTGACGGCTGATGGTAAAATCGTCAGCATGGATGCTGTTGGAAACCGTGTTGCTGCGATGATCTTTGGTCCGAAGCGAGTCTTTATCGTTGTGGGCAAGAACAAGATTGTGGAGAATGTTGGAGAAGCTCTTCATCGATTGAGGAGCGTTATAGCTCCCTGCCATGCCGCAACCAAGAGGTTTGGAACTCCTTGTGTTCAAACGGGGAGATGTAGTGATTGCAGTTCACAAGACAGAATCTGCAATGTGACTACTATCTTGGAGAAACGACCCTGGCAGACGGACACAGTAGTCTTCCTCATTGATGAGGATCTAGGATTAGGCTGGAATCAAGACTGGGCAGATCAACGCACTAGCAGAATAAGAGCGAATTATGAAGAGGTTACATGGGTCTTTGCGAAGGCTTGAGCCTGAATAGACAAGTGGCAAACTGAGGTGCGCGCGAGATCGTGAACCCACCAAGAAACCTGATTCTTGGGCACATGCCCTTCATCGGTGTCTCATATCAAAGCAGGTCAAAAGACATCGAATACAGCAAGACCTTCTCTGAAGGAAACTCGATAGAGAGAATAATCGAAGCAGCAGCAAGAATCGGGATTCACAGATTCGCCGCTGCCGCAGGGCATGCTTCACCTCTCTCTCCGCTTCATTTGGAGGCTCTCCAATCAGTGATCGAAGCAGGGCACAGCATAGAGGTCATTCCATGCATAGGGATTCCGCTGAAAATTGGAAGCATGGAAATCGATCCTTATAGGCGATGGGCAACCTACGTTCACATTGAAGGCCAACGATATCCAGAAGCAAGGCAGCGAGTGATTCATGATCCTATTATGAATTTCAGAGAACAGTGGAAAGATAGGCTCACATCAGGCAAACCATACGACGAGGGCCATTTTCGAAAGCTAACCATAGACTGGGAAGTAGTGCATGAGGATTTGCAGTTTTTCATGCAGCTGCCCGTTAGTCATGTCGAGTATGGATCTGAGACCGACTTTCTGGTAATGGCAGGACGCTTTGATCTTGTGGGAGAGCTGATCGACCATGCGAGAAGCCGTGGCTTCAACAGGGTTTCCTTGGGCATTCATCATGCAGGTCTGACAATTCCCTTGCTCGATGAACGGGTGAAAGACGTTGGTTACGTCACACCTCTCAATCCTCTTGGCGTAATGATGTTTCCTACAAAACTATCAGCCGAAGAAGCTGTCAGAAACGCTAGAGGCCCCGTTATCGCCATCAAGCCACTGGCTGGGGGAAGAGTAAATCCTCTACAAGCCTTCAGCTATCTGGTCAATGTTCCTGTTGAAGGGTATATGGTGGGAGTTGGCTCAGTTGTCGAGCTGAGAGAGAATGTAAGGGCAGCGAGAGAGGTCTTTGACAGTGTCAACTAGCGCGAGTGCATGAGTATGTCTGCCGTGATTGACGCTCGGGTAGATGTTCTCGGTGGATCTTGCTGCAGGATTTCTTGTTCCACGTCCAGTATGTAGAATATTTATGTATTGATGCATTTGTGGCGATTCCATAGGGATAATTCATAATATTTTTAAACGCAAATGCATACATAACACGCTTGAATCTCAATTGAGACGCAAAGAGCCTAAACCATCAGCATTCAAAGATGTTGATCCCAATCCTGAGTTCATAGAAGAGAAAGTAATACCGTCGAAAACAGGGAGGAAGATAAGTCTCTGTTTACTGACAAGAGAAGAGAAGATACAAGAAGCCAGCAAGCCTCTGCATCTCAAACGGTATGAATAATCTAGAAAGTTGAGAAACTTGAGCGCTTGAGCACAGCGTTGCGTCAATCATGATAGAAAGAACATGGTCATGCAAGCTGTGCCTAGACTTTCTTCTTTGGAGTTTTTCTCGTGAGGACGCAGATCCAGGCTTTGTTCTGCCAAAACCTTGGCTCCATCTCTCTATCCAGCAGCTCCTTTCCCTTCCAGTCTATACTTGTTGAGACTAATGTGACGGATTTGATCTTCTCCTGTATGTTGAGTTTCCATTTCGCTCCGCAGTTCTCACATGAAATGGAGTTGCTTTCGCGTTCAGGTTCAATATCGAATTCAAGTTGCTCAAAACAACAGAAAGGACACCAAGGGAAGTACTTTGAGATCTGGAGTCGGGCCCGTTCATCCGAAACATTTCCACACATCGGGAAGCCTTCATTCTGAATGAGAGAGATTACTTAGTGGTGTCGATTTCTTTTAGGGTTTGCTCTTGAATGTAATTCGGTTTAGCGACTATCATAGTTGTTGTCATTGTAATGTGAGGAATCTTGCGAAGAGTATTGTAGATGAAAGTGTTGAGTCCCTCGATGTTGCTTGTGTGGGTCTTTATGATAATATCGTATTCTCCGTACACCAGTGTTGCTTCCTTGACTGTTTGGAGTTTCTTGACTCTTTTGAAGATGCCTAGGTTTTTCTGAACGGATACTTTGACTAATGTGAAGGCGGAGATCATTGGCTTCCGTCCTGGGTAGTTCCCAGTAAGGGTCTGAAAGAAATGATGACATGGAAGGCCAGCGCGCGCAGGAGATCTCTCTGAGTGACGATCCCTTTCACTTTCTTGTTTTCCAATACTATGAGTCTTCGGATCTTCTTCTTCTGCATGATTCTGATTGCTTCGATGATTGACCGGTTTCCTTTGACCGTGATCAATGGTTCACTCATGATGTCAACTATCTGGATCTGGGATGCGTTAAGTCCTTTTGCCACAACTCGCTCCAGTATATCTCTCTCTGTAACGATTCCGACAGGCCTGTCTTCACGAGTAACCACAAGTGAACCGACTGCTCTTTCGTCCATGATCTCAGCGGCTCTGCGGGCTGATGTGGTATCTCCTGTGGTGATGACAGGTTTGCTCATGATGTTACGGACAATTGAAGGTGGTTCTCTTCCTTTCATTCTCCTGCCTTCTCAGTCTGGCCTGGCGGTTGAATTGTCACCAGCGTTGTTGTTCCTTCAACTCCGTTGATTGTTCGCACTGCCTCGAAAATGAATGCGTCCAGAGCATCCATGTTTTTGACCTCAATTCTGACTAGGAGATCATACTCTCCGTAAACTGTTTCCAAATCCTTCACTTGTCTGAGCCTTCTGATAGCTTGAAACACGGTTCGATCCATGCCTGGCTTCACTCTCAGCAAAATGTAGGCTTCAATCATCTTAGTTGTCTTCCTTATTCATGAAGTGGGGAAACACCTCTGCTGCTATTGTATTGATAGCTTTGCGTATGTTCGGTCCGATGGGTGACCCAGCGACCAATTGAGTCGTTCCCTTCTTGACTAGATTGCTTATCTTTTCGACAACAGTCTCTGGAGTACCGCTGATCGAAAAAGCTTCTATCATTTCGCTCGTGATCTGCGAGAATGCTTCCTTCCACTTTGCATGAATGATTGCTTTGCGTATCATATCTGCGGTCTCTCTGGAGATTCCATGCTTCTGCAGGACAGTTTCCGGACAGCCAGCCACTATGTAGGCTACGACTGGGATGACTGCCTTTTCCGCTTTCTTCGGTTCCTTATCGACTGAAAAGGAAGTGTAGGCAGCGATTTCTATTGCATCGGATTGTCTTTCCTGTTTAGCGAGTCCTTCTTTGATAAACTTCATAGCATTCTCGATGTCACTTGGATGAGAGGCGTTGATCAGGATCCCGTCACCGATCTCTGCGGCTAGAGCCAGCATCTTAGGTCCTTGAGCTCCAACGAATATGGGAATCGTGCTAGGTGTATGGAAGTTTAGCTTGGCTCCAGATATTGTGTGTGAAGATGTTTCCATACATTTCGAGATTTTGGCCAGAAGTGATCTCGCGGATGATTTTCACGGATTCTCTGATTGTTCCAAGCGGTTTGGTAGGCTTTATGTTGACTGCTTCTAGTGTGGTTCTGTCTCCGACACCGATTCCACAGACTACCCGGCCTGGAGCTATCTCGTTTAGTGTTGAAACGGCTTGAGCTGTCACGATTGGGTGTGCCATGAATGGGTTCGTTACTCCTGGGCCGAACTTGATCTTGTCAGTGTACGCGGAGACGATGGCTAGGGAGACGTACACGTTTCGGTTGTTGAAGTGGTCTGTAATCCACAGAGTGTTGAACCCTGTCTTTTCCGCTTGGATGGCGTAGAATGTTGTCTTCCAGTATAGATCACGCGGAACAAACTCAATAGCGAAACTGACCATCTAGGGAAACCTCTTTTCTAACCCATCCGTTTCAGGGACACACCTAATTGCTTATATGGTAAGGCTGTGATGATTCGCAGATCAGCGGGTTCCTAGGACAGCTATTGCCTCTTTGAGGCCGAATTCATTCAGCACTTCAAGAGTCTTCTCTGGGTCAATTATGACCGAAGCCTCAAGAAGACGTTGTATTCCGATTCTAGTGGCAAGTTGATCCCTCTGCCAGTAGTAGAGGATTGTCTTCGCCAGGCCACTAGGCATTTTGTTCGAGTTGGCGGAATTGAGAACGATGTCGATTAGTCTTTCCGTTGTTGCCGCCCATTTGGATGATGGGATTTTCTCTGCGATTTTCTCTAATGCCATACTGAATTCCCCACAACACGTCGCGTAAATACACATATGTTCTTAATGGAAAATAAGACTTTTGGCGATGTAATTCGTCATTCCACTAGCATTTTCAATTGCTATTCATCCACAGAGTATCATGTGCATGACGTATTCAAGCAATTCAATTCACGTTTTCATAGCTATTCAAGCATAAAAATCCGGCATGCAATCATGGAATCACGCTGCGAAAAACGTTTAACCACGGAGGCGAAATTACAACTAACTTAACAGAGAGTGAGAGAAAGTGTCGATTATCGACGCGCTAGATATGAAGATCATCCGAGCGCTCCAAGCGGATGCGCGAAAGCCAATAGTTCAGATCGCGAATGAAACAAGCGCCAATGAAGCAACCGTCAGGAGACGTATCGACAAGCTCCAAAAGGACGGGATCATTGAACGGTTCACAGTTGTTCTGAACTACCACAAACTAGGCCGGGTCATCAAAGCATTCATAGGAATACGCGTTGAACCTGCCAAGATAAAAGCCATAGCTGAGCACCTCACCAAACATCCAGATACCCACGTGGTTTACAGAACAAGTGGCGATACCGACATCGTTACAGAAGTAATCTTGGAGAAAATGGAGGACTTGAATTCCTTTCTTGAAGAAGAACTGAAGCTTGAAGGAATCTTAGGCACTATCGTCACAATCGTCATTGGACCGTACAAGAGATGCCCTTGGACTGGACTCTAGAAATCCAGACCGCTTCACCTCGTTTTTCTTCTCTTCCTCCCACCCGCAAAGATACTCGCGTCTGGAATCTTGTCAGAATGATGAACACTGAACTTCTGGCCAAACATCCCTTCAAAGTATCCTCTCAAGTAGAGAGAGGGAAGACCACAAGACTCAACCTGTATTTTATTGCCGAACCTAGTGAATTTTCCCCATCCCATCATCTCCATCTCGCTCAGAACCAGAGACCACGTCTCTGGTCGTGAAAAGTCAACGTCTCTGAAGAAAGGGCTTGTAGCCTTACGTTTCAAAGCAGACGTTCGTGCCGCATCTAGAATCTCCTGATTTGTGAGTAGATGAAGAAAGTCCAAGATCATACCCAGGTCCATAAGCATAACCCGTCCGCCGCCCATACGATAGGCGAACGGTAACCAATCATGCATCGCCAGTTTCTTGTAGAATGCCAAAGCCGTGCTCAAAGCCTCCTCCTTGGTTAAAATGAACCGTGACTTCTCGAGAAAATCCAGGTAGCGATACATGTCATCAGGAATCGTGAACGTCACTCTTCTCAATTCCACCACTCTCAGCGCATACTACTGCATTGAAATTGCCTATAGCAACTTATACATCCTTTCTCTCTCTGCACATGTGATGTACATTCTGACACGAGGATTCATCACCGGTATACCTACGGCTTTCACAGCACAGTGCTGACATCAGAGGCTCCATGACAGAGAAAAAGAAAGAGAAAATATGAGGGATGAGGAACTATGTGACTCACTATGAGTCGTTTGAACCCGGAGAAACTCCACGTGACCTATTTGACTGGAGTTACCTCCAAAAACCCAGTTGCAGGCCGTCATTATACACTGACGCACTCAGATTCGACAGGTGATCTCTACTTGACAGTTGGCCTTGACTACAATCGCAAACAAATCTCAGGTTGGTATACACGACTTATGCGAGATGAAGTGCTGGCTGAATGGAAAAGCGATGACGGTGAATTGACCTTGCATGTTTACTGTCACGTCAGTGGAGGACTTGTTCTTGGAAGAGCAGGATGGCGCTTCAAGATCTTCCACCAGGAAATGCCACTGGTTCTCGAGGCAATCCGCTACGGGGATAGGGAGCTGTTTGGCGACAATCCGGAACTAGATGGAGCATCAATCCGAGTGGTTTTCAAAGCATCACAGCCACAGTTCGATGCATCTGAAGACTGGGGCACTCTCGAAAGGTGCAAACCTTAAACCTGCCGATAGCCGTCATCTCGGAATCATGGATTTGGAAGGCAAAAAGCGTGGTTCAGCAGTTACAAGTGCAATGCCAGGTCCTGATGAAAGTTTCTCTGACCCCACAATACTCTCAAAATGAGGGCCTTGAAACCATCCTTTTAAACTGCACCTGAGTCTACATGTGTGAAGTGTCACCATATGAGCCAGGATTCAAAGAGCAAGAAACCACAAACTGCAGTCAGACAAATTGCGAAACCGGGCTACAGACTGGATCGATCGAGGCTTACGCGTTTTGACAGACGAAACACTGTCTTCAGGCGAGTGAGATGGGATCAATCATGGGCTGGATATGAACACATGTATGACGAGAGAGTGCCTGCGATTATCGAGCTGAAGAAATCGGGCTATTCAAGAATTGATTTTGTCCTTGCTAACGCTTCGTGGATAGTTCATGATTCCTACACAGCTGCTTTTTCGCGGGAGAAGATCAAGCTCTCCAGGATTCCGGAAGATACCGTAGGGTTCGACTGGACTCAAACAAAACTTGACATTGACAAACCTCACAGAATGAACGTGATAATGAAACGGGCGGCAAGGCTGTTTGGAGCTTCACGCACAGGAATCTGCAAGCTGAAGAAAGATTGGCTGTATGCTGATGCTGAGATTCCAAAAGGAATTCAAAACAGCATCGTGATGGCCATTGAAATGGACATTGACGGGATAGCGACATCTCCAGCTGTTCCCGCTTCCGCTGCCACTGGAGCAGGCTATTCGAGAATGGCTTTCACACTGGCGTGTCTCGCGGAATTCATTCGTAACCTAGGATATCGAGCAATACAGTGTGGCAACGATACTGCTCTCAGCATTCCACTTGCAGTTGATGCTGGCTTGGGTGAAGTTGGACGGAACGGTTTGTTGATAACGCCGGAGTTCGGTCCGAGAGTTAGGCTCTGCAAGATATTGACAGATATGCCTCTAGCACCAGACATGCCAATCGAGTTTGGCGTGGAAGCCTTCTGCACAAAGTGCAAACTCTGCGCAAGAAAGTGCGAGGCTAACGCGATTTCTATGGACGACAGCCCGAGCTTCACTCCTGTGAGTAACTCGAACAGTCCAGGGGTGCGTAAGTGGTACGTAAATCCGGAATCATGCTATCAATTCTGGTGTGAGAATGGAACAGATTGCTCCACTTGCATAAGTGTGTGCCCGTACAACGTCACTTCGGTGCCAAGAGCAACCGTTTCACCAGAGCAGTTTTGGAACTTGTAGATGTCAGAATCTGAATTCATGTGCGTGTATGCTCAGTCAGACATCTTGAATTCTTGGGCGCGCCATCAATTCACTATCAATTGAGAAGAATTTCTGTCTGCTCCTTCTGAAGCTTGTGACGAATCCTTGCCGTTCCAGCTGGTTCAAGTAGCCGCTTTCGACGGCTCGAGCCCGTCCAGTGCGTCTGCTCACATCACTAGCTGTTCCTTGTCCGATTCTCATGAGCCCCATCGCGGTTTTGCGCAGATGATCCGGTAACTCAACTAGCGATTTCGGACCTATAAGCTCAGGTTCAAGTATCTGTTTTCTAATCTCCTCTAGTTCAGTCTCGATCTTCCCAAGTTTCTTTTCAATTCTTTTCAGAGTTTCTTCAACAGACACCGCTTGTCAACCCGTGAAACCCATTGGCCAACGTGAATTGAATCGTTACCAATATCCTGACAGTCATTGAGAGAAGATGACATTCTTTTGCGCATTCCTAGACTATTCACCAACTCTTCTCCCAAGAGTACATATATTTTCACCCTCTTATTATTTTCGCGCAAAGAAGACAGATTCCGCGAGCCGCACAAACCTGCTGGCTGCATGCTTGCGTTGGCACTATTGAAATGCTAGAGCTGATCACCAGAACCTGACCCCTACTCTACGATGTCAAACGGCCCCCTGATTCGCATGATCTCTTCTTTTTCCCACCGCAAGACTTCAGTTGTGGCAGCTTGTGAGCCCGTGTTGATCCTTCCTCCGAGCTTCATGGTTGGATGCGTGAAACTGCGCCGTCTTTAATGCAGTATGTTTCGTCAGCTACTTTCGCAACTCGCTCATCGTGGGTTGCCACCAGCACAGTTGTCTGGCGTCTTCGACTCAGGTTGAGTAGGAGGTCGATTATCTCAGATCCTGTTGGAGTGTCGAGGTTGCCTGTGGGCTCATCTGCAAGAATCAAGTTCGGGTTATTCACAAGTGCTCTTGCGATTGCCACGCGTTGCATCTCTCCTGCGCTCAGCTTTCCTGGTCTATGTTGAAGTCTGTGGCTGAGACCGACAGTTTCGAGAAGGTGAACTGCTTTTTTCTTTTGCGAATCTTGTGGAACCCGCGCCAGTGCCAGCGGCAGTTCAACATTCTCTCGTGTCGTAAGTGTTGGCAGCAAGTTGAACGTTTGGAACACGAATCCTATGTTCTGCAGTCGGATCTTTCTTCGCTCTCTCGCTGCCAGAAGAGATGTGTCGTGACCGTTGAAGTAGACTCTTCCTGAAGTAGGGCTGTCAATCAGTCCAAGTAGGTTGAGGAGGGTGGTCTTTCCCGAACCAGATGCCCCTAGAATAGAAACAAAAGACGCTTCCTTGAGTCCCAGACTCACGTTGTCTACGGCTGTGATGATTGACGCGCTGAGCAGATAGGTGCGAGTCACGTTCTGAGTTTCGATTATCAATAGTCTGACCTCAGAGTTTCTGCAATGTTTATCTTGAAGGTCGCTACTGCAGCGATGATCCCTGCGAGAACGCTTGCAATCACTGTGGAGGCCAGGATTCGAGTCATGAAAAGCGGAGGGATGAAGAGCAGAAGATCG
>JABAOC010004349.1_pt1 | contig 14109 bp, 11 predicted proteins | sample 7062161 | NCBI WGS metagenome assembly JABAOC01 (sample SAMN14538625, study PRJNA623070) | marine sediment metagenome | biome: marine biome [ENVO:00000428]; feature: marine pelagic biome [ENVO:01000023]; material: deep marine sediment [ENVO:00002113] | place: India: Gulf of Khambhat ... | reverse complement strand
CTTTCACCTCAATTTCGTGGTATTTTCCATCCCATTTTTCATCGATGTAGTAGCCTAATACATAAAAATGGCTCGTGGTATTCTGGATGCTTTCGGAAATTGCCTCAAAATTGTCTATGTCTTCGAAATACTTTCCCCCGGAAACATCCGACAGTACTTTCAACGGATCCTCACCCTCTTCTTTTTTTCTATAAGAAGAAGCTCGAGATTTCATTGAATTAACGGCGAACACCGGGCTGTTGGATGCGGAGAATTCCCTGCCCATCATATTGTATTGTGAAGCCCCAAGCCTACCCCCTGAAAAAAAGATGACATTTTTATATCCAGGAATATAACGAAGCGCCTTGGCCAGCTCGGTTGTGTTTACGAAGAAATCTCTCTGACTTCTCGCGAATATCTGAAGCCCTTTTACCCGGATAGCACTGCTAGCTTGAAAAGGACTTTCACTCTCATCGTCAAGTCCATGTTTCATGTCTATCTGTCTCCATTCTTTTTCCAATTCGTCTGATCTCCATGGTCTATCAGGGGGGACTTCCTTGGCTTTGTTCACAGCTTTCTTTATCTTTTGATGATCGCTGGTTAAATACTCTTGAACTTTTAGGCCCGTTAAAGGAGCGTAGGAAAGAATTCCGACTTCATCTCCTGGCTTAAGATGAGTGTCGATGAAATGAAGAGCGGCTCGTTTTGATTTGATCATTCCAAATCTATCGTTTCCCATGATATCCAGAAATATAAAAAATTTCCGGTTCATTCTTGAAGGGGATTTTTGCGAGGGAGGAAGTTCCTTCTCTTCCGCTTTGCCTATAATGTGTTTTTCAAAATCAGTAATCGTCCGAAGCTCGCCGTCTTCATACAGCTCAAAGTCAGACATCTTCAAATCTGTAACAGGATTACCATCTTTATCTGTCACAAAGACCTGTATCAATTTCAAGATGACTGTGACTTCGTGCCTTAAGGACTTATCTATTTGCTTCTGCTGCGTTTGTATTGAATTATCTGCATAAACGAAATGATGTATCGAAAAAGACAATAGAATCAAAGCAAAGGTCCTTTTTTTCATTCCACTCCTTTCCCTTCTTTATACTTGACTTCAACATCAACAGTAAAAAATCTGTAATCATAATATTCTATGACTATCCTCGACTGTCTTGATTTTACTCTCCAATATCCACCATAGGCTTCCTCAAAAACTGTCTTACTAGGAAATCTAATTCCGTTTTTCTCCACTTCATAATGATGAATCGTTGTTAAAATCGGCTTTACACCTTTCTTTTTCATCTTTTTCTCAAGTTCTTCAAAACCAGCAAGAGAGTCTTGAGCCATTTCAATCTTGAGGACACTGAAATCTACTCCATCTACCCATAATTTTCCAAAGTTTGGGTTTTCTTCTATCCTTTTTTTCGGAACGGCTTCAAGGACATACGCTTTTCTCCCCTTAATTTTGTCTTTTTTGATGAGTTTATAATTGTATAGTTCCTGGAATTTCTCACTGAGAAGTCCCACTGGCCCATAAACCGATTTTAAGGAATAAAATTTTTTTGTTTTCAATGGAGCATTTTTTTCATTTTTCTCTTCCCCGTTCTCTTCTATCAGTGTTCGACTTTCCTTAATGCGTTTTCCTTTTTTTATTAATTGATAATCATAAACATATTCATTTTTTTCTTTTTTTGTAGGAATTCTGTATGTTCGGGGTCGTCCTCCTCTAACAACTATCCTCCGTATTGAGTGTTCAACGAATATTTCTTCCCTTATTTTTTCTTTGCATACAAAAAAGAGAGCGGAATTTTCTACTTTTTTACAGTATTCAGCACATTTTTGTAGAATTTCATCTAATTCTGGTAGAGTTTTGCTGTTTGCGCTTGACATAAATTCACTGAAAACATCACCTGAATAAATAAGGAGAAAGAGAATCAGGATTAAGCATCTTATGATTCTCATTGGTATCCCCCAATTAAATTCTAAATATATTTTATCATGAATAGAGCATATGATTAAGTGCTCTGAATTTTAACGCCAATGTCTCAACTGATTCTTCAATCCAGCAGCTTTTTTCAATTCAAGTAAACCATAGCTTTAGAGGATTTGGCTTCCCTCTATGTCAAATCTAAATTACAAAACTTACTGAGAAATTCTATATTTCACGATTTTCTGATATCCATCTTCATCAGTTTCTATAAGAAAGAAACTTCGGTCTCTAATTTTTGCTGCTCGGGGATAATATTGATCTCCCTCTATCCTGACTCTGTTGATGAAATTACCCTCTTCATCGAAGACATCAAAGGAACGACTTCCTTCTTTTCGGTCTTTAAGGAATGTATGAACCCAGATGTTCCCCTCGGAATCACACTTGATGTTATCAAATGCAGGCTTGTATTTGGGAAATTCTGTGTTCTTCACGATATAATCGGGAGCCCCTTGTTTTGTCTCTCTTGTACCTCCACTCATTGTTGTGACGGTCATGCCCGCAAAATATTGCTCCCTGTCTATTTTTGTGACCTCAACTGGTTCATATTTATGCGTAATGGATGAAATCTTGCCTTTTAACGGATCATAAATATCGATTTCATACGACTCGGAAAATCCAATTACGATGTTTCCTTTAGGAGTCACATCCCAACACACCCTTGCTGAAAAAGGGATCGGAATACTCATTCTTCTCGGGGCGGTGATATTTTTTCGTATCCAATACTCTTTTTTGTAAAGGTCTTTTATGTGTTCCATATCGGAGGAGAAAAGACGCAAATAGCATTCCCAGGGACGAGAAGGACCTCTGCGATAAGAAACCTGAGTTTCAAATATCATCTTTTCATCCGAAAGCGCCTTGATCTCATACGGCCATCCCAGTTGCGTGAAATTATACGGGATTGATTTAATAAAATCGCCATCTAAACTCAAAATAGATATTCTCATATTCATGGATTCCCAAACGATAATCCTATCTTGGACAACTTCAATATCAAGAGGGCTGTTAAAATCACCAGGCCCCTGGCCTTCTTTTCCGATAGTTTTCATATACTCTCCCTTAGCATTGAACTTCTTAATATTATTGGCGTCGATATCACACACATAAACACAACCATTTTTGTCCGTAGCAGGAGAGAGGATTCTGTTGAAAAATTTTCCCTCTGGCAAAGATTCCTCTGAAATGACTAACTCTTGAATGAATCTGACTTTGCCCGTCTTGTAGATTTCGGCCAAAGACTTCTCGCTTTCTGATGAACCATATAAAAAGAGAATTAATACATAAAACGAAATGATGAGCCAATATCTCTTATTTCTCATTATTTTCTTCCTCTATTTAATTTAAGGTGGAGAACATTATTTCGCTTATCAATCTGCTATGTATCCGGCACGGTGAGTAATTCTGTAATTCTTGCCTTTGACTTTAACTTTTATGTTCTTGAATTTCCCGTTTGCCTTGTAATTTTTTGGTGCATAATACAGAAGATAATAATTTTCTGATGAAATCACAGCTCTTTGAAACGAGGATGCCATATTTGCAGAACTATCCGTGATGCCTCCTGTAGCCTCGGCCATTTCATTAAAAGCCCCGAATGTCTCTACTGATATATTATCCAGCACCAATTCAGTAGGGTCCATCCTGAACATATCCATACTATGTTGTTCTGTTTTTGTTAAAAAGATGAAATTGATAAAAATGGAAGAATCAGCAAAAGAGCGCTTAATTTTTTCAACATTAAAAGAAATTCGTGTTCCCAAGTCCTCTTCAGGTGGTGCAAATTCAGGAGGTATGGGAATGATTTGCTGTTGATAAAAAAGAAAAACATACTTCTGCCCTTCGATATCCTTCAGTTGGTCTCTGAATACCATAAGCTTCTCTTCGTCAAAATATCTGTACTCTTTAATCTGCTCTACAATCAACCTCCCCGCCATTACAATCGAAGCTGATGGATCTCCTTCTTCTAGTTCATACCTCAAATCATCAAGATCCTTGATCATGCTTTTGTATTCTCTGGCGGCTGATTTGATGTCTTTCCTAAGCTTTCCGTTCAATTCTTCGACTATTACCTCTCTGGGTGTTTTATCTAACAGCTCTTTTTTTAACGCATAAGTCTTTAAAGGTGTGACAATAAACAGTGAGTCACCTGGCGAGATGACATTTTCGAAGAAATAATCGAGTGTGTCTATTATCTTGGGAAAATAATCCATCATTTCGAACATGAGGACAAAAGTCCTTGAGGTCTCGGGTATGAATATTTTTCTCGCTTGCTTTGTATCAATTTTTGTATCTTCTCTCTCAATCATAGTCCTTTTGACAAGATACAATGCCAATACATCCTGAAGAACTCCATCTTCATAGACTTCAAAATCCTTTATGGTTAACTCTTCGACGAATTTGCCTTTTGTGAACACTCTGACCGGCACTTCTACATTAATGGCAATGGCTTCATGCTGGATTTCCTGGGCGACGGGAATAATGGCTAAGGTAATAAAAACGATGAAGAAAAATAGTTTTTTCACTTATCTTTTATTTTAGACTCACAACTGGCTCTTTTTTTACAGGTTTGGATTTTTTTGCAACAGGCCGGCTCGAGTCGATCTTTTCTGCAAAATACCCAGCCCGGTGTGTGACTCTATAATTCTTGCCTCTTACTTTGACCTCAATACTCCTGAACTTCCCGTCTTTCACATAATTTGATGGTCTATAATAGAGAAGATAGTAATTCTCCGCTGCATTAACTGCCTTCTTGAACGAAGAAGCGGCATTTGCAGAACTATCCACTGTTCCCCCTGTTGTTTGTGCTATTTCTTTAAAGGCACTAAAAGTACTTGCAGATAAATCCTGCATCTCTGTAGATGGCATTGTATCTGGCGTTATATCACGGAAAGCAGACCTATATGTGGTTACAGATTCACCTTCTTGGTTTACTAAATCCATTCCTGAAGTCTTTGTTAAATAAATGAAATGCGTAGAAATAGAAGAATCGGAAAAGGCCTGTTTGACTTTGTTTTCATCAAGTGAAAGATAAGCTTCAAAATCCTCCAGGTCTTCAATTATATAATCAAGACTTAATCTCATTACGGGCACAATTAATTTTTGGTGAAAGAAGAAAACATGTTTAGGTCCTTCAATATTTTTTAGAAAATCTGTAAAATAAAGAAGTTTTTTTTCATCAATATACCTAAGGTTTCTTAATTTTGCTAAAATATCCACATACATTTTCCTAACTAAAGTTTTCACATTTGTTGAGGCAGTTCTTGCAAATTCCATAAGGTTTTCGAAGTCATTGAGCAAACTTCTATACTCTGCCGCGCTTATCTTCGTATCCTTTCTGAGTTGTCCTATTAATTCCTTGGCAATTTCTTTTCCGGTAAACCTCCCAAGGGCTTTAACGTTAAAATCGTAGGTCTTAATTGGAGTAACAACTTTCAGTGTATCCCCAGGTAAAAAAACTTCTTCGAAGAAATACTCCATAGCCTTTCCGATCTTTGGTAGATATTCATAAATCTCAAACAGAAGAACAAAATTCCTTGAAACCTCAGGAGAAAATTTTATCCCGGTCTCTTCTTCTTTGGCTCCTATCTCTTCTCTTTCTACATTCGTCTTTTTTATTAGATAGACGGCAACAACATCCTGGAGTTTTCCATCCTCATAGACATTGAAATCATCTATGGTTAAGTTTTCAACGAATTTCCCCTTATCAAACACTCTCACAGGGATTTCTATGTTAACGACTATCGTTTCATGCTGGATTTCCTGGGCAATGAGGATGATGGCTAAAGCAATAAAAACGATGAAAAAAATTAGTTTTTTCATTTATCCCCGTATATCAATCTGCAATGTACCCTGCACGGTGTTTAATGCTGTAGTCTTTATTTTTCACTCTGACTTCTATCTCTTTGAATTTTCCATCCTTTTTGTAATCTTTGGGAGAGTAGAAAAGAAAATAGCAGGATTCACATGCCTCGACAACATTCTTGAAACCCATAGCCGGATTTTGAGATGTCCTGATTAAACCACCAGTGGCTTTTGTCACTTCTGAAAAAGTGCTGAATACATCCTCAGATTGCTCTCTCATGATAATCCCAGCTGCACTCTCTGGCCTTCTGTCCATGAAAAGAAAATAGAAGTCAAGGGAGGAATCCGCGAAAGCCTGCTTTATTCTTTCGGCATTCAGTGTTGTATCTCTGCGGTACATGGCGAACAGGTCATTTATCTCGGCCAGAATATTCGGCCTTTCCTGGTATTCACTTTGTATGAGATTATATACATTTCCGCTTATCTCCGGTCTGAATTCTCTCTGGTAAAAGAAAAAGACAATTTTCTGGCCCCCAATCCTTTTCAACTGCTGCGCAAACATTAAAAACAATTTCTCATCCACGACTCTGAGTTCTTCCATATTCCTCAAAGCTTCTCTGTATCTCGGCAGTAAGAACTCAAGAGAATATGCTGAATCAATAACATCTTCCCCGCTTCCTGATATGGATTGGACGATTCTCTTCAGGTCTCTAAATACGCTTCTGTAGTTGGATGAGCCGATTTTCACATCTTTCCTGACGATGTTGTTCATATCCCTGGAAATCTCGTCTCTTGAATATTTTTTAAACGCTCCTTTAGGAAGTGTATAGTTTTTCACGGGAGTCATGATGGTTAAATTATCTTCTGGAAGCATGACTTCTGAGAAAAAATAGTCAAAAGCATCGCCCAATTTGGGATTGTAGTCTATGAACTGAAAAAGAAGATAATAATTTCTCGCGACTTGAGGAATGAAGCCTTTGGCTCCTTCGGCTCTTGAAAGTTGTTTCTTATCAGTCAGATGAAGGGCTTCGATCTTCTGGAGTACGCCGTCTTCATACAATTCAAAATCTTCAATGGTTATGTTGTCGACAAAATTATTTTTGTCATACACCCGGACAGGAACAATTATATTCCTCACTGTGACTTCACGCCGATCAATCTGAGAGAAAATGTTTGATGCTACGAGAAAAACTAAAAGCGGAATAATTAATCTCTTCATCATAGGTTCCCCCTTTTTTATATTCTTTTAAGATCCATCTTTTAATGGCAAGCCTATGTGACTTACTGGCCGACGTTATGCATATTTATAGCCTGTGATACGACTTAATTCGCAAAATAGCCCGCACGGTGGGTGACTCTGTAATTCTTCCCTTTGACTCTGACTCTTATCTTCTTGAATTTCCCATCACTCAAGTATTTGGTGGGGGAATAATAAAGAAGATAATAACTCTCGGAAGACTCCACCGCCCGCTTGAATAAAAACCCAGGATTTGCAGAGCTTTCTGTTGTCCCTCCTGTGGCTTTGGCCATCTCTCTAAAGGAAGAATAGATATCTTCAGAATGTTCGACGAACTGTATTCCAGGCAGATGCTCGGCTGGCTTCGTGAAAAACATAAAATGAATAGAGGCGGACGAATCAGCATAGGCCTGTTTGACTTTATCGACATCGATATAAATATCCCTTCTATACATTTCGACAAGATTTGCCATTCTATGGGTGATATACTGCTTGTCCTGTCTAAAACCGAGAGTCTGATCTAATATACGGCTGTCTATCTGGGGTGTGAATTCTCTCTGGTAAAAAAGAAAAACAGACTTCTGCCCATCTTTTTCTTTGAGGAACCTGGCAAATTCTAAAAGTCTGTATTGATCGACATACCTGGTCTGTTCTAATTTTTCTAACACGCCGGTGTACATCTGGAACAGTATATCAATGGCATCATCATCTTCTCCGTATGCCTCATAACCCGTGCTGCTGACATCACTTATTTTGTTTTTAAGACCACCCGGAGCAAGTACAGATGCGATAGCTTGAGTCAATTCTTTTAAATCATCCAGTGCCGACCTGTATTCGGCACTGCCCATGAACGCATCCTTTCTCAACAGTTCTTTTAATTGACTCACAATCTCTACTTTTGATTTAACTTCCAAGGCGTCATTTTGCATGGAATATGTCTTCATCGGAGTGACCACGACAAGGTTGTCCCCGGGAGTGAGTACATTCTGGACGAAATAGTCCAAAGCCTCTTCTATTCTTGGAGAATATTCAGTGATTTGAAAGAAAAGATAAAAATACCTCGAAGTTTCTGGTTTGAATTCTTTCTTTTCTTCCTTTCTTGTGATTGTCTTCTTATTTACTTCGTAGACCGCAACAATTTTTTGAGGCACTCCCTCCTCAAACACCTCAAAATCATCTATGCCTAAGTTGTCGACAAACTTCCCCCCATCAAACACTCTCACCGGAACTTCAACGTTGATAACAATGGAATCTTCAATAAATATTTGCTGCGGGAAAAGAACTAAACTCAAGAATAAGATTCCAAACAGAAAAATGAGTTTTTTCATTTGTGGTTCCCTTATTTTATCGTAAATCTTTGAGGCATATCTGTCAATCCAATTAGTCCTTAGTTGATAATATGGACTTCACCCTTATTTGCTTTAAAGAGGTGCAATTTTGGTGCCAACTCAAATCAGGCGGGTCTAAAAACTTAAGCTTGTATCTCTGTCCTGCTCAACGGACACATGACTATATAAAAGGACAGGCCTCTCCTCCATGTGTTAATTCAGTGCTTGATGAGCAGAAAGAAGAGCTAAATTCTCACTTTATCTTCACGCCTAATCGTGTTCATCCCTAATACTCCCTACCAATTCCTCCAGAATATCTTCGAGAGTAATCAATCCGGAAATCTTTCCCTTTTCACCCAGAACAACAGCTTGATGAATTCTGTTCCTCTGAAAGCGGCGAAGTTGTGTATCAATCTTATCTTCTTCTGAAGCATAATAGGTTGGTCTCAGGATCTTTTTCAATGATATGTTTCTTTTTTTTGCAATGAGATCGAATATATCTTTGACATGAACGGTTCCCATTATCTCAGACCCATCAGCTGATCTCACAGGAAATCTCGAATGACCTGTCCTTACTATTTTTTTCAATATCTCTTCCTGCGGGGTATCTCTGTCCAAAATCGCCATCTTCTTTCTCGGCATCATCACCTCTCCTACAGTCTTATCATTCAAAGTAAACACTCTTGTTAGTATTTTCTTTTCTTCCGGCGTAATAGCGCCCGTATCTTTGCTCACCTTAATATATGTCATTAATTCCGCTTCTGTAATCAACGGCTCTTTTACTTTTTTAATATCCAATCCGATCAGATGTAAAATTTTTGTGCTTGTGAATGTAACCAATCCCACCACAGGTTTTAAAAATGTCATTATCAATCTCAGAATGGGTGCGACTTGAAAAGAAACCCGCTCATTATAATATTTTGCATACACCTTTGGTGTGATTTCAGCAAAAATTAAAATTATGAGTGTTAATATCGCAGTCACATAAGCAATGCCTTTTTGCCCCCATAAACTAATAGCCAGAGATGTGGCTAGAGCCGTCATTGCTACATTCACAAGATTATTACCCAGTAATATAGTCCCTATCAATTTGTCTGGCTCTTTAAGCACACGTTCAACTATCCTTGTTCTTTTCGGTCTTTTTTCTGCAAGATGCCTCAAACGAAGTTTGCTTATTGCCATAAGAGCTGTTTCAGACCCGGAAAAAAAAGCAGAAAAAGATAAAAGTAAGAATAAGGAAATTAGTAAAATTAATATATTCATTTCTCTCATTGCAAACCTCCACGAACGGCTATATATAAAGAATGAATATGCGAATTAAAATTGAAGCCCCTATCCCTGAATAACCAGAAATGTGATGTAGAGAGCATACAGTAGAATAAACAGTATCCCCTCCCACCGGTCAACAAGCCTCTTTTTCCCACTGAACATACTGATAAATAATATGAGATTGGCAAAGACCATTACACTGATATCAATATTTTGCTTCATCTGGAATGGCAAGGGCTTTATAACAGAACTTACTCCTAGAACAAAAAATATATTAAATATGTTTGAACCGACTACATTTCCGACAGCAATTTCCACATTTTTTTTATAGGCAGCCACGGCCGAAGTGGCTAATTCCGGAAGAGATGTGCCTGCTGCAACAACGGTTAAACCGACAAATGTCTGGCTTATGCCGAGAGAAGAGGCTAAGTTTACAGCGCCATCGACAATCCATTTCCCGCCCAGCACTAAGCCCCCTAAACCCAAGATTATGAGTATAGATGCTTTAACCATCCCATACTGCTTTTCCGGGGCGTGTTCCTTTACTCCTTCGATTGTCTTGGCTGCCCCGAAAGAATAATAGAGAAAGATAATAAAGAAAAAGATGAATACAAAGCCGTCAATCCTGGTAAGGTGAGATGACATATCTTTGTCTATCAATTTGTCGTTTGCTAAAACGCCTAAGAGAAGTGCAGCAAAAAAACTGAGGGGGATTCCTTTGAGAACAACACTCTTCTCCACAGCCAAAGGAAAAACAACTGCGGATATCCCCAGAATAAGGAAAATATTAGCGATGTTACTTCCCACGATGTTCCCAACAGCTATGGCCGCGTTCCCCTGAGCACTGGCAATCGTATTAACAAACAGTTCCGGAGATGATGTACCGAAGGCAACGACTGTAAGTCCAATCACCAGGTCTGAGATTTTTAACCTTCTTGCTATCGAGGAAGAACCCTCAACAAGAAAATCAGCTCCTCTTATCAGCAGAACAAAGCCGATTATAAATAATATGTAGACCCACATATCTTTTGCTGTTCTATTGGAAACAATTCATCAATAAGCTGGCAATATCATTTCTTTTGTAATTTAGGAACGAAATAACCAATAACAAAACCCACAATTAGAAGAAAAATAATCATGATGATCCGAGACATGGCAATTTTCCAGAAAAACACTTGCACTTCCACAACTTGAGTATTCTGGATGAGAATAACAATAGCTAAAACAATCAGGATTAAAATGATGATGGTTTTTGGTTTCATGCTGATTTTCTCCTTATCGCTTTACACAGAACAAAATACTCTCCATCATTCTTTCTTACAACCACTTTTTTGTCTAGAAAAATGTCACCTTGCTTTATTTTGTAAGTCCAGTCCTCCTTTTGCTTCCCAAACGCGTGCAAAAAACGGCGAAAAAAGCCGGAAAAACGATATCAGACGTGTTGGTGAGAACACAGGAAAAATAAGGATTGATCAGCGGAGAATTGGTGCTGGAGTGTTATGTACTTTATGGAGCCTTGCCTCTATTTGGGCAATTGACGCTGCTGTTATGAGTGTGATAATGTCATTTTGGGATATCAGCGGTGGAAATGGGGCGTAACTATAATGGATTCGTAACGAGCACTCAAAGGAAATCTTTATATCCTTTTGATGAGGGCGGCGAGGTATTGTATTATGCTGAACAGCCAACGGGATTCGATTCCAATCAAAAGAGGATGGTCAGCCAATGAAAGAAATTAAAACCGCAGCGGAAAAAATCATTGAACAGATTGAGAAGATTATCTTCGGCAAGCGGGATGTCTTGCAGATGGTTCTGGTTTGTCTTTTATCCGAGGGCCATTTGTTGATGGAGGATGTCCCCGGGACAGCCAAAACCCTCCTGGGGAAAACCCTGGCCAAAACTCTGGGAGGGACTTTCCGCCGCCTTCAGTGTACACCGGACCTTTTGCCAGGCGATGTCACCGGTATCAACGTCTTTAACCTGAAAACCAACGAGTTTGAATTCCACCCCGGACCGGTCATGACACGGATCCTCCTGGCGGATGAAATAAACCGGGCCACTCCCCGTGCCCAGGCTGCACTTCTAGAGTGTATGGCCGAGCGGCAGGTCAGTGTGGAAAACCAGACTTATCTTCTCCGCCGCCCTTTTTTCGTGATCGCCACTCAAAATCCCATAGAACATGAGGGCACTTTTGCCCTGCCGGAAGCGCAGTTGGATCGTTTTCTCATGCGGCTATCCATGGGATACCCCTCAGCGGATGCGGAAAAACATATGCTCGAAGAAAGCGGTGCCAAAGATCCGTTATCCGAGATCAAACAGGTTGTTAGTCTGGAAGATATCATGAAATTCCAGGATCAAATCCCCAAGGTTCATGTAATCCCCAGGATCCAGGAATACATCATCCAGATTATTTCATCCACAAGAGACCACAAGGATTTTCTTCTGGGAGGAAGTCCCCGGGCGACCAAAGGACTTTTCCGCGCTTCACAGGCCCTGGCTGCAATATCCGGCCGGGAATTTGTCCTGCCCGATGATGTCAAGAGACTGTATCCTGCTGTGTTGAATCACCGGGTCATTTTAAGCGTTGAGGGCAAGCTGCAAAAACGGTCGGTCCAAAAGGCACTGGAGGATGCAGTAAGCCTGGTCCCGGCTCCCCTCATCCAGCCAGAAACCATTATGGAAGAGATCTGATCCGTGGCTAATACTGAAAACAGAAGTAAAAATCCAGACAAGGATTATCGCCGCTTACGGCGCCGCCAATACACACTCTGGGGAATTTTCTCTGCCTCCCTTCTCGTTCTGCTGTCCGTTTTCACAGGAGGATTCTTTCTCTATTCTGCAGTCGCTGTGGCTGTGCTGCTGCTGTTTGCTCTGGTAATAGCATCCGCCAATCTCGTGGGGATAAAGGTGAAGCGTGATCTGTCTGCATCTGAGATCAAATGGGGAGAAGACGTGGAAGCCAAGCTGACAGTTACAAACCAGAAGTCGCTTTCCGCATTTTGGCTTTTCTGGGAAGACCACGTGGACAAGGCATTAGATGTCGAAGGCCCGATATGTCACTTCAAGACACTGGCTCCTAATAAAAGTCACAAGCTGCCCTTCCGGATTCACAGCACCCGTCGTGGTTTTTTTAAGATCGGGCCGGCGGTGGTCGAATCCAGCGGACCTTTCGGGCTGATGCAGAGATTTTTAGTGGGCCCGCAGGTGGATTTCCTGACAGTTCTCCCCCGTGTGGTTCCTGTCGAAAAAGGGCTGGTGCGGGGACAGCGTCCCATCCACCAGATTCCCAAAAGAAGGAGTATTTTCGAGGATCCTTCGAGATTTTTGGGTGTGCGGGAATATCAGCCGGGAGACAGCCTGCGACGGATTCATTGGAAGGCAACAGCCCGTTCACGCACCATCCAGGTCAAGATATTTGAGCCTTCGGTTCTTCTCGGGGCCTTATTGGCAGTGGATATGCACCCTGCCTCTTATCTCGAAGTGGCGAAAGAGGAGGAGAGGGTCGATTCTTTGGCGGAACTGGCCATAACCGCCGCTGCATCTCTGGGAGAATACATAATTACCGGGGATCAAAGGGTGGGGTTATTATCCAATGGCGAAGATGCTGCAGAACAGTACAAGGAGGAATGGAAAGGCGGGATATTCCGGCGGATCGACCAGGTCCGGGAGCATTCCCAAATGGACCTCAGGTCACTCACTTTTCAGCCGGTCGAATTGGCCCCGGGAAAGGGACAGCCACAGCTCGAACAACTGCACTCCGCCCTGGCTCGTCTAGTCTTCACAGAAAACTATACTCTGCCTGACCTGTTGATGACCGAACTGCCGCGGCTGCCACGCTCGCTCGTGCTTGTGGTGATCACTCCGCATATCGACCAGGCTCTGAATAATGCCCTCGGAAGTCTTCAGAGATCAGGGATCGAAACCGCTGTTGTCTGGGTCCGTGATCCTGAGGAGCCCCTTTTGCCGGAAGCGGGGATCACTCACAACATACCTGTCTATCCGGTTCGGGGAGACGAAGACCTCGTCCAGTTAGGAGCCATATCAATATGAGAAAAAAACCTCCTCCCACCTGCAGCCTTCATCCTGGGACCGAAGCACAGTATGAATGCAGCGAATGCCAAAAGATGCTGTGTTCTCGGTGCATCAGGCAGGATATGAACCTCGTTTTCTGCCGCAGCTGCGGCGGATCCGCCACCATACTCGAGATACCATCGGAACCTGTTTCCGTCAAGGAGACCGCCAAGCAGATTTCCAGAGAATTCCAGGGGCTGAGTTTGCCATTGATCAATCACATCATACTGCCTGCCGCCGTGATCCTGATGGTCGGTGCATTCCTGTTTTTCCTGCTGGATGTTCGGTCCGTGTTTTTCAGTGAGTCAATGGCGATCAGGCGAGTGGCTTTCTGCTTTGCAGCAGCCACAGTGCTCATCGCCCGCTACAACAAAATGTACGGGGCCAAAGAGCGTCATTGGCTGTATACGTTCGTGCTGGCCTTTGCCACGTCCCTGGTTATG
>JABAOC010017831.1_pt2 | contig 14116 bp, 4 predicted proteins | sample 7062161 | NCBI WGS metagenome assembly JABAOC01 (sample SAMN14538625, study PRJNA623070) | marine sediment metagenome | biome: marine biome [ENVO:00000428]; feature: marine pelagic biome [ENVO:01000023]; material: deep marine sediment [ENVO:00002113] | place: India: Gulf of Khambhat ... | reverse complement strand
TCCGGGCGCGTAACCGTCCGAAAGCGTGTGGTTGGCCGTTTTGGGCACAACCGCTCGTTGGCCGAGTCGCTCGAAAACCACCATAGGTAAGGCTTTTCAGGAAGTCCCACAATCGCTGGGACGGTTACACCGGGGCCGGCGAATTTGCATTTTCCGGGAGATTGTGATACGATGGCGTCGATAAGAAACACAGGGAAGTGCCGGGCGCGATTGGCGTGTACTGGAGGTGTGAAAATGCGGAAAGAACACAAAAACCACGGTGATGGAGTATGTCCCAAGACAGGCCGGTCTGTCGAACACAGCGCACGGCGCCGATGGCGCCGCTGGATCGTCCCCATTGTGGGCCTCACGTCGTTGATCTGGTTCCTCATTCGGGTGATTCCGAAACCGCTGCGGGCGACGTACCCGTGCCAGCGGGTGGCGGCGCCGCTGGCGAGTGGCTTCGTGATCTGGGTGGCGGGACTGATCGGTTCGACCTGGGCGTATCACAGAGCCCGGCGGCTGTTCGGCCGGTCGCGGTACGTGTTGGCGGGTATCTGCGCCGCGATGGCGGTTCTCGCCATCTGGGGAGCTATCGCCGCGACCAGAGACAATCCGGCCCAAGCCGCGTCAAACGGCGTATTCGTCCCGTCCGATCCACCGGTCAGTCCGGTGGGCGTGCCTCAGGGAATTCACCCGGGCCGAGTGGCCTGGGTACATGATCCGGCAGCCACTTCCTGGGATGGCTTCAGCAGTTTCTGGTGGAGCAGCCAGTTCAACGACCAGGCCGCGATTGATGCCATGCTGGCGAGGGTCGTCAACAGTGTCGCCGGCGGCACCAGTATTTCCGATTCCTGGGACCGGCTGTTCCGGGATTTGAATCGGCGTAAGGGGAAGGGCGATACCGGGTACGAAACGACGGAGAAGATCGCCGTCAAAATCAACCTGAACAGCGGCGGCGCCAGCAACGCGCTGGACGCCTCGCCCCAGATGGTCCGCGCCCTGCTCGACGAGCTGGTAAACCATGTGGGCGTCCCCCAGGAGAATATCACGCTGTTCGATGCTCAACGTGCCAACATCAGCGCCGTCTCGGGCTACTGCAAGCCGGCCTTCCCGGATGTGAAATACAACCAGTGGGACGGCTGGGTCGCCAACAGCATCGCTTTCTCGTCTGCCGACGTCGGAGGCTCCGACGTCCGCCGACTCCCCCGAGCCGTCGTCGAGGCCGATTACTTCGTCAACATGGCATTACTCAAGCGGCACTCCCGCTTCAGCGCCAACTGGTCGGACGGCGACGGCCAGACGGCGGTGACTCTGTGCGGCAAGAACAATTTCGGCACGATCGGCTCGCCCAGCGCGATGCACGTCTCCATACGCGATTGGAGCCGGGGCATGGGGAGCTACAACGGCATCGTGGACCTCATCGGCAGCAAGTATATGGGCGGCAACACGGTCCTGTATATTGTAGATGGCCTGTACGGCGGCGACATTCATAACGCTACCCCGAAGCGGTGGCAGATGGCGCCGTTCAATAACGACTGGCCGTCCAGCGTTTTCGCGTCCCAGGACCCGATTGCCATCGATTCGGTGTGTCTCGATTTCCTGAATGCCGAATGGGGTCTGATTGCCAACGCCGACAACTATCTGCACGAAGCCGCCCAGGCGGACAACCCGCCCTCGGGGGCGGTCTATCGGCCCGACGGCGTGAGACTGGCCAGCCTCGGCGTCCACGAGCACTGGAACAATGCGACAGAGAAGAAATACTCGCGAAACCTTGGGACCGGCACGGGCATTGAGCTCCTTACGCCCTCGCTCACGAGTGAAAACGGGCCGGTCCGCAACCTCACGCAAGGGACGAGATATGATCTGATCTCTTACGCCGTGCAGGACGCCAATGACGGCGATGTGATTGTCGCGGCGCCCGGCGTCTACCAGGAGACCGTCAGTTTCAGCGGTAAGAACGTCACGCTCCGCAGCCAGGATCCGAACGACCCGGCGGTGGTCGCCGCCACCATCATCGACGGCGCCATGGAAGCCGTGACCTTTTCCGGCGGCGAGGACGCCAACTGCGTGCTTGCAGGCTTCACGATCACCGGGGCCACGCGGGGCATCTACTGCCGCAGTGCTTCACCGAGGATTCTCAACTCCCGGATCGTGGGCAATGTGGAGGCGGGAATCAAATTGTGGGAGAGCGCCAATCCGACCGTTGCCAATTGTATCATCGCTGGCAACAGCGGTGGCGGCGTCGAGATGTGGGCGAGCGCCGTCGGCCGAATCGTCGCGTACAACTTCGCCACCATCGACCACTGCACCATCGTCGGCAACTGGGGCGCCGGCATCAACGGCGGCAAGCCGGTCGTGACAAATTCGATCATCCGCGACAACATTGGCGACGGTGAGAAGCCCCAGATCGTGAGCGATGCGCCTACCGTGAATTACTGTAATGTCTATGGGGGGCACGCCGGCACCGGGAACATCGATGTGGACCCCGGTTTTGTAGAGCCAGGCCACTGGATGCTTACATCAAGGCCGCCCGGCTTCTGGCAGCACGGCGATTACCATCTGCGGTCGGATTCACCCTGTGTGGACGCGGGAGACCCGGCCTTCACGATGGACGTGATTGGCACCGATATCGACGGCCAGTCGCGCACTCTCGGCGGCCGGACCGACATCGGCTGCGACGAGGTGTCGCAGCCCGTCTATCTCACGTGGCTGGCGCATGCCAGCGTCAAGATCGCGTGGCGGGACAGGGTCGTCTACGTCGATCCGCGCGGGCTGAGCATCACGCCGCACGATGCCACGCTGATCCTCGTCACCCACAGCCACGGCGACCACTACTCGCCGGCGGATATCGCCAGAGTCGGGAATGCTCAGACCCAGTTCATCGCCCCGCCGGATGTCGTCCAGGCCTATGGGAGCGGACGGACCATTGCGCCGGGCCAGACCCTCGAAGCAGCCGGACTTCGCATCATCGGCGTGGCTTCGTACAACCTCACCAAGACGAATCACCCCAAGAGCCGTAACTGGGTGGGGTTCATCGTCGAGATCGGCGGCAAACGGATCTACTGCGCGGGCGACACCGACCTGACGCCGGAGATGAAAGCCCTGACGAACATCGACGTGGCATTCCTGCCCGCCGGCGGCACGTACACGATGGATGCCGTCGAGGCGGCAGAGGCCACGAAGTTCATTCAGCCGGTCCTGGCCATCCCTTACCATTGGGGCACCAGTGTGGGCACGTTGGCCGACGCGGAGCGCTTCGCGAAGCTGGCCGCCTGCAATGTCAAAATCATGACCCCCGGCGAGACCCTGAGCTCGGACGACTGGCAAAAGGATTTCTCCTTCCTCGCCCACTGGAAGCTGGATGAGACCGAGGGGAACGTCGCGGCCGACAGCGTGGGTGACTATGACGGCTCGCTGGCGGGCGGTCCTGTCTGGCAGCCGGCGGGCGGCCGGGTCGGCGGCGCGCTGAGGCTCGACGGCGTGGATGATTGGGTCGGTACGTCCCTCGTCCTGAATCCCGCGGAGGGGAGCTTCAGCGTATTCGCCTGGGTCAAGGGTGGCGCCCCCGGCCAGGCGATTCTGTCACAGGCCGGCGGCGCGAACTGGCTCATGGCGGACGGTTCGGCGGGCCTGCTGATGACAGAGCTTCGCCAATCCGGACGCAACGCCCGGGACCTCGTCTCGTCAAAGGTCGTTGCCGATGGCGAATGGCACCGCGCAGGCTTGACTTGGGACGGGACGAACCGGTTTCTGTATGTTGACGACACCGAGGTCGCCCGTGATAAGGCGACCAGTCTGGAAGGCTCAACCGGCCCTTTGTCCATCGGAGCCGATAGCACGTTGCAACCCGGCGGCTTCTGGTCCGGCCTCGTTGACGACGTGCAGGTCTACCGCCGGGCCGTCAAACCGGTGGGCGCCCTCCCAAATCCTTGAGATGGGCCTAAACAGGTACTCAGGCGGGCGGCAACGGCGAGGCCGAAGGCTTTGCCGATGGCGAATGGACAAACGACCGGCACGCTGTGCTTGGGGACCCCTTCGTTTCGCTCAGCACGACACAGGGTGACTGCCCGGCCACGAAATTTAGTCGCACCCCTCAGACGGCAAGGCCGGTATTTCATCTTGACGCAAGGTCTTGGAAATAGTATACTTATTTCATTCGCCGGGTCCTGCCACATAGCTTCACAGGCACCGGGTAGTGCCGCTGTCCCGGATGCTGTTTTCCAGCCAGCTCAGCGGGAAGGAGGAGGATCGTGACCGCAGTGTCGTTGTACGCAATCGTTCTGACTTTGCTCGGCGTCGTTCCAGGCGAAACCGACGGGTGGGGTACGGGCCAGGTCGAATTCCGGGCTTACCTGCGAACCGGCGAGCATCAGGAGATCTACCCCATTTGTGCCGGCCAGTATACGGTCCAAGTGGGTATTGAGGAGGTCTTCGACGATCCCTCAGGGGTGCTGGAGTACGTCACCAGCATCGACGTGTGTTACGACGGCCGCATGGAACTGGTCCCGGGCGACACGGTCGAAATCAGGGGCACCTATCACGATGGCGCCTGTCCCCTCCCGTTCTGTGGTCGAGTGGAGGCCTCATCGGTCTACAAGGTAGACGAATGGGAAGAGCCCGAGGACGAAGAGGAGCCGAACGATATCGAGTCGCCCCTGGTGCTTACCGACTCCGCCGAAGCTACGGAGACCACCGTCATGCTGCAGGGCATCCTGCTGGATGACGGCGGCGACTTCTGTCGGTGCAGATTCATCTATAAGAAGATTGAGGACCGTTGGTGGAACACCGAGTGGATCGAGTACCTCAGCACCGGGGCGGTCTTCAGCCAGAAGATCGCCGGCCTGGTCCCGGGTACCCGGTACTACTACTACATCGAAGCGGAGAATTCTGTGGGCTGGGACAGCGGACGGCACGGGACTTTCGTCACACTGCCCGAGACTGTCCCTCCCATCCCCCAGCCGGCGGCGTGGGTAACGGAGCCCGTCCAGGTCGATACCGCCTCAATTACCATGATGGCCCATAGCGCGCGGGACCTGGCAGGACCCATAGAGTATGCCTTCGATTTCGTCTCCAGCCCGACGGGCGGGGCCGGCGGCTCGGATTCGCCCTGGCAATTCAGCCCGCTGTTCCTGGATGTGGGCCTGAACGCCAATCATCAGTACGGCTACCGCGTCAAGGCGCGGGATGGTCATGGCAACGAGACCGCCTACTCGTCGATACGGTATGCGTATACCGATATCGAGACTCCCGTGGACGTCGCGGCCGGTGAGATCACCACGAACAGCATTCAGGTCAAATCGAACACGACCTTCTCAGGTCTGACTCGCGGAAACTCCGGCCTGAAACTGGAGAATGTCACCACGGGTGACGTGTCCCCGTGGCAACAGGAGAATGCCTTTTGGACCAGCGAGGGACTGCTGCCCAACACGCAGTACAGGTTCTGGGCCCAGGCGCGCAACGGTAACGGCGACCTCACTCCGTTCAGCAGCGAGTTGGGCGTCTATACGCTGGCCATGGTTCCTACGCCGGCTTTTTTCTCTGACGTGACCGTCAACCAGATCTTCGCCCAATGGGGCGCCAACGGGAACCCTGGCGGCACCCAGTACTGGTGCCAGAACACTGTCAAGAGCGGCAATTCCGGTTGGATTACCGGTACGCAATGGCTCGATACGGGCCTGTCGCCCAACGCCAAGTACGCCTATCGTGTGAAAGCCCGCAACGGTGATGGCGTGGAAACGGCGTTTTCGGCGGAGGTCAGCCGCTATTCGGCCATCGAGACCCCCACGGGTGTCGTCTTCGGGACCATTACGTCGAGCAGCATTCAGGTACGGTCGGCGAACACTCCTTCAGGTCTGAGTCAGGGGGAGTCCGGCTTGTGGCTGGAAAACGTCACCACCGGCCAGACCTCGTCCTGGCACCGGGACAACAGTTTCTGGACCAGCGACGGGCTCACGCCCAACAGCCGCTACGGATTCCGCGCGCGGGCCCGCAATGGCGACGGGGTGCAAAGCCCCACCAGTGAGACCGCTTACGTTCATACGCAAGCCAATGCGCCGATCCGGGTTGCCTTTTCCGGGGTGGCCGCCACCAGCATCCAGGTTCAATGGGGGACCAACGGGAATCCCCCCGGCACCCTGTACCTTTGTGAAAACACCACGGCCGGCATGCATTCCGGCTGGACCACCGGCGCCTCCTGGGACAACACCGGCCTGGCGCCCAATACCGTGTACGGCTATCGTGTCAAGGCTCGCAATGCCGACGGCGTTGAGACGGCCTGGACCGACCTCGGCGTGCAGTCCACGGAGTTCCGCTCGCTGACGATCAGCGCGACTCCAGGCGGCAAGGTGAGCTCTCCCGGGCAGGACGTCTTTCGGTGCGCCCCCGGCGCCACTGTCAGTCTTGCCGCCGAACCGCTGGCGGGGTACCACTTCCTACGCTGGACCGGCAGCGCCGTCGATGCCGGACGCGTTGCAGACCCAAGCGCCGCGCAAACCACCGTACTGGTGGACGCCCACTACACCCTGACGGCGAACTTCCTGCGCACGCGGATCTACGTGGACGGACGGGCCGTCGGCGCCAAGGACGGCTCGAGCTGGACAAGCGCCTGCACGTCCCTGCAGGATGCCCTGGACCTGGCGCAGGTGGGGAACGAGATTTGGATCGCCCAAGGCACGTACAAACCGGATGTTGGGAAGAACCTGTCGATCGGGGATCGTTTTGCCGCCTTCGAGCTCAAGAGCGGCGTGGCGATCAAAGGGGGCTATGCCGGCCTGGGGCACGCCGATCCGAACGCACGCGAGATACTTGTTTACAGAACCATCCTGAGCGGGGACCTGAACGGCGACGACCGCGCCATCTGGGGCTCGTATGACCTCTACAGCGATATCTCGCGAACCGATAACAGCTTCCACGTCGTCAGCGCCCGCGACGCAGACAGCGCGACCCTCCTGGAGGGCGTCACCATCGCGGCCGGCAACGGCATCGAGGGGGCCGGCATCAGTCTGATTCACAGCAGTCCGGTCATCTCCGAGTGCACCCTCCGTGCCAATCGCGTGGGTCAGCTTTCCGGCGACGGTCTGGACGGCTGGGGCCAGGGCGCCGCAGTCTCCTGCTATCTCTCTGAGCCCATGTTCCTCGGCTGTACGTTCCTGAGCAACTGGGCCGGCGGCCAGGGCGGGAGCTTGTACAGCGTCGAGAGCAGCCCCGTTCTGATGGGCTGTACGTTCGAGGATAACCAGTCCGGCATGCAGGGAGGTGCAATGTATGGCGAGGACACCAGTTCCGTCTGGGTCGATTGCACATTCCACGCCAACTGGTCCTGGGACGGCGGAGCCATTTACAGCGACGAGGGCAGCAGTTCCCGGTTGACCAATTGTCGCTTCTTCGGCAACGCGGGCCATGGCTCGGGCGGGGCCGTGTTCGCCGGCGGTGAGAGCCTGGAGGTCACCAACAGTGTCTTCAGCGGCAATCTCGCCCAGATTGACGGTGGGGCCGTGGCCTTCACACAAGGATTCGGGGTGTTGGCCAACTGCACCTTCAATCGTAATCTCGCCGAAGGCGAACGGGCCGGACCAGCCCTGGCTGTACTCGAAGCCACTGCCTCGCTGGCCAACTGCATCTTNNTCCTGCCGAGTTGATTGTAGAGTACTGCGATGTGCCGGCCGGGATCAACGGGATCATACGCAACGGGACTGTGACCGTCACGTGGGGAGGTGGAAACATTGATGCCGACCCGCGCTTCCGGGACCCTCTGGGCCCCGACCGCGTGGCAGGCACGAAGGATGATGACCTGCGCGTGCGAGCCGGATCACCCTGTGTCGATGCCGGCGACAATACCGCCGTCCCGGCCGATGCCGACGACCTGGACCTGGACGACGACCGGCTCGAGCGCATCCCCTTCGACCTGGACGGCCGGCCCCGCTTTGCCGATCATCCGGACACGGCCGATACCGGCCGGGCCGATGCCCCCGCTTATCCGACGATCGTGGATATCGGCGCGTACGAATTGGGCAGCACCCCGCCTTTCTAAGGTGTGTTGTTTCCGCCCGAGTGCAGGGCCTGTCCTGAACCGTCGTTGGATTCCGCTATTGCCGGGTCGCGCTGGATCTTGCGTCCACCGTCCGATAAGCACTGGGCGTGCCATACTGATATTTTGACGCACGACCGCAGAAAAAGACTTCCCTTGTCGCCCGCCGTCGGGTAAGCTGCTACCGTGCTCGGTACGTCATATCAGGGGTTTGTGGTTCCGTTTATCGTCCCGTTGCTCAGGTAAAGTCGTGCCTTTGCTGACATTGTACTTTCAACTCCATCAGCCGTTCCGGCTGCACCCTGATGGGACGACGCTCCTTTGGGACGAGAAGAACAGGGACGTCTTCGTACAGAGAGCCGAGAAGTGCTATGTTCCCACGATCCGGATGTTCGCCGACCTGGTGCACGCCCACTACGATTTCAAGCTCGGTCTGGGGATATCCGGGACCTTTCTGGAGCAGGCCGAACTGTACCGGCCTGAAGTGATTGACGCCTTGCGCGGATTGCTCGACGTCGGCCGGGATACTCGGCAGGTCGAGTTCCTGGAGCAGCCCTATTATTACTCGTTCGCCTCCTTCTTTGCCGATCCGTCCAAGACGGAATTCAAGGAACAGGTCTCGCTTCACCGGCAGAGGATGAACGACGTCTTCGGCGTCAAACCGAGGGCCTTTGCAAATACCGCGATCTCCTACAGTAATGAGATCGCGAACATCGTGGCGGACATGGGATTCAAGGCCATTCTGTGCGAGCCGAGCGAAAAGACGCTCAACGTCCGGGACCACCAGCCCATCCTCGCCAACATCGTTTACCGCGCCATCGGCAGAAAGGGGCGACCGCGCAAGCTGGCGGTTCTGCCGCGCCACAGGGTCCTCAGCCACCGGATCACGTCGGCCTTCGATGCCGACCCGTCGATGGCCCATCGATGCGCCGAGTCGATTCAAGAGACCGGCGGCGAGGTGGCCGTGCTCGTGTGCGATTTCCCGCTCATTGAGAAAGACACGCCGGCCTATGAGAAGATGGTCGCGTTCTGGAGACTCCTGGCGGATGAGGTCACCAGCCGCAATGACATCGTGCCGGCCAATCCGACCGAGATCGCCGAGTGGTTCCAGATCACCGAGTGCCCGATGGTGGATTGCCCGGCGCCGACCAACTCGTTCCTGGCCAGCGTGGCGTCGGATACCCCGGCCTCGCACGCCCAGGCCGTGCTGTTCAGGAGCATCGAGACTCTGGAGACCGACGCCAAGCAGGCCGGCGGCGACCTGGTGCGCCAATTCCGATATCTGACCGCGTCCGACCATCTGCGCTACCTCCAGGAGAACGGCCATGAGGCGGATTTGGCCGGGGAGCCCCTGAGTCCCTATGATTCGGTGGCCACGGCCGCGTACGCCCTCACACACGCCACCGACGAGTTGTTCCACGCGGTCAAGAGCTTCAACATCCTCAAGAAAAGCACGACGACCCCTGTGATCGTGATCACCCCCGAGACGGGCCGGCTGCCGTCCGAGGGGATGGGCCAGTTCGCACGGTACGTCTCCGGCAAAAGCGGCGGCCTGGGCGAGGTCGTCTCCGCTCTGTGCAAGGGGTTATCGCAGAGACGCATCCCGGTTCATCTGATCACGCTCAACCTCAGCCGGCGCTTCCGCGAAGAAGCCGGCCTCAGCGAGGCCGAATGGATTCAAAAACGGCACCATCTCAATCCCGAGAACATCCACCTGGTCACCTCGGCCATCTTCGGAGGCTACCGCAGCGCCTATGAAGGCTCTCCGCCGGCCAATGCCGCCGAGTTCCAGAGGCAGATCGTCAACACGTACATCAAGGAGATCCGCAGCAAGTACGAGGGCCGGGCCATCCTCCATACCAACGACTGGATGGCCGGCGGGATCATCACGCCGTACGGGAGAATACGCGGGATACCGGTTCTGCACACGGTGCACAACACCCATACCGGGCACGTCCCGCTGGATATGTTCTACGGCGTGAATCTCCGGGCCCTGTGGGACAAGCTGTACCTGTCCTCGGACACGCACGAGAAGGCCCTCGACTGCCAGGCAACGGCGATCAGAAACGCGACGAAGGTCAGCTACGTCGGCGAGAAGTTCCTCAAAGAGATCGTGAGCGACCATTTCCTCTGGGACTACATTGTGCCCTCGAGCGTGCGCGGGGAGACAAAGGCGCGATACTACGGCCACGATGCGCTGGTCATGCCCAACGGCATCGCGCCGGACGTCTATCCGGAGAACCAGCAGGAGGACCCCGACGTGGACAAGCCCGGCCTGGCGAAGCGGTACGGGCCGGCCGACAATCTCGTCGAGGCCAAGCGGGCCAACCTGGTCAAGTTCCAGATGAAAACGGGCCTGAGGATCGATTGCGACGCGATTCTCCTGTACTGGCCGTCCCGCCTGGACCCTGTCCAAAAGGGCATCGATCTGCTCGAACAGATCGCCCAGAAGTTCGTCGACGCCCATCCCGACGTCCAGATAGCCGTGGTGGGCGACCCCGTCGGCGGGGACAACTGGCATGCCGACGTCATGGGCCGGATCGCCTGTGCCTCGGGCGGGAGAATCTGCTATCAGCGGTTCAACCAGGACCTGAGCCTCCTGGGCTATGCCGCCGCCGGCGACGTCTTTGGAGCGTCCCTGTACGAGCCGTTCGGGCAGATCGACGTCGTCGGCAACATCTACGGCGCGACGGCCACGAATCGCGACACGGGCGGCTACAGCGACAAGATCGTCCCGCTGAACCTGCGGGCCTGGGGAGCGCCCATCGACCAGGGCAACGGCGTCCTGTTCCACGACTACAACGCCGGCGGGCTATGGTGGGGCTTGAGCGTCGCCGTGCAAAACCACCGGTATTTCCGCGAGCATCCCCGCGAATGGGAAAAGCAGATGAGGCGGATTATGAAGGACGCGCGAAATACCTGGAGCCTGGACAACATGGTCGCCAAGTACATCACGGCCTACGAGCAACTGAACGGAGGAAGACCGCTGGTCTAACGCCGATAACAAGTGAATTCTCCGTGATTCTCAGTCGTGATCGCTCCAATTTGACAGGGCGGTTCACCCAGAGACTATCTCGAAACCACACTGCGGCTCGTCATTGCGAGCGCAGCGAAGCAATCTCGCACCCCCGGAATTGAGATTGCTTCGTCGCTGCGCTCCTCGCAACTACATTCGCCGTTTTGAGATAGTCCCTCACACGGATTCTGATTGATTCGTGCGCGGTGTGTCATCCCTTCGACTCCGCTCAGGGCAGGCTCTGAACGAAGCGCAGCGCAGTGAAGGGGTTCCCCAAACGCGAATGATTGCGTTTGGGGGCCCCAACGATCTGGCCTACGAACGGGAGAAACGTCTCATCCGGGGGCCAGATTCCTTCGAAGCTCAGGACAGGCTCTTCGGCTTCGCCTCAGGATGACGGAGCCCACCGCGCAAGAGTCTTTCCTAATCCGTATTACTGGCAACACATCCTCGCTAGGGGCTGTGGGGACTCCATCTCCACACCCCTGGGATCTTTCCTTTCGGCCCAATAGCAGGGGAGGAGAGAACGTTACCAAGCCGGGAGCGATACCGTCCACGCGGCAGGCACTGTCTCAGGGAGACGCTTGCAGGCAAGACCGGGCAAGACTTGGTACCTGCAACACGCATTCGCAGGCAATTCACCGCGTGTTACTGTCCGAGAGTGTGTGGTTGGCGGTTTTGTGCCCAACCGCTCCTTAGCCGAATCGCTCGAAAAGCACAACAGGTGGGATTCTTCAGAGAGTCCCACAATCGTTGGGACGGTTACACCGCGTAAGCCCCTTGCCGACGACGGGTGCCGAGGGTAATCTTATACGTGCCGTCGTGGAGGATAGGGCTGGGCGCCCAAACGCGATGTACCGCGTTTGGGAACCCTCTCTGCTGGGAAGCACCCCGAGCGCCGCGGTGGTCCAGTGGCATGGCAATGCCACTTGTATGGTTTTGGCGGCGTTGCTCTGCTTGCTTGCCATGCTATTGGCCGAAAGCGGAAAATCCCAGGGGTTTGGGGACAGGGTCCCCAAGACAACAGGGAATCAAACCGGCAAGGAAAGGACAGGGTTCTTTATGAGACAGTACACACGTGTTCTCACAGCGATCTTCGTGGTCGGCGTCGTAACCCGCGGATGGACAGGGGCCGGTGCCGCTAATCCGCAATCGCCGGAGCGCGACTACAACGTCAAGCCGGTGCCTTTCAATCAGGTGCACGTCCGGGACGGCTTCTGGACGCCCCGGCTGGAAACCAACCGCACCGTCACGATTTGTTACTGCTTCGAGAAGTGTGAACAGACCGACCGAATCAGCAACTTCGAGAAGGCGGCGGGCCTCAAGCAGGGCAAGCACGAGGGCATCTATTTCAACGATTCCGACGTCTACAAGGTCATGGAGGGGGCGGCCTATTCCCTGCAGGTCCATCCGGATACGATGATGCGGCTGTACCTGGACAAGCTGATCGCGATCATGGGCGGGGCCCAGTGGGAGGACGGATACCTGTACACCTTCTACTCGATACCCGACAGGCAGCCGCAAATGCGCTGGACCGATATCAGCGGCAAACATGAACAGTACTGCATGGGTCATATGCTGGAAGCGGCGGTCGCGCATTATCAGGTCACCGGCGACAAAGCCTTCCTCGATATTGCCGTGAAGAACGCCGATCTGATCTGTAGCGTCTTCGGTCCCGGCAAGCGGACCGACCCGCCGGGCCACCAGGAAATCGAGATCGGACTGTGCAAGCTGTATCGGGCCACCGGCGACGGCAAGTACCTTGATGCCGCGAAATTCTTCCTCGACCAGCGGGGCCGCAAGGGCAACCGGGGACCCAACGGCGCCGGCGGGCTTTATGGTCCCTATTCCCAGGACCATATCCCTGTCACCGAGCAGACCGAGGCCGTGGGGCACTCGGTGCGGGCGGCTTATATGTACACCGGCATGGCCGACGTCGCAGCCCTCACGGGCAACACGGAATACATCCAAGCCATCGACACCATCTGGACGGACATCGTCAATACGAAGCTCTACATCACAGGAGGCATCGGTGCGGCCGGCGGACACGAAGGTTTCGGTGGGCGCTACGAGCTGCCCAATCTGACCGCCTATTGCGAGACTTGTGCCTCATTTGCCAACATATTTTGGAATCACCGCATGTTCCTGATGCATGGCGACGCGAAGTACCTCGACATCCTGGAACGCACGCTCTACAACGCAGCATTATCGGGCATTTCCATGAACGGAGACCGGTTCTTCTACCCGAACCCGCTCGAATCGACCGGCCGGCACGAGCGCAGCCCGTGGTTCGGTTGCGCGTGCTGCCCCTCCAACGTCGCCCGGTTCATCCCCTCGGTGCCGGGCTACGCCTACGCGTGCCGAGGGGATGACGTGTACGTCAATCTGTTCATCAGCGGCGACGCGACGGTGGCAACCGCCGGGAGCAAGGTCCGCCTGAGCCAGACGACGGAGTACCCGTGGAAAGGCCGGGTGAGCATCTCCGTGGAGCCGGAACAGGCCGGGACCTTCGGCGTGTGCGTTCGCATTCCCGGCTGGGCCCGGAACGAGCCGGTGCCGAGCGACTTGTACAGATTCCAGGGCGATGCGCCCGAGCCAGCTTCGCTGAAGGTCAATGGCCAGCAGGTATCACCGGCCGTCGAGCAGGGTTTCGCCCGGATCGAGCGCCAGTGGCAGAAGGGTGACACGATCGAGCTGGACCTACCGATGCCGGTCCGGCGGATTACTGCCCATCCGGAGGTCAAGACCAATCAGGGCAAAGTCGCTTTGCAGCGGGGCCCGCTGGTATTCTGTCTCGAAGGTCACGATAACGATGGACAGGTCCTGGGTCTGGTGATTCCCGACGATGCGAAGCTCAGGGCCGAACATAAGGCCGACCTGTTGAACGGCGTCACGGTTATCACCGGCAAGGCACAAGTGGCCAAGCGCATGCCGGACGGCAAGATCGTTGCCGCGGGAACGCGGCCGTTCACCGCCATCCCGTACTATGCCTGGGCACATCGCGGCCACTCGCAGATGACGGTCTGGCCGGCGCGGGAGCCGCAGGCCGCCCACCCCGAACCGGCGGCAGTGGCGCGGGTATCCTGCCCGTG
>JABAOC010029348.1_pt1 | contig 14117 bp, 13 predicted proteins | sample 7062161 | NCBI WGS metagenome assembly JABAOC01 (sample SAMN14538625, study PRJNA623070) | marine sediment metagenome | biome: marine biome [ENVO:00000428]; feature: marine pelagic biome [ENVO:01000023]; material: deep marine sediment [ENVO:00002113] | place: India: Gulf of Khambhat ... | reverse complement strand
AACCGAAGCGATATCGGCCGGTGCAATGATAAGCGTTTCCTGCCGGGATATCATCATGCGTGAGAATACAACTATCGGAGATTGTGCTCCGATTGCAATCGGTACCAAACTCGAAGGTGTCGAGCGCGAAAAAACCGAGAGCTTTACCCGCGCTGCTTTCGCTCGCGCAGCGGAAGCAAACGGCTACCCGGAGGCCCTGCTAAAAGCCATGGTCACTATGCAGACAAAGGTTTACAGAATAAAAAATCTGCAGACCGGCAAGGGTGAGTTTTTCGAAAGTGAACGACTGCCGGACGATGCAAATCAGTACGATCTCGACAACAAAGAGTAGTTGATAGTCGATGAAGATGAGCTTTTAACACTGACCGCTTCAAAGGCCTTTGAATACGGAATAGCCAGGGCACAGGTCGAGGACCGGGCAGGGGCCCTTGAGTTCCTGGCCAGGCGCGATGGCGTGACTTTCGCCGGTGAGCCTATGGTTCTCGAAACCTTATGGTCGGAAGAGATGGTTCGATGGATAAATTCGCCGGTGGTTATGGCTGTGCTCGTGATGATTGCCCTGCTGGGCGTTTATATAGAATTTAATACCCCGGGACTTGGGCTGCCGGGACTCGTGGCGGTAATATGCTTTGCAATAATTATCGGCAGCAAATATCTTATTGGGCTTGCAAACTGGGTGGAAGTGGCATTGTTTGTGGTGGGGATACTTTTGCTTTTAGTTGAGTTTTTTGTATTGCCCGGCTTCGGCATCGCAGGAATAATGGGAATAATTTGCGTCCTCGCCGGTTTATTCGGTATGCTAATCAAGAATCCCCCCAACAGGCTGCCCTGGCCCGACGGTCCTGCAAACTGGGACATATTCTTAGATGGGCTAATGGGATTGTCTTTCGGCTTTCTCGGATTCGTCGTCCTGGCGTGGATTCTGTCGAAACACCTGCCTAAATTTCAGTTCCTCAGCGGATTGATTTTATTGCCGGCAGTTGCAAAGCAGGGCACGGAAATGGAAATCAGTATGACGGCACCGCTTGAACGCCAAACCATCGGCGTCAGTATAGGTGACATCGGAGAAGTGGTCTCAATACTCAGACCAACCGGTAAAGCAAGATTCGGCGATGCAATCGTAGATGTCGTTGCCGAAGCCGAATTCCTTGACAAAGGCATTCAAGTCAAGATAATAAAAATTCACGGCAACAGAGTTGTTGTCAAAGCCGTGAAATAACAATCATAGGAAATAACGTATGATTTGGTGGCTTATTTTTGCTGTTTTTTTGTATTTTGCCTGTGCGGCGCTTATCATCGCCGAAGTGTTTGTGCCGAGCGGGGGCCTTATTAGTATCTGCGCGCTCGCCTGTCTGGTAGGGGGGGCAGCAATATTTTTCCATCACAGTCTGGTCGCCGGATGGATCGGAATCGGTATCGCGGCAATTATGATACCTGCGGTGTTGATTTTCGCCTATAGGATATTCCCCAAAACCAGGTTCGGCAAAAGCGTGACGCTCACCCCCCCGGAACGCCGGCAGGGCGATGCCGTACCCGACACAGACAAAATCAAAGATCTGCTCGGCGCCGAAGGCGTGGTCCTTACATCGCTGCGGCCGGTGGGAATGTGCGACTTCTCGGGACAGAGAGTCGAATGCGTCGCTGAGAGCGGATATGTTGACAAGGGCAAAAAGATCAAGGTTATCAACGTGGAAAGCACACAGGTGACAGTTCGTATAATCGAAGAGAGTAAATGAAAGGACAAGTATTATGTATAACTTAACAAACACGATTCTGGCAGTTGACTGGAGACCTGTCGGAATTGGAATTGCAATTGTTTTCGGTCTTTTGGTGTTGATATTCTTTCTGCTGGCAGCAAAGTTTTTCAGGCTGTGGCTTCAGGCCAAACTCTCACGAGCGGATGTCAAATTCTCCGAGCTTATTGGAATGTGGCTCAGAAGGGTCGATACCAAGACCATCGTTATTAGCAAAATCACTGCGATTCAGGCCGGCCTGACACTGACGACAAGAGATTTGGAAAGCCATTTCCTTGCCGGCGGCCGGGTTCCGAACGTCGTTCGGGCACTCATCGCGGCCAACCGTGCAAATATCGAGTTGTCTTTACAGACTGCCACGGCAATCGACCTTGCCGGCCGTGACATTCTCGATGCTGTCCAGACCAGCGTCAATCCCAAGGTAATCGACTGCCCCGATCCGCAAAAGAGCAGGGGAACTGTGGACGCTGTTGCGCAGGACGGCATCCAGTTAAAGGCAAAGGCCCGTGTGACCGTCCGGGCCAATATCGAAAGACTCATAGGAGGTGCCACCCAGGAGACGATTATCGCGCGCGTCGGCGAAGGAATCGTAACCACAATCGGCAGCGCGATAACATATAAGAGCGTTTTGGAAAATCCGGATGAGATTTCTAAAGCGGTTTTGTCCAAGGGGCTCGATGCCGGAACGGCCTTTGAGATTTTGTCTATCGATATCGCAGATGTTGACGTAGGCGATAATATCGGCGCGGAACTTCAGGCCAAACAGGCCCAGGCCGACCTGCGAAGGGCGCAGGCAGAGGCAGAAAAACGCCGGGCGATGGCCGTGGCACGCGAGCAGGAAATGCGTGCTCTCGTAGTTGAAAACGAATCAAAGGTGCCGCTGGCTATGGCTGAGGCCTTCAAGAAGGGTAATCTCGGCGTTATGGACTATTATCGAATGAAAAATATCATAGCAGATACTTCGATGCGAGATTCTATCGCAAAGCCCAAGAAGAAAGAATAGTCCCGATATTCATTAAAGTGATAACTATGGACGACTTTTTGTTACAAATAATTCTGGCACGCCGAAACGATGACGCCGAAAGCTGGATGAACATCCTGTTCGTTGTAGTTCTGGCGGTCTTCTGGGTGATTGGTGGTATTATAAAGGCAAAAGCGAATAAATCCGAGACCAGGAGCGAGGATAATTTGTCTCGAAAACCTGCTCGCAAACCACCGGTTCACAGCAGGGAGGCACGGGAACAAATGTTAAAACGGTTACAACGTCCTGTCGGTTCTACACAAGGTCAACGCCAACAGCCTCGCCCAGCCACACAAAAACCGCGCGTGAAGTTTGCCGACCTCCAGGCTGCCGTCCGCAAGTTCGCTGTCGAAGCCGAACAAGCTTTCCAAGCTAATACCAAGGAGCCCGCTGCCGAACTCAAACCGGCGTTGAAGGAATCGCCAATTAAGGCCGAGGCCATGGAGCCCGCTGAGCCTATAGACAAAACCTTCAAGGGATTGCAGGATGAGCGAGGTTCCGAATCGGCACAAATGCCCGAGTCGGAATATCTCTCTGAACTTCTTACTGATTATGCCGACCCTGAAGAGCTAAGAAGGGCGATTCTGCATTACGAAATCCTCGGCAAGCCTTTATCACTGCGAGACCAGGTTAGACTTTAGTTTTACCGGCCGGCAGGTCTGTTTTGCGGCATTTATTTATTTCAACGACCTAACAGTTGAAATCAGAATATTTTAACACTTCAGAAAAACAGACCATTTGTAACGTCTCATAATATATGTTATGTTTCATTCAATCCTGGTTTCCGTGCGACAAGTGTGTTTTTGTATTTTGGGCTCTTCCGGTGTTATTTGGCCGGCCAATGGTCAAAATGGATTGTCTGCACTAATTGCCTGGTTGGCTGTGTCTGTGAGATTGTCCCACATGGCAGTCGCCCTATCCAGCAGGCCCAGGTTCTGAAGGATGATTGAGATATTAATCGTCGCATCGGGGCATGCGAAATTAGTCTCCAGATGATGCTCAAGGTTAATCAAGGACGATGCAAACTTTACCCTGTCGCAATATAATAAGGCGGTCTGATAGTGTAGTTGCAGCGTGTCCCTGTCGAGATATTCGGAACAGGTCAGAATATCAAGTGCATCGTTTTTACGATCTGCCTCCAAGAGACAGACGGCTAATTTGCTTTTGGCTCTTGTGTAAGCCGGATTGATTTCTAATGCCGCCTGGAATGACTCAATCGCTTCAGCCATCCTTCCAACGTTCATCATCAGTACACCGAGCCTGTAATGCAAATCCGGATTTTGAGGGCGCTTATTAATTTGCAGACGGTGTGCTACAATTACAGCTTCCGTCAAACTTTTATAATCATCTTTGCAATCAAAAGACGGGTTCTCTCTAAGACCGGCCTTGAATCGCAAAGTGGCCGTTTCAGTGAACAACAACGAACTGTTCGGCTGAATTGCCGCCGCCAGCGATAACGTACCCAGGGCATCTGAGGTATTGCCGGATGATTTCTGAGCAATGGCCAGGCCAATATAGGCTTCGACGATGTTGTCATTGATTTCGACCGCCCTGTTGAACTGTTGTGCGGCAAGATGCTCCTGTTCCATCTGCAGGTATTGTGTCCCGAGTTTTATCGTAGCTTCGAGGAAATCCGGGCAGACACGAAGGGCTTGTTCGTATTGCGAGACGGCATCCGCGGTGGCACCAATCATGCGAAGAACGTCCGCATGCCTCATAATTAAATCGGGTTTGTCCGGCTGGGCGCGCAACAGGTCCTCAATACGCTCCAGAGCATCGTAAAGCTGGCCCTCGGCGATTAGCTGGTCTATGTCTTCATTCTGGGCCTGAAAATTGTCCGGATGGATCAGAATCGCCGTGTTAAATGTTTCGACAGCCTGTGTATATCGGCCAGTGACAATATACAGATGCCCAAGCGTAATAAGTGCCGAGATATCACCGGGGTATTCATCCTTCAGTAGCTCATACTGCTGCGTTGTTTTCTCGAGTTGACCATTTTTAAAGTAGATGGCAGCAAGCCGCTGGGCGGGAAGCTGCAGATAGTTTTTGAACTTCAGGCAGTCCTGATAAAATTCCACAGCCTGAGACTCTTTGCCAAGCCGCTCATAACAATGCCCGAGGGCATAAAGAGCCATCGTATTATTGGGTTGGCGCAAATAAACCGAATTCAACTCTCTGGTTGCTTCCTGTAATTTGCTGTTGTGCAAACAAATTGCTGCCGCCGCCAGCCGGCCGTACGTACAGGAAGGATTTTCAAACAGATACATCCGTAGATGCTCGGTAGCGGCATCAAGCTTCATCTCACTCATCAGCTCTAACGTCTTGTGTATCTGCTGGTATCGAGGTGATTTGTTATCATCTGCCGGAAATCCGACGATGTTTAACCAGTGCCATATCAAATCAGCAGTATCGACCGTTATCGCCCTGCCGAGAATTTCCAGTAATCGACTCATACACCACCCACATCCAGTTTTCGTTCTTAGGTTTACAATACTGATTGTGGATTTGAATCTCCACCCGCCTCCAATCACAAATAAAGTATCGACAATAGACAAGGGCGGATTAAGCCCGGATTTGGTAATTAATCCCATGATGCGCAATTTTGCTTTTTCGTTGTGGGGATTATGTGTTATGTGCGGATTGTTACGATTTTAGAATCGAATTATCGGGTTATGATTTTGCTGTATGTACCTGTTTTTCTATCTCGTTTAAATATGCCAGTGTGCGCTGAAGCTTATCGGTCAGGTGTTTCAATTTCAGCATGGTTTTTACCCGCGCCAGCAGTTCAAGCTTATTGACGGGCTTGCTTAGAAAGTCATCCGTGCCCGAATCAATACCGCGTTCGATGTCGCCGAACTCATTGAGTGCCGTAACCATTAGAACGGGAATGTCACTGGTTTTGGGATCGTTTTTGATTCTTCTGCAGACCTCGAAGCCGCTCATCTTAGGCATCATCACATCAAGCAAGACCAAATCGGGAGGATTTTTTGCGACAATTTCCAATGCTTCCGGCCCATCAGCCGCGGGTATTGCCCGGCAGTCCACATCCTCGAGATATGCCTGCAGCAATTCGNNTCAGCTGCGGGGATTGCCCGACAGTCAACGTCCTCGAGATATGCCTGCAGCAATTCGCGATTCTGCTGATTGTCGTCGACCACCAACACAACAGGTGTTGTCTTTTTCTTTTTATCATTTTTTCCGGTTTTAGCCTTACTCATAAGGAAAATGCTCCCGTTTGAATATAGATTAAATTCAGCTTGCTAATTATCCAGAGCGCGTATAACAGCTATACAAAAGGCAGGCAAATCGTCCGGCTTGCGTGCCGTAATCAAGTTGCCATCCACCACACATTCGGCATCCACATACTCGGCGCCGGCGTTTATAATGTCGTCTTTTATCGCCATAAAACAAGTCGCTTTTTTGCCCTTATAAATCTTTGTGCTGCACAACAGCCATCCACCGTGGCAAATGGCCGCAATCACCCTGCCGGCGTCAACCATATCATTTGCGAATTTTATTACATCAGCACTTCTTCGCATAAAATCCGGCGCGAATCCGCCCGGCACAAGCATACAGTCATAATCGCCGGCGTCCGCTTGAGCCGCTGCAATCTCAGAAACGCACGGATAGCCTTCTTTCGAATGATATTCTTTTTTTGCCTCGGCCGCAACCAAATTGACTTGAAGACCCGCCTCCAAAAACCGGTAGTACGGATACCATACCTCGAGGACCTGATACATTTCATCGACTAAAATAGCCACCTTTTTTGCCGCCATATTCTCGTTACTCCTTAATTTACCGTGTCACTGTCCTGCCGGAGCCAGGCAAGATTAAAGACGTAATACTGCTTGCTGCTGATCAGGTGGACCAGACCGTCCGGAGTCTGCGTCGCCGCCAGGTATCCTCTCGGTTCGGCATGGGTCGGGTCCATGATGAACCTGCCGGTATTGCCGCCGCCGTCGAGCTCCCTTGCCGCCCCGCCGTCGGTGAGCAACCTTTTTACGGGCCAGGTTTTGCCTTCATCGAACGATAACGCTGCAAACATACCGAAGACCCTGCGTTCCTTACCGGCGGAATCTTTAAGCTTCATGCCGGTATTGGGATTGGTAAAACTCACAAATAAAATGGGTCCTTCCAGCAGGCGCCTGAGGATGAGTCTTTGCCCGCCACTAATCGGCTGGAATTCGCTGGGCGAATATGTCCAGTTTTCGCCCATGTCTTGAGAAATACTCATCGGCATCTTTCCATTAATGGTGTCGCCGCGTCCGAACGCCATCAGGCTGCCGTCTTTGAGCTGCATCACGCCGGCGTGAATCCCTGCAATCCATGCGCCGGTCTGGCCGGCAGTAAACTTCGGCGCCGGTCTGTCGGCGCCTGGGTCGATCCACGTCTCGCCGCCGTCGCGGCTAATGTGGATAGCCGTCCCGCCGTTGCCGCCCGTCACCGCATCGCAGGGCAGGACAAGGTAGCCCTCGCGAGTTCGAAAGACCGACTCGACGGGCATGTGTCGCAGGCCATGCTCGGGATTAATCAAGCGAGCCTTCGACCACGTGACGCCGTTATCAGTCGAAAGCCGCATCACAGTAGCGAGATTTCCCCACGTGGCGGCTGCTGATAGACCGTTAAAGTGATAGATTGTGTCCCTGCCGTTGAACCAGAAAGCCGGAGCGTGGTCGTTGCGGTCTGGCGCATTCCAGAAGACCGAGGCCGGTTCCCACTGCTCGGCACCATATCTTAGTCGGCTCGCCAGTATGGTTAATTCACGCCCCGGTTCGTTCCTGCACGAATACCATATCGCCAGCAAATCGCCGTTGGGGCAATCAACCAGTGCCGGGTCATGATTGTGCTGGGAGTACATCGGGCCGTCGGACTCCGGCGGGATTTTGACATATTCGACAGGCCCCTTGAAGAACGGCACATTCGGATCGGGGCCGCTCGTCCAATCCGGCCGAAAGTCCTGATTCACGTTGCGTGCATACAATGCCGGTTCAGGTCTTACAAGCGGCTCGGTCTTCGGCATCTCGCCGGCAACTACGCGAAAGCCTATCAGCCAGCTTTTGTCTTCAGGCAGCGCCCCGAGCCGGTTCGCCGAACGCAGGAAAGATATATGCGTGCTGTGACCGCCGCCCCGAGTGACCTTAAAATCACCGCCGGCACGCCCTACCGGATCTGTTTGCTCAGATTGTTCGTATGGACCGTACCAGTCGTAACACCATTCTTCCACGTTATCGTGCATATCGAAAATACCCCACGGATTCGCCTCGGTTTGTCCGACAGTCAGCAGCAGCGGTTTAGCCCTCCTGCCTTGACGCGCGGGATCTGGAAACCAGCTCATACGAGCATTCTTGTGAAACTCTCCCGGCAGGGTATCGCCGGTGTGGTAAGCTGTCTCTGTGCCGGCCCGGCAGGCATACTCCCACTCGNNGGCCTCTTCATCACGTTCGGAAAAACCGAGTTTGCCGCGAAGCTCGCGGTGTTTGGGATCGAATTGTTCGTACTGGGAGTTAGTGACCTCAGTCGCAGAGATGCCGAAAGATTGTGTGATATGCACTTTGTGAACGGGCCGCTCATCCCAATCGCCGCCTTTGTCCTGTCCCATCAGGAATGACCCCGGCCGGATTCGGACAAATTTCATGCCGATAGAATTGACAAATGTCCGGCTTGCCTGCGCCGAATTCGATGCCCCAGGGCCGTTTAAGGGAGATAGTATTGTCACAAAACAGATTAGCAGTACCGCTGGCCATTTGTGTTTCATAATTACATCACCTATTAAGTTACCTAATTACTGTTATTTTCTATAAACTGTCGGATTTGCGGCTTGATAAATATTTGCTCGACATCAACCACTTTCGGCACCGCCTCGGCACATATTACCGCAGAAACTACAGATGGAGCCTGTGTATCGACAAAAAAAATCCGCTGGCCTTTGATCGTGCAAAGTCCCCCGCCACTTCCGCCAAGCGGCTCGTTTCGGATTGTCACGCCGTTTGCTTCAAGTAATGCTAACAGCTCGTCTAATATATTCTGCTCGTTCATTGCCCCTATGTCAATTCACACACGTCATGGTTCAAGAAAAAACGCATCAAAAGTCGATATATCTCATTAGACTATTTATTTTATATCAGGAATAGAAAATTGGCAAGTATTACAGAAAAACGCCTGTCGCTGCACAAACGTGTGGAAGTTCAGAAACACCAAAATGAGGCCTTAAAATCCCAGCTCGCCGGGCTCCAGCATCTCGCCAATATAGGCACCGTCAGCCATATGATCGCCCACGAGATGAACAACCTGCTGACGCCTTTGAAAAGCTATGCGACATTTGCTTTGGATAATCTCGACGACAGAGCGCTAACAGAAAAAGCCCTCCAAAAGGCAGTTAAAAATTCCGGGCGTGCCGCAAAGATCATGGAAAGTATGCTTTCCCTTGTCAGCGGCGAAACGCAGGAAAAGAAAAACGCCAGCCTGCTTGAATTGGTCGAAGAAATTTTCACCTGTCTTTGCCGGGATTTTGCCAAGGACGGAATTACCGTAGAAATCCAAATCCCCGAAGACCTGAACATACGGGTTGTACCTGTCCAGATACAGCAGGTTTTAATGAACCTGATTCTCAACGCCCGCGATGCGATGTTGTCGCGAGGCGGCGTTTTAACCATAAAGGCTGAAGAGACGGCCGACGCTGTCGAGATAGAAGTGGCCGACACGGGCGGCGGAATTGAGCCGGCCGATTTGACAAATATTTTCGAGACGTTCTTCACCACCAAAATTGACAAAGACTCGCCGGCCGAATATTCCGGAGCGGGCATCGGGCTGGCATTTTGCAAAATGATTATCGATGGACACCAAGGCAGCATTTCGGTAAAATCCGAACCTGGACATGGTAGCACGTTTAAGATTGCTTTGCCTAAAACCACAGTTGGATAGTTGCCGATGGCGGCCCTGGTGCCAAAAATTATTTTAATGCTGATACTTCTTGCCTGTTCCGCATTTTTTTCAGGCTCTGAAACCGCATTTATCAATCTGTCACTCATGCAGACACGCCTGATTAAGAAATCCGAACACAAACTTCAAAAACTGCTTGCGAGTCTCCTAAGCAAACGCCGAAAACTGCTCAACTGCTTTTTGCTTGGAAATATGACGGTCAACGTTCTTTTTTTCGCTGTTTCCAGCACACTTATCATCCGGCTCAAAGATTATGGCGGTCCGGCTGCAGTGTTTGCGGCCCTGCTGAGCTTTGCCGGGGTGTTGCTCCTTGGTGAAATCCTGCCGAAATCCCTGGCATATGCCAATTCAAGGAATTTCTGCCTTGCCGCCGCCCTGCCGGCTTATCTCTCCCTTCAGATATTCGGGCCGGTCGAATTGGTTTTTAAAGCTGTTATTTTAGAACCGGCTTTAAGGCTGCTTCTGGGATCGGCCAGGCACCCCAAAGCAATAACTGCAGGCGAATTCAAATCTTTGATCGAAACCACCCGGAAGCAGGGATTAATCACCGATGATGAAAATAAACTCTTTACCGAAGTAGTCGAGCTTGGTTTTCTGAAGGTCCGGCACGTGATGAGGCCGCGAGTGGATATGATTGCCTGTGATGTGACCGAATCGAGCACAGAAGCCCGGGAAAAGATGAAAAAAAATCATCTGACAAGACTTCCTGTTCATGTCGGCTCAATCGACAATATCGTCGGTCTCGTCCACCTGCGGCAGATTCTGCTCCGGGGTGAAGTTACGCTGGACAAAATTGTCCAGAAGGTCAACTTTGTGCCGGAACAAAAGACGGTCGAATCGTTGCTGGAATTTTTCCGCAGGAGTAAAACCGACATTGCAATCGTTGTCGATGAATATGGCGGTATTGCCGGCTCGGTTCGCCTCGAAGATATCGCCGAAGAACTGCTCGGGCAGATCGAACCGACACATCAAACCGAAATAATCGAACAGACAGGGCCCTTCGAATATCGACTATCGGGTAATGTTGCCATTCACGACTGGGCCGAAGTTTTGGGGATTGATCCGGCACAGACCCGCATGGTAACGTTCGGCGGACTGGTCACCGCCCTGCTCGGCAGGGTACCCAAACCGGGAGATTCAGCGTATTTGAAAAATCTTAAATTCACCGTGGAAAAAGTAAAACACCACCGAATCGAAACGCTCGTATTAACCCTTGAACCGTTCCAAAACAATGTTTGACAACACTCTTATAGTATTGGCTGTTGCATGCTGCATTATACTGGGAGGCCTGTTCTCCGGTTCCGAGACCGGTCTTTATCAACTCAGTCGGCTTCGACTGCGACTGGGCATCGAAAAGAAACAATTACCTTTTGTAATCCTCGGCCGTTGTTTGCGCGACAGCTCCGGCTTGCTGTTGTCGCTGCTCATAGGCAACAATCTCGTTAACTATCTGGCCACAAGCCTCGTCACCAGCTCTTTTCTGACGCGGTTCGGCGCCGAATACGAACATCGAGCTGAATTGCTTGCTACTTTGTTGATGGTTCCAATACTGTTCATTTTCTCCGAGCTTATTCCCAAGAACATATTTCTCTATCGTGCGGATGTGCTGACGCCGTACTTTTCTCCGCTCCTTTACGCTGTTTACAAACCTTTAAACTTCAGCGGAATCTTGCCCGTCCTCGAATTCATTTCGAGCTTTTTTGCCCGGCTGGTGGGACTTACCACAACTTCCAGAACGTTCATCGCATCGGCTCAAAGACACAAAGTTCAGGCGATTCTGCAAGACACCCACGAAGAGGGCTTCCTCAGTCCCGTGCAAAGCGAGATTGTCAATCGCCTGGTAGGGATTTCACACGTTCATTTAAGCTCGGTGATGATTCCTATACACAATGTTGAGATGGTTGATGTCAATTCCGACAATTCTGCCCTATTGAACAAATTAAACAAGTGTGCCTATACCCGGCTGCCGGTCACCGAGGGCCGGGCGGGTAACATTATCGGTTTTATCAGTATCTACGAAGCGTTAAATTCATCGGAAAAATTTGCCGACCTGCGAGGTTTCATCCAACCGATCCGAAAGCTCGACGCTGACATGACTGTTATAGATGCCACGAACATCATGCAGAAGGAAAATCACAAGATTGTATTGGTAACAAAGGCCGGCCGCTTCGGAGGAGAAAAGCCGGTCGGTATTGTAACAATGAAAGACCTGGTCGAAGAGCTTCTCGGCGAACTCGCGGAATGGTAATATGACGCCAAAGCATAAACCTCAATTGAATAATAAAAAATCACCGAAAATTATTAATATTATTGCTGTTCTGATACTATTTATTTTGTCGCTTGCCGTCCTGGCAAATACGATGAGCAAGCCTGTCGGCAGGGATGAACAGATGTACTGCACCGGTGCCGTCTGCTTGGCCCAGGGTAAGATGATTTATAGGGATTTTTCATACGCTGCCCAGTTGCCCTACCACTCGTTACTTTTCGCGACCTTGTTTAAGTTATTCAACACAACTCACTATCTACTTGTTGGCAGAATCGTATCTTGTGTATGCGACATTCTTGTGATGCTGTGTATCGTCGGCATATACCGGCACATTTTCAAATCTTTCATAACTTCCGGCATGATTTTAGGCCTCTGCGCAGTTGTGCTGTACGTATTCAATCCGCTTGTTGACTACGCCAACGGCTACGCGTGGAACCACGATGTCGTAATTTTATGTGTCGTGCTATCTTTCTGGTTGTTCATATCAACCGATTTTCAGCAAAAATCAAAATATTGGCGAATCGCCGCCATCGGTGCCCTGCTCACATTTGCTACCTGCATGCGCGTAACCACGGTTCTGGCCGAGCTTTTGTTTTTCGTGCTGCTGCTAAGCATCCCTGCCGGTTCGATCAAAGAAAGATTGAAAAACGCCCTGCCGTTTCTGTTAGCTGTAGTGGTTGTTTTGATTTGGCCTGTCTGGGTGATTTCCCAGGCGCCGCGGGCATTCTTTCTAAACCTCGTCAAAATACCAGCACTCTACGGCCAATGGCTGCGCGAAATCGGGATGGTTCATAATAAATTTAACCTGACGTTCGCGTGCCTTACAATGCCAGGCTATCTCGTGCTTGTGGCACTAACGGTTTATCTTTGCCTGAGCGTGTTTTTTCTTCGCCATAAATTGAAGACAGCCAGCGGCATAAACCTGCTGCTTGCCGCCCTGCTGCCGGTGATATTTTTCGCAATCGCTCTGATTCCGCCGACGATATGGAGACAATACCTCGCCGTTCCGGTTCCTTTTTTGCTCATCAGCATCACATTTCCCTTGTTATATCTGCGAAAGCCTACTGACAAAGCAGGCACCAACAGGCGTTTTAAAATAGCAAGCGGCATAATGTTCGCCTGCACACTTGTAGCGGTAATCTCGTATCCGATTGTTTTGTATAGAATTCCAATAGCTCTCTTGCCGGAAGAATGGGTACCGATTGAAATCCATAAGATATCAGAAGATATTGCCGCCAGAACGAATAAACCCAAACAGATACTTACCTTAGCCCCCCTGCTCGCTCTCGAAGGCGGCTGCGATATATATATTGAATTGTCTGCCGGCGCGATTATCTACAGAATAGCCGATTCTTTGTCGACCGAGCAGCGCCGGATAACACATACGGTCGGTATAGAAACACTTGGAGAATCACTCGAGAAAAATCCGCCCTCAGCGGTCATACTCGGCGTAGAAATGGGACGCCTCGAAGAACCAATATACAAGTCTGTCGTCACACCAGATTGGAAAATACAAGATTACGAGAACGGCCCGATAGTTTACTTCAGGCCCTGATTGAGGAACAGGATATGTGNNATAGTTTACTTCAGGCCCTGATTTGGAAACAGGATATGTGCAAAAAAGGAATTGTAACACAAATTGGATCCTTGCCGTATGATGATGTCGACGAGGCGGTCGAATACAGCCTGCGGCATGACATACCGTTCTTGCCGGAGCTTCCAAAGCGCGGCGACGCAATGATGGACTATATTAAGAATCCCGGCAACTTAAGCTGCCTCGAAACGTTCAAAAGAAAAGTCGAGGGCCGCGATACAGTCAAAGTACAATGCATCGGCCCGGCCACTCTGATCCTGGCCGGATATAGCGAAGATGAAGCGATCAGCAGAACCTGCCAGCACATCGAGGTGATACTCGACGGCTTAAGTGCAGGGAACGTCATTCTCTTCCTGGATGAGCCTGCTCTTGGACAAGCAGGATTCGATTACCACCGGCTGTGGTCGCCGCTTTTCGAGAGCTTCAGCGTGACGCCCGGCGTGCATGTCTGCGGCAATATGAACTGGGACGAATTATTCAATTCCCAGGTCGAGATTATCAGCTTCGACGCCTCGCAATACGATATCACCAAATATCCCGCGT
>JABAOC010000380.1_pt7 | contig 14123 bp, 17 predicted proteins | sample 7062161 | NCBI WGS metagenome assembly JABAOC01 (sample SAMN14538625, study PRJNA623070) | marine sediment metagenome | biome: marine biome [ENVO:00000428]; feature: marine pelagic biome [ENVO:01000023]; material: deep marine sediment [ENVO:00002113] | place: India: Gulf of Khambhat ... | reverse complement strand
GGTGGTCACATCGACAAGGCCACTGTTGTCTCCGACGAGGAGACTCACTTGATCCACGCGGCCTGTCAATACTACCGCGCCGTTGGCGGCACAGAGTGGCTGCAAAAGGAACTCTCAGGGGAGACCATCATCGCACGATTGAATCGCGCCCTGGAGTGGCTCTACATCCACCGCTTCGACGATGGTCATCAACTCATCAAGAGAGGCCATACCACCGACTGGGGTGACATCAAACTCGAGGCCGCGCCCAAGCCAACGAACATCGATCCCGACACCGACCACTGGACCTGCTCCATCTATGATCAGGCCTTGACCTATCGTGCCCTCTTGGACTTGGCGGAGATGAACCAGGCGGTGGGAGATGCAGCGCGAGCCCACGAACTGAAGGCACAGGCCGAGCAGCTACGCCGCTCCGCCAACGAGAAGCTCTGGGACTCGGCAAGAGGATGGTACCTGCTCCACCTACACGTCACCCCCTTGGTCCATGACTTCCCAGAGGAGGAGATGATAGGCATATCCAATGCGTTGGCCGCCCACTGGGGACTCAGCGATCCTTCCCGCACTCAGAGGCTATTCTCCAGCCTGGAAGGTGCCCGGCTGGCTGCCAGGGCGCGCAAACCTGGCCTGAGCCTGTACCCACCGTATCCAGAGGGATTCTTCGCCCATGAGCAGATGTCCCCAGGGGAGTACCAGAATGGCGGGCTCTGGGATTGGTGGGGCGGCATGCAGATAACGGCAGAGTTCGAGACGGGCTTTTCCGCCATGGCCCTTGCGCATCTGAGGATGGTAGGGAAAGATTGGGCATCGCATCCGGCCGAAGTATTCGAGTGGCAAATGCCGTCAACTGACGAGGGATGGGGATCCCCCAACTACGCCAGTGCCGCCGGTACCATGACCGAGGCGATCGTGCGAGGGCTGTTCGGAGTCACAATAGAAAGGGATAGGGCGCGTGTACTGCCCCGCCTGAGGAAACATGACGGCGAAATCCGAGCCTTTCAACCATCCACGGGGCTATACGTATCCTACGACTACATGTATGGGCAAGACTCCATTGTGCTCGACTACGGGTCAAACCACCCCAGGTCTATAGAAGTCAGGCTTCTATTCCCCTTGGGAAGAGGGATAGAAGAAGTCTCCATCGATGGCGCTCAAGTCCCCCATCAGGTGGAGACCCTGCTACAAGACAGTTACTGCGCTTTTGAGGCACCCTCAGGTGTCCATCGGGCCATGGTCAGGCTGCAGGCCCACTGAGAACTCGTCGCGTGCCGTACTGCTGCTCGTAGTAGCTTGTATACTCTCCGGACTTGATCTTCTCCCACCACCAGCGGTTCTCGCGATACCAGCGGACGGTTCGGTCCAGCGCGTCCTCAAATTCATGCCTGGCACGCCATCCGAGTCCATGGATCTTGCTGGAATCGAGGGAATATCGTCTGTCGTGTCCGGGTCGATCCTCCACGAACTGGATGAGGTTCTTCTGCTTGCCCATCAGCTTCAAGATGGTCTCCGTCATCTCCAGGTTGGTGAGCTCGGTGTCGCTTCCGACATTGTAGATCTCCCCATCCTGCCCTTGATGCAGCATCAAATCGATAGCTTCACAGTGGTCGAGCACGTATAGCCAGTCCCGCACATTCAGCCCATCGCCGTAAAGGGGCAAGGGCTTGTTGTCCAGGGCGTTGGTGATAAAGAGCGGGATGACCTTCTCTGGGTACTGATAGGGGCCGAAGTTGTTCGCAGCGCGTGTGATGATTACTGGCACGCCGTACGTCACGTGATAGGCGCGACACATCAGGTCTCCGCCCGCCTTGCTGGCGGAGTACGGGCTGTTGGGAAGAAGGCTGTCCGTCTCTGTAGAGGATCCTTCGACCACGCTGCCGTAGACCTCATCGGTAGAGACGTGGACTATTCTCTCTAGTCCGAAATTCCTGACGGCTTCCAAGAGAACATGAGTGCCATACACGTCTGTCTGAATGAAACTCCCTGCTTCGAGAATGCTGCGATCTACATGAGTCTCAGCCGCGAAGTTGACTATGCCATCGATCTTGTGCTCTTGGACGACCTGGTATACGAGTTCCGTGTCGCAGATGTCCCCTTTCACAAAGCTATAGTGGGGGTCATCAGCCACATCCTGCAAGTTGTCCAAGTTGCCGGCATAGGTCAGCTTGTCGTAGACGACCACGCTGTAATCTGCGTACTTGTCCAGGATGTGATGGACGAAGTTGCTCCCAATGAAGCCAGCGCCACCGGTGATCAGCAAGTTTTTCAAAGTTCTCGACCTCCCACTGGAGTAGTGACCCCAGGACGAGCTACAGCTTCTTACCCCGACGAGTATAGGCCTCTCGCATCAACTCTCTCACATCCTGGACAGTGAGGAGATAAGTCTCCGTTTTCTTCTCGCCTCTGACCTCACCTGTACCAAGCCTGCCCTGGAGTATCAGCCCATCCTCCGTCTCGATGAGTCGTATGCCGGTGAAGCCGTGCTCGTCAACATAATGACCAATAGTCCTCAGCACGTCCTGGTAGTCGGTCTTGAGCATGCCCTGGAAAAGCTTCTGCATCGGTTCCCCCCTTGGCCTGCGCGTTCTTGCTCATAACTCGCGAATCAACTTCTCCAGATCCTCGTGGCTTAGAACCCTAGTTCTGGACACTACATTGTACCCGTCTCTCGTGCTCACCAGCGCCTGGCCTTGAAGGACCACACCGCCCTCGACCTCCAGTATGCAGATGTCGCGCAACCTCTGGCTCTCCGCCATCCGGCCTACGGCCTGGAGCGTGCGCTCATAACTCAGTGTTCCACCCTTGAATGGAGTCATGTCATCCCCTCCTGCCAAACCGAGCATTCATCGCCCTGTTTACCTTGGCCACCGCCTTACGTGGCGAAGCGTAGCGCCTCAGGTAGTACTTGGTATCTCGCCTGATGCTATTGCGTAGCTTTCTGCGCTGGGACTCCATCAACGCCCACCTCAGGAATACAGGATCGTGGCCTTTGATCTTCGGCTCGGTGGGGTTGCGGCTGTAGCCGTCGTGATCCTTGACCAATGACAGGCTGTGTTCCACACAGTAGTCATACAGATCATTGCCCGGATACGGTGTGTAGAACGCTGGACTATAGTAGTCGGGATCGATCTCCTTCAGCATTGCGATCGTCTCCCTGATCTCTTCTTCCGTCTCTGTGGGTAATCCCAACATGTAATTCGCCCAGATGCGGATGTCGTACTTGCGGCAGATAACCGCTGCTTCCAGATTCTTGGCCACAGTCGTGCCCTTCCGGATGAACCTGAGGACGCGATCGCTGCCACTCTCGAAACCCAGGAAGAGTCCTTGCAGCCCCACTTCCCCCATGCGCCTGATCATGTCCTCATGCTTGACCACATGGTCAACCCGCGCCTGGCACCAGTAGGGCTGTGTGAACCCCTCTGCCTCATACGAGTCGCAGAACTCCTGCACCCATACACGATCTTCAGTCAGGCAGTCATCATGGATCATCAGCGTGTTGAAGTGGTACTTTTCTCGTAGTTGCTTCAACTCTGCTATGACATGAGACACACTTCGTCGCCTTACACCCTTGCCAAAGAGGATATCCTCACCCGGCTTGCAGAAGGCACAATTGTAGCGGCACCCTCGTCCAGCGATGATGGTCACAAAAGGAGGACGAGTCTCAGCCGATAGGGGGGCCTCCGGCGAATCATAGTCGTAGCCGGCCTTCCGCCATTCCTCCAAGTAGATATCCCTATCGGCGAAGGGCAGTTCATCAAGGTTGGGGCGGTCACCGTCGATCAGCCGGTCTACCCTCTCGCCCCGCTCGAACTTGTGCAGCATCTCGACAAAGGAAATCTCTCCCTCGCCGATGACGACGTGGTCCACCAGGGGATTGCTCAGGACCTCGTCGGGAACCAAGGTGGGGTGGGGACCTCCAACAACAGTGATGGTATTCGGGTTCGCCTCTTTGACGAGTTCGATGCCTTTCATGGCAGGGTTGAAGTCCACGCTCAGCATTCCAAATCCTGCCACGTCCGGAGCTCGGCTGCGTACTTCCTGCCGGAAGTGATCCCAGTCCCGCAGAGCCCGTCGGTCGATGAGGCTCACCTCGTGGCCAGCCTGCTTGGCGCAAGCCGAGAGCAACGCAAGTCCGTGGCCAATCCACCCTCCGGACATGCCCTTGCCGGCGCTGTTGAAACCGTCAACGCCTCCTCCACTGCAAACCAGTGTTACCTTCATGCGGGCAGGTCTTCCTTCAGCGCCGAGAACCCATCACCCGTCAGGTTCCCAGCGTCCGCCAGTCTTCGGAGAGGCTGAGATAGCGCCTCCGCCAAGGCGCTGTTACAGTATCCCAATCTGGCTGTGGTCACCTATCGTCATCCGGTAGGCCTTTGGCCTCAGAGGCGACCGATTAATCACCACATTGCGCCCGATGACGCTGTCCTCGATGCGGGCTCCAATGTCCGTGATCTTGCAGTTCTCCAAGATGATGCAGTGTTCTATCTCGCTGTTCTGGATCAGGACGTCATGATAGATAGCAGTGAACGGGCCGATGTACGCATCCACAATGCGGCTGTTCTCCCCAATGATGGCCGGCCCACGAATGGTGCTGTTGATGATCTCGGCGCCCTTCTCGATGATGATGCGCCCAGACAGACTGGACCTCTCATCCACAATACCCAAGTTGTGAGTCTCCATCGTCTCCAGCAGGAGACGATTGCAGTCCAGCATGTCGCGGGCTTTTCCGGTATCTATCCACCATCCCTGATGGACGTACGGATAGACCTTGTACCCGTGATCCACAAGGTACTGGATGGCGTCCGTGATCTCCAACTCTCCCCGCCACGAAGGCTCGATATTCTTCACAGCCTCAAAGACGTGATGATCGAACATGTAGATGCCCACCAGGGCCAGATCACTAGGTGGCTCCTTGGGCTTCTCCACCAACCGCACAATCTGACCATCCCTCAGTTCCGCTACACCAAACTGCTGCGGATTCTCCACCCTCGTAAGCACTATCTGAGAGTTCCAGTTGCTCGCAGCGAACTGCTTCACGAGCCCCGCGATGCCACCCTCAAGGACATTGTCGCCCAGGAACATGACGAACCTGTCGTCACCCAGGTACTGTTCCGAAATGAGCACCGCATGGGCTAACCCCAGCGGCGCCTCCTGCTGGATGTACGTGACATCGGCGCCCCACTCAGAACCGTCGCCCACCGCCGCTTTGATCTCAGAAGCCGTATCTCCGACGACGATCCCAATGTCAGTGATGCCCGCCTCCACGATGGCGTCTATGGCGCGAAAGAGCACTGGCCGGTTCGCCACAGGCACCAGTTGTTTGGCGCTAGTGTAAGTAATGGGGTATAGGCGAGTGCCTTTACCCCCACTCAGGATTAATGCCTTCACTGCATCCCCGCCATTCTCATCTGTCAACCGCCTTTGTGCTCAGCGTAGTACCTATGCAAACTGGTGTCGATCTTTACATTGGTCAACACCGCTCCAACAAGATGGACTTTCACTTTCTCTAGTAACGCTTTTGCTTTCTGGGCATGATCTCGCTTGGTGCCCCCAGCCCTGATGACCAGTAGCACTCCATCGACTTTGGAGGCAAGGACCGCGGCATCAGTCACGGCGATGATAGGCGGCGCGTCGAACAGGACGATGTCCGCCCTTTCCGACAGAACTGCTATGATCTCCTCCATGCGACGCGAGCCCGCCAACTCTGATGGGTTGGGAGGAAGGGGACCACTCGGTAGCAGCCACAGCCCCGGGACTTCCGTATCTAGTAGAGGCGGATCAGCCATGGCTCCTTCGTCCACGACCATGGTGGTGAGGCCGACACCATTGCTCACACCGAAGATCTCATGCTGCGACGGGCGCCTCAAGTCGCAATCCACCAAGATGACCCTCTTCTCAGCCCGGGCCAGTGTCACAGCCAGATTGGCCAGCGTGGTGGATTTTCCCTCCTCGGGCCCTGGAGAAGTAACCACCATGGTCTTGATCGGTTTGTCCAGGCTGGAGAACTCCAGATTGGTGCGCAACGTGCGATACGCTTCACTGATGGGGGAGCGAGGCGTGGTGAGCGTGATCAAACTGTCAGAACGATCGGTCTCAGTCATGACTGCAAGCCTCCGGTATTCTGTACGCGGCACGTGACTGTACGGCCATGCTCGTCTCGCGGCAAACAGAAGAGAGCACTACTCTCGGCTTGAGAAGACAGCGGGGACCCACGACGGCTATCTCGCCCAGGGCAGGAAGAAACGCCTTCCTCTCCCCCCTGATCGCCCCGCCTCTTCACCCGCCCCTATGGTCGGAATGGAGCCCAGCACAGGTACTCCGACGTGTCGCTCCACGTCCTCCAAGGACCTCAATACGTCAGATTCAAGGTACTCCAGGCCGAACGCCACCAAGAGGCCGACGAGAAGCCCCAACACGCCCCCCGCCAGAGCCAACGTCTTGGTCTTGGGCCAGTGCACCCAACCATACCTGGCGTCCTCGAGAATGCGTATCAGGACGCGATCCCTCCGGTCTATGTCCAGTATCTGCGCCGCGTGATAGGCCACGAAACTGTGGGAAAACGCGCTGGCCACATCGCGAGCTTCTTCTGGGCTGGCCCTATCCACATCTATCCGGATCAGAAGATCCTCCGGTATGGGAGCGACGGTCACGCTAGCCAGCAGCTTGTCGGTAGTTACGTCAAGCTGCAGCTGATCTATCACCTCCTGGGCCATGTTGGTAGTGTGAATCTGGTTGGCGAACTGCCTCAGGAGTTGCTCCGAAACCAGTCCAAGTCCGTAGTCGTACCTGGCGGGGCTCACCTGCAACACAGCCGACGAACGATAGATGGGTGGTCGCACCTCGCTGAAAATCACTGCACCGGTCACGGTGACCACACAGGCCACTACAATGATCCACCACTTGCGTAGCAGCACTGTGAGGTATTGCTTCAATTCCATTCATGCCTCCTAGTGACGTAGCCAGATCTGCTTCGTGGTGGCGTAGAGCCAGCTACCGTCGCCTCGTCGGCTATTCTACCACAACTGCCAAGTGCGAGCAAAAGGTCCATTGGAAAACCAGTTCACACCCTGATCTTGCTATGGGACAGGAACCACTAGTACAATAATGCTGTATCTTGATAGGCGGAGGGCAACTTGGCTCGCAAACGACCGCGAAGGCGCCGAACCAGTCAGATCATCTTCCTGATCCTGAGCATCCTGGTGGTGATAAGCATGGCCGTCGGATACCTCCTCGCGACGTTGCCGGAACCCTCTCCCCCCACCGGGACGCCGACTCCATTGCCAACGTACGCGCCAGAGGCGCTCTTGGCACCACTGGCCGCCCTTCTGACCTAGGGCGGGCGAAACAGCACCCCGGGGCATCCCCTGCACCCCCTGATATCCCGGGATCTATTACCCTTCCAAGCGACGCAGAGTTGCGGCCACAAGGCCGAAGGCTCCCGTCAACATCATGTCGCCGTAGGGCGCAGCCAGGTGGTAGCCCAGAGGCTCAGCCAAGTGGCGGTTCGGCCCCGTGACGCTCACGAATTCAAAGGGGGCGAGCGTCATGTAGTCCGGATGGATGGTGGCTCCATGGCCGTTGTCGGCGAAGACCTCGCTGCTGGTCAGTGTCCCCGATCTCAGACGCCGTACGTGATCACTGAGCTTCGCGGCGTCCATCAAGACAGTATGATGCTCGAACAACCCCCAGATTCTCTCTTCCCGCACTAAGACGCCTATTGTATGTTGGTTGCCCACATTGACCACGACCAGTCCTCGCTCCCGGCGTGCGGCAACCTGGGCGTCGCAAAGAGCACCCCAGACGGCTGCCATCCCCGTGTCCATCATGAACGCTCCCGGCACGTCTAGCTGAACAGCCTTCATCCGAGTCAAGTAGTCTGGCACGTCGCGATACAGAAGAGTGCGCATGTCCCCGCTCCCCTCAACAAACCTCTCCCAGTGCTGGAAGCGGAACCGGCGGTTGCTTCCTCCGCCTATCAGTTCTCCGTGATCTTGGACCGCGACTGCATAGAGTTCGGGAAGCTGAACGTCGAAGGCAGCCAAGGCATAGCCCAACGCTGACAGATCAACGTCCCGCGTCTGGATCGTGGTGACATCGCCACCGGGGACCCGGTCCACAATCTCTACGCCCAGGTGTCTGACTTCTTCGGGATCGTCGCGAATGGTCTTCGCTGCCATAGGTGTAGCTAGAACCCTGAACCCTCCCTTCAAGTGCTTCTTGATAGCGCTCACGCTGGGTCCGCCTCCCATCAGGTTCCCGGTGAGGAAGACGTCCTTTCCCTGAGCTGTGGCCTCGTTGATCTTCCCTGCCACAATCGAGGTCATGGAGGGAAGGACGAGCTTGACGCAGTTCTCCATTGGCCTGTCGCTTTCGTAGAGAAGAATATCTTGCGTCCCAGCTCCAACGTCTATCGCCAGAAGACGATCAACCTTCCGGGGGCCAGCCATAATCCCGCTCTCCTCAAAAAGGAAAAGCCTGGGCGAGAGTCGGCTATTACCACCCTCGTATCCCGGGCTTTCAGTTTACGATGCCCTTGACGGGGACATCTGGTAGAGCTCTCACGAGCTATCTAGAAGAGCTTTGGTTCTTTGTCCGGATGCAGCCTGCTGAACTTGGCCAGCAAGTCGTCCTGCGACTCTTCGTGATCCGGATCCGGTACGCAGCAATCGACAGGACAAACTAGTGCGCACTGGGATTCCTCGAAGAAGCCAACGCACTCCGTGCACTTGTCGGGATCTATGACATAGACCTCATCTCCCTCACTGATTGCCTCGTTGGGGCATTCCTCCTCGCAAGCTGCGCAGGCGATGCACTCGTCCGCATCGATCTTGTACGCCATTTCCGACTCTCCTTTCCATGATTTCTGCTGGTGCAATCCCTCGATCTAGGATTCGACCTTGATAATTATACTCAAGCTGAGATGCTGCGCAAGTAATGTCAATGCCAGAAGACAGTTTGGCCGGCAGCGCTGGCAAAACCGTTCGTGGTGTTTCTGCCATTCTCTTGCCGGAGGGATACCAGACTTGGCGACCTTCTTTCCACTAGGTGGGAACTATGTCTTGGCGGAAGCACGGTTGTTCGTTGCTCCGCCAGGCCAGTTGTGGTATGTTTTGTAAGAACCTCAGCGCCACAAGGCAGGGGATAGCGAACGGGATGGAAGGCAATCGGGTCTTGGTCGTTGACGATGATCCAGCGCTACTGCCGTTGATCGAGTACACCTTTGCCAAAGAAGGCTACGAGGTCTACACCGCATCAGACGGGCGAGAAGCCCTGCGCCAGTTCTTCGACCACAGGCCAGATCTAGTCATACTCGACATCATGATGCCTGGTATGGATGGCTGGGAGACCTGCCGTCGCATGCGGGAGGTCTCTGATGTGCCGATCATGATGCTCACTGCGCGCGGGCAGGACGAAGACATCATCCGCGGCCTTGAGTACGGCGCCGACGACTACATGACCAAACCTTTCAGCATCAAAGTTCTGTTGGCCCGCGCTCGCGCTGTCCTCCGCCGGGCAGCGCTGCCCGCCGTCGAGTATGAGGACCCGGCGATCTACAGCGACGACTACCTCACCATGGATCTCAAAGAACGCCGCCTAACCGTTAGGGGCGAATCGGTCAAGCTCACTCCCACCGAGTACCGTCTCCTCGCCTATCTAGTGCAGAACGCCGGTCACGTCCTCACCTCCCAGCAGATTCTCGAAAACGTCTGGGGTTGGGAGTATCAGAACGACTTGGACTACGTTAGGGTGTACGTCTGGCATCTCAGGCAAAAGCTGGAAGAAGACCCCAAGAACCCCAGGTACATCCTCACTGAGCTGGGTGCAGGCTACCGCTTCCAGAAAGCGGGCTGAAGCACCAATCCCTCAGAACCCTCTGCTCGGCCGCTCCCGCAAGGCAATAGTGACCATCATCGCTCCATCCANNAACATCAACGCGAAGGCCAATCGGGGCAGCCGGAGTTGCGATGAAGAGGAAACGATGTGCGGAAGGCCATTCGACTTGGCGGGCCGCCGGGAGACTGGCAACCAGTCGGTGCTGGAGCGCGCGGCCGCATACGAAGTCACTCAGGGTGTCAGCTACTGCCCTGTCTCCGCTGAGCAAGGGAGATGCCGTGCCAGCGAGGAATCACCTCCCAGCTCTTGCAGAGATGAAGGTGGCTATGTCTTCAAAGCGTGAACCCGTCGGGAATACCCGCGCTACGCCCAGAGCTTGCAGCTTGTCCACGTCCCTGGCAGGGATGTTGCCCCCGACGAGAACCATCAAGTCGTTCAATCCTTTCTCCTCGAGCAACATCATGAGCTTTTCAGCCAAAGGCAAGTGCGCTCCCGAAAGGATGGAGAGGCCGATGACGTCCACGTCCTCTTGCAGAGCAGCCTCCACAATCTGCTCAACCGTCTGATGCAGGCCCGTATATATGACCTCCATACCAGCGTCACGCAACGCGTGGGCGACGACTTTGGCCCCCCGGTCGTGACCGTCAAGACCTGGTTTCGCGATCAACACCCTGATCGGCGTCTTCACCATGCTGCTCCTCGTCGTACTCAAAGTCGCCGTCCAACACCTCGGTCAGCACGCCACATAGTTCTCCAGGATGGTGTATGAAGGCGTATCGGTTGCCCATCAAGCGGCGCGGCCGGTCGTCGATGGTCTTGATGCCCTTGTCCCTCAATTCCGCCAGAGCATCCTCCACATCATCCACCCTATAGGAGACAAGAAAAAGGCCCTCACCCCGCCCCCGAATGAACCTACCCACCTCGCTATCTGGAGATGTGGCCTCAATCAACTCCAAGGCTACGTCTCCGACGTAGTAGCGAGCTACCCTTATCTTCTCGCTTTCAGCGACATAGACGGTGGCAAGCTCAAGCCCGAGGTCTTCTTCGTAGGTCCGGCGGGCCTTGTCCAGATCCTCGACGGCGATACACAGATGGTCAATAGCCTGGATCTTCACGACTCTCTGTCCTTCTCCTCAAGGGCCGTGAGCACCTTGTCGGGAGTGATCGGAAAATCCTTGATCCAAACACCCACGGCATCATACACAGCACTGCCGATAGCCTGGAACATGTTCATGGAACCCCAGAGACCAGCCTCCTTGGCCCCAAAAGGGCCCTCTGGGTCAAGGGTTTCCACGATGATGGGCGTGATGTTGGGCATATCCACAGCGAGAGGCACCTTGTACTCCAGCATGTTGGCGTTGAGCATCTGTCCCTGATCCCAGTAGTGCTCTTCTAGCAAGGTCGCCCCGACCCCGCCAGAAGCGGCGGAACCCTCCAATTGTCCTTCCACAGCCGTAGGGTTGATGGCGAAGCCGCAGTCATGGGCACCAGTGACGTCGGTCACCCTTACCTGTCCAGTCTCGGGGTCTGCCTCCACTTCCGCGACGACGGCTCCAAAGCTGAAGGTCCCCGCATGTTGTCCCTGGGGATTGCTCACCCACTCCCGCCTCTGATCCACCTTGGGCATGTACGAGCCTCGGCCCATGACGGGCGTGTTGTCGATGAGCGCTTTGCGGATCACCTTGCCCAGCCAGACGTTCCAGTCCGGCCTCTCCTTGACTAAGACATAGCCATCCTTGAGGTCCAGCTCATCGGCGGTAGCATCCAGCATGTCAGAGGCGATGCTCAGGATTTGCTCCCTGGCGTCCATTGCCGCCGCCTTGACCGCGTTGGCCGAGACGAATGTGGCTGCCTGCGAATACGCTCCCTGGTCCAGCGGGGTGATCTCCGAATCGGCTGAAACCAGGCTGATGTCGTCCATCTTCAAACCCAGTACGTCGGCAGCAACCTGCACAACCATGCTATCATTGCCTTGACCGTTGTCCACCACGCCGGAAATCAATGTTGCGCCACCGTCCTCGTTGAACTTGATCATGGCCGATGACCCGCCACGGATGCCCATGGGAAATCCAACCATCATCCCGTTGGCCCCGATGCCGATGCCTTTGCCATAGGGGAGCTTTCCCCTCTTCTCCCTCCATCCGGACTTCTCTGCCGCGTTCTCTATCGCCTCGCTGAGCCCACAGCTGATGATCTTGGAGCCTGTGGCCTGCATGTCCCCGGTCTTGAGGGCGTTCTTCAGCCGTATCTCCACGGGGTCGATCCCCAGTTCCTCGGCGATCATATCCAGCTGCATGCCCAGCCCACCTAGAAAGGCCCGCCCGTGGCAGCGATACATACCTCGGACGGGCTTGTTGGTGTAAACGCGGTACCCGTTGAAGCGCACATTCGGGAGGCGATACGTCTCCTCCCACACCAGGAAGGGCACAGAGGTGGCGATAGGTCCTGTGCTGCTGTAAGCCCCACCGTCCATAACTACCTTGATCTCGTTGGCTAGGAATGTCCCGTCCTTCGCCACCCCCGTCTTCAGGTCGACGATCATGCAGTGCGCTTGGCGCACGCTCGTGAAGCTCTCCTCCCTCGTGTAGACCAACTTCACGGGCCTGCCCGCTTTCCTGGCTAGGAGGGCAGCGATGAACTCGCCCGGAAAGATGTCCGACCTCCCTCCGAACGCCCCGCCCGTACAAACCTTGCGCACCCGAACCTTGCTCAGCGGCATCTCCAACAGATTGGACAGCGCTTTGGCCTTAGTATGCGGAGAGGCGTTCGGTGTCCAGATCTCCAAGTCCCCCGCAAGATCGCAGTTCGCCAGCACCGCGTATGGCTCAGTCTGGCAGTAAGTATATTCCGAATCGACGAAGCGATCCTCTCGAATGTAGTACGCCTCCTTGAACGCCCTGTCTACATCCCCGACCTCGATGGGCACGTGGATATTGATGTTGTCCTCGGCGTGATCGTGAATCTGCGGGGCCCCTGCCTGCATGGCTTCAACGGGATCGAATACGGCAGGTAGAACCTCGTAGTCGACCTCGATCAACTCCAGAGCCTCCATGGCAGTCTCCTCATCCTCTGCGGACACGGCTGCCACGTCCTCTCCGATGTAGCGAACCTTCTCCTCAGTCAGGAGTTGCTGGTCACGCGTGTAGCGGAACACCCCCCACTTGGCGCCCGCCGTATCCTTGCCTGTCACCACCGCCTTGACGCCCGCGAGTCTCTCAGCTCTGCCGGTGTCGATGTTCAAAATCCTAGCATGGGGATGAGGACTTCTCAGCACCTTCGCATAGAGCATGCGCGGTAGCGTGAGGTCCGCTGTGTAGCGCGCCTGGCCCGTGGCTTTGTCCAGGGAATCGATCCTGGCCACTCGCTGGCCGACAAGAGTACGCTCTGGCACTGATCCGCCCTCCTTTCTACATCGCCCCTGCCGCCGACATGATCGCTTCAACGATCTTCGCATATCCGGTGCAACGACACACTACGCCCGAGATGGCCCGTCGAACCTCCTCCTCGGTGGGGTTGCAGTTCTCCTCCAACAAGGCCTTGCTGGTCAGGATCATCGCTGGAGTACAGAAACCGCACTGGATAGCACCACGCTCAATGAAGGCCTTCTGAACCCGGTGCAACTCCCCCTCGGACGCTAAGCCCTCTATGGTCTCGATCTCCTTACCCTGAGCTTCGACGGCCAGAGTGAGGCAGGAGCGCACAGGCTTTCCGTTCACAAGGACCGTGCACGTCCCGCATGCGCCCTCCCCGCATCCAACCTTGGTGCCCGTCAGCTCCAGATCATCTCGCAGCACCTCCACCAGGGTCTGGTTGGGCTTGACGATGACATCGTACTGATCACCATTGACCTTCAGCTGGATCAGCCGCTTCTCCATGAGTCACTCCCATTCCAGCGCATTTGTTATCGCCCTGCGCGTCAGAACTCGCACCATCTTCCTCCTGTAGGATGCATCGCTGCCGATATTGTCCACCGGTCGAGCCACCTCGTACGCTGCATCGGCGGCCTGGGCCACCAGTTCTTCGGTGATGCGCTGTCCCTCCAGGATCTCGCTGGCTTTCCCCACCATCATCGGGCCCGTTCCGACGGCCGTCAGTGCGACGTTGGCCTTAGAACACGCGTCAGCACCGTCCTCGGCTACCACGGCGGCCACTCCCACTAGAGGGAAATCCATCGCCCCTCGGTAGCGCAACTTCTCGTAGCGCCCTGACCAGTTGGCGGCTGCGGCAGGGACTTGCACTTCGACCACCACCTCACCGGGCTCCAGACCAAGAGGTCTCTTGCCCTTCCCAGTATA
>JABAOC010019862.1_pt1 | contig 14124 bp, 10 predicted proteins | sample 7062161 | NCBI WGS metagenome assembly JABAOC01 (sample SAMN14538625, study PRJNA623070) | marine sediment metagenome | biome: marine biome [ENVO:00000428]; feature: marine pelagic biome [ENVO:01000023]; material: deep marine sediment [ENVO:00002113] | place: India: Gulf of Khambhat ... | reverse complement strand
CGGCTCTCTGTGTTATCACCTGTGTCGGCGATGTAGAGGCAGGTCGTGTCGGCCTCTGGGCAAAGGCCTAGCGCGATGTCCTCCCAGTCGACCGCCTGAGCCCCCGCGATGCGGAATGCACCGAGGTCCTCGCCGGCCAGATTGGTGGCGTAGAGAATGGGCCTGTCGCCGGAGTCATTGTGTGTCCAGAGAATTCCTGGGAGGGCACGGCTGACGGCCACTCCGGAGCTTTCAGTGAGGTTTCCGGCGGCGAACACTCCCGTCAATTCGGCGGCGGTTGGCCGGACCCATTGCGCCTCCAGCAGGGCCGTCCATCCACCGACGAGTCCAGCGAGCGTGAGGCCGAAGCGCCTCCCTTGCGCCGCCCAGGAGATTCGTGGGTACCCCATACAGTAATTTTACACCGGCAGTTGCCACACGAAAAAGGAGCAACGAACTTACACGCTTCATGACTGAGAGCCTGAGAGAACGACCAGTCGAGAGGCGGTCGGACCGGGTCCGGTTCGACGGTCGAGTGCTGTTTCTGGTGGACGATCCGGAACTCATCCGGCGCCAGCTCGCGGGCGAGAACCTTGAGTGGCCGGTGGAAGCGCCGCTGCGTGACAACATCTCTACCGACGAGATCACGCCAGCATACATCTGCTACTACTACGACGAGACCCTCGGGGACTTCCCCTATCTCGGTCTAAAGACCGGTGATGAGTTCCCCATCACCCGTGGAACCGTGCGTGCGGGTGGGTTCGTGTGCTCGGTGAGCGGAAAGCGCCGGGGGAAGGGTTCTTCCCGGGAACAATCGCCCTACGCCGAGATGTGCGCCGGGATCCGGCTTGTGCTTGCCGATAGCATCGAGCGCATCTACCGAGAGAATTGCCAGAACCTCGGCATCCTCACGAGCACCAATTTCTCCCTGGTGGAGCGCGTGCGCCAAGGCGGAGAGATACCGCTCAGTGTGTTCACCGAGGGTGAGGGGGAAATAACCCGCGGCATCATCGAGCACGGTGGTCTGTTCTGGTACAATGTGGCCCGGCTCCAGGGGAGGGTGCGGGTACCCTTGCCATCCGCCAGTGAGCGTCCCATGACGCTGGCGGAGAAGATCATTGCCCGGCACTGGGTCACGGATATCGCCCGTGACGCCGTCGGCGTGGCGTACGTCGGACCTGGTGATGAGGGATTCGTGCGCACTGATATACGGTTCAGCCACGAGTACGTGACGCCCATGGCCGCGATCTTCTGGCGCGACTTGGTGGGCGAGGCGGAGCAGATCGTCGATCCGGGCTCGGTCTTCTTCTTCCGAGACCACCTCACCTTTCTTGAATTGGCGATGACGGATGAGCGGAAGGCTGCCGGATTGCTCGACGTAGCGCTGGAGCTGAAGAAGAAGCAGGAGGAATTTGCTGAGCGACAGGGAGTGAAGCTTTACGGAGAGCTGCCGCGAGTGGGCCCGCACACGATGGTGCAGGGCTCCGAGGCCATCTGTCATTCGAAGATTCTGGAACAGCACGCGCTGCCTGGTCACCTGCTCGTCGGCAGTGACTCACACACACCCCACGCGGGAGCCATTGGATGCATCGCCTTCGGTGTTGGGACTACGGCCATCTTCAACTCCTGGCTCACCAAGGACGTGCGCATCAAGGTGCCGCCGTCGGTGCTCGTTCGGGTCGACGGCCGCCGGCCGGAGAACGTCACCGCCAAGGACTTCATGCTCCAGATCCTGCATCATCCGTACGTCAAGAACGGCCATGCCATCGGTAAGATCGTGGAGTATGCCGGCGAAGCGGTGGAAGCGCTTTCCATCGACGAGCGGGCAACTATGACCAACATGGCCGCCGAGGTGGGTGCGTTCACCGGAATCGTGCGGCCGGACGGCAAGGCGAGAGAGTTCCTGATGCGGGAACGCGGGATGGACCCCGACCAGATCGAGCGTTTGCTGTCGGGGCTGTACTCGGATGACGGGGCCGATTACGAGACGGTCATCGAGATCGACGCTGGCGCCCTCCGGCCGATGGTGGCGCTCCCCGGCGATCCAGGGAACGGGCTGTTTCTGGAACAGCTGGGTGGACCGGTGAGGGTGGACATCGCCTATGCTGGCTCGTGCACTGCGGGTAAGAAATCGGACATGGACATGTATGCCCGCGTGTTCAAGGAGGCGTTGGATCGTGGCGAGCGGGTCCACCCTGACGTGAAGTGCTACATCCAGTGCGGTTCCCAGGAGGTGAAGCGGTACTGCGAGGAAAGTGGCTACCTGGATGTCTTCCGCGACGTGGGCGCCCAGTTTATCGAGCCGTCCTGCGGCGCATGCATCAACGCCGGGCCCGGCGTCTCCTACGATCGGGAGACCGTCACCGTGAGCGCGATCAATCGGAACTTTCCGGGGCGCTCCGGACCAGGGCAGCTCTACCTTGCCAGCCCTTATACGACCGCCGCCAGCGCCGTTGCCGGATATATCGCCGCATGGGAACCGGCATCGGAGGCGGTGAGCGCCGACACTTAGCGGTAGGGTGGTGTCTTAGCGCGAGTTCTCGTTTGGGCTCGCGACCGGGAGGCCCGGGCCGAGGGCCCCGGTGCTCGGTCGGAGTGCCGCCGCCGGATACACGCCCCGTGCATTCCACAACACCCAGTCTGTAAGCCCCACGTCTTCCACCGCCTGGATCTGAGCTCGCACTTCCGCCGCAGTGTAGCGCGGCCGACGGAGCGTGAATGCCTGGAGGTATGGGCGGATACGTGCCGCGTTGCTAACCCACCGTGACCGCCGCAGGCCGTCCTCCAGCGCGCGTCGCACGACGGCGTACGGTTCGGCATTGGGATAGGCAATGCCGAAGGCACCGCGCGGGTAGTGGCTGGGATACACCATCGGAAGTAGGACGTCAGCCAGACCGACGAGATCGTCCCAGTACTGCCCGATGCCCATGCCGTCGTCGGCGCTGGTGGTCAGTCCGAAGACATCAAGCGTGAATGGCACTCCAAGGCTCGCGATGCGCTTCTTGAGCAGTGCCACTTGTCGGCGGATTGCTGTCCGCTGGCTCTCACCGGGACGTCTCGCCTCGTAGACGGCGCCGGCCAGTCGGTGAGGCGGTTCGTCCGGAAACCGCACGTAGTCGAATTGGATCTCTTTGAAGCCCAACACTACTGCCTCGGCGGCAACGTCTGCCGCGTAGGTCCAGACCGAGTCGTGATAGGCGTCGACCCAGGGCTCGCCGAGCCCGTCGTGCCAAAGGCCGCCTTTGGCGTGGCGAATCGCCCATCCGGGCTTCCGCTTTGCTAGGAGTGGGTCCCGAGCCACGACGATCCGGGCGATCGGGTGAATGCCGTGCGCCTCGAGCAGCGCAATTCGGCGACGCGCATCGGGCGCACGCACCATGCGGTTTGCTCCGATCTGCATGGCCGTCGGCACGCTGGAACGATAGGTGAGATGCCCCGTCGCGTCCTTTACGTCGATCACGAACGTGTTGATCTCGGTCGTGTCGGCGAGCGCGACCAGGTCGTAAAAGCGGCTCGAGCCGAACACCCACGCGTTGAGGTACAGGCCCCGCACCACAGCCGGTGGCCCACCGGGCGGGGGTGCCGGGATGTCAATGGCTGGTGGCAAAGCAGGTAGGACGGCCGCCAGGTAGTTCGGCGCCTGGTCGCTGTGGTATAGCGGGCCGAACCGGGGCCCCTCGTCGGGTGGGGGTGGAACCCGGATTGTCGCGATCGCCGAGAGTTGGATCGTGGTCAGGTAGTCGGGGATGCGCTCATCGTGATGGAGAGACAGGCGCGAGCCACCGTCTTGGGCGGCAGCGGGACCTGCGAGTACGGCCGCGAGGGTTCCAAGTGCGATGGTAACAGTGGTGGATCGCATTCCGGTATTCTCTCCATCGGTGGCGGGGCAGAGACGGTCAGAGACGGTTGCGGGAGGGAAGCCAGGAGTCCCTGTTTCCCTCCCGATCCGTCTCTGACCGTTAGACTCTGCTTCCTACCCCGCCGCTACCGCCCCGATCCCCCCTCTATCAGTCTCAACTCGACCCGCCGATTCTGCGCGCGGCCATCGGCGGTGGCATTCGTCGCAATCGGCTCGTCCGGACCGTAGCCCTTTGCCTCCATCCGTGCCGGATCGACTCCCTGTCGCGCCAGGTAGGCCATGACCGACTGGGCGCGCTGCAGCGAAAGCCGCATGTTCAGGGACCGCGGCCCCGNNCCCGTGATGTCGGTGTGACCTGCAACTTGGATGCGGACCTCGGGGTGTGCCAACAGGGACGCAGACACCTCGTTGAGGATGGTGTACGAGTCCTGCGTGAGAGCTGACCGTCCCGTTTGGAAGTGCACGCCCTTGAGCACCAAGGGACGGGCGACGCCCTCCTCGACCAGGAAGAGGATCGGGCAGCCTACTGCGTCCACATTCTGTCCCGGAGCCGTGTTGGGGCACCGGTCCGCGCTGTCCATCACGCCGTCGCCATCGCTGTCGCGGTCAACCACGACCGGGCAACCATTGGCATCGACTTCGGTCCCCGGCACGGTGTTGGGGCACTGGTCTAGGGCATTCACCACACCGTCGCCATCGGAATCGACGGGGCAGCCTACCTCGTCCACGGTGACCCCTGTCGGCGTGCCGGGGCACTGGTCGATGCCATCGAACACGCCGTCCTCGTCCGAATCGAGAGGGCAACCCTCGGGATTCACCTCAGCATCCTGAGGTGTGTCGGGGCATTGGTCGATGCCGTCAAACACGCCGTCCTCGTCGGAGTCGATCGGACAGCCGTCAGCATCGACCGCCGCACCCACGGGCGTGTTCGGGCACACGTCGATTCCGTCGAACANNCGAACACCCCGTCGCTATCGGCATCAGTTGGGCAGCCGACGGCGTCGACCATTGCACCCGCCGGCGTATCGGGACACTGGTCGGGGCCGTCAAACACGCCGTCCCCATCACCATCAGTGGGGCAACCCACGGTGTCTACGTGGATACCGCGGGGCGTGTCTGGGCACTGATCGCGTCGATCCACTACCAGGTCGCCGTCGGCATCCCGCGGCGGCCCGCCGAAGGTGAAGATCGAGATACCCAAGGCGCCACCGAAGTTGAACGCCCCTTCGCTGGTGGCACTCAGTGCGGAGTTCGGGACATAGTCGAGCCGGGCCTCAATGCGCAGGGCCGTCCTACCGCCCACGGAGATGCGATCTCCCAGGATGAGGTGGCCGCTGTTGTCGTTACCTTCAGCGGCGCCACGGTAGAACGATCGGGTGTAGCCAATGCCGACGTAGGGACTGCCGAAGATGCTCGAGCGTGTGTGGGCGAACAGTGTGCCGCCAATCCGAGCCACGTTCACGCCGAAGGCCGTTGCTGACTGGTTCGTCTCGGTGTAGTCGCCGCTGGCCTCGATTGAGAAGACCCGGCTCAGGTAAAGTCCCAGCCGCCCCCCCGAGCCGAGCTTCGAATCGAGCCCGACATCTGAGTTGTCGTACTTAGTGAACGTTCCGAATGCGCTGACCTCCACCTGCCCGGCCTTGCCCGCCTGGGCCATGGATAGGTCGGTCAGCACGGCGGTTGCCAAGACCGCGATGGCCGCGGCGCGGCCGATCCTCATGCTATTCATCATCATAGGCAGCAATCTACATCCTACCCCCACCCGTGCCACTGTGATGTAGATCAACTTCGATCAGACGGCTCTCCGGAGCGATCCCCGCTCACGAATTGGGCAGCCCGAGCCAGCTGATCCGCCAGTCCCACGAGCTCTGACGCCCCTCCGGCAAGCTCGGTTATAGCGCGGACTTGCTCCTTGCTGGCAGCTGCCACATCAGAGGCTTCCTTTGCGGAGTCAGCGGCTGCAGCCCGGGCGTCGGCCAGAATGCGCTTCGCTTCTTGGGCGAGTTCCAGGTTGTGGCGTGGTCCCATCACCATTCGCTCGCCAGTAGTGCGTGCCACGTCAGCGGTTGCCACGACCTGGCTCAGCTCTCCGCTCCAGTGTTCCGAGGCACGTGTCAATTCGGTGAGCTGGCTGTTGAGTTCCTCGAGTACCCGTGCCGCACGGTCGATGACGCGCCTGGTCTCTTGCGCGCCGCGACCCATGCTCTGTGCTGCCTGCGCGCTCTGCTCCGCAAGCTTGCGGACCTCGTCGGCGACGACGGCAAACCCCTTACCGTGCACGCCCGTGCGCGCGGCCTCGATGGTGGCGTTGAGGGCGAGTAGGTTGGTCTGGTTGGCGATCTGAGCGATGGTGTCGGAGAACTGTTCGACATCTTCGGCAGCGTCTCGGAGGCGGCTCACTTCGGCAGCTCCTTCCGCTATCGTCGAACTGAGGTGCCCCAGTTGTTCCACAGCGCGCGCGCTCGCTTCTTGCACGCCGGTGGCCGTTTCCGCGGTGGTTCGGTTCGCCTTCTGGGTTTCCGAGGCAGCGTGCAAGGTATCTTCAATGCTCTCTATGAGCTCCGCCAGCGCAGCCACAGCCTGCTCCACGCGATCCGTGGCGCTCCGTGCTTCGGACTCGGCACGTGCCGCGCTATCCGCTACAACGTCGGCCGCCTGCTCGATCTTCTCGGAGGCCGCCGTGAGCTGGCGCACATAGGCTGCGGTGCGCTCCGAGGAATCGGCCATGGGGTCCACGAGGGAGCTGAGAGCGAGTGACAGAGCGAGCTGAGGCGCGAGCAAGTTCAGCAGCTCCCCGTCAGCTGGCCGATACATGGCGGGATCAGAGTGGCGCACGCTCCACGAGCCGACCAACTCCGTGCCGTGGTATAGTGGGATCAGGATCTCGGCTCCTGGGGACTCCCCTTCTGGCAGGACCGTGATGCCGCGCGTGAGCGCACTCGCGACCACGGGAGCCCCGGCCCGCACGGCCTCGCCGGTGAGTCCGCTCTCCGTGTCGAAGCGGAGTTTCTCAGCGGTGCTGGTGTCCGCCACTAGCTCCATTTCACCCCGCGCCGCGTCGTGTCGGGCAAACCCCATGTTGTCCCATGGGACCAGCAGGTGGGTGAGCTCTTTGATGCGCTCGAAGCTCCGCTCGATGTTCACTTCGGCTGCCACAGCGCCGGCCAGTCCTTGGACGAGCGCGAGTTCGTCAGCACGCACACCCGTCCGAATGACCCAGTAGACCAGCCAGCCGACCGCTAGCAGTGTCGTAGCAAGCACCACAACCGCCGCTGGTGGTACCTCGGCCGTTGCGAGCTCCACCCAGCCGATTGCGAATGCAGCACCGGCAGCGGACACGACGCTCTCCCAACGAAGCGTGAGCTTCATGTCCACCCGCGGCAGCAGGCCCGTGAGCGCGAGATCGCTGTAGAAGCTCACGTTCGCCAAAACGGGCAACACCACCACAACGAGGGCGAGCGGCAAGAGGTTGGCCACCGTTACGGAGGCGGCACCCGTAGCGCCGCCCAGCGTGCCGTACAGCAGGCCCACAATACCCGTTGCCAGGCTCACGTGGGCCGCCGTCGTCAGCGACTCTCGCATGCGGACCCGGCGCAGCAGGATATCACCTAGCGGGATGCCCAGGGTCCCGACCAATACCGCGAAGTGCCACCCGCGGAGCAGGAGCGCGATCAAGACGACGCCCAGAATGAACGACGCGAAACCCCGGCCGGGGAGCGCGATGCCCACGCGGCGACTCAGTGCGGCAGCAGGTCCCAGAATCAGCAGGTGAAGAGTGAATCCACCGCCGCGTAGCTCTGGACGATTCACCAGCGCCAGTGCGGCGAAGACGAAGAACGTCAGTCCGCCCAGGGTGACGAAGAGACGAACCCAGCGGGAGAGATCCCGGTTCTCAGGCAAGCGCACAACACCTACCAGACGAGTCGTTGAACGTAGGACACGCGGCGAGAATGTTGTATCCCGCTGGAGAATCTGCAAGCGCCGAATCCGAGCTGACCCTGCGATCAGAGGGATTAAGGCAGGGCGCAATCGGCGTGCACAGCCGGTTGGCAGAGCCGGGAGCAGGTCCGTTAAGTTGTTGGGTGCCAGCCAACTCAATCACCACGTCTTGGAGGGTTTCGTGAAGGTCAACATTGAATATTGCGGTGTCTGAGGCTACGAGCCACGGGCCGCCAGTTTGGCGACCGAGATCGGGAATGTGTACAGCGAGGCGGACGTGGAGCTCGTCGAGTCTTCAGGCGGGGTCTTCGAGGTAACGGTCGACGGGGAGCTGGTGTTCTCTAAGCAACAACTTGGCCGGCATGCGGAGCCTGGCGAGGTGGTGCGCCTCATCCAGGAACGCACGCCGTCCTAGGGAGGTGGCGCGTGCGGGTCGCGATTTCCACGGGGGGCGGTGATGCACCGGGGTTGAACGCGGTCATCCGGGCCATCGTGCTGTCCGCCGTTCGTCAGGGCTGGGAAGTGTTCGGCGTGGAGCGAGGCTTCGGCGGCTTGCTGGGAAGCGCTCGTGTGGTCCCGATGGATCGTGAGAGCGTGCGAGGTATCGTGCATCTGGGCGGCACGATCCTCGGCACCACGAACCGGGGCAACCCATTCCGCTGGCCGATGCTGCAGACGGATGGCACGTGGGCCGAGGTGGATCGCTCTGCCGAGGTGCTCGAGTCGTTCAGGCAACTGGCGTTGGACGCCCTCATTGCGGTGGGCGGCGACGGGACGCTGCATATCGCCTACGAGTTCTGGAGCAGGGGCCTGCCGATCGTCGGGGTGCCCAAGACCATCGATCGCGATGTGAGCGGTACGGTCATGACGTTCGGCTTCGATACCGCAATCCAGACGGCAACCGATGCAATCGACAAACTCCACTCCACAGCGGAGTCGCACGAACGGGTGATGGTCGTGGAGGTGATGGGGCGCCACGCGGGGTGGATTGCGCTCAATGCAGGCCTCGCCGGGGGGGCGGACGTCATCTTGATTCCGGAGATTCCGTATGACCTGGAAAAGGTCTACCGGAAGATTCGCGAGCGAGAGGCGCGAGGGCGGCACTTCAGCATCGTCGTAGTGGCGGAGGGCGCCCGGCCCAAGGATGGCGAAGTCACGGTGAAAGCGCCCGCCGAGGTGGGTGGGGTGGAACGGCTCGGCGGCGTTGCCGAGCGTGTCGCCGTGCGGATCTCCGAAGAGACCGGCAAGGAAACCCGCACCCTCACGCTCGGCCACCTGTTGAGAGGGGGATCTCCCACGACCTGGGACCGCATGCTCGGTCAGCGGTTTGGCGCTGCTGCCGTCCGGGCCGTCGCAGAGGGGCGGTTCGGGCACATGGTTTCCCTCGATCCGCCCGATGTGGTCCTGGTTCCGCTGGAAGCCGTGACCGGAAAGGCCAACCCGGTTCCTCTCGACGCCGATGCGCTCCTGACAGCACGGGAGATCGGGATCTGCATGGGCGACTGAAGCTGCCCGTGTGTGGTCCTCCCGCCCCCTGCCCTTCCTGGCGGCAGTCGCTGCCACCCCTGCCGCCTCGGCCGCTGCTCCCGCTCCCGCCACCTCCGCCGCTCCCGCCGCCCCCCGCTCCAGGCCTCATCCCGTAGTGCCCCAGTAGTATTATCCCACCAATGAGTCCCCACACCCACATTCGCGACCACTTCTTGCCGCCAGACCGGGAGGCATTCCGTCGCGCGGAGCCGCCGACGGGGCGCGTCATCGTGATTGCTCCGACGCGGGCGGCCTGCGAGACGATTGAGCGGGCGTGCTGGCTTGAGATCGAGACCGTGCTCGAGCGGGAGCACGGACGGGAGATTCGGGAGCTTGCGGCCAAGGGCCTGGGGTTCGGAATCGTTGCGGGCACCGGAACCGGCAAGACCCTGGCAATCCGTCCGATTGCGGAACAGACCCTGAAGGCCCCTCTCAAGGTGGGCGTGGTGAACCGGGAGCGGGAGGCCACGCCCGAGACGCCGACTTGGAACGTCGTGATCGTGACGACGGGAATTGCCCGCCGCTGGTTCCAAGATGAGCTGATCGATCACCATGACACCCTCATTGTGGATGAGATTCACCAGACCTCGGCGGAACTAGAGCTCTGCCTGGCGCTGGGCAAGCGGGTGGGCTGCCGCTTCATCTGGCTCTCGGCGACGGTCGATCCCCGCTTTTACGCCCGGTATCTGAACTCCGCTGAAGTGCTGGAGACGGCAGTGTTCGATCCCGCGCTGGAGGCGCGTGTGACGACGCAGCAGCGGGAGCCCGTCGAGTTCTTGGACCACGAGTTCATTCGGCGTGTGGTCAAGCAGCATCGGGGCGTTGCCGTTTTTCTACCCACTCGGGCCCAGGTGGAAGCCGCAGCCAACGAGCTGAGTCACAGGTGGCCACACGTCAGCGCGGCGTTCTATCACGGTGGCGAGCCGATCCGCGTCATCCGGCCGTTCCTCGATGGCACCGCGGAGAAACCGTTTGTCCTTACGATGACGCAGGCCGGGCAGTCGGCCCTCAATATCCGGGGCCTCGACACGGTGGTGATATACGACGCCTGCTTCAACAACGTCGTGGAGAGAGGCCGGAACGTTCTCACCCGGCAATTTCTGGGCCCTAACGAGATTCTCCAGATGGCGGGCCGGGTGCACGGTCGGGTGGCCGAAGGCGAGGTCTACATCCTGTCGGATCGCGAAATCGATTTCTTCTCGCTCCAACCAGTACCACCCGAGTTCCAGCTCGCGGGCGACAATGAGCGGGTGGCCCTCACCGCTGCCGCCCTCGGAGTGGATCTCAGCGACCTCGATTTGCCAGTGCCGTTGGACCACGGGGCGTACGCCGCGGCGACGCGGCGTCTTACAGAGCGGGGCATCGTGGTGGAGGGTCGCCTATCGACATATGGGCGGGACGTGGAGGCGATGCCGGTGGACCGTCCCTGGGGCGAGCTCCTGGTGCACGCGGACGATGACCTGGTGCCGTTTGTGGCCGTGGCGGCGAACATCGATTCGCTTCACCGCATGACGCGGGAAGATCCGGACCTCAGTGGGCTCATCGTGTACGGCAGTGATCATCTCACCGCGTACAACGTGTATGCCGAGGCCGTGAACCAGCACGGGTATCTGGGCGAGGTCTACGGGCTGCCGCGCCATCTGCTCACCGACGAGATCAACCAGTGGGAGGAGGCTCGCGGTGTGCTGGTGAAGGCCATCGAGGACGTGGCACTGGGCATGGCGTCGGTGTATCGGACACTGGAATTGCCACTTCCCGCGAACTTGCCGTACGCCAGGGGGGCCGTGCTGCAGCGCTTCCGCAACCTGATTGCCAGGGTCATGCCGTTCGATCTGGTTATCGACGGTGACACTGCTGACGGCGAACGGGTGCGCCTTTCCGATGCTTCAGTGTGTGATCCTGGCGGTGCCGTGGCCGGTACGATTCGCTACTTCGCCGATCGATTCGGTGTGCCTCGGGGTGCCATCGAAGGGACCNNCGACGCCCCGGCCTGGCCGTCGTCTACGACACGGAGTACTTCGGATTTGTGCTTGATCGGACACGCAGGCCGCTCAAGGGGAAGTTCCCAACTGACCTCGCAGTACAGGCCCGGGACGCCCTCGTGCGGGCACTCCTCGGCAACGGCACGCCCCATCCCAATCAGCGAGGCGTGGGCAGGGCTGCGGCGCGCCTGGACGAGTACTGGCGTCGGTCTGGAGGGATGCTCAAGGCAGCCGAGCCGGCAGCGGTAGAGCGTCGCCTGCGGGAGCAGCTCGAGGGTGTACAGAGCTGGGAGGACTTTCTAGAAACGCCGCTGCAGCTTGATCCTGCTGAGCTGGTCTCGGATCAGCAGCGGGCAGAGCTCGACGCGCTGCCATCATCGGCAGCGGTTCTGGGCGATCGAGTACCGCTGGTGTACGACATTGAGCACGGCCAAGGCGTGGTCCGTCTGCGGCTGCGGGAGAAACAGGCCCGGCGCCTGCGGGAGCGGGATCTGCCCCGCACGGCCCAGCCCCTGAGATTCAGCGTGTACCGTGGAAAGAGGGAGGTAGTGCGCGCTACCTCGCTTGAAGNNCTTGAAGACCTGCGTGACTCGCTTCGCAGCCTTCCCCGGGGCGCTCGCAAAGGCCGTCGGGGCCGACGCGGTTATCGGTAGGCGGGCGGCGTGGCGAGGGAGAGGATCCCAAGCCAGGCCGCGGCGTACGCTCCCTCGAGCTCGTGTCGGTCCGCCCCCCCCAAGATCTGCAGTCCCATCCCGTTCACCACGGCACCAAGAAGCCATCCAATCTCGGAGGGCGGTACCCTTGGTTGAAGTCCCAGGTCCCGGAACATTCGGTCTACGGCCTTGCCTAGTGCGAGACTGAACCCCGTGAGCGATGCCCTGACTGTCTGGTCAGGTAGGATGCTACTGGATCCGAATAGAGAGGTCCAGGCTCGGATGCTCCCGTCCCCTGACTCAGTGGTCAGTAACATCCAGGAGCGGTCAATTGCATCCTTGGGAGTCGGGGCGCGGAACGCCTTCGCCCAATTGACCTCCCGGACCCCGGCCAGGCTTTGGGCCACTGCCTCCAGCAGGCCACGCTTGGTCTTAAAGTGGTAGTGAACCAGCCCCTTAGCGCATCCGGCCGCCTTAGCCACCCCCTCCACCGTCACTCCGTCGGCACCTCGGCGCTTGATCAACTCCAGGGCGGCCGAGATGATCGAATCCTTCGCCTCCACCTTGGCGCGCTTCTTCGGCATCGCTGAGCCCCCGACTGTCCGGACAGCCAAATCTATGAGAAACTTCCCTGCCTGGCGAGCCCCCTCTAGGACCGCCAGATATTGACTGGTTGGTCACATCTCTGTTGTCAGGGGAAGCGGGAGGGGGGGCAGTGGGGGTAGCGCGGTCCGATCATCTCCTGTCCCTTCTCCCCCACCTGCCCGTCTCTCGGAAACGAAGTGAAACCTCTCCGGCAGGCGAGTCGTATTAGCCAGTGGGACCTACGTATGCCTGAACGCCAACCTGCCGTGTTCTCACCGCTCGCGCAGGCGGTGCTGGACTCCCTGTCGGAGGGTGTCCTGGTGTTCGACACCTGGGGACGCATGGCGTATGCAAACCCGGCAGCCCGCGTGACGGTGAAGAGAATCGACGGCGACGGTGAGAATGCCGAGAGTCTTCTCCCGAAGCTGGCACGGATCGGTGCGCGGATCTCCCCCATCTGGATCGGAGGGTCGAAGTTGGGTGAGGCGGTGTATTTGCCTGCCGATGCTGCCGGTCGCCGTACCCTCGCCGAGCGGGAGCGCCACGCGATTATCCAGACCTTGGATGCCACGGGGTGGAAGCTGACTGAAACGGCGCGGAGGCTAGGCATCTCCCGCACCACGCTCTGGCGACGGCTCAGAGCATACGGGCTGGAGCGGGATAGTCGCGGCAGATGGTCCAGGCCCTCGTAGCGACCTTCCTCGCCTGCGCACTTCCCCAGACGGACACAGCGACGTTTCGTGATGCCGCAACGGCCGAGGTCTATGCTCGGGCACGGGTGCGCCACATCCGGCAGGATTCCCTCGTCCGGGACTACCGGGCCACGGTGCGGACACGGCTCGAGGCCGCCGCCGGGCGGAGCCGTTTCGCCCGCCTCACTACGCTGATTGCCCACGAGTCTGTTGCGGAGATAACCTGGCGTGTCCCGAACGACCTCAAGGTGAAGGTTCTGGGCTCCCGGGCCAGAGCGCCCATCGTGCGAATACTCAGGGGCTTGAGCGAAGACGTGGGCCGATGGGAGCGAGGAGAGTTACCCGATCGGATCACGTCGGAGGCGGAAGGTGAGCTGCGTCAGGAGCTGGTCCCGGAGCGGCCCTGGTTCATTCCCCGCGCCCTGGGAGACAGCGTCAGGTTGATGGGACTGCCGGAGCACGCCGCGCTCCATCCCTTGGGCGACAATGCAACCGACTACTACCGGTTCGCCATCACGGACTCGGTCACACTGCTGGTACCCGGCCGGAGTGTCCGGGCCATTCTGATGAGGGTGGAGCCCAAGGTGTACGGGCCCTCATTGATTGCGGGTGACATGTGGATCGACGCCGAGTTGGCGGATGTCGTGCGCTTCAGGATGATCTTTCTGGGCGACTACGTGTGGGCGGCACCGCGCGGTGACAGTCCGGAGGACAGCGCGCGTGCTCGGAAGGAGAACGCCACTGCGAACCGGTTCGTCTCGGTGGAGGCGGAGGTAGAGTACGCCCTGATCGATCGCCTGTACTGGATGCCGTACCGCCAGCTCCTGGCAGTGACCGCGGAGATTCCTTGGTTCATCAATCTGGCGATGCCGGCCCGTGCGGTAACGACCTTCAGCGATTACCAGGTG
>JABAOC010035718.1_pt1 | contig 14132 bp, 9 predicted proteins | sample 7062161 | NCBI WGS metagenome assembly JABAOC01 (sample SAMN14538625, study PRJNA623070) | marine sediment metagenome | biome: marine biome [ENVO:00000428]; feature: marine pelagic biome [ENVO:01000023]; material: deep marine sediment [ENVO:00002113] | place: India: Gulf of Khambhat ... | reverse complement strand
CGTCGTCGGGCCAAGTCACACCGGCCGTTGATCTACGCCGCTGGTGCGGTGCTGCTGGTGGGTGGGGTGTTCGCCGGCTGGCAGCTGTTGCCCCGGGGGCCTGCGGGAAGCGGCAGCGCAGGCGGGCTCGAATTCAACCGTATCGCCGTGCGGTACTTCGACGATCTGAGTCCCGACGGGAGCCTGGCGTACGTGGCCGATGGCCTCACCGAGGAGCTCATCAGGCGGCTGGAGGGAGTTGCCGGCCTGGAGGTGGTGTCACGCAACGGCTCGGCCCAGTTCAGGGACACGGACGCGTCCCGAGACAGCATCGCCCGGGCCCTGGAGGCCGGGACCTTGATCGAAGGAAGCGTGATGCCTGCCGGCGACCGGCTGGAAGTTTCGACTTACCTGGTAGACGGCGTGAGCGGGGCGGACTTCGACCGGGCCAACTTCACGGTCGACGCCGACCACTACCTCGCTATGCAGGACTCACTGGCCGAAGAGATCACGGTCCTCCTGCGGCGGCGCCTCGGCGAGGAGATCACGCTGCGGGAGCGCCGGGCCGCTGCGGCGAACGCCGCGGCCTGGGCGTTGGTGCAGCAGGGTGAGCGCGTGCGCAAGGACGCCGAGGAGCTGCTTCTGGAGGACGACACCGAGGGCGCCTTCGAGGCATTCCATCGGGCCGACTCGATCTTAGAGCAGGCGGAGGCGGCGGACCCCGACTGGATCGAGCCCATCGTGCTACGGGCCCAGATCGCCTACCGCCGATCGCGACTCGCCCACGCGGATCCGCAAACGGCCGTGAACTGGATCAGTGTGGGAATGGGGCATGCACAGCGAGCGCTGAGTCTCGATGAGAATCATCCAGAAGCCCTCGAGCTCCGAGGGACCTTGCAGTACTTCCACTGGATCCTCGGGATCACGCCCGATCCAGACGAAGCCGACAACCTGCTGAGCGCGGCCCGCGAAGACCTCGAGGCCGCGGTGCGGGCGGATCCCAAACTCGCGAGCGCTCACAGCATGCTCAGCCATCTCTACTACCAGTTTGACGACGTGGCCTCGGTAATCCGTGCGGCGCGGCGCGCGTACGACGCCGACGCCTACCTGAGCTTGGCGCCGGAAGTTCTGTCGCGACTGTTTTACGGCTCATACGACCTCGAACACCTCACCGAGGCCCGCCGCTGGTGCGCGGAGGGGCACCGTCGGTTCCCAGAGGACTTGCGATTTACGGAGTGTCAGCTCTGGATCATGACCACTGCGACGGTGGAACCCGATGTCGATGAGGCATGGCGCCTCCTTGATCAACTCATTGCACTCACTCCGGAGCCGGTGAGGGAGTTCCGACGCCACCGGGGCACGATGGTCGTCGGTGGGATCCTTGGCCGCGCGGGCCTGGTTGACAGCGCCCGGGCTGTGCTCGTCGGAGCCCGGGCCGGCTTCGACGTCGACCCGGCGCTGGAACTGCCGTTCATTGAAGCGTACATGCGCACCCTGCTTGGCGACAACGATGAAGCTGTCGAGCTGTTGAAAAGACTTGTTGCGGCCAGTGAGGATCCAGCCGACGTGATCGATCCGGCCTATTGGTGGTGGCGCGAGCTGGCCGATCATCCAGGTTTCCAGCAGCTGGTCGGGCGATGAGCCGTTAACCGAGCCCCTCGAACCGGCGGTTTTCCCGCCCCTTCAGAGAGATCCCGACAGTACACCGATCCGGCGCCCAGCGGACCTTGACAAGGGTTTGTGCCGGGGGTAGCATCGGTGTCCGCTCTTGTCCCCTTGTTGGGTCCGAGGCCCAGAACTCCCCCGAAAGGAGGCACCGTGCGCTCCCGTCTGTTGCCAACTTTGGCGTTCGCCGCCATCCTGTTTGCCGTTGGATGCGGCGATCAGTCAGAGCTCCCCACTGAAAGCAGTCTCAAGAAAGCCTCGCTTCCCGAAGAATCCGCTCCAGAAGCCCAGATCAACAAGCTCCTTCACGCCCTGTTGCCGCAGCCCGCGAAGAAGGACGCCAACAAGCTGTTCGCTAAGGTGAAGGAGGGGATGGCGAGCGGAAACACGGATGAAGCGCGGGAGCACATGTTCGCGTTGCTGGATCTAGTCCTCAACACGGAACTCCTGGAACCGGACGACATGACTCAGGAAGAGGCGGTCTCTAGACTGATCGACCTGCTCTTCGAGTTCGTCGGCCTGGAGCCACCCGGCATCAATCTCGACGACTTCCAGGGAGACGACGCCGTCGTGGACGTGGTACCCGACGAAGGCGGCACGGCAGCGACACCGTCGGGGAATGCCGCCGTCGAGATCTCGGACGAGGCCACAGATCAGGGGTTGCTCATCACCATTCGGAAGATTGTGAAGGAGGGCCCCTGTCTGCCGATCGATAATGCCCAGCTCGGCGGGTGTTGGGAGTACACGAGGAGCCCCCCGGGCGACTTCATCTTGCCGGTCACATTTGGTGCATGCTTCGATCCAGGGATCTACGAATTCACCGATCAGCTCGACCGCTTCCTGCTCCACAAGGCCGACGACCCGAACCTGCCGGAGGGGATAGTCACGGCGCTCGAGGCGACCGACCCCCCAGCGGCAGTCACCTGCGAGGGAGAGTTCTCGGAGGAGCCTACTCTCGGCTCCAACCGGCTCGTCAACTTTGCGACGGCCCGGTGGCGGGATCTGCGGAGCGGCCTCGCGGAGCTGTTCGGCCCGCGCCCGCTGTGGGCCACCGCAGCTTCACCAGGTAGCGCGCGTCTCGGCGGACAGGGCGGGTCCATGACCGACATCGGCGCGGCGCTGCCGGCGGAGATGGAGATCTTCGACGGCAATAACCAGACGGCCCCGCCCGGCGAACCGCTCGCCAACCCCCTGGAGGTGTTGGTGAAAGATGCCGTGGGCGACCCCGTGCAGGGTGCGACCATACACTTCGCGGTAGGGACCGGCGGTGGAAGCGTGTCACCTGCCTCGGACGTGACCGGCCCCGACGGGATCGCCAGAACCACGGCGACGCTCGGGCCCGATCCCGGAACGAATACGTTTGTGGCCAGCGCCTTTGGCATCGCAGATCCAGCCGACGGCGGGCCATTCGTGCCGGTACCACCGGCTGTTGAACGCGAGCTCGAAGAAGGAGCCATCGAGTTTACGGCCACCGGCGGCTTCTTCGACGAACGGCGCGACGGCGACATCGCCATCTACAAGAACTACAACGCCTGGTTCGGCTCGAACGAAGACGAGACCGTCTTGCAGGCTGCGCCGTTCAACTTCGTGTCAGGTACGGACTACTTCGTCCGCCCGATGTCCGAGCTGAGTGCGGTGGGTGGAATCCCCGAGGCAACGTCATTGATCATCATCACCTCCGCCAGTAGCGGCGACTATCTGGATCAGATCACGGAGCAAAACGCTGGCGCGCCCAACCTCCAGACATGGGTGGAGGGCGGAGGGTGGTTGGTGATCCACGCCGGTGACAATGCCGACGAAGACTACATCGTGCCGGGCCTCTCAGGACCGGCGGACGAGATACTGAACTGCACGGGCCTGACGGTCGCGGTTGCCGATCACGCGTTCGTCCGCGGTCCGGACGCGACGCTGGGCACCGCTGACGATCTTACCGACGAGCCTGACCCCGTTCAGGGTACGGTAGGGGTGGACCGCATCGGTGCTTGCCACGAGAATCATGGCTCGCTCCTGGGCCTCCTGCCCGAGGACGCCGAAGTCTTCCTCGTTGAAGAGGGGGTTCCGCCTGACGTCGACCCGGGCGACGCGCCACGACCAGTCTATGCGACCTACACGCTCGGAGCCGGACGGGTCATCGTGGGTACGTTGACCTTCGAGTGGGTAGGCCACCCAGACCAGACGTTGATCAACCACTTCTACTGGGCGATCAACGGTGTGAATGCAGGACCGGCAACCGCCGCACCAGCCGTAGCACCGGTCGCCTTCATGCCAAGAGCAGCTGCCGGTGCGCAGATCCAATCGGACGGAAGTGTGCGCAAGTAGACCGTCCTACTGACCGAGCATTAGTCTCGGGTCACCGAAGGTATTGAAGAAGGGCGGCTCCCCCGGGAGCCGCCCTTCGTCTTTCTTGTCACCGGAGCTCCANNCCCCGTTCCCCCACCTATCGTTACCGTATCCGCCACTGCTCACCTTGCATCGCTGTCTCTCCTCGGACACGATGCGTTGAGCAGGCCTAACGGTTCTGTGGTCGTGAAGGGAGCCAACCATGCAGCTGATTCGTCGCACACGATCGGTACTCTCTGCGGTTCTCGCCGCCATCGCCACACCGGTCTCGAGCGCGGCCGCCCAGCAGCTCACCTCCGAGATGGTGGTCGACCTGAAACAGGTCACCAGCGTCGCCATGCAGCCCCAGGGCGAGTACGTCGCGTACACCCTGCGCGTGCCTCGAGGGGCGGACGAAGACCCGGGCGGCACCTACAGCGAGATCTGGGTCGTCTCCACCCGCGGCGGCGCGCCGAAGCAGTTCACCAGCAAGCCGGTGTCCGCGTTCGCGCCCGCCTGGTTGCCGGACGGGAGCATGATCACGTTCCTGAGCCGCCGCCGAGACCGCGATGCCAACACCCAGGTCTACGGAATTCCACTGGACGGCGGTGAAGCCCGACAATTGAGCCACGCTCCCCGAGGGGTGTCCAGCTACGCTGTGTCCCCCGACGGAAGCGTCCTGGCCTACACCATGGGGGACGAGGTGCCGGCCGAGGTCCGGAAAGCGCGGCAGGCCGGGTTCGACCAGCGCGTGGAAGGCACCTGGACCACTATCACACGCCTCTACGTGGAGAACCTGACGACCGGGGAGAGCCACCAGGTCACCCAAGACGACGTGCACGTGCGCGACTTCTCCTGGTCACCGGATGGTACTCGCCTGCTGTATCGCGCCAGCGACCGCCCGTTCACCGATGACGGCTACATGTTCACCGACAACTACAGCGTGGCAGTCACTGGCGGTTCCGGGGAGCTGGTGCACGATACCGAGGGCAAGCTCACCGCCGGCCGATACTCCCCCGACGGTGAGTACATCGCATGGCTCGGCGGTGTGTCGCTGAACGATCCCACCAACGGCAGCCTGTTCCTCATGCCGGCAACCGGTGGCCAGCCGACAAATCTGACGGTGGACTTCCCCGGAACGGCCGCCGCATATACCTGGAAGGACGACGGCACCATCCTCCTCACCACCATCGAGAAGACCCGGACCTTCCTGTACGAGGTTTCCGTCCCTGAGGGGAGAATGAAGAAGCTCCGCGGCGACAGCGATCCCATTTTCCGCGGGGTCTCCATCTCACGAGACGGCAGACGCTACGCCACCATCGCAAGCACGCCTACGCACCCGAACGAGGTGTTCGTGGGCAGCAGCAATGGGAGATCCCTCGATCGCCTCACCCAGTCCAATCCAGGGTTGGCATCCATGTCGTTTGGTGAGCAGGAGACCATCTCCTGGATCGGGCCCGACGACTGGGAGATTTCCGGCGTGCTCATCAAGCCCGTCGGATATCAAGAGGGCGTGCGCTACCCCCTCCAGCTCCAGGTGCACGGCGGCCCCGAGTCCGCCTATCTCGATGGATGGAACACCTCGTACAGCACCCTGGCCCAGATGCTGGCACAGCGGGGCGTCATGGTGCTGATGCCCAACTATCGCGGCAGCACCGGACGCGGAGTCGCCTTCGCGAAGGGCGACCACAACGATCCGATGGGCAAGCAATTCGAGGACATGTTGGCAGGGGTCGACTACCTGATCGACCTCGGCTACGTGGACCCGGACCGGGTCGCCGTCGGGGGCGGCTCTTACGGCGGATACACCTCAGCCTGGGCGGCGACTAAGCACAGCGAACGGTTCGCCGCTGCCGTGGTGTTCGCTGGGATCGCCAACCAGGTCTCCAAGATCGGCATGACTGACACGCCCGCCGAGAACGCCCTGGTCCACTGGAACCTGTGGCACTGGGACGACTTGGAGCTGGTGTGGGATCGGTCGCCCATCAAGCACATCCAGAACGCCAGGACCCCCACCCTCATCGGCCACGGCGAGCGGGATCTCCGGGTGCCCACCGGGCAAGCGTTCGAGCTGTATCGTGGGCTCAAGCACATGAAGGTGCCCACCGAACTGGTGATCTACCCCCGGGAGCCCCACGGCCTGCGGGAACGGGCACACCAGATCGATTTCAACCGGCGGGCCTTGGAGTGGTACCTCCGGTACCTGGGGACCAAGGCGACGTACTAGTGTCCCGAGTTGGAAGTTCGTTGCATATCGCACGTCACCGTGCGTCCCTCCAGCCGCTGCCGTACCGGCGGACTCGACGCCCGCACCCCCGGGCAATCAGGCCGTATTGGCGCTTTCGGCGCCGAGACCGCCGGTACTAACGCGCCTTACGGGACCACGGTGACGTGCTGCTATTAGCAAGCGGTGTTCTGGCACACCCACCTAGAATGCGCTCGTGTTGATACTGTAGATCGCCTGGAGCATCGCCAGGGCGACGAATCCCACCAGGACGCCGAAGATCAGAATCATCAGGGGCTCTATCATCGCCACCGCGCCCCGCAGCGCCCGCCGCACCTCGCCGTCGTAGGTGTCGGCGATCCGCAGGCACATGTCCTCCAAGCGGCCGCTCTCCTCACCCACCGCGAGCATCTGGAGTGCCAGCGCCGGGAGAGAGCCCGCCAGCGCAGCCGCCAGCGGGCTCCCTTCGGCGACGCCGGTGACGGCGCCGTCGATCCGCCCTCCGACCGCAGTGTTGGTGACGGACGCCCGGGCGATGCGCAAGGCGGGAATGATGGAGACACCGCTCCTCAGTAGCATGCCCAGGGTGCGCGAGAACCGTGCGGTCAAGTACTTGAGCTCGAGCTCTCCCACGTGCGGCCACGATAGCCGCCACGCGTGCCAGCGACGTCGTAGCTCCGGACGAGCGAACATGGTGACGATGCCATAGCCGGCCGCCACGGCGAGGATGAGCAAGGCCCACCAAGCCTTGCTCAGGGCTACGCTGGCCCCCACCAACAGCTGAGTCGTCAGCGGCAGCGAACCGCCCACGTCTTCCAGGATTGCCGAGAACCGTGGTACCACGAACAGCAGCAGCACGATGACCCCGATGCTCGCCACCACGGCCATCAGTGCCGGGTAAATGACGGCCGAACGCACCTGCGCCCTGAGCTCTGCCATCTCCTCCAGGTACTCTGCGAGCTGCTCGAACACCGCGTCGAGAGCGCCGCTGGTCTCGCCGGCCGCGACCATGGCCGTCACCAAGGGCGGAAACAAGGTGGGGTGCTGCCCCAGGGAGTCCGCGACACTCGATCCTTCCTGCACCGACCGGCGGACCTGCCGCAGCGCGTCCGCGAGCCCCTCGTGCCCCGCCTGCTCCGCGGTGACCGCCAACGCCCGGTCCACGGGTACCGCGGCACCCAGCAGCGTCGCGAAGTTCCTGGCCCACAGCGCCACCGCCACTCGGCGGCTCAGCCGCCGCCGGGTGGGAGCCGCCCCCGCCGGCGCCAGCTCCTCAACGGCCACCGGATAGAGCTGCCGGCGGTGTAGCTGCTCCAGCAGACTCTGTCGCGAGGGCACTTCGACGATGCCGTCCACCAGCAGCTCGCCCTGTACGGTCGCCGCCCGGTAGTGGTAGCGGACCGTCATGCGAGGGCTTCGTCTCGGGTCACCCGGAACACCTCTTCCGGCGTTGTGATCCCCGCGCCGGCCTTGGCCCACGCCGCCTGGTGGAGTGGGATCATCCCCTGCAGCCGCGCCGACTCTCGCAGTTCGTCGAGAGGCGACCGGCCCACGACTCGCTCCCGCAGACCGTCGGTCATTACCATCAGCTCGTAGACGCCTGTTCTACCCCGGTAGCCGGTACCGGCGCAAGCGTCACACCCTCTGCCCCGGCGGAAGTGCTGGGCCGTCTCCGGGCATCCCGCATCTGCGGCGTGTCGGCGATCCTCGCCGGACGGGGTGGCGGGTTCGCCGCAGGCATCACAGACCACGCGCATGAGCCGCTGGGCCAGCAATCCCTGAACCGTGGCGGAGACGAGATAGGGCTCAACGCCCATGTCAACCAGCCGCGTAATCCCGCTGGGCGCGTCGTTGGTGTGGAGCGTCGAGAACACGAGATGGCCGGTCAGTGCCGCCTGAATGGCGATTTCGGCCGTTTCCCGATCCCGCATCTCACCCACCATGATGATGTCCGGGTCGTGGCGCAGGATGGATCGCAGCGCGGTGGCAAAGGTCCGGCCGGCCTTGGGATTCACCGGGATCTGCGTCAGACCGTCCAGCTGGTACTCCACCGGATCCTCCACCGTGATGATCTTCACCCCGGCGGTGTTGATCCGCTGGAGGGCGGCATACAAAGTCGTCGTCTTGCCGGAGCCGGTAGGGCCGGAGACGAGAATGATACCGTGCGGTTGAGTGACGAGGCGCTCGAACGTTTCCCGGGTTTTCTCCTCCATTCCAAGCTCACCCAGATCCCGCACGCCCGCGCCGCGATCCAGGATGCGCAACACGACGCTCTCGCCGTGCACCGATGGCAGCGTGGAGACGCGGAGGTCGAGCTCCCGATCCGACAGGCGGAGCCGGACCCTGCCATCCTGGGGCACGCGACGTTCCGCGATGTTGAGACTCGCCATGATCTTGATCCGGCTGATGACGGCGGCCTGGTACTGCCGGGGATGTCTCGCGACATCGTGCAGTACGCCGTCGATCCGCTGGCGGATCCGCAATCCCTCGGCCGTGGACTCGACGTGCACGTCGCTGGCTCGGTGTTTGAGTGCCTCGAGGATCGTGAGGTTGACGAGCTTGATAACCGGCGCTTGGCTGGCCAGTGCCCGCAGGTCGTCTAGCGCCTCCTCCTCCGGAGCGAGCACCTGAAGGTCCGCATCCCGCAGGTCGGGAGTGCTGGCCTCCACTGGCGACTCCGCCTGGGCGGAGAGAATTGCCCCGTGGATTTCGGCCGCCGGCACTTCCACCACCTTCACTGGTCTCTCGTAGGTCAAGCACAGCTCGTCCACCACCGTCGGGTCGAGTTGCGCCCCGGCCGCCACCGTCAGGCGACCGTCATCCGCGATGTCCAGGGGCAGGAGGCAATGCTCCTCCAGATACTTGGGTGACAGCCGTCGCGCCAGCGGGCTGGTAGCGGCCGCGCGCAAGTCGCGCGTTGCCGGGCGGGGGGTGCCCGCTTCCATGGCTCCGGTGACGGCGGAGCGAGCGCTGGTGCTGCCGGGTGTGGCCACGATCTACCGGTTGGGTCGTTGCTCGGGTGGTTTGCGCTCTTCGCCGGGGACGTCTCCCAGTCTCTCGCGGGCCCGTTGCAGCACCCGTTCGGCGTCCTCATCGGTGAAGATGACGTAGGGCGTAACGAAGATGGCCAGCTCCGTCCGGATGCGGCGCGTCGAGCGGAACTTGAAGAGATAGCCGAGCAGCGGTATGTCCATCAGGATCGGTATGCCGGTTTCGACGACGTCTTGCGCGTCGTCGATGAGACCGCCGATCACGATGGTCTGACCGTTCCGCACAATGGCGCTGGTTTCCGCCTCACGCGTGCTGATCACCGGCGCGTTGAGGGCAGCTTCCAGGGTCTGTGATGTCAGCGCGCTGACTTCCTGCAAGATGCGGAAGGTGACATAGCCATCCTCGTTGATCGTCGGGATGATCGTGAGCTGCGTTCCTACGTCCCGATACTGCACGACCCGGTCTACGACGACGTCGAGACCGGCGCGGGTGGACTGGCTGAAGGGCACTTCGCTCCCGACGAGGATCCGAGCCGCTTCGTTGTTCAGCGCCACGATGTGGGGTGTCGAAAGCACTCGGACGTCGGCCGTGCTGGCCAGCGCGCGGATCACGGTGCGGACATCGAAGTCATTGAGCCGGATCGGATCGCCCGGAGCACGAAGTCCTCGACCGCTGCCAGTGCGCTGTCGGTGAACTGCTGCCGCCCAAAACGAGCGGTGATCTCAGCGTCCGCCAGGTCCTCGATGCTGCCGGTAAAGATCGCCCAGTTTATGCCGTACTGAGTGGCCTCGTCCAGCGTTACTTCGGCAACGTGCACTTCGAGGAGCACTTGCGGAGGCCGAACGTCCAATTGCTCGATGGTCTCCCGCAGCACGGGGTAGTTGGGCGGCTCCGTCCGTATCACCAGGGAGTTCGTGGCCAGGTCGGGCACGATGGTGGTTCGGCCCAACGGACCAGGTGCCGCCTCGGCTGGGACCTCCGCTCCCTCGGCGGGTGCTGGGGTCGGAACCGGGATCGGTGTGGTGCGGCGCATCTCTAGTGCTTCCAGCTCCCGGCGCCGGAACGCCTCCAGCGTGCTGCTCAGGCTCCGGTCGCTCAGTGACTCGACGCGAGGCTGAAGGGGCGCCTGCGCGACCTGCACACCGTATACCTGAGCGAGCGTCACCGCGAGTTCGGATGCAGTGGCGTGTCTCAAGCGATAGACGTAGGTGCGCAGACCCGCTTCGCCGTCGCTCTTTGCGTCGAGCTGCCGCAGCAGCTCGAGATAGCGTGCGACATTCGTCCCGTGGTCCGTGATCAGGATCCCGTTCGAGCGGGGCACGGTCTCGATTCGGGCGAGCGGGCTCTTGAGCTGCTCCAGGACCGCGATACCCTCTTCCGGGCTGATGAACTCGAGCGGGACGATCTGCGTGACGAGCCCGAGCGGAGGGGGGGAAGGGAGTTCCTTGCCGAAGCTCACTGGCCCCGTGGCCGGTGCTCGGTCGGTCGGAAGGACCTGGGCCACGGGACCCTTTTGCACCAGCACCAGATTCTCGCTCTCGAGGATGGCCTCCAAGACGCTCCCCAGCTCATCCACCGGCACCGGCGCCGGGGTGGAATACGAGACCCGCTTGGCCGCTACGTCTTCAGCGATCAGTACGTTGATGCCCAGGACTGCGGTGAGGCTGCGGATTACGTCCCGGATGTCGGCATTCACGTAGTTGAGGCGGAAATCTTCCTGCGCCTCTGCTGGTCGGGGGAAGGCAGCTCCCCACAGCATCAGCAAGCAGATGGCTATTGGGAAGTACGACCTGGGACGCGTTGCCGAGTCCACGCTCACGGGGCCCTCCGCTCTTGTGCTTCCAGCCGCAGCACGCGGCGACCACTGGCGCCCATTAGCACCACAAAAGTGTCAGCAATCGTGTCGAGTCGATAGGTGCTTATCCGGTCGCCTGGGCGATAGATCTCAGCCCCCGGAATAGCCGGGTCCGCGTCTATCAGCGCCACGGCACCGGTGGGACCGCTGGCGACACCGTACAGCCGGAGCTGCGGCGCAGTCGGCGTGGTGGAGCGCGGCACTTCCGAAGCGAGCCCGGGCGGCACATAGCGCGCTGCCGGAGGGGACCGGTCGGAAGCCAACACGTTCGAGCGCACGATCTCCTCGTATGACAGGAGGGCGGCGGCCTGCTGGCTTGCATCCGGGGCGCGGTACGCGACGGGGATGGTTACCGGTGGCACGTCGGGGGTGGCGACCCTCGCCGGGAACACCCACAGTGCCACACCGGCCAGTGCCAGAAGTACCGCCGCTGCACGGAGTGACTGCGCAAGCGGTGCCCTCACGAGACGGTCTCTCCAGGCGCGTAGTAGCCGTGCAGGGTGACGGTCCAGGTGACGAGCTGATCGGTTGCGCGACGAAAACGGCCTGCGCTGATCCGGAAATCGTCGATCACGAGCAGTTTCTCTCCGTTTTGAAGGTAGAACAGCAGGTCGACCAGGCCGAAGATGTCGCCCCGCGCCGTAAGCCGTGCCGGGATCGGCACCAGACTGTCGCCGGACACGTCGACTTCGCCCGCCACGTCGACCCGCTCGAGGAGCACCCGACTCTCATCGGCATAGCGCTTGATCAGTAACTGCAGGTCCGATGCCGCAACGGCCGGCGTGTTACCTGCGAGCAGCAGACCGCTGGTTTGCCCACGCTCTCGTCTGAGCCCGGCGACGGTCTCCCGCATGGCCTCTTGGCGCTCGATCAGGGTCTCGAGTCGCGCCCGTTGCTCGGCCTTGGCGGCGATCTCCGCCTCGCGATCCATCCAGCGTTGGGCATACGGCACCACGGCGTATACCGTCACGAGCGCCACGGCGCTCACCAGGGCGCCCCCGAGCACGACGACCTTCTCGCGCCTGTTAAGGCGTCGGTAGGTAGCGGAGAGCCAGGGAGAACTCTTCATAGGTGTCCGCGCCGATCTGGGCGCGGTTCGTGGCCCTGAGGAAATGTGCGTCCTCGAATGCCGCGCTCGCTTCGAAAATCGGAATCAAGCGGGCCGCATCCTTGGCATAGCCGTCGAGCTGCCACTCTCCGACGGTGCCCCGCAGCGCCCGGATGTGCGCGTCGGGAGGGAGAAGCCGGCTCACGGCGAGGAGTACCCTCAGCGGATCGGCCCGCTGGGCCGCGATGTCGGCCAGGGCGCGGGACTCGCGGTTCAGCGCTTCCGCCTCCGCCTGGAGGTCGAGGACGGCCGTGGCCCGTTGCCGCAGCACCGCTAGGTCGCTGTCGAGGTGGTTCATGGCGCGAGCGCGGAAGTTGTCCAGCGAGAGGAGCGCAAACCCGAGTGCCGCAGCAAAACCCACTGCGGCAACCGCCAATCTGCGCCGTTGCCGCACGGCAATCCGGTGTACGAGGTCCGGTGACGCCAACGTTTCGCCTGCCTTCTTGCCGATGCCGAGGGCCGCGCCATAAGCGGCGGCATAGGGAGCCGCGAGTCCCCGGGGCGCCGGAAGTGGCTTGACCGTGGCTCCAGGGAGCGCGCCGGTGACATTTCCCGCCGCTTCGTCAGACCAGGGCGTCACGTACACTGCCGGCGACCGTGCGCCGGTCTCGGCCAGTGCTGCCGCAGCGTCTGCCGCGCTGCCGTACACTTTCCGGACCCCGGTCACGCGGCCGTCCACGATCTCGATGAGCGCCGTGCAGCGGCCGTCCAGCGGTGGCGTGATGATGGCAGCCGTGGGAAGGCCCGCTCGGCAGCACGCGCGGGCCAAAGAAATGGGCACAGCCTCAGCCAACTCGACGGGGCCGAGCTGCTCTAATGCGGACACCCATCGGTTGAGTTGCTCCAGGCGAGTCGCGAACACCAGATCGTCTTCTTCGCGCACCGAAACGACCAGCTCTTCGGCCCGCACCGGGAAGAAGCGCTCCGGCTCGAGAGCGAGGATTCGGCGCCGCTCCCGCAGTGGCAACGGTGGTAGCTTCACCCGCTTGACCAACAAAGACTCGAGATCCACGGCGACGGCGACGGCGCCGGCGGCTCCGAACTGCTCCTTGAGTTCCGNNCCGCAACCGCATCCGTCAGTGCCTCCCCGTCCCACTCGAGTTCCATGACCTTGAAGCGTCGGCTCGCCAACCCACGGAAGCGCACGGCGCGAAGCCTGCGCGGGCCAATCTCGATCCCGAGGCGCGAGCTCAACCACATTCCTGCGTCTCTGCGTTCTCGGCGAACGTGACAGGATCTTCGCTGCGCGGAATTCGAACTATGTCAATGGGCGCCGTGAGCCCCATGGTCACCATGCAGGAGGGACCCGGCGAGATCTCCCGCACGACCACCACGATGCGTTCTCCCGCTCGGTAGACCTGGTCGACTCTGATGTCGTGTCCGCCCGTTCCTCTCCGGCCCATTGCGACCGCGATGACCAGCGATTCCGAGAAATCGACGAGCGGCAGCTCCGGCGGCGGCATTCGGGGGCCGGCAACCTCGATCCAGAACGTCTTGAGTTCCGTGGCGCTGCGGATGACCACGCGGCGTCGTTGCTCGATCCCGCTAAACGGAGCGTGGAAGATTCGCTGGAAGCTGATCGCGGAGTCGCTCACGGGTTGTTGTGCCACTGCCTGCGGCCGCGAACTACAGGCGGCCGCGAGGAAAACGATGGCCAGTTGGTGAAGCAGCAGTCTGAAGCGCATAGCATGGTGTGGTAGGTCTCTACCCGTAATAAGCTGGGAATCATGGCCGAAGCAAGGGCGCGGCGCAACGGGTCCTCCCCGGAGGCGAGCAGTTGGTGGGCCACCCGCGGAGATCGTCCGACTGATCCAAGCCGGGCTGTCAATCGAGGAAATCGCGAGCCGGTTGTGCGTTGAAGTCGCCACCGTCAAGAATCAGGTGCAGGGTATCTTGAAGAAGCTCCAAGTGCGCCGCCGGGGGGAGGCGGCCGCACTGGCACGGGCGCGTATCGCAGCCCCTCCGTGCCGCCCGAGGGTCTAGAAACCAAG
>JABAOC010030489.1_pt1 | contig 14134 bp, 13 predicted proteins | sample 7062161 | NCBI WGS metagenome assembly JABAOC01 (sample SAMN14538625, study PRJNA623070) | marine sediment metagenome | biome: marine biome [ENVO:00000428]; feature: marine pelagic biome [ENVO:01000023]; material: deep marine sediment [ENVO:00002113] | place: India: Gulf of Khambhat ... | reverse complement strand
GTCATTGCTGCAGACTATTGATACAGTGCCCAGCACGGGTGCCTATAAATGGGAAGTTGACTTGGAGCTTGAAACGGGTGAAGACTATTCCATCCAGATCAGGAGTACGGTCAATGAGGTGATGGCTGACATGAGTGACGCTGCCTTTACTATCAATTAGAAATTTCGTTGACCTTAAGGGTGGGGCTTGGCCCCACCCTTTTTTCCGATGAATAAGGAAAAATACAATGTCATTAAAAAAACAATTTCTGCTTATTCTGATCCTCTTGGTTGCTGTTTTTGTTACAGATGCCGCAGCTTCCATTACCTTCGGCGTGTGTTATGTCAGGGGGCGGGAGATTCAACGCACGGGCGATCCAGTTGTAATGGTTCCCAGTATGGGACTGGGCAGCTTCATATACCTGAGTACGCCGGACGGCCGTAAGGGCTGGGCCCAGCTATTTGCGAAAGCTGGGTATCCGGTCTATGTCTATGACATCCCGGAATATTCCACTTCCGGCGGTTTTTATGTCAATAAATGCAACGACATGGTTGAGGCGATCGAGATTAATATCAGCAATTCCAATAATCCTGTAGCTACCTTGTATTATCCGGTGGGCGTGTACGTGAGTGTCACTATCAGGAGAGGTAAGAACCGAACAACAACAATCCAATCTCCAGAGACACCTCCGACGTGCAGTTACTGGAGTACTAATTCCACGAACAGGAACATATGGCGAAGTTGGGGCTTTGGTGATGGAACCGACTCGCCTATCCCTGATGATCGTTATCCTGTCGCGCAAATAGTTCAGCTTGAAAAGCATATGCCTCTGCGTTACCAGGATTTGGATTCTCAAGATGTCGCCCCGCAGACAGGTGATGTGGAGGCAGAATCGATTATTCCACTGTGTGAGAAAATTGGCCAGCCCGTGATTTTAATGATTCATTCAGCCGCTGCCGCGTATGTCGAACCTCTGCTCAAGGCCCGGCCGGAGCTATTCAAGGCCGTGATCAATCTGGAACAGGCATCCATCGCCGTCGACGACGAAAAGGAAACAGTCAATGCGTTCGCGACCTTGCTGGACGGCGAGCTCTTTTTATCGGTTTACGCCGATTACATTGAAGAGAGAGGTCAGACTAACCGTGTGATACTCTCACAAGCCATTACGGATTCAATTATTCAGCAGGGAGGTGTAGCTGGGTTTATCGACCTGCCCCAGAAGGAAATTTTGGGTAACACCCACCTGATGATGCAGGTCAACAACAATGATGTCATTTCCGATAAAATTATCAACTGGTTCCGTGCCAATGTACCTTTTGAGCCAGACGTTCCAACCGNNCAACCGAGCATATAGTAATATAACTCGGCGATTAAGCAAAATGAACCTTAAGACAGTAAACTTTTCGTTTAATTAGCACCACTGAAATGACGATAGACTCGATAGTATGAGAAAGGTTTAGATATCTCCTTGAATGGTCGATACTGACAGGGGCAAGTATCTTTTTTGTCTTACAGGAAGACAAAAATGGGCACAGCCGGATTCGATAATATGACGGAAATCATGCGATTGGCTAAAGTGTTATAAACGTGAAGAGAATACGTTAATACAAAGGTTGGGTAAGGATGAGTTTGTGAACCAATGTAAAAATCAATGATTTGAGACTGTAGCAAAGTTACATAGTGTGCTGCCTGGTACAATTTCGCTTGCAACGAAATCCCGGCAAAAATCCGTATCTGAGATACAGATCTGTTGCAACCGTAGGTCTAAAGCTGTGATTAAATAGCTTGAATCTTATATAACTCGTTGTAATTAAAGGCTTCTTACTATGGTTCACTCTGTAAAGCTATTACAGTTTCAGATTTAATGTTAATTATTGATTGAAATAAGTGTTGTAGGCCGATCAATGAGATCTGAGAACTCTCAACAAGATCAGATGATTGTTTTAGATATTATAGAGGGTGAAGAGGGCATTTCCGTGTTCCGCGAGTTCGGCCAGCATTGGGACGATTTGTTTGCTCGTGCTACGGGTGCAACACCGTGTCTCTCACGTATCTGGGCAAGCACTTTTGTCGAAGGAGGACGGATTCGAGGTACTCCGTTGTTTTTACTTGCATGGAGTGGCCCAAAACTCGTGGGATTGTTCCCTCTGGCCGTCCGTAAACGCCTGAATGTAAAAATAGCCGAGCCAATAGGTACGACGGGTCAAGCTCTTTATCTTGGTCTATTGCTTGATCCTGATTATCCAGAAGTTGTCCGGCATATGGCCGAGGCGATTCGAACAAGACGCATTGTAAATTTAATCTCTATAAAAAGCCTCTGGTCCGAAGATAATTCAACGAATGCATTTTTTGCCGAGCTTGCCAAGGAAAACTTCCTGGTTCGCCGGGTTTTTCGTGATCCGTGTCCTTTTATTCGTTTAGGCTGTTCTTACGAAGAATATATGAAAAACACAAAATCGTCTAAGTCCCGGGAAACACTACGTAGAAAAGAACGGCAACTACACAAGAAACACAAGGTTAACATTGAGCAGTATAAAGGCAGTGAAATAACGAGCACAGCCGTCCAACGAATCGCAGCCATACAAGAGCAAAGCTGGATGAAAAGACGAGGGGCCGCGATCTTGGGACACCCTTTTTATCAAAAGCTCCTGTTGGCAATGTCTCAAGCCGGTTTTGGCCGCCTTTGGCTGATGACATTAGATGGTGCTGACGCAGCATTCATTTTTGCGCTAGTCGCTCACAGAAGACTTCATTATGAATGGACAGCGTTCAAGTTAGAATATTGCTCCTCGATGTCTGTAGGGCAATTCTTAACAAAGCGTACCATTCATGATGCATGTCAAGATAATATTTTGTTATATGATTTTGAGCATGGTGAAGCCGAATACAAACGTTTTTGGAGCACTGATAATTACGACGTCTATCGAGCAGTCGCGGGGCAGGGATTCTGTGGACGCATCACAGCCATATTCTATATTGGTCTGTGGGAGCTGGGAAGAATTCAACTGGTGCGATCATTCTACCACCGCATTAAAAAGATGTTCTTATGTTTTTAGAAGATTCATTGCCTATCAACCTAATCCGTGAGATAGACAACAGAATTTTCAGATGACAAAAAAAGTTGTCCTGAGTGCTCTGAGAAATAAAAATCGAGTAGGAAAGCAATTGCTATGGCAGCATATATTGTGAATGGTAAACGGTCGGCAACGGGTCGATTTAACGGGGCTCTTTCATCGCTTTCAGCAATCGAATTGGGCTCCATTGTGATTAAAGGTTTGATAGAGAGTTCCTCCATAGATGTAAATGACATCGACGAAGTAATCATGGGTAATGTGATTCAGGCTGGCCTTGGACAGAATCCCGCACGGCAGGCGGCTGTCAATGCCGGATTACCCTACTCTGTTCCTTCCTATACAGTCAATAAAGTTTGTGCTTCAGGTATGAAATCTATAGCACTTGCAGCACAGGCAGTTGCTTATGGGGAAGCAAACGTGATTATTGCCGGCGGTATAGAACATATGACAGGTGCCCCCTATTTGCTAAAGGACACTAGGTGGGGAAAGCGAATGGGGCATGGCGAAATTTTAGATTCTATGATCTGTGATGCATTGTGGGACATTTTTTATGACTGCCATATGGGAATTACAGCGGAAAATATTGCTGAAAAATACAATGTATCTCGAGAAGAACAGGATGAGTTTGCTGCAGGTTCACAGCAAAAAGCTGAGAAAGCAATAATAGAAGGCAAGTTTAGAGACGAGATTGTCCCAGTGACGGTTAAACAGAAGAAAGGAGAGGATATCATTTTTGACACAGATGAACACCCTCGTGCCGGTACAACTGTAGAATCCCTTTCAAAGCTCAAACCAGCTTTCAAGAAAGACGGAACAGTAACAGCTGGAAACGCCTCCGGTATCAATGATGGCGCAGGTGCCGTGATTGTCGTATCAAAAGATAAAATGAACGCAGGGAAATCCGACTGGGCATTTAAAATTATTGCATCACATTCTGTAGCGCTTGATCCGGCATATATGGGCTTGGGCCCCATAGACGCCTCAAGAGGAGCGCTTGCGAAAGCGAATTTCTCTATTAGTGATCTTGGTTTGATAGAAGTCAATGAAGCATTTGCAGCGCAGTCGATACAAGTGCACCGTGAAATGCAATGGGACTTGGATAAGGTGAATGTGCTGGGTGGTGCAATCGCACTAGGGCATCCTGTCGGCGCTAGCGGGACAAGAATTCTTGTAACTCTCATGCATGAAATGGTACGGAGGGATGTTTCGCTTGGTCTTGCGTCACTTTGTGTTGGAGGTGGACAGGGAATGGCGATGATTGTTGAAAGGGTAAAATAAAACAAACAAAGAGGCTCTTTTAAGGTGATCTGAATCTCATTCTTTAACTATTCGGAAAGGTTGGTTTCCACATGAAAGTTGGAATCGAAGCAATAGCGTTTTACTGTCCTGAACATTATATTGAGTTGGTAGATCTGGCGAATGCGAGAGGTGTGGATCCAGATAAATTTACTAAAGGTCTGGGTCAGTTAAAAATGGCGGTAGCAACGCCAATGGAAGATACTGTGACATTAGCAATAAACGCAGGTCTTAAAGTCCTTAAAAATTTTAACATTGATCCGAATGATATCGGAACTCTTGTAGTGGGAACCGAGTCAGGCGTGGATCATAGCAAACCGGTTGCCGTTTATGTGCATGAGGCGCTGGGACTCCGTTCTAACTGTCACACCTATGAAACCAAGCATGCGTGTTTTGGCGCGATGGCGGCTGTTTCCTCTGCCAGTGACTGGATATCCTGCGGTCGTGCGGAAGGTTCGAAGGCTTTGATTGTTGCCTCTGACATTGCTCGCTATCCTGTTGGTGACCCGGGTGAACCCACTCAGGGGGCTGGCGCAGTCGCCATGATCATTTCAGACAAACCGAATCTTCTATATTTTGATCCTGAAATTATTGGTAATTATACGAAACACGTCATGGATTTCTGGCGACCGCTCTATTCGAAAACAGCATTTGTTGATGGACATTATTCTATTGATTGTTATTTAAATGCGCTTGAAGGCGCACTTACAGACGCTTTAGCTAAGGCGACGGTTCCGGAACTATATAAGATGGATAAGCTTCAGGCCTGCATTTACCACGTACCCTTTGCAAAAATGGCCGCAAAAGCACACCATCGTCATTTTGAGGTTGATAAAGGCGAAAAGATAGACAAAGAGAGTGAAAAATTTGCGGATGTCAAAAAATCGTTCAATGAAAAGACCGGCCCTTGGCTTTCGTTAAACGCAATTGTTGGCAATATATATACCGGTTCGTTATTCTTATCGCTCATCGATTTACTGAGAAATAATACAAGCGCCGACCTGAAACAAATCAGTATGTTTTCCTATGGGAGTGGCTGTGCAGCATCCATGAGTATCGCTTACCCAACACCAGGATTTGAAAAATTCAAAGATAAAATTAATCCTGAACCGGAGTTGACCGCTCGAAGAAAACTTAGCATTGATGAATATGAAAATATAATGAAAATAAGCGACTCACTGGACATAGGTGAAGCGGAAGAATTTAGTGCCGATGAATGGGACTTAACTAGCGACTTCCTTTATTTAGGCAGTAAAAATCACATTCGTCAGTACGAAGGTCTTTAAGGTAATTCTGTTTAAAGTCGATAATTTTATCCTCTAAATTCGTCGGCTTACTATTTATTTGTGGTCAAATGGTAAAGAAATATGGATAACACAGTATCAAAAGATGTTCTCGCTATGATCGGTGTGGAAAAGGTACGGCATTACGATGTTACTAAAAGAGATATAAAATGTTTTGCCCAGGCCATTGGCGAAACAAATCCCATTCATTTCGATGAGGACTACGCGAAAAGCACCAAGTACGGCACCATTATCGCCCCCCCTCTATTTTGCCAAACCTTCACATTCGAGGATGTGCCTCCGAGTCGACTACCGAACGATGGGTCACCTATAGAAATAGATGTTCCTATCCCCGCCCAAAGAACTGTTGGCGGAGGAAGCTCTTATGAAATCTTTCAACGGGTAAAAGCGGGGGATCAAATAACCGTGAAATCGACGCTAAAGGACGTTTTTACCAAGCAAGGGAAAAGTGGAAAACTTTATTTTGTTGTTGTCGAAACAGAGTTTTCCAACCAAAAGAAAGAACCTGTCGCCAAAGAGATTGCGACCTACATTAAACGCGTGTAGCCCGCATTTCCCAGGTAAACAATGACAAACTAGTTGAATTCTGATAGTATGGAGCTTATGGAAACCACTCAAGCCAGTTTTAACCATCTGATACGGGAGAACCTAATGGGTGAAGCACGCAAGNNGGAGGCCATTCAAGTCAGTCTTGACCATTTGTTGCAGGAGAACCCAATGGGTGAAGCACGCAAGGACGCTCTGAAGCTCGATTTTGACCGCAGATTGAAGCTCGAATTTCACGGAACTGAAGTGACCAGCGATGCAGGTTTGCTTGCCTACCGGGAGCTTGATGAGTCACTTGGTCTGGCCACTATGACTGATTCAGAGTTGTGTGACAACCGAACCGGCAAGAATACGCAGCACAGCATTGCAGCATTGCTCAGACAGTTGATCTACAGCAGACTGGCAGGCTATGCAGGCACCAACGATGCGGAGCGTCTGTGTGTTGATCCAGCGATGAGGCATGTTGCAAGAGGTAGAGCCATAGAATGTACCGCTGCCTCGACAAGCCTCATGGGCAGATTTAAAACGCAGATACTGACTCAATCCAAAAATCTTGAGCTATTGATGGACCTACCTCACCATAGAGTCGATAGCAAGAATACGAACAGGTAAACTAGATCTGTATAGCGGCAAAGCCGCAACCTAAAAGTGCCTAAAGTGAGCTAAAGTTAATGAATTTTTACTAGATTGGGTGCCATGGACAAATTTAATTGCCCGTGAAATTACCATTGAGATTATTACGTCCTAATTCCTTTCTCTCATATAACCTAACGACGTAATAATACAAAAAATATTTCTAAAAAACAAGTTTTTCCAGAGTAATTCTATACTAGGACGTTTTGTTATGAATATTACCTTAATACAACCGGTTACGTATGATCCTGAGCCACCGATTAGCCTTGCTGTACTGATGGGTCCTCTGGAGCTAGCTGGGCACGAGGTTCGATTGATTGATTTGCAAATTCCAGATGTTCGCCGAAAGTGGGAAAGCCTTTTTACTTTAAAACCTGTAGATTTAGTGGGGATCACCGCAATGACCCCACAAGTAAATCAAGCAGATGAGATTGCAAAAAAAGTCAAAACTGTTTTACCAGATGTTCCAGTGATCCTTGGTGGAGTTCATGCGACCTTTCTGCCGGAACAGACTCTTTGTGAATTTGGCGCCTTTGATATTTTAGTTATGGGTGAAGGAGAGGAGACCATTGTTGATCTGGTTTCAAGGTTAGAATATGGCAAACCAATTGCAGATGTAAAAGGGATTGCATATAGATCAGATGGCGGTGTGGTCATCACCCCTTCCAGACCCCGCATCCTTGATCTCGACAATTGGCCTAACCATCATGAATATTATGATTTTGATTTTTACGTTAACAATAATAGCTGGCGATATTCAGGTAAATGCGTCTCAACGATTATTTCCAGGGGTTGCCCATATAACTGTCGGTTCTGTGCGACTAAAAATTTCTGGACGATGAAATATATTTGCAAATCAACTGATGCCGTAATTAAGGAGATTCGCTATGTGCTTAGTCGCGGTGTAGATGATGTCATATTCCGGGACAGTACTTTTGTAATTAATAAAAAGTGGGTTCATGAATTCTGTGAAAAAATTCTTCAGGAAAAGCTGCGGTTTAGATGGGGTATGCAAGCCCGCGTGGATCTGGTAGATTTTGAGCTGTTTTCTCACATGAAAAAGGCGGGTTTGAATAAAGCTTGTTTTGGTGTGGAAAGCGGAAGCCAGAGGATCCTGGATTTTTACGGGAAAGGAACTACTCTGGAGCAAGTAGAGAAAGCATTTGAGGTTTGCCGAAAGTTAAGAATCGACACAGAAGCTTACTTCATGTTGGGTGCGTTGCCAGAAACTAGAGAGGATATGGAGTTGACTTATCAATTTGCGAAAAAACTCAAACCAACCACCAACAGAGTATTTCTTTTTATGCCTTTGCCTGGCTCTGAGCTTTATAAGTATTATATAGACCAGGGCTATCATTTTGATTACAAAGACATACACTCTAACAAGGCTTCTTTTCCCTATAGTGACATGACTTTAGAGGAGCTCGAAGAGATGAGGGTGAAATGGACACATGACTTCGAAAGAAAAATAGATCTGTTGGTACGTGGTATAAATTTAATGATGGGAATCCGCTCTTTGTATGATGTAAAACGCGCTTGTAAAAAAGTATCAAAACGTTTGAAGTGGCATTCATAGGTTTTTCAAGTAAGTGCTCGATTGATTAATGTGAAGTGAATACACTGGCAAATTAAAATCGATGTGGGTTACTCTACACTGTAAGAAATACTCTCTGCAAAATCGTTGTTCCAGATTTAGAAGTTGAAGGAAGGAGTTTTTACGAAATCTTTCAGCGGGCAAAGAAGGGGATCAAATAACTACAAAATCAATGCTAAGGGACGTATTTACCAAGGAAGGCAAAAGTGGAATGCTCTATTTTGTTGTTGTCGTAACAGAATTTTCCAACCAGAGAAACGAACCGGTTGCCAAAGAGACTGCGACCTATATTAAGCGCATATAGAAATCGAGAGAATCAATGGGACAAGACAAGCCATACCGGGAGAACTTATTCGTAACAGCGCATATACCTGAATTGATTGTATGCCCTGATCGTACACAGATATTTATGTTCAGCGCGGTTACATGGAACAGGCATCACATTCACTACAGCAAGGATGCGGCCATCAGCGAGGGGTTGCCGGATATTGTTGTACAGAGGGCCCTGATCGGAAATTTTCTTGCCCGACTCATAACCAATTGGGTTGGCGAAGGTGCCGAACTGCGCAAGCTGGCCTGGAAAGTTACTCGAAATGCTCTGCCTGGTAAAAATATTGTTTGCCGAGGCAAGATTAAGGAAAGAATAGACTCGGACGACGAAAAGTGCCTCGTTTGCGAGGTTACGGCGTCTAACGAAAACGATGAGTTGATCGCTTCGGGAGACGCTACGATAACGTTTGCCGTAAATCAATCGCTGGAAGAGGATGACCGTGACGACGAATAAAGAAATCTCTGAACCCGGGGGCCTCAAATGGGGGACGTCTCAGTTCTGCTGGCCGCCAAGCCAAGGCGTGGATGGCTTCGAAGGCTGTCAGGCTCTGCGTGGCGCATCTTTCGGAACGGTGTTCTTTGCGACTTTCTAATGTATCCCTACGCTCGACTGGCACACCGTTGCGTTCTGAGATCGAGCCGGCGAAGCCAATCAATCACATATCTACACGACCTTTTATCGCTCCCCCAGTCAGCTCGAAGCGCTAACGTTACACTTCATCCCGTTTATCGGCCGAGGGACGCCCCCGCGCAGCCTATCGATCAACATCGTCGCCTGTTCAACGGGCGCCGATGCCTACACCGTTGCCTCCGAGCTTATCGACAAATTCCCGGGGCTTGATTTCAAGGTACACGGCTCGGATCTGCACGAAGAGACAATAGCACGGGCACGGGCGGCGCGCTACACATCAGCCGAGGTATTCCTCAACGAGAATATCCCGGACGAATTCGTGGTTCGCACGTTCGATCCTGCCGGAGAAGACTTCATAATCAAGCCTGTAATCTGTGAAAAGGTATCTTTCACTCGTGCGGATCTGTTGGACCCGGACCTTGCGCGACGGTTCGAGCCTGCGGATATCGTTTTTGCCCAGAACGTCTTTTTCCATTTGGAACCCGCTGATGCCATCACTGCGTTCGAGAACGTCCTGGGGCTGCTCAAGGATAGATCCGCGTTGTTTATCGACGGTATGGAATTGGACATGAAGGAGCGGCTGACCGCGAGGGCGGGTCTTATCCCGTTGGCCTACAAATGTCGGGAAATTCACTCATCCGCATGCTGGCACGTGCCCGCACGATGGTGGAAATACTATTATGGAGCGGAGCCATACCTGGTGTTTCGACGCGGGAGACTGAGACGGTACAGCACTATCTTTTTGAGCGGTTCCTGTGAAGCGTAAATGGGAAATTCTGGATAGGATGGGATCCGCATTCAAAGCCGTCAAAGAGCTTCGTTCAAGGTTTGGCACGGTGAGAACGGTCCAGCAAGGTGGTCTGCAGCCCTGCTGATGGGCGTGGTTAAGAAGAGCCGAATGAGCTGCCGGATAGGCCGTAAGACACTGTTTGAGCCCGTTTTGAGACGGCTCGCAGTCGTCTATGGAGGTGTCATTGGAAGGATCACGAGCGAGATATGCCTCCTGCTGGGAGCAGAGCTGATGAAGCTATTGCTCACGCGAGAAGTGGACGTGGTTCTCTTCAATCACCTGGCCATGGATTTTTGATGTTTTTTGCCAGAAAATTCTTGACATCTTAGTCAGATTCAGGTATAATTTATGAAAAGGGTGATTCTAATATGGAGGAATGGAGGAGGAGTGTCCTTATGAAGAAAAAATTGGAAAATCCGAACGGAATAAAAGCCAAACTTATTGAGCTGAAAGAACTTCGCGTAAGATTTGGCGTGGTGAAAACGCTTGAAAATGCGGTCTTTCGGCTCGTCAACAGATTCTTCTATTTTGACTGTCTACATATTATCGTTCTTGACCGTGAGAATCTGAAACCGCTTGATCCCACCAACACGAACAGATTTAGCTCAAAAATCGCGACACGGGAAGATCTCGAAGAAATGGAAAAGCAAGGATGTTGGTCCATGCGAGGAAGAATGAAACTTTTTGAGCGTGGCGATACCTGTCTACTAAGCTATGTCGAGAATAAGCTGGCTGGCTATACATGGATCCTCACAAACGGATGCCCTTCATTTGTTGAATGTGGCTTAAGACTAAGCGTGCCTGATGGATATTTATACACTACATATTCGTGGACTCATCCTGATTATCGTGGATATGGCTTACAATCCTTCCGTCACCATGAAATACTTAACCATCCTCGATGGAGGGACAAAAAGGGGTTGTTAGGTCTTAGAATGCATACAAATCATAGCACCAAAAGAGGACAAGACAAAAGTGGTTTTGAAAGAATAGGAAATATCTATATCATAGGCAGGAAATCGAATGTTCACGCTCTCATCGGGAAAAATCTTCAGAGCATGGGAATTAAACGCGTCAAGCGCCCATCCTCAGCAGAAACGAAATGAGGGATTCTCTGAGTCAGGAGACGATCTTAGCTTCTTGAGCAGGGGTACTGCTGCCCTTATCGCTCCATGTTCTTATGACTTCTTTCTGATTTGGATATATTAAATGACACGAGGAGACATTTTTCACACGGAAGTTTTCGTTTTTCACGTATCGCACTGAATTCACAGCTTCGTAAAGGCTATATAAGGAATCTTGACTCAAAGGTTCTAACATGCAATTAAGTTCTGATTACGAAGTAGTTACTGCAACAAGCTTCAAGGAAATCGAAGCTATTCGCCCGATATGGGAGCAGATGCAGTGTAGCGAATCTATTCCGGTACTTAATGCGCATATTGATCGGTACCTTACGTTTGTAGAGTCAATGAAAGAGACAGTCCGCCCATATGTGATTATTCTATATCACGACGGCGATCTAAAGGCAATGTTGATAGGACGTATTGAAAAGCGAAGAATTACATGCCGAGTAGGATATGCAAAAATATTCAAACCATCGTTACATTGCTTAAGCGTTGTATATGGAGGCATTCTCGGTCAACCGGACGAAGATGTCAGTGCTGTATTGGTTAGGGAATTGATGAATATTCTAAGGCGGCGAAAGGTAAGTGTGATCTTCTTCAATTATTTGCGTACTGATTCATATATGTACAAGGCTGTTAGAAGTGCACCAGGTTTCTGGGGGCGAAGCCATTTTCCTATAATCCAACGACATTGGGAAACACGAATACCACGTTCATCAGATGAAATGAAGAAGATAATTTCCAGGAAAAGACAACGTGATATAAACCGTAGTGTAAGAAATCTTGAGAAAGTATCAGGTCCTATGAAGGTTGACTGCTATCGTCAAAAGAAAGATATTGACTTATTTGTGAGAATGGCTTCTCAGGTATCTTCATCTTCATACCAGGAAGGCTTGGGCTGTGGCTTTGTTGGTGACTCATTGACTCTGTCAATCCTTAACCAATTACAAAGAAATGGCTGGCTCCGAGCATATGTACTCTATGCTGGTAAAGAGCCAATTGCGTTCGAGTACGGATGTGTCATAGGTGACAGATATTTTGCCGAGAGTGCGGCATACGATTCACGCTTTAGGGCTTACGGTCCGGGAATTATACTCCAAGTGAGAATATTCGAACAACTTGCTCTGGAAAATGGTATTGTCGCCTATGACTATGGCTTTGGGGACGCCGTATACAAGCAGCAGTTTAGTGACGTTTCTTGGACGGAAGCATCCGTGTATATATTCGCAAATGCACTATTTCCTATCGTCATAAATCTAATAGACTCATCTATGAGGCTTCTTTCTGTTGGGACAGCAACACTCATGGAGAAACTTAAACTAACATCCAAGATTAAAAGATCTTGGAGAAATCACCTCCTATGGTACAGTCAGAGGAACGAGAGTGTAGGTCGTCAGCAAGAATGAGACAAAGAGGCCTTTGATTCAGGAGACGATCTTAGCTCCGGTTGTCATTTTACTATTGTATTCTTTCCTTTCAAGAACTGTTTTTCTTTTCAACTCAGTCCGTTTGGCCAAGATTCTCTCTCGCCGGCCATAATAAACATCATCAGGTGCCACATTCCCAATGGCTTCATGGTATCGGTTAATATTATACCATTGCACAAATTGAGCAATCTCCGACTCAAGCTCCTGCGGCAGTTGCCAAACATGTAACAGCACATGCTCCTTTATTGAACGATGGTATCGTTCGATCTTGCCATTGGTCTGGGGATGATAAGGAGATGCAAAGATATGGCCGAGTCCCTTGGTTTCGAGATACTGGCCAAAGTCCCGACTTAATAAGGCCTTACCGTTATCAGTCAGAAGCTTGCTGCGATTCTCGACAGGAACATCCTGCATTCCTGTGAACTCACAGGCAAGCTCCACGACATCACTAAAGGCACCAGAATCCATTTTAGCTCTGAGCTGCCAGGCTAATATCTTACGGCTATAGTCATCCAGTACACTGATCAGATAAAACCAGCCCCAGCGATCTACTTTCAGATATGTAGCATCCATCTGCCAAAGTTGGTTTACCCCTGTGGTTTTGATGCGAAATTCGTCAGATGCAGGGAAGGTTTTGATCTTCGGCTCACGTATAAGTCCTCGTTCTTTTAGCCGACGGTACACTGTGGACTCCGATAAGCTGAATCCGGCGTTATCAGTGATGTACAGACTAATCTCACGAGAGGACAATTCCGGATAGAATGTGGCGTATTCCAGGATCTTATCTACCTGGTGAGGTAATAGCTGATTCCATGTTCTTACACGATGAGGTTTGTTGTCTTGAAGGCCTTTTGTGCCCATGGTTTTGAGCTTTCGTTTCCATCGATAATAAGTACTTCTGGGCACATCGTACTTGGACAGGGCATCGGAAATACTCAAATCCGAACCTTCAATCAAACGAATGAACCTCATTTTCTCGTTGCAGCTCATTCTCTGGTACCTCCGTCTGCTACAGGCCGAAACTTTTTTTATACCTTCGAACATCTAAGATTGCTTCAGCGAGTGATTGTTTTAGCTGGTTGTTTTCCTGCCGCAACATCTTGACTTCATCGCTGGTGGCATCTCTGAGGGTATCTTTAGTCAAGCCGTTTTTGCCAGCTTCCAGAAACGCTTTGGACCATTTGTAGTAGACACTGGAGGCGATAGCTTCTCGTCTACATATCTCGGATATGGGAGTTTCGCCCCTGAGGCCTTCGAGAACAATACGGATTTTCTCCTCCGCTGAGAATTTACGACGGTTGGCCTTCCTGATTTGCGTGATTACGTCCTTTGATTTTGCCATTGTTCTTAGCTCCTTTCCGGGATCAAGATCCCGAGTATGGAGCTAAAATCGTCGATTTCAAGT
>JABAOC010008509.1_pt1 | contig 14154 bp, 13 predicted proteins | sample 7062161 | NCBI WGS metagenome assembly JABAOC01 (sample SAMN14538625, study PRJNA623070) | marine sediment metagenome | biome: marine biome [ENVO:00000428]; feature: marine pelagic biome [ENVO:01000023]; material: deep marine sediment [ENVO:00002113] | place: India: Gulf of Khambhat ... | reverse complement strand
TGATGAGACAGTATTCGAAATAATTGATGAGTATACAGTACGTTTCATCTTTCCCGAGCCGGCAAAATTACCGATGAATGGGCACCGGAACATCTGGAGGTACAAACGCGAGATTGGAAGTACTACCTTGAGAACTGCACCAACTAAGGCTCTGTCTTTCTCGGCGAAGAAACGACTGTAGCCTATGGAGATAAGACTATTGGCACAAATCACGTTCTGCCCAGCATGAGGGCAGCACGGTATACTGGTGGAGTTTCTGTGGGAAAACTCGCCAAGACAGTTACCTATCAGCACGCGACAAGAGGGGCATCAAGGGAAATTGTACTAATCTCCGAAAGGGCATGTTATTATGAGAATATGCTGGGTCATGGAATATCCTGCAAGGCAAGAAAAGAAAAGTATGCGCAATAGTAAATGTGGCGGGGCTCAGCCCTTCAAACGGGACAAGGACTCAAAAGCAATTCTCGTTTGTCCATGTTTTCTCCTGGGATATGTCCATTGTCAAGGCTGACCTCCTGCCTTTTAGGTCAGTGTTTTTTGTAAAACTGTGTGTAGGGGGACAACATATATGAAGCCAGATTTAAGGGGTATCATAACACCGGTTGTAACAGTTTTTGATAATGATGAGAACATTGTTGAGGAAGGCTATCGCACAATCATCAATCATCTCATAGATCATGGCATTTACGGAATATTTTCATGCGGAGGACAGGGAGAAGCCTACGGTCTCACGAAAGATGAAAAACTGCGTCTCCTCGACATTTGCCTTGAAACGGTGAACGGGCGCGTTCCGGTTCTTATGGGTACGGCAGCGCTTACCACCAGCGGCGCTGTCGAGATGACCCGCGCTGCAAAAGAGGCCGGTGCCGATTATGCCACTATTCTTACTCCATACTACATAAGTCCGAATCAGGACGAGCTTTACCGGCATTACTGCGATATTATGGATGCTGTCGACATACCGGTAATCATCTACAATAACCCCTGGAGAACACACGTGAATATAATGCCCGAAACAGTTGCACGATTATGCGAGTATTCAAAAAACATGGCCGGAATCAAAGATTCCAGCGGCGACCTGGGGCTGACCCTTGGATTCAAAAGACTATGCCCTGACTATTTCAGGGTGTTCGTCGGTCGTGATCAGATAATCTACGCTGCACTGTGCGGCGGTGTCGACGGCGCAGTAGCAGCGACATCGAATGCTGCGGTAGACATTGTTCTGGGTATCTATAACGAGTTTATTGCGGGCAATCACAAATCCGCAAGGGAATACCAGGATAAACTAATACCGTTTCGTGAATTTTTCTCTCAGGGCACTTATCCGGTTATCGTTAAAGAGGCTATGATGCTCCAGGGGCTGCCCTCGGGTTCATGCCGCAGACCGGTCAGTCCTATAACAGAAGAAAAGAGAGCAAAGCTCAAAAAGATTCTGAGCGAAATGGGAATTCTCTGACTAATATGATCGTGATGTAGGGGTCAGGTCATACTTCCTCACCCAGTCCTTTCTTTTATTACCCGTAAACGTTCTCAATCCATCTCATGGCTTCTGTATCACTAGCTTTTCCCAGATACCGCTGCGTGGTCGACATATTGGCCTGTCTCAGGATCACTTTACTAACAATCTCAACCGGGGTTCCAGAACGTGAGGCATAGGTTGCGGCATGGCTTCTGAGGTCGCGGTTCCGAGATTGATTCCCATTAATCTATTAGCTCCTTCACAACAGCCCCGACAGCAGGGTATGCGGGAAGATCCGTTGATCAGCCACCTTTTAAGGAATGAATCTATGAAGCTGGGGTTTTTGAAGGCCACTTTGAGATTGATTTTGCCCATTAACACAGTTAACTTCAGCTATCAACGACCCCCGCAAGCACACAAAAACAGTCCCAAGAAAACCCATTGACCCTTTATGTCAAACATCTTCACCTGTCTATTCATCCAAAAAACAAAGGTGAGGGAGTACAATGGAAAATAAAAGGTCATTGGAATTAGGATTACTTGTTAGCATTTGTTTTATCATGGGGCTGACAGGCATGGCTTTTGTGCCAGCGACTTCGTCAGCAGGTGTGATCCTTAAAGTGGGTACGGGACCTGTAGGAGGACACTGGTTCCCGCTGGGTGCGGTATTGTCCACTATCATCAATGAGAAAGTGGAGGGGGTCAGGGCAGCGCCAACCCTTGGGGGCGGCACCGGTAATATGAAAGCCCTGAATGCCGGCACACAGGACTTCTCTCTCACCATAGGCATAACCAATGCCAACGCTTGGGAAGGTAAGGCCCCATTTAAGAGGAAGTATCGCAACATTCGGTCGGCATTCAACACCTATATCAATATCTTTCATGTCTATACCACGGTAAAGACCGGCATAAGGAAATTCGAAGACTTGAAAGGCAAGAGGGTGTCCCCGGGCAAAAAGGGATTCGCTGGGGAAGTCCTTACGCGCCTTGTGCTGAAAGAATACGGAATGAGCTATGAGGATTTCGCTGAGGTAATACTGGTTGGATATTCGGAGGGAGGAAACTTGATGAGGGATAAGCACCTTGATGCCTATTCGCTCATAACAATGCCACCCAGTGCTGCTTTTGTGGAACTGGATACATTTGCGCCAGTTTATATATTCAGTGCCTCCCCGGAGGTAATAGAGAGGATGATCAAGAAATATCCCGGGTTAATCAAAATACAACTCCCGGGCGGTATTTACCGAGGGAGGCCTGAGCCGCTTGATACATTTGGCACCCCCTGTGTTTTCGCGACAAGAAAAGACCTCCCGGCCGATGTGATCTACGGGGTAACGAAGGCATTCTGGGAAAACTATAAAAGATCGTGGAAGCTTAACCCAAGTTTCAAAGATTATATAAGGCCTGAGAACGCGCTTAGTGGTCTGGCAATTCCACTGCATCCCGGAGCTTACAGGTATTACAGGGAAGCGGGCTATAATATCCCCCAGAAGCTCATGCCGATAGATTAATGAATCGTCAAATTCCCTCGCCTTTGATGAGGGAGGCCGAGGGTGGAGGTGAAAAAGACATTATCAACCTACCTTGAGGTTATTCAACGCAGGAATCGCTCAATTAGGGTGGCAGCAATGACGGGAATAGTAACGCTTTTCAAGAACCTTGCGAAATTCGAGTTTAAAGGGGCGAGGATATGAACCTCAAAGAAGCTGTGATAGGGGTCCCTCAATCTAAAGGCATAGTCGAGATTTTCAGGGAGAAAGGGCCCTTCAGTATTATCATATCCTCGATAGCGGTGGCGCTGGCACTTTATCACCTCTATACTTCGTTCACCGGCTGCCCTCCAGCTCTCCTCCACCGTAGCATACATCTTTTCACTATCCTGATACTGATTTTCTTGACCTCTTCCTTAAAAAACCGGAGTCGCTCCTACCTGGCCTTGAACGTCGCGCTTTCACTTTTGGCTTCGGCTGTTTTGGTATTTATTAGCTTCGACTATGAAGACATGCAGTGGCGTGCGGAGGAAGCTACCCAGATCGACATTATATTAGGTGCAATAACGGTATTAATCACCATTGAAGCATGCAGGCGTATGGTAGGGCCGGCTATGGCGAGCTTGATTGTTTTCTTCTTGCTCTACACCCGTTTTGGGGGATACATCCCCGGCGAGTTGGGTCATGCCGGATTTTCCTGGAGTCAAATATTTGATATGCAGTTCTTAACTTTGAACGGTATTTTTACTACCCCTATCGGAGTTATGTCCACGTTCATCATTATCTTTCTCATATTTGCCGGATTTCTCATAAAATCCGGTGTGGTCCATGCCTCTATGGACCTAGCCACCAAGTTATTAGGACGCACATCAGGTGGACCAGCTAAGGCAGCCATCCTCGGCAGCACGCTCATGGGGTCGGTGAGTGGAAGTGCGGCGGCCAATGTGCTCGTTACCGGTTCCATTTCCATCCCTCTGATGAAGAAGCTGGGATATGAGCCGAGCTTCGCCGGGGCAGTGGAGGCATCGGTTTCCTCAGGGGGACAGTTTATGGCGCCTATTATGGGTGCATCTGCGTTCATTATAGCCGCGGTGCTGGGGAAACCATACATTCTAATTTGCTTACACGCCCTCATTCCAGCTCTGCTGTGGTTCTTCTGTTTCTTCATCACCTTACATTTTGAAGCCAAGAGGTTAAGGCTTAAGCCTGTAACAAAAGAAGAAATGCCGCCAACAGGTGAAGTCCTAAGGCAACTATATTTCTTTATCCCTATCCTTGTTCTGGTCTATCTTTTGATAAAAGGTTACTCCCCGATGTTTGCTGGTTTCATTGCTATCGTGTTGCTCTTTGCCCTGACCTTCCTTACAAGCGAAACCAGGTTTAATCTTGCGAGCTTCATAGCCGCCCTTGAGTATGGCATCAAGGGGGCATTACCGGTTGCTGCCGCTTGTGCCGGTGCTGGAATAATCGTGGGATGTGTCATGCAATCGGGAGTGGGATATTACCTTTCGGCGGCCCTGGTTAACATCAGTGGGGGGCATCTATTTATGCTATTGCCGCTTGTCGTAGTTGTATCTCTCTTATTAGGAATGGGAATGGTGACCGTGGGCGCATATATCATTGTTTCGATATTGGTGTCACCTGCTATGATAGATATGGGTGTAACGCCCATAGCGGCACACTTATTCCCATTTTACATTGCCATCATATCAGCGATCACGCCCCCGGTAGCGGTTGCCTCCTTTGCGGCAGCTGGGATCGCAAACGCTCCCCCCTGGGAAACTGGAATGAAGGGAATCAGACTTGCCCTGCCTGGACTTCTTATACCCTTTGTATTCATCACCCGGCCATCTCTACTTTTCATAGGAACGCCGCTCTCTATTCTATCTACCACCATCACTACCTTCATAGGGTTGACTTGCATGGCGTCAGCGCTCATAGGGTATCTATCAAGAGGACTTACAATCTATGAAAGAACGATGTTGGTTCTTGCCTCTTTTGCGCTTGTCTCACCTACTGTAGCAATAAACTTGGTAGGGATGGGTTTATTAGGGCTTGTTTTCTTCTTACAGAAGCAAAGTAAATAAGGGGCTCTTTTGGGTTTTTACTGAAAAATCCTTGAGTAAGACTCCACTGTAACTTGCTGATTTTGTTACCAACGGATTTATTAAATTTGTGTTTGGGCGTGGCGGGGCTCACCCCCTCCTTCTTGAACTCGCCTTGTAGACATCTATCGCCACCTCCGGGCACACGATGGCGCAGAAAGTACATGCCGTGCAACCGTGGCTATCATCAAAGCAGGCCACCCTGATGCCGCGAATATCCTCCTCCTCGCTCAGCCTGATGTGCCCCTCTCCACAGGCCCACACACAGAGCCCGCACCCCTTGCACCGTTGTGAATCGATAACGATCTTGCCTTTTGACCTCTTGTTCAACCCCCCGTTCCTTTCATACTCCCCCGAACAACTCCCATCCCCCTTTTTATCGCCTCCTCGTTAAGGGGGATGAGGTGATGTCTGTGTTTTGGAAGTGCCCTTTTGAGGCCTTTGAAGAGTGAGTCCGGGGACATGACCCCCAGAGCAGTGATCAGGCCTCCCGCAGCAACCATGTTGGCCACCTGAGGGTTGCCCAGCTCAGTTGCAATCTCATTGGCCGGGATCTTGACGATCCTGACATCCCCCCGTTCTGGCGGGGGGTCAATGATCGTTTCGTTATAGGCCAGCACGCCTCCAGCATTGACACGATCCTCAAACTTTGCAAGGGATGCCTGATTCATGGCCATCAAAGCCGTAAAGGTATTCCTGATCGGTGAGCCGATCCTCTGATCGGAGATTACCACCGTGCAGTTTGCTGTTCCGCCCCTCATCTCGGGGCCGTAGGATGGAAAAAAGGTAACCTCAAGGCCCTCGTAGATAGCGCCATATGCAAGCAAGTGACCCATAACCATGACTCCTTGCCCGCCAAAGCCCGCTATGAGGATCTCCTCTACCATCGTTTATTTTCCCTTTTGCGGCCTGGAGAAAGTCCCCAGGGGGTAGTAGGACATTACCTCGGAACGGATCCTCTCCATGCAGCTTACCGGATCAAGCTTCCAGTTGGTTGGACAGGCTGCCAGCACCTCTACCATGCCGAACCCCTCATCCCTGATCTGGACAAGGAATGCCTCCCTGATCGCCTTCTTGGCAGCCAGGATACTTTTCACGTCGTGGATGGAGGTTCGGGCAATGAAAGACTGCGGAGAGATCAGTGAGAGCATCTCGACTAACTTGATTGGATACCCACTGAATTCCGGATCCCGGCCGGAAGGATAACTGGTTGTTTTCTGACCGATTATAGTGGTAGGCGCCTGCTGGCCACCAGTGGCCCCAAAGACACCGTTATTCACATAGATCACGGTTATTCGCTCGCATCGGGAGGCCGCATGAACGATCTCCCCAGTTCCTATAGCCGCCAGGTCCCCATCACCCTGGTAAGTAAAGACGACCGCCTCAGGACGCGCCCTCCTCAGCCCCGTTGCGACGGCTGGCCCGCGGCCATGGAGCGCCATGACTATATCACAGTCAAACTGGCGCCAGTTTCGAACCGAGCACCCCGCAGAGGTAATGCCAATTGCCCTTTTCGTAATATCGAGCTCATCCATTACCTCGGCCACGAGTCGGTGGATGGTCCCGTGAGAGCAACCAGGGCAGTAAGGAAATGGGATATCCGTCATGGCTGCAGGCCTCTTGAAAATAACCTTCATGCGCTCAGGACTATCCATTGATGAATCTCCTTGTGTTCATTGTCTTGAAGTCTCGAACTGAAGAATTAGATGGAATATGAGAGCTTTTCTGAAGTGACTGGCGGGAGGGAGCCGTCTTCTTGTGCCGGAGAAAAGCTTTCATATTCCGGCCTGCACCGTGACCCGTTGTCAATGCCTTATTCCATCTGCTCCAACCTGACGATCTCCTGATAGATTTCATCGGGGGTGAATATGTGCCCGCCTCCTACTCCATAGTGCACCATCTGGGCATTGGCGCATACAGCCAGGTGGACATCTTCTGTCATCTGTCCGTTATTTGCCTCCACGACCAGGAATTTCTTGGTCCTGGGAAGGAGCCCTTTGAGGGCCTTCTCTGGAAAGGGCCATAGGGAGATCGGCCGAAACAAACCCACGGGGATCCCCTCTTGTCGGGCCCTCATTAGGGCGTCCAGGGCGATGCGCCAGCTGCTGCCAAAGGCAACCACAACCGCCGTAGCCTCATCGGTGTAAAGTGCCTCATGACGCTGCTCTTTTTCCCTGGCCTCCTGATACTTCTCCTTGAGCTTCAGATTCCAATCAATAAGCTCCTCATCCGTATAGGGGGCAACTTTGATCACCTTCCGGGGGTTGTCACCCTTTCCCCAGACCGCCCATTCCTTTTTCGGGGCCTCGATCTCAGGGAGAATCTCGATATCTACCGGTTCCATCATCTGACCGAGGATCGCATCGGAAAGGATGATCACCGGGTTGCGGTAGTGATCGGCCAGATCAAAGGCCTGATAAGTCAACTCATAGAGCTCCTGAGCACTTCCAGGGCCCAGTACTAACGACTGGTAATCACCGTGGCCACCACCCCTGGTGGCGAGCCTGTAGTCTGACTGTGCTGTAGAAATCCGACCGAGGCCCGGTCCCGACCGACTCACGCACACCACCACGGCCGGCAGTTGCGCTGTCGCGAGGGTCGTGAGTCCCTCTCCCATGAGGGTAAAGCCAGGCCCTGAAGAGGAGGTCATGCATCGTGCCCCCCCAGCAGCTGCCCCGAAGACCATATTGATCCCGGAAAGCTCACTTTCACTCTGGAGAAATACCCCTCCCACCTCAGGAAGCCTCCTGGCCATGTATTCAAAGAGCTCGTTCTGGGGAGTGATGGGATACCCGAAAAAATATCGACATCCGGCCCGAATCGCGCCCTCTCCCACTGCCTCGTTTCCTCGCATGAGGACCTTCTCTGACATCATTTCACCATCTTACCATCCAGCTGCGTTATTCGTTATCGGTTATCATTTAGCCGAGTAACAAGTAACGAATAACAGGTCTTTGAGTTTGTTCGATATGTTATCCAATTGTCTGGGCCTGGCGGTATTCGCCAAACACCTCCCTCAGGATATCGCAAATCTCCCCAAGTGTGACGTAGGCCTTTACCGCCTCAATGAAGCGGGGCATAAGGTTTTCTTCATCCTGGGCCGCCTTACGCACAGCCTCGAGGGCGGATTGAACCCTTGCCTGATCCCTGATCTTCTTGAGCATCTGAAGCTTGTCTATTTGGCTCCGGGCATGTTCAGGGCTCGGTTTAAAGAGCGCAATATCCACGTCTTCTTCAACCTTGTATTCATTCATCCCTACAACGATCCTTTCCCCTTGCTCGATCTCCTTTTGGATACAATAGGCCCTCTCCTCGATCTCCTTCTGTACAAATCCCCTCTCTATTGCTGCTACTGCTCCACCCATATCATCAATTGTTGCAATCAGTGCCTCGATCTCCCGAATCATTTTTTGGGTGAGGGATTCTACATAATATGAGCCACCCAATGGGTCCACGGTATCCGTGACGCCCGTTTCATGGAGGAGAACCTGCTGGGTCCTGAGACTCAGACGAGCCGATTTCTCAGTGGGGAGTGCAAAGGCCTCATCAAAGGAGCATGCCGCAATGGATTGCGCACCCCCGAGTACGGCTGCCAGGGCCTGGTAGGCCACCCGTACGATGTTGTTCTCCGGCTGCTGGGCTGTGAGGCTTACCCCTGATGTCTGCGTGTGGAAGCGAAGCATCCAGGCGCGCGGGTCTTTGGCCTTGAACCGGTAACGAAGGATATCAGCCCAGACCTTTCTGGCGGCACGATACTTGGCCACCTCCTCGAAGATCTTGTTGTGCGTATTAAAAATCCAGCTTATCCTGGGGGCAAAGCTATCTATGTCCAGACCCGCCTTGAGACCCGCCTCAATATAGGCAATGGCATTGGAAAAGCTGAAGGCAATCTCCTGCACAGCTGAACAGCCTGCCTCCCGCATATGGTACCCGGCCACATTGGTGGTATTCCAGAGAGGGACGTGTTTACTGCAAAAGGCGAAGATATCGGTGATCAGCCGAAGAGAGGGTTTGGGGGGGAAGATATAGGTTCCCCTTACTGTGTATTCCTTCAGGATATCATTCTGTATAGTGCCCTGGAGTCTTTCAGGGTCAATCCCCTGGTTTTCGGCAACGGCAATATACATGGCTAACAGGATAGCGGCCGGGGCGTTGATAGTCATGGAGGTGGAGATTTTATCCAGGGGGATGCCATCAAAGATAGTCTCCATATCCTGAAGGGTATCTATAGCGACACCTGCCTTTCCGACCTCTCCCTGGCTCATAGGGTGATCGGAGTCATATCCAATCTGGGTGGGGAGATCAAAGGCTATAGAGAGGCCGGTCTGGCCCTGTTCCAGCAGGTATTTGTATCGTTTGTTGGTCTCTTTCGCCGTACCAAACCCCGAATACTGCCGCATGGTCCAGGTTCGGCCCAGGTACATATCGGGGTGGATACCCCGTACAAAGGGGTACTCGCCCGGAAAACCTGAATCTGAAAGGTAATCTGCGTCGGTGAGGTCATCTGGGGAGTATAAGACCTCGATTGGATCAAACCAATCGGTGTAATGCCGTTCAACAGGCCTCTTGTTCAGAAGGTCTTCGGCCCACCGTCTTTTCTCATCCCGTATCTTTTCGTATGTGTCGTCCATGGTAAGTCAATCCCCTCTAAACAAAAAAAATGAAATCATAGAATCCCTTTTTGCAAAAGCACTATAGGATACAACATGCTCGTGTCCAAACGAAAAATTACTCAGGATCTTATCAACATGGTGGTGTCCTGGCGAAACAACCATCTACGAGGGGACTAACCAGGCCCAGCGCTAGCCTGAGCCAGATAATAGAGCTCGGCGTATAATTGGTAAGGGACAGTGCCCATGATCAGATGGAATTCTGGCACTCCCCTGGGGGAGATTCCTTGACACAAGCTATCAGCTCAACCACGAACCCCCTAAGATCATTTATCCCTCTGGTTTTGAGGGGCCTCTCTTTAGATTTCTTACACATTTCATGCTGTGTGAATGAGAGGGATGAATTGAAGAGCAAGTGATAGCTGCCCATTTCCGAAGACTGAGGGCGCTGTTTTTCGCGTTTGTGATGTATGGTTGAATATGATCTGACCTCGTGATAAGTATCCTTCCTACACGGGTGGAAGATTATGTTACGCACATGGCTCAATGAGATTCATAAGATAAAGCATCCCATTATTCAGGGTGGAATGGGACCCTACAGCACTAATAAACTCGCGGCGGCCGTTGCCAATGCAGGGGCAGTGGGGATCATTAGCCTTATTGGCATGGGCGTTCAGCACAGTGAAGCCACTCCGGTGAATCCGAAATTGGTCTTTGGCGAGGGCACCACAGAGGAATACCTGGAGAGGAGTCTTCATCAGGTAAAAATCGAAACCGCTACCTCCGGCGGTATCTTTGGGGTAAACTGCCCGGTGTCGGTTGAATTTCTCCATGCGGCGAAAAAGCTGATCACTTCTTCCATTAGGATTCGTAGCAACGATTCAGAACTTCAAGAGCGTTTTAGAGTGATTATCACGTCGGCTGGGGATCCAGTCCCGTGGGCAAACACCATCCGCCAAACGGACCTCCTGTGGTTTCACGTTGTCCCTTCCAAATACCATGCGCGCCGTGCGGAGAAGGCCGGCGTTGATGCGATTATCGCCTCTGGACACGAAGGAGGTGCACACGTTTCATGGCAACCCGTTCACTCAATGGTCCTAATACCAGGTGTGGTTGAAACAAGTGCCCTGCCTGTTATAGGAGCTGGGGGAATAGGTGATGGGCGGACCGTTGCGGCTGCCTTGGCGATGGGAGCCGTCGGCGTGCAGATGGCAACACGCTTTATAGCAACCCAAGAGTGCGATTTTTGGGACGTGTGGAAAAACGGGGTGCTGAACAGTGACGACCGTGATACACTGGTGGGTCGTGGCATGTTCGGGCCCATGCGATTTATCACCAATCGGGCATCCCTCAGACTCGCCGAGCGCACCGCTCGGCTTTTTCCTGAACTTCTCCAGGGCCGTCCAGTAGACCTTCATAGGGAGCTTATTGAAATCGAAAGGGAGGGTTTTGAAAAGTTGGTAAAAAACGATGCAGAGGGATCGCTGATTGTCGCTGGAGAAGTATCGGGACGAATAAAGGACCTTCCGAGCGTCGGGGATCTTATCGAGCGGATTGTTAAGGAGGCCTCTGAGATCCTCCGTACCCTGCCGGATCGTGTTACACCATGAACGCCCGTCAATTCACCGCTAAAACGAGCAATCCCTCACATGACGCAAGATACGCATCGGGATAGGACAATTCGTCAGCAGATCGTCGATCTCTTGAGCGAAGATGAGATGAGCGCCAGGGAGCTCTCCCAGGCGATAGGTATCAGGGAAAAGGAGGTCTACGATCACCTCTCCCACATTGCACGATCAACGGCTGCCCAGAGCAAAAGGCTCACCGTACAACCCTCTCGGTGTCTCATATGTGGGTATGTGTTCGAGGACAGAAAACGTCTCACCCGCCCAGGCCGCTGCCCCAGATGCAAGCGCTCCCACCTTCAAGAGCCAACCTACCGAGTCAGTTCCCGCATCACACAAATCAGGGAAAACGCCAGCTGAACCTCTATTCAACCTTTTCACCGGCCCCTTTTATCGATTTCTGTTCTTCCGGTAACGTCTGACGAAAGACCCGCAGCGCATTGCCGCCCATGATGGCAGCGATCTGCGCTTCAGTGAAACCTTCCTGCAGCAACGCGTCGGTTAGCATCACTACGCCGCTCGCATCCACAACTGTCGTAACCGCACCATCGAAGTCTGATCCCAAAGCCACGTGCTCGACACCCACCAAATCAGCAACGTATCGCATGGCCCCGACGGTATCGTTAAGCGTCTTGCCGCAGGTCGCGTATTCGTACAGGCCGATCCCAATGACACCGCCGGTCTTGGCGATGCCGCGAATATGGCGATCAGCCAGATTGCGCGCCGTGTCACAGGTGCCCCGCACGCCGCCGTGCGAGGCAACCACTGGTCGGTCGGCCATAGCCAGTACGTCATCAATAGTCGCTGGCGAGGCATGGGCCAAGTCGATGATCATACCCAGCGCCAAGGCGCGTTGGATCAGTTCACGGCCCTTCTCGGTCAACCCGTATTTGTCCATCCCGTGAGCAGAGCCGGCCATGGCGTTGTCAAAGAGATGAACCAGCCCCAGCATCCGAAAACCCGCCTGGAAGAGCCCCTCAACATTAGCCGGATTGCCCTCAAGCGCCTGCGTGCCTTCTAGCGACAACATGGCGCCGGTGATCCGCTCCCCGCGCTCTCGTGCCGCCAGTAACGCTTCCAAGTCCCGCCGGTTGGTAATAAGCGTGAGGGCACCATTGGAGGCTTGCGCCCGTTCCGCGAGTTTGTGGGCCTGATACAGCGCTCGCTGCAAGCGGCCATCGTGGGTCGCCTCCGGCCAACCCTGTAGCGCAGCGAGCAAGGTAATGACGTCCCACCTGTCTGGATTGTTGTCCATTCTTGGAGGAAACGGTACACCATTGACCACGCCAAAGACCTGCAGGGCCACGTTGGCTTCCTGCAAGCGCGGCACATCCACATGGCCACGTGATCCCCGTTTGAGAAGATCGCGATTCCAAAGCAGTGGGTCAGCGTGCAAATCAATGACCCGCAGTTGCTGGTGGAGCGCAGCAGCTTCCGGGCTTGCGGCGTATGGCGGTTTAATTCGTACCCGGTTGATCCAGCGGTCAGCCAGAGAGGCACATCCGGCCAGTAGCACAGTTGGGATTACTGTAGCCATAGTCCTTGTGAGCCGTGACACTAGCATTACGATATTTGCGGGCCCGGGTCCTGTTTCCGCTTCAACCAGAAATCAAACGATCGGCCAGGGACAAAGATGTCCAGGCCAATCGATGGCTGGTCCAGCTGGTTCTTGACGACATGAGGTTCATTCCCGGGGATATAGGCGGCGTCCCCCTCCCCAAGTACCTGCTCTCCGCCCTCATCAGTGACGATTGCAAGTTCCCCTTTAAGCACGACTAGCACTTGGGCACTGGGGTGCTCGTGGAGGGGTGAGGCATGATACGGCGGTTTAATGAAGTGTTCGATGGAGATATCGTCTTCATTGCAGAGACTCACACGCTTCCAGTTTTCCTCAGGCTCATAACTCTCTGCGCTCCTGAAATGGATAACCTTCATTGATCCACCTCCTGTGGTTTCTCGTGACTCCAACTACCATCAGTCCGGCGTAACAAACAGTGATCCAGGCAGGCTCTGTTTCTTGACCGGATGTAGAGGATACAGATTAGAAAGTATTTATATCAGCTTGCTCTATGATTCACAATAAGACGTTCAGGTGAGGATGTGCAGCGCTTCCTGGGCACTTTTGAAGGTCAGGATAGTATTGGACACAAGGAGTGAGCAAATCATCCGTTATTGTCAAAATGAAACATGCGACCCCCTATCACGCTTTCTCTTTGTATTCCTCAGGGACAAGTCTCTGCACCACCTCATTAGCATAAACTGTCAAAAGAGGATCATTCTTATAGATATGGCCACTTTTGTCTAAAATCCGGCGAAAATTGATGCGGCGAGTTTTGTTGGCCAATCTGAATTTCCTGATCCTCGGACACAGGCATTAATTGCCGTCTACCAGTGACCGGACTCGTAGCGCAGCCGGCCATAAAACCCGCCGCTGACACCGACACAAGCCACAAAAAATCACGGCGTGTCATGGCATGTTTCTTTCCGGTCACTAAAAGTTCGTCGTGCATACTTCCTCCTGCTGAGTTGGTGCAATCATCTTGTAGCTTGCAATCAGACCATTGCCTGCGGTTGTCTCAATTCGGCTGGCACAAGCTTGATGGTAAAAGAGGTAGTCATTTTTTCCCGAGAAGTACAGGAGAATGGGTGGGTCATGGATCGGGTCAACTCTAGGTTTGACTCTTGTCGACTTCCCAATAGGGATTCCAATGGGCAGGCATCGTTCTACAACGCTCAAAGGCAGACTATAGCATTATACATTTTGTAGGGCCAAGTCGAAGCGCAGGGATACTTCGTTGGTTGAGGCTAAAGGTCAAACATAGAGTTGACCCGATTTCTCATGCCCCTTCCCGACATTGTAAACTA
>JABAOC010004253.1_pt4 | contig 14154 bp, 10 predicted proteins | sample 7062161 | NCBI WGS metagenome assembly JABAOC01 (sample SAMN14538625, study PRJNA623070) | marine sediment metagenome | biome: marine biome [ENVO:00000428]; feature: marine pelagic biome [ENVO:01000023]; material: deep marine sediment [ENVO:00002113] | place: India: Gulf of Khambhat ... | reverse complement strand
GGCTGCCGCACGCAGTTCTGGACGAAGGTCAGGGACGCCAACAGCATGTTTCACAACTGGGGCGCCGGCATCATCGAGGGCGGCGTGATGACCCTGCTCCATCGCGTTGTCTTCTTCGGCGACCACATGCAGAGCGTGAGAGACCTTGGCAGCCTGATGGGATTCAAGGTGGTTGAGGAAGCGTAAAGGCGCGGTCCGAAATCCGAAGCTCAAAGCCCGAAACGAATTCGAAGGTAGAAATCCCAAATTCGAGAAGAGGGCCGACTTGGCGCCGCGTTTGGGTTCTTCGGGTTCCAGGTCTATCCAGGATTCAAGGGGTAGGGTGCGTATCACGTACCATTCGGCTGCGCTTCCCGACCCCGTCCGCCGTCCTCCTCATTTCAAGGCTCATTTCCCGTTGGCCATGTGGTGGTCACCTGCGATATGTTTCTTTCATGAGGAACGTGCAGGCCAGGGCGGCCAGCGACGTGAGCAACAGGACGAGCATGACCGTGCGATAGGCCTCTGCGGGATATTGGCCGGCGGCGTTCTTGCCGTGGGCGTCCAGAATCAGGCCCAGCAGCGGCATGAACACGGCGCCGCCGAAGAAGGGGAAGAAGTTTACCATGCCGACGGAGGTCCCCGCGATCTGCACGGGGAACAGCTCCTTCGTGGTCGTAAAGCCCACGACGACGACCGCCGAGGAACAGATGGAGAACACGAAGAACCAGCCGACCAGCGCCGAGCGAGACAAACTCGCGGGAAAGAGGGTAATCAGCAGCAGTAGTGCGGCCAGAAGGGCCATGCACAGCATCAGCACCTTCCGGCGGCTGTGCAGCACTTTCTGCGACAGCCATCCCAGGAACGGCCCGCCGATCACCATGCCCCAGGCGATCATACTCAAGATGGCACCCGCCTGGGCCTTGCTCATGTCATAACTGTGCATCAGGTATGGCCCGCTCCACAGGCTGCCGAACCCGAAGAAGATCCCGCAATCGAAGAAGAACCACAGTGCTGCCGGCCAGAAGTACTTCTCCGAGAGCACCGTCCGGATTCCCTGGCGAAGCCCGACCGGCGTGCCCGGCGCAACCGTGGCGTCGTCCCGGCCCTCGATCTCGGCGATGGAGGGCCAGCCTTTATCGGTGGGGTGGTCCCGCACAATGAGCCACGCGGCGACGATGATTACCAGCGTGCCGGCCGCGATGATCTCAAACGACGCCCGCCATCCGACGCGCATGGCCAGCAGGCCCAGCAGCCACGTGCCGGCCAGGACCCCGATTCCTCCTGCGGCCTGCATGAAGCCCGACATGGGGGCAAACTCCCGGGCCCGGAACCATTGCGCGAGGATCTTCATCGTAGGAATGAACACCATGGAGACGCCCAGCCCGACCATGGCGCGCGCCAGCACCGCGACCGGGACGTCCGGGGCCAGGCCGAACAGAAAGCTCCCCAGTGCCGCCACGAGCAGCGACAGCGCGACCGTCTTGCGGGGTCCGACCGAGTCGCTCAGCAGGCCCGAGGGAATCTGCATGACCGCATAACAATAGAAATACACCGAGCCGAGCAGCCCGATGACGCCCGCGCTCACCTCGAAATCCTCTCGCAGCTCATCCGCAACCACCGAGAGCGAGACCCGGTGGAAGTAGACCAAGCAGTACGCCAGGGCCAGTATCGCGAAGATCAGCCATCGGAAAGACAGCACCCGCGCGACCAGCTTTGCATCCATCATCTCGTCCTTTCTTCGGCTCAGCCCGTCAGGAGTGCAGCGCATCCCAGTGTTGCGGCGGACCATCCAACGGCGTCGGGACCCCCAACACGACACGTGTCGCGCTTGGTAGCCCTCTACGATACCGTGATTTCCTGCCATGACAAGCCTTTGCCGGTTCGGCGCCCGTCCCGGCCGGCTTATTGCATGGTCGGGTGGCAGCGGCAAGCACAGCTTGCCGATGGCATTGGGCCTGCGCGAAGGGATCATCGCCAAGGTCTTCAGCCCTGACGATGCCACCCGAAGTGTGCTTCTGTGCCTCACGAGACGCAGGCGCGACAACGAGATTCTTTCATCAGGTGCCGGACGGGCGCTTCGCGTTTGGAGAAACACAGGGTACAATGGCCGCGACGTGTGACGCCTGCTCGCTACGGGCCACGCGGATACGAGCCGCCGGTGTCCGCGAGTGCATGGCGCTGGTGGCAAATGATCGGGATACTACAGGAGGCTTGCTATGAGACTCGCACTGTCCGGCCGAAGCACGTGTTCATATTTCTGTGCCTTTGTCTTGCTCATGCTTTGCTGTATGACGGTACGGCTATCAGCCGAGGAGCGGCCGCTGCCGGAAACGCTGCTGCTCAAGGATTTTCGCCCTCAGTCCGCGTACCAGGTCCCTCAGACGATGGTGCCGAAGGCCCGCTATCCTGCCATCGACATGCATGCGCACGTTTATGCCAGGACGCCGGAGCAGGTGGCCGACTGGGTCCGAATGATGGACGAAGCGGGGATCGAAAAGGCTATCGTCTTGACCACGGCCACGGGCAAGCGATTCGACGAGACCTACGCGCTCTACGCGAAGCACCCCGACCGGTTCGAGGTCTGGTGCGGATTCGATTACACCGGATATGATAGGCCGGGTTTCGGGCCGGCGGCGGTGAAAGAGCTGGAGCGATGCTACCGGGCGGGCGCCCGCGGTGTGGGCGAGCTGGGCGACAAGGGCAAGGGCCTGTTCTACTGCAAGCCCCCGGCGTGGGGCATGCACCTCGACGACCCACGCATGAACCCGTTGCTGGAAAAGTGCGCGGAGTTGAACATGCCCGTGAACATCCACGTGGCCGACCCTTACTGGATGTATCTGCCGATGGACGCGAAGAACGACGGCCTGATGAACGCCTACCGGTGGCGTCTCGACAACCAGCCGGACATCGTCGGCCTCGAAGGGATGGTGGAGATTCTCGAACGGGCCGTGGCGCGACATCCGAAGACCGTTTTCGTCGCCTGCCATCTTGCCAACTGCTGCTACGATCTGAACCGGCTCGGCGCGTTGTTCGACAAATACCCGAATCTGTATGCGGACATCTCCGCTCGGTTTGCGGAGCTTGCCGCGATCCCCAGATTCGTCGGGCAATTCTGCGCGAAGTACCAGGACCGGCTCGTTTACGGCACCGACATGAGTCGGAGCGTGGACACGTATCGGCTCACCTTCCGCATCCTGGAATCCGCCGACGAGCACTTCTACGCCTGGAACCATTTCAGTTACCACTGGCCGCTCTACGGCCTGGCCCTGAACGACCAGACCCTCGAGAAGATATACCGCGCCAACGCGCTGAAGATTCTGCAGAAGCGATAGTACCGGTATTTCATATCTCCGGGTAGGATCGGCAAGGCCGAAGGCTTTGCCGATGGCGAACGGACAAATCATCGGCAAGCTTCGCCTGGGGACCCCAAACGCGACACATCGCCTTTGGGAACCCTTGCCGCTGCCACTCAAATCTCCAGAACTTGGGACGAACACAGAAGGTCTGAGCAAACAGCAGTAGTATAGCTTGACATCGAGCTTTTTATACGGATTCTGACTAATTCGTGCGCGGTCTGTCATCCTGAACGAAGCGCAGCGCAGTGAAGGATCTGGCCTACGAACGGGAGAAACGTCTCATCCGCGGGCCAGATCCTTCGGCTTCGCCTCAGGATGACAGAGTCCCACCGCGCAAGAATTTTTCCTAATCCGTATTATAGGTGCCGTCCGAGGCTTGATGACACGCTGCAGAAGGAGTCATGCGTAACTGGCATGACACGTACCGGCGAGAGACGGTCGCAGTTCAAGTCACGGTCTGGGTCTGCCGCGCGGCGGCTCTGCCGACTCCGCCGGAATGACCGAGAGGATATAGACGCGCCGGCTGCGCACGAAATTCTTGATGGCGTCCCGCCGGCCGTCGCCGAGGCCCTCGGCAATCAACACGCCCGCGTTTTCATCGATGTACCGGTCAAATGCCGTCGGTGGGTCGTTCGTCCCGTAGGATGTCTGCCAAGGGCCGTTCACGAGTTCCACGAAGGCGTCATAGTACATCTGCTTGTACTTGGGATGGTCCAGGAACTGAATCACCTCGGGGAATTCGCTGGTGATGGCGAACAGGCTCGTGTTGGGGCCGTCGCCGGAGCCGAGGGCGAAGTCGATGTCCCAGGGTAGCAGGTGCCACTTGCCCTCTGGCAAGGCGTAGTAGAAGACATTATTTTTGCCGCGTCTGTACCCATAGCTGTCCCAGTCGCCTACGGCGTGGCGAACCGCCAGGACCCTGGTCAGATGCCGGGGGTCGAGTCTGGCCTCAATGCCAGACTCGTACGCGGGGCTGGTCGATGGTGTGTTCAGCGCGACGGCCAACTGGAACAGGTGCTGCCAGTTGTCGTCCTCCGGGTGCGACCGTTTCTCGAAGTGCCACCGGTAGGTTTCGGGCAGCAACGGGTGCCGCGAATCGTACAGGAGGCCCTCATCGGCGGCCTCGCCGCTGTGCGACGTGCCGTCCGTATTGAACTCGAAGTAGTCGTCGATCTTGTGAATGTAGCCTTCGTTGTTGCCCGGGAACCATCGGTCGATGTAGTCGCCGTCGATCTTCTGGACGTCGTCGTAATTGGCGTAGCTGGTGCCATTGACGATCAGGCGGACCCACTCCTGCCGGGAGTGCTCAAGGCCCATCTGGGCGTAGAACCAGTAGGAAACACGCTCCTGGAGGGGGCCCCGGCTGCTGCCCTCGGTGGTATCGAGGTTGATTTCGTCCCGGCCATGGAATCTCTGGTCCGGCGGGAACTCGAGGCGCAGGCCCACCCGGTTGCGGCTCGGGTCCCGGCCGGAGCCGGGGCGAATGAACGGACTGCCGCGCATCCGAATCCCGCAGTTATAGAAGACCTCACTATCGTTGTAGACGAACGTGCAGTCCAGCAGCTCGTTCGAGAGATTCGAGCGGGAGCGAAAGGCATAGACCACGTCGTCGGACATCCAGATGCGGTACGTGGCCAGTCGCGTGCTCAGCAGCGTGTCGCCGACACGGACGAGGCAGGTCCGCTCGGGCGTGTCGGCCGAGGGCTCCAGCTTCGTGGGGAAGCGCGTGGAGGCTGAGCCGTCGGAGGCCTCGACGTAGAAGGCGCGCATCCTGCCGGCGCTGGTGCCCTGAATCGCCGCCGTATAGAGGCCGTCGCCGGCGACCTGATCCGCGCCGGACCCATCGTCCACCATGGGCGTGCTGGTGAACGCGCCGCCACCCTCGTAGCGATAGAAGAGCGTAACCGAGCTCACGCCGTCGTTGTCGAGCACGCGCGCGGTCACGACGATCGGATCGCCGCCGCTGGGCACGACGGGCGCGTGCCGGACCTCGGTGATATCAGGGCCACGGTTGCCGACGAAGGTGGTGTTCTGCCGGCCCGGCGTCCCGAGGTCGAGGGGCATTTCGATCTCGAAGGTCCGTGAAGGTCGCGGGGGCTGAACCGGCGCCCTTTCACGCGTGGTCCGCAGGAGCAGGAAGCGACTGCCCCGCAGCCACCGGGCCCAGCCGCGGAACGTCACGGTCCGCGCGGCTGCCCCGCCGATCGACTGGTTGATGCGGTTGGCCCCCGGGTCGCCGTGGCCGGTCGCGATCAGGTGCAGCGCGTGTGAACCCGAGTGATGATCGGCCGTGGTCACGAAGGCGCGGGTGTGGTTGCCGAGAATCCGCCAGGCCGACTCGCCGCCTTCGAAGCCCCCGTTGGTGAGCCGGTCCGTGCCGTCGATAATCAGTTCCAGGTCGTCGATGAGCATCTCGCCGGCATTGAGCAGCATGAAATCGAAGACGGAGACCGTGTCGTGAGTGTACCGGCTGTCGCTGCCCGAGATGGTGAACTCGAACTGCTCCCACCGGGTTTTGCTGCTCTCATCGCTGTCGGCCCACGCGTCGGGCGTGTCGTTATGGCTGCGCGGGTCGCGCAGCTCGAGACTGGCCCCCATACCGTCGGCCCACTTCGGCCATCGGCCGCCGTCATAGTAGGTCACCTCATCGACGGTGATCATGTACTCCTCGATCCGGCCTGTACCCGGATTCACTTGCTTGAGGGGATAAGACAACCGGATGCGCTCGGAGTGGTCGGCGAGGTTTCCCTCGTAGGGCCCGTAGAGATTCGAACCGAGGGCCAGGTTCTCATACACGGCGGCGAGGAAATTCGGGTCCCGGGCCACTACGAGATACGAGCCCGGTGTCATCAGGACGCCTTTGGGGAACGTGTAGTCGATGCCGTCGGTGAAGGACCAGCCGCTCAGAGAGTACGTGTGGGCGCCGCGGTTGTGCAGCTCGACGTACTCGTAGCGCTCGTCGCGCAGGGCGTGATGGTACATGATCTCGTTGATCACGATGTCGCGGGTCAGCCTCTGGGCATTCGACGCGCCGAACGTGGATGCCGCCAGGCAGTCGAGGGACTCGGACCCGTCGGGACATCGGCCAAAGGTCCCTTCCGGCTCCATGCTCCCGTAGCGGAACGCATCGAGGATGCGCAGAGGCGCCGGCTGCGGGCCCGCGGTAGCGGCCGTCACGTAGACCGTTTCACCGGAGAAATTCAGTCCGAAGGGGAATTCGGCGGGCGCCGTCCCCTGACGGACCGCCCGGAATTCACCCGGCTCCAGCACGGTGCCGCCGGGAATCCTGTATTGGAGCAGATTGGATCGGTCGTCGCTCAGATAGACGTTGCTGAGATCGACGGCGGTCGGACCCGGATTGTACAACTCGATCCAGTCGGTGCCGGGGGCCGCGTTGCTGTTCGCCAGCACCTCGTTGACCACGACGCGGGCCCGCGGGTCTTCGCCGGCGTCGGACTGTTCGATGATCCCCTTCAACGCGACACTCGCGATGAAGTCGGAGCTGCTGGAGATGTTCGCATTGTGCGCCTGGATGGCCAGGACGTTGGTTCCCGCGACCAGCAGGTTCTTGCGGCCGGACAGGTCGACAGTGAACAGCGGCGGGTCGCCGGCCGAAATCGTGGTCTGATCGAAAGTCGGGGGATTACCGGGCACGTCGCCGGAATCGGCTATTCTCGTGCCGTTGAGGTACAGAACGTAGCCGTCGTCGTAACGGACTTCCGCCCGCAGTTGCGTGAACGAAGCGATCTGCTCGGTCGTCAAGGTGAACCGCAGCCGGGCGTACACGGAAACGTAGCTCCCGCGCATGTCATTCAGGACGGTTCGGATGTAGGCCAGTTCGCCGGGATCGTTGCTGAAGCCGTAGCCGCTGGGGCCCTCCAGCCACTCCGTTGTGCCGGGTGTATCGTCGAAATTCACCTGGGTCCAGGCGGTGGTGGGCTGACCGGCGGCGTCGGGCGAGGGCTCTTTGGTGCCCTTGAAATACCGTCCGGAGTGGCCGATGTCAACGAGGGTCACCAGTGTCGGGTCTTGGGGCTCGGCCTGGCTCTCGTCGGGACCTCCGGGTGTGCCGCCGATGAAGGTGCTGGCCGCCCAGGAAGATGCCTCCTCCGGGTCGGCGCCCGGCCTGGCGAAGATCAGCGAGTGCCCCGTCCCGTCCGGCGCGACCGGCCAGGGTCCGGCGTCGTTATAGCGGAACGAGATGACCATTGCGCCGTTGGCACTGGACAGCTCGACCCGCTCGCCGTCATTGTTGAGTCGGCCGGTGAAGGGGCCGAGGACGCCGGTGATGCCATAAGCGGCCATGACGGCGTTCGGGTCACGGGCAATCACCAGGTATCCTTTGGGTCCGATGAAGGTGTTCGGTTCGAAGACGTACTCGATTCCGTTCGTAAACGCCCATCCGCCAAGGTCTTCCGACACGGCCCGGTTGTTGTATAGCTCGATGAATTCAAGTGTCTCGTTCTGGGTGACCACGTCCTCGACCGGGTGGTACATCACCTCGCTGACCACCAGTGCCAAACCCGAGCGGGCGACCGAAAGCACGACCAGACAAATGAAAAGCAGATCATACCAGCAGTGACGTTGCCGTCTCATAGACATTTGGCCCTTTCTCCAGTGTCACCGGCCGAGTCCATCGATCCCAACCGGGGTGACCACTCCTCATAACTTCCGCCGTCTTGGGCACTTATGCACGCCCGGGTGCGCCCCGGCGCGCGTCACGACTCACCGCACGGTGTATTAGACGCTTCAACACCTCATTCTAACACATTCAAGCTGGATTCTTCCGGCAAAATTCGGGCCTTTTTTTAGGCTGAACCGGTGCTGTGCCACGTTATCAGGCCGAGCCTTTCGGCCGTTTCACGACAGGCAGGGGAGAAGCCGGCTGTGGTACGACATGGCGGGTGCCATGCTTACGTGTGCGCAAATATCTGTTGAGACCGCGCGGGATGGCCAAATGGATGGGGAGGCTCGCTCGATTCCCGCACGCGCGTCAGTAGCGAGAGACGTTCAGCTCGCCGGGGGTGCCGGTGACGAGATAGACGACGCTCTCGGCGATGTTCGTGGCCCGGTCGGCGATCCGCTCGACGTTGTGCAAGGCCCAGATCAGGTAGGTGGCCCGCGTGACGACGGACGGGTCCTCAATCATGCGATTGAGCAGGTCATGGTAGGCCTGGTCGTAGAGCGTGTCGACCTCGTCGTCCTCGCCACAGATGGCGCGGGCCGTTTCGGCGTCGCGCTGGACGAAGGCGTCGAGACTCCGGCGCAGCATGCTCACGGCTTTCTCGGCCATCTGCGGGACGTAAATGAGCGGCCTGACCAACGGCTCGTCGCCGTGCATTAGAACGATTTTGCCGATGCCCTCGGCGTAGTCGCCGATTCGCTCGAGGTCGCGCACGATGCTCAAGGTCGCAATGATCTCGCGCAGGTCTGAGGCGACTGGCTGCTGGGTCGCGATCAGATCGACACATTTGTCCTCCAGGTCCCAGCGCATGCTATTCACTTTCTCGTCATTGTCGATGACCTGCTGGCCCGCCAGTGCGTCGAGGCTCTTGAGGGCCTCGACCGAGCGGTTGACCGCGTCGATCACCATCTCGCCCATGTGCAGGATGTCGCGTTCGAGTTCTTTGATGCGTCTATGAAAACCTTCTCTTGGCATAACCGCCTCGGAATTTACTATTTATCATTGACGATTCACGATTGTGCCGGCGCCCGGCGCGAGCGCCAATCGTAAATGCCAAACCCTAGATTGTAAATCATCCAAACGATCCTTCTATATAATCTTCGGTCAGTTTTTTGCCGGGGTTCGTGAAAATTTTCTGGGTCCGGTCGAACTCGATGAGCCGGCCGAGGTACATGAAACCCGTGAAATCGGAGCAGCGGGCGGCCTGCTGCATGTTGTGCGTGACGATCACGAGCGTGTAGTCCTGCCGGAGTACGCGGAGCAGTTCCTCGATTCGCAACGTGGCAATGGGGTCGAGGGCCGAGGCCGGTTCGTCCAGCAAGATGATGTCGGGTTTGAGGATCAGGACGCGGGCGATGCACAGCCGCTGCTGCTGTTCGAGCGTCAGCGACAGAGCGCTGCGGTTGAGCTTGTCCTTGAGGTCGTCCCAGAGGCCGACGTGCTCAAGGCCCTCGTGAATGGTCTGCATGATGTGATCTTTGCGGCTGAGCATCCTGTGGATGCGCAGGCCGAACTTGAGGTTGTTGTAAACGGACAAGGAAAAGACGTTGGGCCGCTGGAAGACCATGCCGACCTTGCGGCGCAGGGCGATCAGGTCGGTATCGGGCTCGAGAATATTCTCGCCTTCGATGAGGATTTGGCCGTGCACCCGGGTGTGCTCGACGAGGTCGTTCATCCGGTTGAAGCAGCGCAGCAGGGTGGACTTGCCGCAGCCGGAGGGGCCGATGATCGCCGTCACGTTCCGGGCAGGAATCTTGATGTTGACGTCGGTCAGCGCCTGGAAGGCGCCGTAGTACAGGTTCAGATCGACGGTCTCGATTTTCTGTTCGATTTCCATGATTATCCGAATCTGCCGGTGATGTAGTCGTCGGTGCGTTTATCTTTCGGATTGGTGAACAGATCGCGCGTCGGGCCGATCTCGACCAGCTCGCCCATCAGGAAGAACGCGCAGCGCTCGCTGACGCGCGAGGCCTGCTTGGTGTTGTTCGTCACGAGGATTTGCGTGTAATCCGCTTTCAACTGCTGCATGGCATCTTCGACCTTGGCCGTGGAGATGGGGTCGAGACCGGAGCACGGTTCATCATAGAGGATGACTTCCGGCCCGACCGCCAGAGTCCGGGCGATGCACAGCCGTTGCTGCTGACCGCCGGAAAGGCGGACCGCCGGCTGCGGCAGGCGGTCTTTGACCTCGTCCCACAAGTAAGCCCGCTTCAGGGCTTCCTCGACGATCCCGGCGACGGTTTCCTTGTTCGTCGTGCCGTGCACCTTGGGCCCGTAGGCGACGTTCTCGAAAATCGTGACGGGCAACACCTGCGGCAACGCGAAGATGATGCCGATCTTCTTCCGCAGCAGGTTGTCGCTGATTTTCTGGATGTCCTGGCCGTCCAGGAGAATCGCGCCGGTCTGTGAGTAGGTGCGCTGGAGGTAGTTGAGACGGTTCAGGGCGCGCAGGAACGTGGTCTTGCCGCTATTGGCCGGCCCGATGACCCCCAGGATCTCGTTGTGCGGGATCTCGATATTGATGTTCTTCAGGGCCTGCAAGGAACCGAAGTAGCAGTCCAAATCCACGGTTTTGATGACCGGTTCGTTTACCATAGCCTCTTTTTTCTGTAGTGCGCACGCAGGATGATACTGACCAGATTCATCAGGAAGACCAACCCGATCAAGACGAGCGCCGTGGCGAAGCTCAGCTCCAGGGGGATATTCGGCACCTGGGTCGCAATCACGTACAGGTGGTAGGGCAGGGCCATCACCTGGTCGAAGGCCGAGCGTGGCAGTCGGGGCAGATAGAACGCCGCGACGGTGAAGAGAATCGGGGCGGTTTCGCCCGCGGCCCGGCTCAGGCTCAGGACCGTGCCGGTGAGAATGCCCGGAATGGCGTAGGGCAGCACACAGTACCGCACGGTCTGCCACCGGGTGGCCCCGAGCGAGAGGCTGATCTCCCGATAGCTGAACGGCACCGCTTCCAGCGCCTCCTTGGAGGCCGTGATGATGACGGGCAGGCTCATGATTGCCAGGGTCAAGGAGCCGGCCAGAATCGAGGTGCCGAAGTGCAACAGCAGGACGAACATCGTGAAGCCGAACAGGCCGTACACGATCGACGGGATGCCCGAGAGGTTCACGACCGACAGCTTGATCATCCGCGTGAACAGGTCATCGCGGGCATACTCGACCAGATAGACCGCCGAGAGCACACCCAGCGGCAGCGAGAATAACATCGTGCCGATGACCAGCAACACCGTGCCGACGATGGCGGGGAAGATGCCGCCGGCCTTCATGCCCTGCCGCGGCGCGGCCGTGAGGAACTCCCAGGTGATCGCCCCCGCGCCGTTGACGACGATATAGATGATCACCCCCAGGATCGGCACGACGATCAGCAGCGTGATGACGCCCAGGGCCGAAAAAGCAATGTGCTGGCGGATTTTGGCTCCGTTCATTTTCTGGCCCTTCGCAAGAACAGGTCGGCAATGAAGTTGATGGTGAACGTGACGGCAAACAGGACGAGCCCGACGGCAAACAGGGCGAAGTAGTGCTCAGAGCCACCGACGGTCTCGCCCATCTCGCCGGCGATGGTGGCGGTCAACGTTCGTAGCGGCCGGAGAATCGACTTGGGCATCACCGGGGCGTTGCCCGTGACCATCAGGACGACCATGGTCTCGCCGACGACCCGGCCGATGCCGAGCATCACGGCGGCCAGGATGCCGGACGCGGCGGAAGGCAGGATGATCCGCCAGAGCGTCTGCCAGCGGGTGGCGCCCAGCCCGAAGGCGGCCTCGCGGTACGTCCTCGGTACGCTCGTCAGCGCGTCCTCCGAGATGCTGATAATGGTCGGCAACGCCATGAAGGCCAGCAGCAGGCTGCCCGTCAGGCCGCACATGCCGGTCGGAAGGCCGAAGGTGTCCCGCAGGACCGGCGCGAGCCAGATGATGCCGAGGAAGCCCAGGACCACGCTGGGAATCGACGCGAGAATTTCCACGAGCGATTTCAGGACGTGCTTGAGCGGCCTGGGAGCGACCTCCGAAATGAACATGGCCGACCCGACGCCGAGCGGCACGCAGATGAGAATTGCCCAGGCCGTGACAAACAGCGAGCCGAGCAGCAACGGCACGACGCCGAACTTCGGCGGCTCGGAGATGGGCAGCCACTCCGTGCCGAACAGGAATTGGCCCAGCGGGTACTCGCGAAACAAGGATAGCGAATCGCGCAGAAGAAACAGGAAAATCAAAAAGACGAAGATGACGACCGCAAAGCCGCTCAGCTTGATGCACAGCTCGATGATGAGTTCACTGACTCTCTTGCGCAACTGTTGCTCCTACCGGCACAAAACCTGTCTTCATGAACTGCGTCTGGCCGATGGGGCCCAGAATGAAATCGACGAACAACTTGACCACGCCCTGGGGTTCGCCATCGGTGTATACGTAAAGCGGCCGGGACAGGGGGTACACCTTTTTGATGATGTTCTCCACGTTCGGGGCGTAGAACTCGTTGCCCTTGCCGATCCGGACCGCTTTCGTCCGGTCGGATAGATATCCCATGCCCAGGTAGCCGATTGCGGACTCGTTGCTGGCCACCTCTTCGACAATCGCCTGCGAGGAGGTCAGAAGCAGCGTCTCCCTGGAAAACTCTGCGGGGCTGCCCTTCTGGCCGAGCTGGATCACTTCCTCCTTGAAGTACATGTGAGTTCCGGAGCTGACCTCCCGCGAAAGGGTGACGATCGGCAGGTCCTTGCCGCCGAATTCCTTCCAATTCGTGGCCTTTCCTGTGAAGATCCTGTGCAGGTCCTCAATGGTCAGCTCATCGACGGGATTGTTAAGGTTCGCAATAACGGCGACGCCGTCGTGGGCGACGACGAATTCTTTGGGATGGACGCCGCGTTTCTCGGCCATTTCGATTTCCCTGGGCTTCATTTCGCGGGAGGCGGTGGCGATATCGGTAGTCTTATTGATGAGTGAGGCAATCCCGACGCCGCTGCCGCCGCCGGTGACGGCGACGAAGACGTGCGGATAAACCTTCATGAACTCCTCGGCCGTCTCCTGGATGGCGTTGACGATGGTATCGGACCCCTTGGTCTGAATGAACCCTTGCGGCTCATTCGGACCTATGGTCTCCCCGCAGCCGGTCAGCGAGACGGCGGTGAGCGTCAGTAGTAGAATAATCCGCGTTTTCAACCCCATAGATTCCGATTTTAGCCGCCGGTCGTACCGACGGCAAGGCATTTTTCGATAGTGGAGACGCAGGACAGTGCGTCTCTGCAGAGCCATCCAGCGGGCCATGTACCGCGCTGGCACACCAACATGTACCGGATGGATGTTAGGGCATTGTTAGCGTTCCGTTAGAATTGTGTTAAGCGGCCAGAGTTCGCCAGGCGACGCCCGAGACTGCCTCCGGCCATTCGGTACTGCAGAAGATGGCAAAGCGGAAAGTGTGAATTCCCGAAAAAAAGTTTGAACAACAGGCGAAATGCATCGTACCATCAAGAACAAATCGTGAGAGCAACAAGGGACAGGCCGGTGTGACGTTTTCATAATTCGGGTTTGTCATCATACTTTTCTGCCACTTTCATATCCTGCCGGCCTGACTCTTCAGCAGGTGCGTTGTCGTCTGCCCGTACGGCAGTTTCGTATGAGGTCCATGCTCTGCCGGGACGACGCAATCGCTTGGGAAGGAGTCGGGACCATGTCTTCAGTCTCTTGACGTAAATCCGTTGTTGCCGGCGGTAGCGCGTTGCGCCGGAGGTCTGTCCCTGCCGTATCGATGACGATAGGGGTCCGATGTCACCGGCGCGGGTACACGATCCGGCGTCGTCATACTATCGTTACTCATATGGAAAGGGCGGAGAAATGAAGACGCAAAGCAGAACAAGCAAGAGGTCGGTGAGATGGTTGGTGCTGGTCGGACTTGCGGCCTTGCCGGTCGGGTCTGCCGGGACGGCCTGGGCGCAGGCGGATCCCGTGCACGTGGTGATCCCGCAGAGCCGCATGTTTGCCTACACGACCGAGCAGCAGGGGGCTGTCAGGATCACGCGCGTCAATGCCGCGATTCGCATTGTCGAAGCGACGGCGACGACCACTCTCGAAATCCACTTGGAGAACACGACGATGCGGCGGCAGGAGGCGAAGCTCATCATTCCCA
>JABAOC010004230.1_pt3 | contig 14156 bp, 13 predicted proteins | sample 7062161 | NCBI WGS metagenome assembly JABAOC01 (sample SAMN14538625, study PRJNA623070) | marine sediment metagenome | biome: marine biome [ENVO:00000428]; feature: marine pelagic biome [ENVO:01000023]; material: deep marine sediment [ENVO:00002113] | place: India: Gulf of Khambhat ... | reverse complement strand
GTCCGACGAGTTCGCGATTGGGGGGAATCCACCGGTTGTTGCGTTCCTATATCCCCTTGGTGGGGAAACCCTTCAAGGCAATGTGACGCTTGCGTGGGAGGGGCTCGATCCGGATGAGCGCGCGTTGGCCTACACGGTGGAATACCGCCACCTCCACAATTGGACCATCCTTGTTCGGAATACCACTGAATCGACCTTTACTTGGGACACGCGATCGGTTGAAAACGGGAAGGAGTACCAGCTACGAGTTACGGTAAACAACGGCTTACTGACGGGAAACGCTATGTCGGAAGCTTCCCTGGCGATCGAAAATAATTTCCAGCCCACCGTGACAGTGGTATGGCCCAATGGGGGGGAGGTACTTCAGGGTACAGTAGTGATAAGATGGACGGCCTCCGACCGGAACGACCGCCGGACGCCCTAACGTATACCGTTGCCTACTTGCTTAACGAAGAGGAGAGCATGATTATTGTGGAAAACGTCCACGCCACCCACCTCGTCTGGGATACCCTCGGAGCCCCGAACCTTAACTGGACGGTGATCCGCGTCCAAGCGCAAGACCCCAGGAATCTGACCGCCATCGACGATTCCAACGCTGGGGTCATGATCCGGAATAACCCCGCCGTATCCACAGAACCTCCGCAGTGGTTAGTCCGGATGGCCCAAGGAGTGATCCTCGGGGGCGGGGTGCTGTTTCTCTTTATCGTGTCCATGGTCCTCATCGATCAAATGAAGAAACATGAACAACAAGCCCAACAAACCGCAACAGAACTGCAAAAAGAGCATAAAGAAACGAAACACAAGAAGGAAACCCTCTAAACCTACTGCGAATAAGTGAAGGCAAGTCTGAGTAATGCTGTTAAGCAAAAGAAAGTTTTACTGACTTCAGAAGATATAAGGATTACTGGTCATATCCTAGTCGATGTGATATCGAGAGATAATCCGCATATATCTATTGTAGAACTTTAAATCAGTTATTTACCGCTTTAAAGAAACCAAATTCATTGTTATAAAATACATTACTTAACAATCATTTCAGCCTGAAATTCTACTCTGACACCTTCTTAATGAGCTTGAAGCATTTTCACCTATTGAAATTACCCCATGACCGTCTTTCTAGTAATAAAACGCCACTTAAGAACACAGGTTCAATTTATCGGTAACAAATCCATTTTCGCCATTTATTAGCCTTTTTTTTATTTTTGTCGGACATTTTGAATAATTCGATAGATTTTTATAGTTCGACATATCCGATTAATTCGACGAAGAGATATTTTTCGGCGACCTCTCTGTGTGTCATCTTAGGGCATACGGAAGGATGAGTACAATGTCCAAACGGTTAACAAAAGTCGCGATTGAAGCAGTTCACGAAGCTGAAGCTGAAGAATTATCATTAATGACTCCGTATGCCTTCTATGGCTTTACTAAAGATCCATTTAACCCTATATTACCTCTTGATGTAGAAGAAGAAGAGCAAGAAACATTCGAAAATCATTTTGGACTAGATTTTTTTAGAGGATTTATTAAAAAGGTCGGCCAAGCATATAATGCGAAATTAATAAAGTATGAATCGTTCTACAGAATGAATAAAACGTATGGGTCCGATCTAATTCCTAATTTGATTTTATGTGGACCACCAAATTCTGGGAGAACTACTATTTGTAGGATCCTTGTTTCTGTTCTTAACAAACCTGAAATCTTGGGGCAGGGCGCGGCTGTTCTCACAAGTACAAATGAGTGGGCCACAATTGGATCCAATATAGCGGAAGGGATGCAACGATGGTTGGATCCAGCTTATAGAAAAGAAGATGGGCGACCCTCACTTGTTNNTTGTTGGGTTAAAAGTATTGTTTATCGATCATGCTGACACCATATTTGATTTTCTTGCAATGATACATGCTCAAATTCAAGATTTAGCTCGAGGTCCAGTAATATTGATTCCAGTGCTCACACCTATTGGTTATGATTATCTAGCGGAATATTGTGAGCAGGATCCTGAAATTGGAAGATTATTTGGATTGGGTCCAAAGGTGGAATCTCGGGCTCGTCTAACAGTCTGGGTGAAACCATGGTCTGTTAAAGAACTTCACGCGATGTTACGAAATCGATTGTACATTGCTGGAAAGAAGTTAAGCCCCTTCTCAGAGGAACTGCTAGAACAAATAAGTANNTAGCCATTGAACTAGCTGAGAATATAATGAGGCGTTCCGCAGATTTTGGCTTAGAAGAAGAGATCGATGAATCACATTTGGATTATTTTGTAGATCGACTAGGCATAATGACGGCGGAACAAATCCTGCTTGGGGCTTTAGAAGAGCGACAAGTGGTCTTAACAAGTGGGTTTGAAGTCCCATCCAGTGAGGATAGCATTACGATACCAATCACTGGTTCTAGAAAGGACATTCTCGAAGTCATTCTAAGACAATTAATACTTTTCGGAGATCGTGAAGTGCAAGGCGAACGTCTTGCAGATCCGAAGGAACACGAAGCCACCCAACGGACAATTGATGTGAAACGGTCAACTCTCAGCTACCATCTGACAAATTTAGTTAAAGATGGAGTGCTGTCAGAAAACCGTCGAGGAAGATCTGTCGGATATCATATTAGAAATCCGATTGGAGCGTCATTACAAATGATCCTTTCGAGCAGCATGCGTCGGGTGGTGATGTAGGATGTCTTCCTTCGTTGAATCGACCTTAGGTGGAGTTTTTGGCTTCCGCGGACATCCGATCGAGGTAGACATTCCCATGGAGGAGGCGATCAAGCGATTGCGAAGCAGTACAAACAGACCGCAGGCCAAAAAAAATCAATTTATTCCTGGGATTGATTATGTCTCACAAGTGGAACGATCATCTAAGTTCCTTATGGTTCGTTATCTTGAAGGGTATAAATCTGTCCAGAAGACGATTGTGGAAGAAGAAGACCATCATTTTATTTCAAAGCAGATCCGGGTGGCTATTCCGATCCATAAACACTTAATTGATGCGGTGTTATTTTCGAAAGGATCTATCCAGGATCGATGGTTTTTTGTTCAAGCAGGAGAGGTGGGAGAAGCTTTTGGTCTGTTAAATCGGTATCTTCGAGCGATGGGGTGTGAAGTGAGTGTTTCAAGCTTTGCGAGTCCCCAACAAGAAGATCTAACCCAAGATATTCTCACAACCCTATATTTCCATGATTTCTACGGTGGAAGAATTCGCGGGATCAAAATTGCTGGCAAAAGGTATCCAGTTCTGGGAACACATGTGCGGTACTCGGGGGATTGGGATTTAAGGCACAGCGAGTATACTGATGAAATCAACGACCGGTTGAGAGCGGGCGAGAAGGTTGAATACATAACATATGTTCCTTCGCGAGACACTGTCCCGGCTATAGTTGGACCAAAGGTGCCTACATTCACGATTCGAAGCGATCTTCGCATATCCTCTCGTGGTAAGATCCGAGATAAAACAATGTGGACAGCGATCGCGCTTGCCAAGTTGTTAGAGGAACATAATCGCAATGTCTTTCAAGAGACCTTCGAAGAGGAACGGAGGCTGCGTTTAAGATCATTTATGTCTCTAGAAAATTTCCTATAATTTGAGGGATATTTGAATGGCAAAGGTGGTGCTCGAAGATTCCAAAAGGGGAGGATTACAGAGTTCCCCAACCCAAGTTTTAGATGCTAGGGGCACTCTTGATTTATTTATTAAGAGTACCAACTCTTTGGAGAGCAAAGGAGATATCAATCCCACACCAGCACTCGTACTTGCTCTCAAGACAAAAATAGAAGACACGGACGAGGTTGAATTAGGGGTACAATTGGATCTACTTACGCAATCAGTCCTCAGATGGGGGTCTATATCCTGTCCTTCTCCTGCACAAACGATTGATAGAACCTTCAGGCGGCTTGATTTCAAGTATCTGCGAGAAGTTGAGCGAAATGGCACTGTGTGGGATCTTTTAGGCGAGTTAGATCACACACAAGTTGAACCATTAGAAACTACAATTTCGTTCTCGATGCAAAAAGCTATGCGCCAGACCTATCCAACTCTAATAAAGAAGAATCTCGTTGGGTTTGATGGTGCGTCTGTTGCACTTCGCACCAGTAGTGTCTCCATCGTATATGCACGCGCAGGCTCTTACGGATATTCGCAACGAACCAAAAATGTAGAACGGCTGAGTTTCAACAGCGGGATAAACCGTATCTGGTGTGACATAGCACCAATCATTCCTTCTGTACCAAACGCATTAGTTACCGATGCGGGACTTAAACAACTAGTGATTGAAGACTTTGAGAAGAAATTTAGTGGCCAAGATCCGATCCTAATGGCTGAAATTGAGGCGTTAGCACGAGTGGAAGCGTTAGCAGCAATGCTGTGTGTAGCGGAGTACGGAGAGCTAATAGATCTAGTCTTTATCGATGGACCTATGTATATAGCGCGAGATGGCTTTGAACCAAGTCTGACACGGACTAACTACTTGAGGCACGTAGGGATCCCACTTATTAGTGTGGTCAAGAATTTAATTGCTTCCCCAGTCATGAAAGCGGCAGGTCAGAAAAAGAATTGGACAGATTTTGCTTTTTTTGCAACTTCTTTGCAACCAGGCGAGCGAAGCTGTGCCTTTCTTAAACATGATGAAGGGAAATATTCCATCCCTCACCCCGGGCTCAAGCGGGTCTTCTTCTATTACAAAACATTACAAGGTGACCTCTTTCGCTATGAGACACCACTTTGGATATGGGAGCTGGAACATGTCCGAACGGAACTTCTTGACTGTTGTATTGCTGATAGTCTCCTTGCTGGAGGCGGTTTTAGTTTTGTGTTGAGTCAGGCAGATCAATTTGTGCGGATTCGAAAGAATTTGCGAGTATTATTGAGAACACTCCAGCAGATGCGATTGAAGGAACACAAAGTAGAACTGAGTGAACCCTACGATCAGAAACGATTCTGGTGGGTGTAGTGGAGGTTGGCTATTGCCAAAAGGACCCCCTGAGGATGAAGGGCAGGTGAGATCGGCACCAGTTCTCCTGGCATCTCGTGTTGGAACTATTACACCCATATTGCCCCCCTGGCCCGCCGAAAAGGAGATTGGCTATGTATTGGCTGCAGGAACAAAAGATGCTGTTCGAATAGGTGAAGAAAATCACAATATAGTATTATGCTTGATTCCAATACGACATCGAACCGGTTTACGTTTGGGAGACCCGGTATGTATCTGGGATTATGTTGAAGGGGAGGTATTTGGAGGAGTGATTGCCGAAATCTCGCTTCCAAATATCACAAGAGAGCATTTAGAGACCTATCTGTTTGAAGAATTTGTTCCAACTCAAGAACTTGTAGAAGTTAGCTCGATAGATTTTTTGGAGCAACCCGCCATCATTGCAGTCAAATTATTTTGTACCCTTGAGCCAAAGACGTGGCAAAAAGGGCCAGTGGATTACACGCCACACCCACGCGCGTCGGTGTTTCGTCCAGGTCTTAAACTTGTACAAAAGATGTTTGGGCTCGCAAAAAGCGGGGAAGGGATCTGTTATGGAGTGATTCTACTTGGAAGGCAGCCGTACAAATTTATGGCGGGAGAAAACCAGTGGATAGTTGATATTGGGGTTGAAAAGGAAGCAATCGAGAATCAGGACTCACATTTGACTTATTTTCCCTATATTATGCGGGAACATTTACTTTATGAACATGAATTCTCTGTTGGAACAACTGGGAAAGGAAAGACAGTTCGAAACAAGAACGACGTTAAACAATGGATCGATAAACTCCAAGGTGCAGTAGTTATCCTCGACAAACACGGGGAATATGTCCACCTTGGTAAAAGTCCAATAAATCCACCTGATATGAAAGAACAAACGATCTGGGAAGATTGTTCCTTTCAAGCAGCTGGGCTAAAAGACCTTAAAATCTTTAAATGGGCACCTCGCCTTCTAGAGGAACCAAACAAGAACGTAGAATATTTTACGGTTCGACTTGGGGAGTTAGAAAGTTCAGATCTTTGTTATTATTTACCGGAATTAACCCCACAAGGATACACGGTCTTACCGAGGTTGGTCAGCTTTTTCAAACGGGAATCTGGGCTGTTTCCAACGTTGGCCAATTTTGAGCGTTGGTTAAGACGTGTTGATCTACCGGAATCTGTTGCAGATCAACGAACAGTCAGTGCAGTGCTGAGGCGCCTTGCTATGACCTTAGAATCTCGTATTTTTGACGGATTGGATCTGGAGGACATCCCAATCCAAAAATTAATTTTCCCAGGGAGGGTGAGTGTAATCCCATTAAATCACATTTTAGATGAAGATGTAGTCACAATGATAGCTTTTCATGTATTGAATAAGCTGGCGCGATACAAACTTTCAGGACAAGACAAAGCGAAAATCCCTGTCATGATCCTCGTGGATGAAGCCCATAATTACTTTCCTCGTTTTGCAGATCTCGAACGAAGAGCCTTTATAAAGCGTCTTGTTCGTCGGGCTAAAACTATTTGTAAAGAAGGTCGTAAATTTCAGTTACGCTTACAATTTACGACTCAACGGCCAGAAGAAATTGATATAGGCGTTCTTTCAATAGTCAATACGATCACGTTTTTTGGTTGTACGCCTCAACAAGTGTCCAGCCTTAAAAAGGCGATTGAGCTCCCCATTTCCCCGAACCAACTGATCAATCTTCCCAAACGAACTTCTATAATCTATTCAAAAGACAATACAGATGCTCCTGTGACCGTTCTGGTACCATGGCCAACACTTATGCACCCAGTTCGAGTGTAGAAATCCTTAGGAATTAAAGGGGATATCTTTTTGGGTTGGATTTATCAGATAAGAACATTTCCAGAAAATGTGTTGAATTGGGGATGACATAAGAAAAGCCCATTTTCTAGGGAATTTCGTCAAAGTCTCGGACTATGGTGAAGCCACATCACGAGTTTGTGCTTTTTTAAAACAGAGCTTTTAATTTTCTCTAAAAAGGAAAATAATCATATTATTTCTTTAACAGAACCTCTGTGTTTATAACATTAGAAGAATATAACTAATTGCGGCTTCAATAAATTAACTTCCTATAAGAATAGGATTTATTCTTTTAAATACAGATATATAGAAAAGAAAGGCTTTTAAGTTTTAAAGCAATCCCTTATAAGACTCTAGTAAAGGTTCGGGCTTTATATAGTAAGCGATATCCGAATCAAAAATGGCGAAACGCTTTTATAAACATCTTGACATAATAATATTCTCAGAATCACCAAATTGGTACATATATGCAAGCAGGGTCTAAGGTTTCCCTTTTAGTCGCCTCGTAAGTGAAAAAGGTAGGCGGATACGAGGTTACTGGGAGGGGGAATAAAGCCCGCAGCAAAGGGGTACCAGAACCGGGGGTTGCAGAAAGTGGGTAAACAACGGCTCATCTCTTTCAAATGTCCGGAAGCATATCTCGAAGGATTAATAGAATTAGTTCGGGCGGGTATCTATCCTAGCCGTTCCGAGGCTATTAGAATAGCAATTAGGGACTTGTTACGGCGGGAATTGTGGGAGGTGGGAGAGCGGAGAGGTGTAACAGAAGCGATTAGTGCTTCCGGATCTCCATCGAATCCAAATTTCAACCCAATGCCACAAGTAGAGATACTTAAGCAGACCTCCACCACCGAAGAACCGATCAATGGGAGTCCTTATGTTATTACAACTTCTTTATTGGACGCTATTTGCAAATTCCAGCGGATTCTGCAGCAATCCTTAGATTTTCCTATTCAAGAAATAAGTAAAGCAGATATCGACTCCTCTTCAATGGATCTCGTAGGCACAGAATTATTTAATGCGGACCATCCCANNATCCCATAAACAAACCCAGAACGCGTGGATACGCAAGATAGACGCATCTTAAAGATTAAATTAATCATTTATTCAAATATTTCATAGTACTTTTTTTATCTTGAGCATGTTCCTAAATCAATAGAGGTTTCAATTGATCAGACGATCCAGAGTGCATTCATAAGTTGAATCGTGATAAATTGACTTCTTTTATGATTTTTAAGAAATTTGAATATAAAACACGCGTTGTGAAAGTCATGAGCAGCAGATTACTGTTCTATGATGGATTGTACTTTTCCATGAGAACATGAGAATTATTTACATCAATAATCATTCTCTTCTCAATTTTCAAGATCTAAGGTCTCATTATTTAATGATAGGTCTCCAGTTAAATTATACGGGTCTTCAAAACCAAACACATTTGTGAATATAGTCTCAATGAGATAAATGATAAAATTTACATTGTTTCCAACGTCAGCAGCAATAGAGTCCTCTCTTTCTAATATTTCAAGATGTTCCTGTTCTAATAAGGCTTTTATTTTATTAGCATGCTCATAAGTTAATATGGATGTAGCATGTGGCTTTGGATGGTCCAACCTCAAGGTATCCCCATCCTTGATGAATTGTACAAACATCCCACTCACTTGATGCTTAAATATAACAATACCCTCTTTTCCCAAATTAAGAAGTTCCTCTAAATATGTTCTTAAGAGCTCATATCTCCTTTGACGTACAAATGTACGGATGTGTAACTCTTGGGGGGGTCTAGAAGTTGTATAAGGTAATCTATCTAGGGTTTTTCCGCATTTAGGACAATATTGGTACCCTATTTCAATTTTTGTGTCGCAATACATACATCTTAGGGCATCTACTAGCTGATTTCCACAGATCGCACAATAAATTGCTGTGTCTGGATAAGTTTTACTGCAGAATTCACAGTATTTCATTTTGATCACAGAATATTCTACAAAGATTGATGCTTCAGCTCAAAGCAGTCTCGAGCAGTTTTTGATAAAAGGTTATTTCTCAGGTTCAAATCTGCACTTAACATGAACACGGGTTCCAAAAAAGGGTGTCTTTTTGAGGTGAATTCAGGAATAGTTATCTGTTTCACATTGTAGAATTCAAAGCCTTGCAAGGATTTGGCCGATTTTTTGTAAAAATTCCATCTTGATGAAATTGAAAGTACTCAAATTACTAGCACAGTCACAAAACAACTAGAGAAAAGGATTTGAACGTTTTTCGTGAGAGATTGTAGTCGCAGGGCCATGCCCGGGGGCTACTCGGGTTTCATCTGGTAATGTGAATAACTGGTTTTTTATCGAAGTAATCAGGGTTTCAAAGTCACCTCCAGGAAAATCAGTACGGCCAATTGATTGCATAAACAAGCAATCACCTGAAAAGACCACTCCAAGCTCTGCTGCATAGAAACTTAGTCCTCCGGGGGAGTGGCCTGGAGTCCAGAGAATTGTTAGAGCTAGATTTCCAACTGATATTTGTTCACCATCTTGAATGAAGAGATCAGGCTCTTGGAACTTAGGCGACTCAAAGCCCCAGTAGGCAGCTGCTGGTTGAGCGGCCTGAAGAATTGGTTCCTCTGCTTTGTGTATGGCTACCTTACAACCAGTCGTCTTCCGTACTTCCTCAATTCCTTGAATATGATCGAAATGACAATGGGTCAGAAGCCCATACTTTACATTGAGTGCATGAAGTCGTACAAGTTTAAGCAATTGAAGAGGAATTGCCCCTCCATCGATTAACACAGCCTCACGAGTGGGAAGATGGGCTATTAAATAACTATTAGTCTGAAGGGGGCCCAAGACAGTAGTTCTAACAAGGAAATCCTCTTCGGGGAGAGACACAATCATATTCTCCATATAACTGAGCTAGGATGCGTTTTAGTAAAATGTTCCTATTATTTTTTTAAAATAACGATATTCTTGTGAGTGATATCTTATCGCTTGATATTTTGCATACGGCTTTAAGAAGTTAAATATTCGGTTTTAAACAGCATAAAGGGCTTCGAAACAAAATTCACATTTTAATTAGGGATGAATGATTGCTGATATCGTTGTTACAAAGCTATCGTACATTCATTGAATAAAAAGGAGTCGTAACTTTGATGTGCTATAGGTTTCTGGGTGTCAAAGGCGGTGAAAGAGAGACTCCATGCAAGGGAAGGAATGACAACCCTTCTTCTACTCTTAACCATGTCTTATTTTCCGTATCTTCTTCTCCTACAAGTAGCTAAACAAGAAGAGGTAAAAAAGTTTAATATACGGAATTTTGTCATAATCAGTTTCACTTAGCAAAATCTTTTGGTGACAATCCATGCCCGATGATAAATTGCTTAACTTAGAGCCAAAACTCATTTGGAAGTACTTTTACGAACTGATAAAAATCCCTCGATGCTCTAAACACGAAGAGAAAGCGGCTGAATTTGTATTGAAAACCGCGGAGAATCTTGGCCACGAAGCTGATATGGACCACTTGAACAACGTCCTAATTAATTGCCCCGCGACTTCTGGCTACGAGGAAAAAGCCCCTGTCTGTCTTCAAAGTCATCTTGACATGGTTTGTGAGAAGGATTCCGATGTTGAGCATGATTTTTCCAAGGATCCAATAGAGGCTTTCATAGACGGGGAGTATGTGAAGGCGCGGGGGACAACTCTTGGAGCCGACAACGGCATCGGTGTGGCTGTCCTGCTTGCCCTCCTAGAGGACAGAGAATGCAATCACCCGTCCTTAGAGTTACTCTTCACTGTGGATGAGGAAACGGGTCTAACAGGAGCCTCAGAGCTTAAAGAGGATTTCCTGAAGGCCCAACGACTCATAAATTTGGATGCTGAAGAGGAGGGAACTGTATATATAGGATGTGCCGGTGGTGGGGGCACAGAGCTCTACTTGCCGGTGAAGAAAGTGCCAACAGAGGTTATTGGACTTCTTATCAAGGTTTCCAAGCTTAGAGGCGGGCATTCTGGTGTGGATATACACTTGGGTCGTGCGAACGCTATCAAGTTACTGGCTCGCGCCCTCTACCGCCTCATTAAGTCCGAAGGGTTGGATCTATCATGTTTTTTTGGCGGAAGTAAAAGAAATGTCATCCCTCGAGAAGCAGAGGCGCTTATCACCATTAAGGATTTGAAAAAGGCAAAAGAAATCCTAAAAAAGAGTGAAGAGGACTTTAAACTTGAATATGAGGGCATAGAAGACATATTAGAGATTGATGTTAAAGAAGCTCCAGTAAAGGAAGTATTAATCGAAGGTGAGAAGGTAATTCAACTTCTATTAGCTTTACCACATGGTGTTATTTCCATGAATGCCCATATTGAGGGCCTTGTAGACACCTCCACCAACCTAGCGGTAGTGAACACCACAAAAGAGACTGTGGAAATTTTCCAGAACTCAAGGAGCTCCATAATCCCGGCTTTAGAGGATGTAAGGCAGGCTGTTGGCGCTACGGGGAGACTAGCCAACGCGGAGGTGGTCCAGACGGGCAGTTATCCTGCGTGGAGGCCTAACCTCCAATCTCCTCTTTTGAAACTAGCCCAAGAAACTTACCGAGAGATGTACGGCAAGAACCCAGAAGTGAAGGCCGTCCATGGGGGTTTGGAGACTGCTGTTATAGGTAGCAAATACCCTGGAATGGATATGATCTCCATAGGAGCCACATTAAACTTTCCTCACTCTCCTGATGAGCAGATTCACATTCCCTCTGTCACGAAATTCTTCTCTTATCTCCATAAGCTATTGGAAAAGCTCTGAATCGTTCTTGAAGTTTATCTTATATAACTTGACGGTATAAAACTGGAGGATTAGTTAGAAAGTTAAAAGGAACAGAATGGACAAGAGTTAATAATGAAGAAATATGGATATAATCATTGGGGAAGGGGAAATATTATTGTATAAACTGTTATATTACATAACTCGCTGCTATCTCTTCCAATCATATAGTCTGTAATAGTTTATGGATTCGAAATTAGAAAATGTTGCTTGAGAGCTCATAATTAAGAAATATAAAAAATAAATCATAATGTATCTCTTTTTTTTAAGGATTAATGAATTAACATCCGTTTTCGCTTCCGCTTAGTTAATACGCTTTTTAAAACAATCAAACGAAATTTGACTAATATTAGCAAATTTGACAATGTAAAACGTATAACATTTCATATAATGTAAAATTAATGGATAACTGGGTTATCTTTTGTTTGAGTTACTTTTGAATTTTCTAATTTAATTCTGAAATCTCTGCGTATTTTCCAAAATTTTCACATAATTTTGAAATTTCTCCGGCGATTAAACAAAACATTGGGCCATTATCTTCGATGTGAGCTCTTCCACACAAAAAACTTTTAAATACACCTGGATTAAAATATCCCAAAAAAACGGAGAATGAAAAATTGAAACGAGTAAATAAAATCACAGCTGTTGCTCTCATTCTAGTGATGCTCACGTTTCTACCGGGCTGTATTGGTCAAGAAGAAGAACCAGAGACGATAACGCAGATAGAAACACAAACAGAGACCAAGATCGAAACAGTTTCAGAAACAACCGAACCTGTAGATTTCCTGAGCCAATATATTGGGAGTGGTAAGTTAGATGGCAATGGGATTCCAACTAACTTCTTTACCGATATCGATGTGAGGAAGGGCTTTGCCTATTGCATGGATTGGGACACACTCATAGAGGATGTTTTCTTGGGCGAGGCTGTCCAGCCAGCGACTCCCATCATCAATGGGTTAGCATACCACAATCCAGACCAGGTAGGATATACCAATGATCTCGCAAAAGCGGAGGAGCACTTCAAGAAAGCGTGGAACGGTGAAGTCTGGGAGAAAGGGTTCAAGTTTACAATTACATACAATATCGGCAATGAATACCGACGGGTTTCAAGTGAGCTTGTTAAGAGAAATGCCGAGACCCTTAATGAAAAATTCACCATTTACGTCAGAGGTGTACCCTGGCCTACATTCCTTGATGCTTTAGTTGAAGGAACTGGGCCGATGTTTGCTATTGGCTGGCTTGCTGACTATCCGGATCCGCATAACTTCGCTCACCCATTCATGCACAGCACTGGTGACTTCTCGCATTACACACATTATAGTAATCCAGAGGTTGATGCGTTGATCGAAGCAGGAATCAGGGAAACGGACCTAGCCAAAAGACAACAAATTTACTATGATCTTCAGCAGCTCTATGTCGATGAAGTACCAAGTTTTCCACTCTACCAATCCACAGCTCGCTACACTTTTCAAGATTGGATCCAAGGATGGTATCATCAACCAATCGATCCCGGTTTCTACTGGTACCACTTGAGGAAAGCCCCAGGTGCGAAGAACCCAACAACAGCCATCGTATCGACGATCGGAGGGCCACAAACGGTCGACCCGGCGTGGTCTTACGATACAGCCAGTGCGCATCTTATAATGAACGTCTATGATCCATTGATCAGGTTCGCTGTTGACGAAGCCAAGACATGGCCAACGGGGCAGACTCCCGAAACCCTGACACAAGCGACTGATGAGTTCGAACCTTGGCTCGCGAAGGAAGTTCCAACGGTTGAAAATGGCGGGATCAGCGAAGACGGTTTGACGTATACCTTCCATCTTAGAGAGGGTATCAAATTCACGAACGGTGCCGATGTGACAGCTGAAGATGTCGAGTACTCTATCGAGCGAGGCATGGTGATGGATAGGGCTGGTGGACCACAGTGGATGTTCTATGAGCCCTTATTGGGTGTATTTGGTAGCCGTTCAGGCGGCGAAATCGTGGTTTCCTTCGAAGACATTGATAACGCAATAGAAGTCGTTGATCCCATGACAATCAGATTCCATCTTGCGATCCCATATGGTCCCTTCTTGACTGTTCTAGCTCAATGCTGGGGTTCAATCCTTGATAAGGACTGGGCAATAGAACAGGGTTGCTGGGACGGCAAACCAGAGACCTTCGCAGACTATAACAATCCAGAGGTTTCTCCACTGGATGACCCGTCTGCTATGATGGGAACTGGCCCCTTCAAGTTTGACCACTTTGAAACAGAAGTTGAATGGTTGATCAGACGAAACGATGCCTTTTGGCATTCGGACGGCCCAGCTTACTTCGAGCGTGTCCTTCTCTATATTACGCATGAGTGGTCAGCAAGAAAGCTAAGGATGCTAGCAGGAGACACAGATTTCTGCGCCCCCGAGACTATTGCGGATGCAATAGAGCTTGGGAAGGTTGAAGGGATTACTTCCATACCAGGTTTCGTAAATCTAGTCTGCGGTGCAATGTTCTTTAATCACGACATCCAATAAGTACTACATCTAACTATCAACTATCCTAACCCCCTTCCCTTTTTTTCAGTAATCACATTAATTTTTTATACTATTTACTC
>JABAOC010002199.1_pt1 | contig 14157 bp, 16 predicted proteins | sample 7062161 | NCBI WGS metagenome assembly JABAOC01 (sample SAMN14538625, study PRJNA623070) | marine sediment metagenome | biome: marine biome [ENVO:00000428]; feature: marine pelagic biome [ENVO:01000023]; material: deep marine sediment [ENVO:00002113] | place: India: Gulf of Khambhat ... | reverse complement strand
AGGTTTTCTATTGCTAGACAAGTTGGCGCCGACCATATCATAAACACTTCGCAAGAAGATCCAATTGATGTGATCGCACGGCTAAGCGGAGGAAGGGGAGCCGACCTTGTCGTGGAAACTTCTGGTTCTCCCTCTGGAATCAACTGCTCTGTCGAGACAGTGAGAAAGCTTGGGCGGATTGCATCAATCGGGTTTGCTGCGCAAGATCAGGTCCCTCTCCCATGGAATAAGGCAATGTATAAGAACTGTCAAATCACCTTCACGATGAGTTCCAGTTACTCAAGTTGGGGTCGGGCCCTAGCCCTGATCGACGGCAGGATCGATTTGAAGCCCGTGATAACGGATATTCTCAGCATTGAGGAATGGGAAGAGGCTTTTGAAAGAGTGGCAGCGAGAAAGAGAGGGAAAGTCCTGTTCAGATTTTGAGATGTCGTACGCATGATACCTGTCTCTCAATCCATGAAGAACCCTCCATTAACATCCAGTATCTCTCCCGTGATAAAATCGGCTTTATCCGAGGACAAAAAGATGACGGCCTCAGCCACATCTTCAGGCTTGCCAAGCCGTTTTAGAGGGATGGCCTCAATAATAGATCTTCGCTTTTCTTCTGACCACTCGGCGCTCATCTCCGTTTCAATCGCGTGAGGTGCAACCCCATTAACATTGATCCCATGCTGGGCTAGCTGTCGCGCCAGCGTTTTAGTCAAGCCGTCAATAGCAGCTTTTGAAGGCCCATAACCTGGGGCAGAAGTAATATCACCCATTTTTCCTGCCACGGATGAAACATTGATAATCTTCCCTCTTCGCTGACGTTTCATGATGTCGACCACGGCCTTGCAACAGTTGAAGGTTCCCTTTAGGTTGACTCGGATGACCTGATCCCAATCTTCCTCCGTGACCGTTTCTATGTTTCCCCTTCGAATGATCCCAGCGTTATTGACGAGGATATCGAGCCTTTGAAACGTTTTTTCAATTTGACTGATCATCTCTTTGACCTGGTCATATTGGCTCACATCCGCCTGTATAGCCATACTTTCAACATTAAAGGCAGAGACCTCCTTTGCCACCCTTTCCAACTCGTTTCTTGAGCAGACATCATTGACCACGACATGAGCTTTTTCACCAGCAAAAGTCATCGCAATAGCTTTACCGATTCCTCTCCCCGCGCCTGTGACCAGGGCAACGCGGCCTTCGAGTGCCATCGCACTTTCCTCCCTCCTTCGAAATGATCATTCTTTCACGGCACCTGCTGTCAGGCCTTGAACCAAGAGCCGCTGTAAGAAGATATAGAGAATGATGGCTGGCATCCCTCCAACCAGTGATCCCGCCATTAACATCGGCCAAATAATCCGGAATTCACCCACCGTTCTGGCAATGCCCAAAGTCACCGTAATCATCGGTTCACTGCTTGTGAGGCAAAGCGCCCAGAGAAGGTCTCCCCACGCCAAGAGAAAACCGAAAAGAATCGTAGCAACCATGCCGGGGGCAACTATGGGTAAAATAATCTTGAAAAAGATGCCCNNAGCTCGTCAGGCACCTTATCGATAAATCCCTTCATCATCCAGGTAGAAAAGGGAAGGCAAATAGTCAAAAAAGCGATAACGAGGCCGGTTCGGGTGTCATAGAGTCCGACCTTACTGAGGATCCTGAAATAGGGGCCTACCAACAGCACACCGGGCAACATTTGCGTTGCCAAAAAGAAACCGATGAGAAAACGTCGGCCGTTGAAAAAAAACCTGGAAAACCCGTAACCGGCGAGGGCGCCAAAAAAGGTCGATAGCAGAGCAGTCGACAGTGAAATGACCGTACTATTAAAGAAGTAGGTGCCAAAGTTTTTTCTCACCCAGATGCCGATATAGCTGTCCACCGTCAAATCGATGGGTATCCAGGTCGGGGGAATCTTGAAAGCCTCTGACTCGGTTTTGAGCGACGTGGAGAACATCCAGGCGAACGGAAACAGGCAATAAAGACACACGACGATCAAGAAAACCCAAACGATGGCTTTCGAAAAAACACCTCTTGGAAGTAAGGATGTGAATTCCATGAATGTCACTCTTCCTGGCTTATCATGAGTATATAAGGGAGACTCACAAACAATAGGACGATGGTCATGACCACGGAAATGGCCGATGCATACTCGAAGCGGAAGAACTGAAAATACTGCTTGTACGTGTAGGTGGACAGGACCTCTGTCAGAATTCCGGGACCCCCTTGGGTCATGGCCTGAATCAGACCGAATCGCCGGACCTCCCAAACGGTATCCAATGCAAGTGCAACTACAATCATCTTCCTCAGTCCGGGAATCGTAATATGATAAAAGAGTTGCCACTTGGAAGCGCCGTCAATTTCGGCGGCTTCGTAAAGATATTGAGGGATGGCTTGAAGACCTGCCAGGAGAATCAACATCACAAAAGGGAAACCCCGCCATAAATTCACGAGAACCACACTGAATAGCGCTAACTTCGGATTGGACAACCATTCCACCGGCGAATCAAAGAGCCCGATTCTAAGAAGAAAATCATTGAGGGAGCCGTAAATGGGGTCATACATCCATTTCCATATGATTCCTGCTACAACGTCAGGAACCACCCAAGGAAGCAGGGCGATGATGCGGAACAGTGGTTTTGCGGGCAGAGCGCTGTTCAATACCAGGGCGACCGTCAGCCCTAGAAACATATGGCTCGCCACACTGAGAAACACAAAGACAACGGTATTCCAGAAAGTCTTTTTGAAAAATGGATCTTTCAGGAGGTTCACATAATTGGATAGGGTATAAGAGACAGTACCAGCCTGTTCGGGTTTGATGCTGTAAGACAGACTCGCAACGGCGGGAAAACCAAGGACCAATATCAACAGCAGGACCCCCGGACCCACAAAAAGCGCCCACATGTGGCGGTCTTTTATTCGAATGCCGAAGTTCAAAAGACAATCCATTTCAGGAAAGGGGAGCGAATTGCTCCCCTTTCCGACTGGTCTGAACTGCCTGTTTATCCCGGCCCTGTCATCTGGCGAGGATGGCGTTGATTCTCTCGTGCGCCTCACCCAGGGCTAGCTCAGGGGGCTTCATTCCGACAATCGCTTCCTGCAGAGAAGTCGTGAACGTGTCCATAATTTCGGGCCATTGCTTGATTTGTGGCTCCACCTTTCCATAGGGCAGTTGGGAGGCGAGGACACTGGCGAACTTGTCGTTAAGGATCTCCGGAGCCACTCCGCTGACATCCTCTCGAGACGAAGTGACGCGGTTGTCCACAAACCACTTGAGTTCGATCTCCTTGCTCGTGATAAACTTGATGAGTTCCCAGGCCTCGTCAGGGTGCTTGGTGTTGGGGCTCATGACCCATGAGCTTAGCCAGATAGCAGTTGCCTGTTTCCTCTTGATTGGGGCAGGGGCACATTGCAGAACTTCGAAAGCGTTCAGATCAGGATTGATTTTGTTCACTATCGGAGGTGTCCACCCCGAGCCCAGGATCATGCCCACCTTTTTCTGGGCGAGTTGCGTTCGAACCTCCTGAGGATTCATGGCCGTCAACCCCGGTGGAACGACCTTATGTTTTGTATATAGCTCAACAAAAAACGTAAAGGCCTCCTTGGCTTCCGGGGTGTTCAGGGCAGACCGTTTCATGTCTTCGGTCAGATAATCCCCTCCGAAACTCCAGATGAATGGGCCAAACCTGAGGGAAAATCCCGGGGTTTTGGCACCGACGGTCCCGAAACCCCATTGATCGACTTTTCCGTCTCCATCGGTGTCACGGGTGAGTTTCTCGGCATATTCGAGAAACTCATCCCATGTCTTCGGCGGTTTGTTGGGGTCTAAGCCGGCTGCCTTGAACATCTCAGTGTTGTAGAAGAGAACCATTGTCATATAGTCGCCGGGCATGGCGTGGATTTTCCCGTTGTGCTTCATTAACTCGATTGGCAGCGGATACCATGCATCCAGAAACCCTGCCGGCTCTTTTTCGATAAAGGGCGTCAAGTCTTTTGCATAACCCTTTCCGAAAAACATGGGCAGGGAAAAGGCGTGGACATGGAAGACATCCGGAGCCCGGCCCGCCGCAGACTCGACTGTATACTTTGTCTCTTTCTCTCCATAAGAGACAGGCTCCAGGGTCACTTTGATATTCGGATGCCCCTTGTGGAACATGTCTATCCCTTCATTGAGAGACTTGTTCCAGACATCTTCAGTCAGATGCCAATCGGAAAACCTCAGGGTGACTTGGTCTGCCCTTGCCGGATTCAACGAAAACAGCACCAGCAAAGCAGCCACACACATACCAACCGTTATGATTTTTCTCATCGCTTGCCCTCCTTCTTTCACTATTCCTCGTTTGAGAAAAGCCCTCACCTCCAGTTCTTTGGCTCTCTTTCTCACCCCCTTCCTGCCGAGACCTCCGTGTTGAAACCTAGCTCTCTGGAAATCTCCTTCGCTGTCTTCGTGATCTCTCTCTTCAATTGTCTGTGAATCCATTCCTTTGTCATTCGAACCGAAGGTCCCGAGATACTGATTGCGGCAATCACCTCTCCTCGATCGTTCCTGATCGGAGCGGCGACACAACGAATTCCTTCTTCATTCTCTTCATCGTCCACTGCATAGCCCTGAGTCCTCACATCGGCCAAATGCCTCTTGAGCTCACCTGCATCCGCAATGGTTTTCCTCGTCAGTTTTGGGAGCCCCTTTTGTTCAAAGACCTCATCCCTCGCCCTGTCCGGCAAAAAAGCAAGCAGGACCTTACCGACAGCACAGCTATGAGCATAGTTCCGCATTCCTATTCTGGATGCCATCCTGAGGCCTTTCAGATTACTAAACTTTTCAATCTTGTCGAGATAGACAATTTCACCCTGATCCAGGACGACTAGATGTACGGTTTCCTGAACCTGGCTGGCCAGTTGACTGAGGAATGGCTCTGCCTCTTTTCGCAAATCGATTTGATTGAGGACAACCTGTCCCATCTCCACGAGCCGGAACCCGAGACGATACTCCTTCGACATTTCATCTTGCCTGATGAATCCGCAATGACGGAGAGTTGAGAGAATCCTATGGATTGTAGGCTTCGGGAGGCCTAACTCGGAGGATATTTCATGAATGCTATATGTCTGTTTCCCCTTACTGAGGAACTCGAGGATTCTGCATCCTCTTTCTATCGCCTGCACTCTGTTGGTATTTTTTTGGTTTGGAAAGGACATGCTATTTGTTTCGCATAACGAAATGCCATTCTATTCTAGTCCGAGTCTGTTTTATTGTCAATGTTTTCTTTGCCTGAGTTCTTTTTCCCACCGGGCAGGCGCTTGCTGAAATCCCTTCGATTGGAGAATCTGCCAAAACCAATAACATGGACCAAGCCACGCAGATTAGCGGATTTCGCTGGTCCGCTCGAGACCAGCCCCTCTCGTGGACTGTTCTGTAAATTCAAAAGGAGTGACCCTCCATTGTGGCTCTATTCCTTTCGTGCTAACATGGAGAGAACCCGCCGTACGGCATCGGGGCTCACCTATCTGGAGTTCTGGGATTTCCTGGAACGGCTCCAAGGTGGCGCAAACGAGGAGGTTGAATTGAAGGAACACAACGCTTCCAAATTCTTAAAGGGCCTCTTTGATTTAGAGGACAAGGTAGCCGTCGTGGTCGGGGGGACGGGTGTACTCTGTGGGGCCATGGCGTGGGGGCTCTGGAGAGCGGGCTGTCGAGTCGTTCTTGTTGGACGGCATCAAGACAAGGCCGAGGCACACTTCAAGGAATGGGAGACTTCTCCGGATGAGGCCCGTTTTTTCAAAGCTGACGCTACAGAACGAGATCAAGTCGCAAAGATCATCCCTGCCGTGACCAAGTGGTTTGGCCGCCTCGACATTTGGATCAACGGAGTCGCCATCAACCCTCCAAGCCCGTATCTCGAAATCCCGGATGAGGAGTTTGAGGCCATACTGGATACCAATCTGAAAGCGGTCCATATAGCCTGCCAGGCCATTGGGAAGCACTGGATCGATCGCGGACAAAGAGGATCCATCATCAACATGTCCTCTATGGCAGCCATACGTCCGTTGAGTCGTGTGTTTGTGTATAGCCTCAGCAAATCCGCGCTTTGGAACCTCACTCAAAACCTGGCCCGCGAGTGGGCCGATTATGGGATTCGGGTTAACTCACTCTGCCCCGGTTTTTTCCCGGCCGAACAAAACCGAAGAGTTTTAGACAAGTCGAGGGTTAGGGCTATTCTGGGCCATACACCCATGAAGCGATTTGGCGAGCCAGAAGAACTGATTGGCGCCACACTTCTATTGGCCTCCGAAAAGGCGGGTAGCTTCATCACTGGATCGAATCTCATCGTGGATGGCGGTTTCTCTGTGACGTCTATATAGATGGGACTCGAATACTTGAGGTACGTGTTGGCCAGGCACCATTCAGGGATCCCCAACCTCATGGGAACTTCTCTGGAAAAGAGGGAGACGGGATCTTCAATGTTCGGGACAACAGTTGTCGTTGTCCAAGAAAGAGAAAGCCATGAGAGCGTCTTACATTATTCCTGCAGAGAACTTACGGACCTTTGGGGAAGTAGTTTTTCAAAAAGTCGGCGTTCCGAGGAAGGATGCCAAGATCGTAGCTGAAATCCTGGTGGAGGCCAACCTTCGAGGGATCGATACCCACGGCATTTACCTCGCCGACCTTTATGCACGCCGGTTGGAGAAGGGGCTGATGAATCCAAATCCAGGATTCCATTTCGAGAAAAAGAGAGCCGGCATAGGCATTCTGGATGCTGACTTCAGCATGGGCCAGCTCTCAACCCTTGAAGCCGCTCGAAGGGCCGTGAAACTGGCTAAGGGCGTTGGCATTGGGATTGTGGCAGTGAAGAACTCCAATCATTTCGGGGCAGCTGCCTATTACGCAGAGTATTGTGCAAAACGAGACTGTATCGGTCTGATTATGTCCGACGGGGAATGTGACGTAATTCCCTATGGAGGACGGGAGAAATTTCTCGGCACCAATCCGATTTGTTGCTGTATTCCTGCGGGTAAATACCCTTGGTTCTGTATGGACATGGCCACCAGTGAGGTTGCCTTCGGCAAGGTCCGCGCGGCGATTGAGGCCGGAGAGCCGATCCCACCCAATTGGGCTGTCGACAGGGATGGGAAACCGGTCACCGATTCCGCCAAGGCCTATGCCGTTGTTCCGATGAGTGGACCTAAAGGGTACGCCCTCAGTCTGATGATCGAAATCCTCTCGAGTCGCCTCACAGGAATGCCTTATGGGGCCCAGATTATTCGTAAATTCGATGACTGGGAGCATAAAGCTTTCATGGGCCATTATGTTCAGGCAATTGATATCGAGGCGTTCTGCCCAGTGACAGCCTTTAAAGAGCGGATGGATGAACTGCTCGCAGACCTAAAAAAGCAGCCCAGGGCACCTGGGGTTGATGAGATTCTGATCCCAGGCGAACCCGAGTACAGAACCAAAAGGCAACGAGAAAAGGAGGGATGTCCGATCAGGGACGAGGACGTCAGCCTCCTTCGCCGTCTCGGTGAGGACTTTGGGGTTCCGTTCCCCGTTTGAAACAAACCCGCCGCGAAAAGGACTCCCAGGGCGGTTACGCAAGGGGATCAATCACAACCTGCGTTTCAAAGACGCGAACGGATCACCATGGATTCACCCAAGAAATAGGACAGTCCCCTGAAAGGACCCGGAAGACCTCCTCGGCCGCTTTTGTTTGCAACTCCCGCACCGAATCCTTGGAGTACCACCCGACGTGATCTGTTAGGATGACATTGTCGAGCTGTTTCAGCGGATGGTCCTCGGGAAGGGGCTCCCTTTCAAAGACATCGAGACCAGCCCCCAGAATCCATCCCTCTCGAAGCGATCTTACCAGCGCTGCCTCGTCAATCACTGCGCCTCGAGATGTGTTAACAACGATGGCTGTCCGTTTCATCCTCTTCAGGGTGTCCTCCCTGATGAGGTGTCTTGTTTGGGGGGTAAGGGGCACATGGAGAGATACGTAGTCAGACTCTGAGAGCAAATCATCGAGGCCCGCATTCTCCGCCTCGTCTCTTTGAATCTCCTCTTCTGACACATAGGGGTCATAGACCAACACCTTGGAAGGGAGAAACCCTTTCCACTTTCGATGAAGGGCCCGGGCAATTTTGCCATAGCCGATGAGGCCCAGGGTTTTGCCCCTTGTTCGATAGATAGGGTCGTGGATATCTATGTCGGATTCTCCACGGCGGACTCTCTGATCCCGGCGTACAAGTGTCCTGATACTCGCAAGCAGAAGCGCAACTGCGTGGTCAGAGACCTCCTCTGTACCGTATTCGGGGACATTCGTTACGTAGATCCCTTTTCGCGTTGCAGCTTCCAGATCGATGTTGTCCACGCCGATACCGTAACGTGCAATCACTTTACAGCGGCTGAGTGCATCGACGACCTTGGCACTTACCGGAGCCTCCCTGACCAGTATAGCGTCAGCATCCATGGCTGCGGTAATCACCTGCTCTTCAGTTCGACAATCGACGGGCGACGGCACCACCTCCGCCCCAAGCGGTCCCAGAATCCCCTGTTCAACCTCATAGGACTCATAGCCGAGGCTTACCACCACGACCTTAAATTTCGTCATCTCTTTAGATCCGTTTATATTTAGCCAGCCCCTTACGCAGAGATTTGGTTTCACGAATGTATTTTGCCTGTTCGGCCTCCTTGGATTCAATCTCAGTCGCCTTCTGGAGGACATCATCGATATGCCTTTCCGGCACGACGACAACGCCGTCCAAGTCGGCGACAATGAGATCACCGGGACTAACCTCAATACCACCACAGACGACTGGCACGTTGGCCGCCAGAGTCTTAAATCGCCCCACCGTTGTCCCAGGAGAGACGCTCCGAGCATACACCGGGAAGTCATAGTCACGTCTGATTTCGATAATATCCCGTACTCCGCCGTCAAGAACTGCCCCAGCCAAACCGTTCACAGCCGCTCCCGCTGTCATTAGACCGCCCCAGACGGCTACATCTGCTTCGCCGCTGATGCCGATAACGATGACACTCCCCTCCGGAGATTCGTCAATCGCATCAAGGGCGTGCTGCGGGGGTAGAGTCTCATCTGTCGGGCCCTCTTGGATGGTCACGGCCGGACCCACAACCTTCTTTTCGTTGATCCGAGGCTTGATCGTATGATCCATGTACCCCCGCCGGCCGACCACTTGCTCCACAGCATCAGCCACTGAGGCGGAAGCCACCTTCATAAAACCTTCGATGGTTTCTTGCGAAAACATCCTAACCTCCTAAGTCTCACCACGGCCGAACCGGCCCGAAGAAGACATGTGTCCTCTTAAAACTAACGCCGGAGTGGTTATTGAATAAGCTGTTCTTCAGCCTTTCACCGGCACCCTCGTCGACTGAGAACTCACAAACCACTCCGGCGCCCAATTTCAACAAACCCGGCCATAAACTCAAGTAAGGATTGGCTTAGTAATTGGCCCTGCGGTACTCCTCGATCGCAGAAAAGAGTTTGTCAACCCACTCCTTGCCGATCTGCTCCTCGACCCAGGCACGGACAGCGGGTTGGGCCATCTTACGAAACTCAGCTACCTCGGCTGGCGTCAGCGGAGTCACCTGCATGCCGACATTGCTCAGAATGGTCGGGGCATTCGTATCCTGGGCTGAAGTCATGCCGCGATGGATGATCTTGGCAATGTTCACCCCCCTCAAGACGGCTTTCTGCTCCGTCGGCGTCAGGCCGTTCCAGAAGCGGTCGTTCATGAGATAGGCGTGCCAGCTGTAAACGTGCCCGTCGAGGGAGATGTACTTCTGGTGCTGGTACAAGCTAGCAGCAAGAATGTTGGTGACGCCGTTCTCCTGACCGTCGACCACTCCCTGCTGAAGCGCGGCTGGCAATTCGGGCCATGGTACCGGCGAGGGACTCGCACCAAGCGATTCGACCAGCTTGCTCCAAATGGGTCCGGGCATGACGCGGATCTTCAGACCCTTCATGTCGGCCGGAGACTTGATAACGCGCTTACTATTCGTGAAACTTCTGATGCCGTTGTCGCCTAGGGCAAACATTCGGATCCCAGTCGCCTGGCGCATCGCTTCGGCCAGTTCATCGCCGAAGGGGCCGTCAACCACACTCCACGCCATGGCCTGATCATCAAAGATGTAGGGGATAGCATAGAGCATGAAGGGCTTAAAAACAGGGGAAATCGGGCCGTCATGAACGACGCCCATCTCGATGGTCCCCATCTTCAACCCCTCGAGAACAGTGATGGCGTTGCCAAGCTGGCTCGCTGGATAGATGTCCACTTTCACGGAGCCGTTTGTGTTGGACTCCACGTAGCCCTTGAAAGCAAGCGCCGCAGCCTGCTTGGGCTGATCCAGCTTGGCCGGCTGGAAGTGGGCATACTTGATCACCTTTGCTGCCCCCCATGTCATCCCGGGCAGAGCTAAGCCAATAACCAACAAGACCAAAAATACTTTTCCTTTTTTCATTGCTGATCCCTCCTTTTCCAATGGGTTAAAGATTCATGCTGTGAGGCCTCACCTCCTTTATCCGGTTTTAGTTAGTGTGTGATGCCGAGCAACCTCGGGACAGTAGTAGAGATAGCTGGAAATGCGATCACCAACGCCAGCACTCCGAGCTCTGTCAAAAGGAAGGGGAGAATCGATTTTGCCAAAACCTCAAGACGAATGCGTCCGATTGTGCTGACGACGAACAACACGGGTCCGACAGGTGGCGTCACCATACCGATCGTCAGGTTGAGAACCAACATGATCGCAAAATACATTGGATCGAGGCCAAATTGATCCACCACCGGCCCAAGTACCGGCACGAGGATGATCAACGCTGGCAGGGTGTCGATCACCAAACCGCAAATCAAGACGAATATGGCCAAGAGTACGACGACCACGGCGGGACTCGTAGTAAAGCTGGCGATCGCTGCTGCAATCGTCTGCGGGATCTGCAGAATGGTCAGCAGCCATGAGAAGATCGATGCCATCGACACGATCAGAAGAACAGCGGCCGTGACCACGCCACTCTTGATGAAAACCCCGGGGACATCGACCCACTTGAGCCCACGGGTGACGAAACCCAGGAACAACGCATAGGCCGCTGCCACCGCGGCCGCCTCCGTGGGTGTGAATACCCCGCCGAGGATTCCACCAATGATGATAAACGGAAGGAGCATGGCCGGCAGGGCACGCCAGAAGCTTTTGACCACATCGATGAGCCTCGGCCGTTCGCTCCGAAAAACGTACCCATGTCTGAGGGACATCCAGTGGTTCATTCCCATGAGCGAGAGACCGAGGAGAATCCCTGGGACAATTCCGGCCAGGAAGAGGCCGGCCACAGTGACCCGAGCATCCGAAATCGCATAGACAACCATCAGGATGCTCGGTGGAATAATCGGTCCAATCGTTGCCGTTGCCGCACTCAAGGCTCCCGCATAGTCCGGGGCATAACCCGCCTTGCGCATCATCCGCATGACAATGGCGCTTGGCCCTGCTGCATCCGCCAGAGCAGAGCCACTGATCCCTGCGAAGAGCATACTGACAAGGACGTTGACGTGACCAAGGCCACCCCGGATGTGCCCAACGATGTCGTTTGCAAACCGCAGAAGGGTCGCCGTCAGTCCGCTCGCCGTCATAATCTCGGCGGTAAGAATAAAGAAAGGAATCGCCATGAGGGGAAACGAGCTAATGCCATTGAATAGATACTGCGGCACGATCAAGGCAGGGAAACGGCCGTCCACCAGAACAGCAACCATACCCGAGAGGCCCATACTGATCGAAACCGGCAGGCCTATGGCCAAACCGATCAAAAAGGCGGCGACAAGGATCACACCCATTTATCTCTCACCTTCAATCGTGTCTATCTCGTCCCGAGCCGAACTCTCTTCCCAGTTTCTGTCAACCCACTTGCCGAATGTCAACAACAGGTGGACCACAAACGCTGCAGCACCGATTGGGACGCACAGATACGGAATGCCTCTGGGGATTTGCGTTGCCCACGTTTCTTGAGCCCATCCAAACTGGACGATTTTGATCCCGTAGTAAGCCAAACCCGCGAAAAAAGCGAGAATCAGAATGCCGAGCGAAACGCGCACAACACGGCGGGCTCTTTCCGAAAGGAGATCCTGGAAGATGTCGATCGCCGCATGACGGCCTTCTCGCAGTGCGAGCCCAGCTCCAAAGTAGGTGATCCAGATCATCAGGAAGGTGGAAATCTCCTCGGTCGTCGCGAAGGAAAACCCAAACACATAGCGGGTGACGACGTTGACAAACACCAGGACGAACATGACTCCCAGCATGACACCGACGAGAATCTGATTGATGCGCACGAATAACCGTTCATACCGTTCAAGCATTGATTATCTCTCCCCTATGAGCCATCTCTCCCCAAATGCACTCTCGATAAGCTAATTCGCCTCCTGATGAATCCCCCACTTCCTGCAATTAGCATGTTCACTATTGTCATGACTACCGCTAATATCCTTATGAAATGTCAGATAAAATCGTTTTTTTTCGCAGCGATATTGACATTCTCAGGGATGTTTGTCAAGTGAAAAATAGATGCCCTTTCGCTCAATCCCGGGCGGCTCGGCTCTAGACCGATTCATTTCTGTTTTTCCTCTTGACAGGGTCTCCCCAAATGCCAATAATTCACTGAGAGGAATCTTTCACAGAATTTATCGTAGTGTGACCGAAAGATAAATAAGGAGGTTTTTCCCAATGGAAGCGGTTCTTAAAGAAATCGGTGAGCTTGGTCTGGTCCCAGTGGTCAAGATCGAAAAGGCGGATGATGCGCTTCCTCTTGGTAAGGCGTTGATGGAGGGGGACCTTCCTGTGGCGGAGATCACATTCAGGACTGCTGCCGCCGAGGAAGCGATAGGGATTCTCACCCGGCAGGTGCCTGAACTACTCGTTGGCGCGGGTACAGTCCTCACCGTTGACCAGGTGAAGAAGGCTGTCGATGCTGGAGCCAAGTTCATCGTCTCGCCCGGTTTCAATCCAAAAGTGGTGGACTACTGTGTTGAAAACGGTATTCCGGTGACTCCGGGATTGAATTCGCCGACGGTGCTAGAGATGGCTCTGGAGAGGGGGCTTGAGGTGGTTAAGTTTTTTCCTGCAGAGTCGTCAGGAGGTCTCAAATTTCTGAAAGACATGGCCGCTCCTTATGGCGTCATCAGGTTTATTCCCACCGGTGGAATCAACGCCGATAACTTCACCGCTTATCTTGCTTACGACCGGGTTCATGCCTGCGGCGGAAGCTGGATGGTAAAGGCCGATCTGATCTCGAGTAGAAAGTTTGAAGAGATCACCAGACTCGTTAAAGAAGCCGTCTCCAGGTTGCTTGGATTCGAGTTCGCTCATCTAGGAATCAACGAGGAAAGCGAAGAAAAGGCTCTCGGGGCAGCCAATGAGCTATCCAAACTCTTTCACTTCCCGGTAAAACCAGGGACAAGTTCGGTTTTTGCCGGTGTGGATTTTGAGGTAACCAAAAAACCGATGTTGGGAAAAAAAGGGCACATCGCTATCGCGACAAACAATATACAGCGAGCGATTGCTTACCTAAAGCGGAAGTCCGTTTCGATTCTTCCCGAAACCGCGAAGGAGAAGGAAGGTAAGTTGCAAGCGGTTTATGTCGCGACAGAGGTGTCGGGATTTGCCATCCATCTCTTGCAAAAAAAAGTATGACCGAAGAGGAGGAAAAAATGCAGCGGTGCATCACATTTGGGGAAATTATGTTGCGGTTAAAGCCTCCAGGCGCCGAGAGGCTCCTCCAGAGCCCTCTTCTGGAAGCAACTTTTGGAGGCGGGGAGGCAAATGTAGCAGTTGGGCTTGCCCGACTTGGGATTGAGGTTGCATATGTCTCGGTGATTCCGGATAACGAAATCGGGGATGCTTGTGTAACAGAGCTGAGAAAACATGGGATCGACACGTCTCTCATTGCCAGACAGGGAAACAGGCTGGGAGTATATTTCCTCGAATCAGGGGCGAACCAGCGGCCATCCAAGGTCATCTATGACAGATCTCACTCCGCTATCGCCGAAGCCTCTCCTGGAGATATCGATTGGGAAAGGGTGTTTGAGGGTGCAACATGGTTTCATATCACTGGCATAACCCCTGCCATTTCTCTCTCTGCCTCCGAACTTTCCCTTGAGGCGGTGAAAAAGGCAAAAGCGAAGAAC
>JABAOC010006570.1_pt2 | contig 14161 bp, 11 predicted proteins | sample 7062161 | NCBI WGS metagenome assembly JABAOC01 (sample SAMN14538625, study PRJNA623070) | marine sediment metagenome | biome: marine biome [ENVO:00000428]; feature: marine pelagic biome [ENVO:01000023]; material: deep marine sediment [ENVO:00002113] | place: India: Gulf of Khambhat ... | reverse complement strand
CGCAGGCCGGCCAGGGGGCCCTCGGCCACGACCAGGTGTCCGCGAACGGCGACGGTGACCGACGTCGTTTTCGTCTCCTCATCTCCCTCCTCGGTTTGAGCCTCCACCACCTCCCGATAGATCGAGGCGTCGGGGATCACGCCTGCGGCGTGCAGTTGCGATAGCAGTTCAGTCGCGTCTTCTCGTTCCACTTCGGTACCGACCAGCTCCCTTTTGGCCAGTGCCTCACCAATCTGGCCCGCCAACACGCCGTCCGCATCCTCCGTCTCCAGCAAACACCGGGCGGCCAACAGAGGATCATAGGTCAGCAATTCTCCGATCAGGGCCGCAGGTTCCTCGACCAGGCTGGGCAAGAAGAGGATGGCCTCACGCCACCGATACTCGCTCACCAAGTCCCTACACGCTACCTGTCCCTGGGTCAGCTTTTCACCCAGGGCTAACGCAGCAAAATAATCTTCGAACCAGGCGTGGGCAAAGGCCACCCTGGCTGTGCTGCCGGTGCGCACCAGGCCGCTAGCCAGCAGACTGGCAAGTACCTGCTGGGGGGTAAGTTTCAAGAGACGTATCTCACGCATCCCCCGCCCGATTGTCTCCAGGGCTTGATCCATTGTATATTCCGGTGTCTGATCCAGCTTCATTGCATAGGCCAGACCGGCCAGCAGCAACCTTTGGCTTTCAATAGAGAGAGGTGCTTTGTCTTGGTGCAACATGCGAGAGACGAAGTTGGCGAAAAGGGGCCCCCGCTGCCTGGCCGCTTTCTCTCCTCGACAGCGTACCTCGTCGATCAAAAGCGACAGCGGCAGCGGGGTACGAGCCAGAACACGCATGCGGTCCGGCAGGTTTTGGTATAGCTCTCGCCCTCTGGCCTCCCCAAAACGGCGCACGAAGAAGGCCTGCACATCTTCGTCGGAGTGGGGGAGAATGAGCCATGTCTTCCGCCCCTGGATATGGTCATCGTAGAAGGAGGTGCGGCAGGTGATGACGTGCTTATGCCCCGGGTAATCATTCACGAAGCGATTGACCGCCGCGATCCCGTGGGCGCGTTCCTGGTCGTCACCCGGGATCTGGCCCAGACTATCCATCAGGAAAACAAAGCGCCGCTCGGCCAGAAGGGCGCGAGTTTGCGCGTCGTCGTCATTGGGCGACAACCTGATTTGTCCGTGGCGGTTCAAACCGTCCCGGACCAAGGGGATTAGGCTATCCTGGCCGCCGTACTGGCTCAGCTTGACGAAGACGGGAAGCGGGGTATCGGCCCCAGATCGCAGCGCCCGATCGGCGTATAGGAAGGCGAGCCGCTCCAGGTTGGGCGTCTTGCCCATACCCGCATCGCCTAAAATCACGGTCACCGGCTCACGATCGACGACGGCGGCTGCGTCCTCCCGGCTCAGTTCATCGGTGACCTCATCCTCGTAGCGAGTTACCCAGCGCGACAACCCCTCGTGCGGCTCCGCCCAGCGTCGATAGCTGGGCGAATCGACCATGGTCCAAAGGTGGCTGATGATCTCCTTCTGCCCTATGCTTTCGGACGCGGTTTTGGGGGGCACCATTCGCTCCGTCGAGAGCGCACCCAGGTAAAGGCTCTGAGCTTCCTCCAATTCCTCCTTTTCGAGCATCTCGACGCTCTCCGGGGCGAAAATCACACCGTCCGACGCCCGGAGATAGAGAACGGGCGTGGCCCAATCCACATTTCCGGCACCCGTCGCCAACATCAGCGCCTCACGCGCCCGAGAGATGCACTCGTCCACTGGCAGATAGTGGGATAACGTCCCATAGAAATCCTGGGTGAAAACACGCGCACTCTCATCGCCCACGATGAACTGCATGGCCACCACGGCAGGCAGGCCAGCAGCGACCAGCGCCGGGCCGACGCCGGTGAAGGCCCGCCCGTTTTGAGCGTTTTGGCCGCTCTGGCAGGCGTTGAGCACCACCAGCCGGACCGAGGTGTTCTTGAGCAAGGTACCCAGGGTGCGTCCACTCACCAGGTCGGCATCACCATGCTCGTCCTCAAAGGCTAGACTTCCCACGTCGGCGTCGAACGCACCGTGACCGACAAAATGCAGGGCATGATAGCCCTTATGCAGCGCTTCGCGCAAGGCGCGCGTGGAACTGTTGCGCAGGACGTCGAACTGGATCAGGTGCTCTTTTACAGGTCGCGAGAGAGCCATCTCAATCCGGGCCACCTCGGCGTCGATCTCCAGCGGCGGCAAATCGCCAGGCGAGGCAGTGACGATCAGAAGACGCAAAGGGAGCTCAATGCGCAGCGGCAATGGGGGACGGGGGACATGCAGGTAGCGAGTGATCAGGGTACGCTTGGACAGGCCCAGGAACTCGCGCTTCTCCGGGTCATATAGCAACTCCCAGGGCAGCGCGGCCAGCTCGGGTGGCTCGACGTGCAGCCGCAGGCGCAGCCCCCTCCCCTCGCTGGTCATTCCTACACTCTCGGCGTAGCGGCTGAGCACATCTCCGCTAAATAAGGCCGAAAAAAGACCCGTGCCGAACTCGATCAGGGTCGCCTCGTCGGTATCGAGGGCCTGCATGCGGCCCAACAGTACCTCTAGCTTCTGGGCGGGCATAGGCGGGCGGAACTCCCCCTCGGCCTGCCCGGACGGCGACAAGATCACGGTCACTGGATAAACACCGCCAACGCGCTCGGCGGCGATGAGCACTTCAAAATCGCTAAATCCCCCCAATGAAGCCTTCATCGCATATCTCTCTGTTTATATCAACTATATTCCCTGCCCCACAGTAGTCGCGATTTCCAATCGCATGCGTCACTACTGTCTACCCCAGCTCTGTGTATTTCCGATGGCTATTAAGGCTCTTATCAACCGGATATTTGCTCTCGTTGACCTCCAACTTGCGGCATACCGCCTCGGAGAGATCGACCTCACAGGCATCCGAGAGATACAGCAGGAAGACGAACACGTCGGCCAGTTCCTCGCTTACCCGTTTCTCTCCATCCGCTGTTCCCAGCAGCTCCTGGACCTCATCCGCGTCCTTCCACAGAAACAGCTCCTGCAATTCGGCACATTCGATGGCTATACCCATAGCCAGATTCTTGGGATCGTGAAACTGCTGCCAGTTGCGAGCATCGCGGAAGCGGATGACTTGCTGTTTCAGTTTCTTTATGGTCGTCAAGTGATCCACGCTGGGAGTCTCCTGGCAGGTAGGTGCCTGATCTTGACATCTTGGTTACCGATAGAAAAGCGATGAGATCCTATCCTCACACTTGCGCTTGAGTCTTCAATGGTTAACGCATCCAGTATAGCACATCTGCCGGTTGCGTACAACACAGCTTTAACCAATTCAAACCAAATTCATATGCGGCCGCTAAAGGTGGTTGACAAATGTGAAATATGGTGCTATAATCCCGCCCAAACGTTTTCGCTGGCATCGTCTTTGGTGCTATGATGCAATAGCCAAAATGGCCTGAAAAGGCAGTCATCAGGCCGTTTTGAGGTCGCAATTACAGGGCACGGGGTCATTGCCTCGAAACGTTTCCTCCCCTTATCTCTTCCCAGGCCGGTACAAGGAGGTGCCACAGCACAAAGAATGTCGTTCCAAAAGGCCGAGTCTCTCAGTTTTCCACGTAATCCAACCACTACATAGGATCCGAAGGAGGAATTATGAATCGCAAGCTTTTTGTGTTCGTCACCCTTGTGGCGATCGCGGGCGTGCTGCTGACGGGTTGTGTCGTGCCGACGCCGCCGCCGCAGCCGGAGGTAGAAGCGCAACCTGAGGCAGAAGCGCAGCCCGAGGCAGAGGCAGAGGCGGAGCCGCAGGCCGGCGAGCAGCTCAGGATCGCCTACATCCGCCCCACTAACGAGCCCTACTACAAGTACGGTTTCGACGGCGCCGAAATGATGGGCGAGGCGTTGGGGGTCGAGGTGCTCGGCTACATCTCCGACATGAAGGCCGAGCGCGAGCTGGCCAGCGTTGAAGACGCCCTCACCGAGGGGGTGGATGGCATTGTGCTTATGTCGGTAAGCTCGACCGCCATGACCTCCAGCATCAACAAGGCCCACGAAGCCGGGGTGCCGATCTTCATGATCTTCGGCTACAACGAGGATCTGTTGGACAAGATGGTGGGCACCGTCCAAGCCGACTGTAACCTCTCCGGCAGCATCATCGGCGAGTGGGTGGCCAACAACATCTCCGAGGGCGAGGTGGCCGTGATCATGGGCCTGCCCGGCCGCGGCGACGCCGAGTGCTACCGCGACGCCTTCCAGCGCGAGATGGAGAAGAACCCCAACCTGGAGCTGGTGGCATCCGTGCCCGGCGACTGGAACCGGCAGAAGGCCTTTGATCAGATGCAGAATCTGATCACCTCCAACCCGGACCTAAAGGCGGTCTTCGTCCAGAACGAGGACATGTCGCTGGGCGCCATCCAGGCCCTGAAGCAGGCGGGCATGGAAGGCGACGTCGTCATCGTGTCTCAGAACGGCGCGCCTTATGGGCTTGAGTCCATCGCAGAGGGCGGGATCATGGCCACGGTCGGCTGGTCTCCCTCCCAGGAGGCCGCCCTCGCTATGCGCATGTTGGTGGAGCACCTGCGCGGCGAGCCGCAAGACTTCAAGCTGACGATCACCCCCATGAAGGTTATCACCAAGGACAACGTGGATGAAGCTACCCCGTGGGAACCGACCGATGCGTCCACCCAGGCGACAATAGACCTGGACCTGGCCACTCTGCCTCACGAGTTCGCAGCCGAAGCCGGTTACTAGACAGTCGCACCTGACGTGAGCGCAAGACCTGACAGGTCCGGGAGACCTGTCAGGTCTTGCCTTGGCACTCGTTCATTCATAACTTGGCATTTTTGAGCAGAAAAACACGGGAAAAATGCCAAGTTATTTTTGAACGAGTACTTCGAAAGGAGCCCCCTATATGAAAGTCGGCATCGACAGTTACTGTTACCATCGCTACTTCGGCGAAGTCTACCCCAACCAACAGGACCCCGGGCGACGTATGAACTACGAGGATTTCCTGCGCCGGGCCGTGGAACTCAAAGTGGACGGCGTATCCCTGGAGACCTGCTTCTTCGACAGTTTCGAGGATGGGTATCTCAGGCGACTGAAAGAGATCATTGATCAGGGACAGCTAGAGGTCGTCGTGGCTTGGGGCCATCCCAAGGGCTTCGAGGGTGGCAAGAAGCCAGCGGCGATGGAGGATATGAAGGCCATGTTCAGGGTTTGCCACGCGCTGGGCGCGGATGTGATGCGCGTGGTCGGTTCCAGCCTGGACTATCGCAATGACCCGCACGAGCCCCAGCTCAAGGCGCTGGCCGAGATCTTCACCGATGGCGCCAAAATCGCTGAGGACGAGGGCGTGAAGCTGGCAGTGGAGAACCATTTCGACTTCACCACCGACGAGTTTATGGACCTGATAAATCGGGTGGATTCCCCATATTTCGGCATGACGTTCGACACGGGCAACGCGCTGCGTATCGGCGATGATCCGGTCGAGACGGCCCGGCTAATGGCCAAGCACATCTTCGCCACCCACACCAAGGACGTAGCCCCGCTGTACGGGGTGAGCCCCAAGGAGTGGTACTTCTTCGCCTGCGTCCCGGTCGGCCAGGGGATCATCAACATGCCGGCACTGGCCGACGAACTGTTGGCCGGCGGTTATCAAGGCCTGTTCGCCATTGAGCTGGACTACATGGACCCCCAGTACAGCGGCGAGGACTGGGCCGTGGAGGAAAGTGTGAAGTACCTCCAGGAATTGCAGAAGAGCCGCGCATAGGGTGGCAGAGGAGGATACGATGGCTCCCAAAGGCTTTACGGCAGTTGACTATGGGGTACTTCCCGGACGCCGGGTGGGCATCGGCACACTCGGCTACGGCTTTATGGGGAAGGTCCACTCGAATGCATTCCTGAAGATCCCCTACAGCTTCAGCGATCCGGCCGCTTACCCCGAGCTGGTGGCCATGTGCGGGCGGGACGAGACCCAGGTGGCCGACATGGCTGCACGCCTCCGCTACCGGGGGTATTACACCGATTGGAAGCTGATGCTCGAAGACCCAGACATCCACATCCTGGATAATTGCATGCCAGACGATCAGCACTGCGCACCATCGATCGCGGCCGCCGAGGCCGGTAAGCACGTCATCTGCGAGAAACCGCTGGCCATGGCGGTGGACGACGCTGCGGCCATGCTGGAGGCGGTAACCAAGGCCGGCGTCAACCATATGTGCTGCTTCAACTATCGCTTCATCCCGGCGGTGCGTCTGGCCAAGGAACTGCTGGAGCGCAGCGTCATCGGCGACATCTACCATTTCCGCGGCCGCTACCTGCAGGAGCCAGGTCACGACCCGGCGTTGCCGGTCGAAGACGTGTGGTATGCCAGTGGTACCCGGTCCGGCATTCTGCTGGGTNNGGCTCCCACATCATAGACATGGCTCGCTTCTTGCTGGGCGAGATCACGTCGGTAAGTGGGCTGGTGTACACCTGGAACACCTCGCGGGCCAACCGTGCGGGGGAGGTGGAAACGGTGAGCGCCGACGAGGGCAACCTGGCCCTGGTGCAGTTCGCCAGCGGCGCAGCCGGCACGCTGGAGTCCTCCGGCGTGGCGACGGGTCACAAGAACCAGCACACGTGGGAGATCAACGGCTCAAAGGGCAGCATGTGTTGGGATCTGGAAGATCCCAACCACCTGCTCGTCTATACCGATGATGCCCCCTCGCCCGAGATTCGCGGCTTCGCTTCGGTGTCGGTCACAACCGGCGAACATCCATTGCAAACTATCTATCTGCCGCCAGGGCACAACGCAGGCTGGGAATACGGCCACGTCCACGCGCTGTACCACTTCGTGGACTGCGTCGTGAATGATAAGCCAGTGGCGCCCTACGGCGCTACCTTCGAAGATGGCTACCGCGTTCAGGTGATCATGGACGCGATGGAGCGCTCTTCCCGCACGGGTCGTAGGATNNCTATGCAGTAACCCAGACCTTTAGGGTTTTGGAAAACCCTAAAGGTCTTCATGAGGTTTCTATGCCGATCGACATACAGTACGTTTTGCAAGCCAGGGGTGCCCGTAAGAGCTTTTCCGGGGTCGAGGTGCTGCACGGGGTAGACTTGGACCTGGTTCCGGGGCAGGTGCACGCCGTGGTCGGGGAGAACGGCGCTGGCAAGTCTACGCTGATCAAAATCCTTTCGGGCGTATACCGCGGGGATGGCGGCAGCATCACGATTGATGGCCAGCCGGTCGAGAGCCTCACACCGCAGATCGCGCAAAGCCTGGGCATTGTGACCATCTACCAGGAACGGAATCTGATTCCCTACCTGAGCGTGGGCGAGAACATCCTGCTCGGCGACGTGCCCACCGGTCGCCTGGGTACCGTGCGCTGGAACCGCCTGTTTGAGATGGCCGATCGCATCCTGCACGACCTTCAGTTGGACCTGGACCCGCGCGAGCTGGTAGCCAATCTCAGCGCCGCCGAGCAGCAGGCCGTGGAGATCGCCAAGGCCCTCTACCCCCAAGGGGCCTCGGGCTCCAGGAAGGCGCGCATCGTCATCATGGACGAGCCCACGGCCAGCCTTTCGGGCGCGGAGATCGAAAACCTCTTCCGCCTGATCCACCAGTTGCGGGGGGAGAACGTGGCCGTCATCTACATCTCCCATCGCCTGGACGAGGTCTTCGAGATCGCCGACGAGGTGACCGTGCTGCGTGACGGCCTCAGGGTGCTGCACTGCCCCATCGACCAAATCACGAAGGAGCAGCTCGTCAAGGCCATGGTGGGGGAGGAACTGAGTTTCACTCACATCGCCGGGGCTGGGGAAGGGCACCTGCTGCTGGAGGCGGAGGGCATCTCGTCGCCGGGCAAGTTCCAGGATGTCAGCCTACGTCTCAAGCGGGGCATGATCATCGGCCTGGCCGGCTCGGTGGGTTCGGGCCGAACTGATGTGTTGCACGCGCTGGCCGGGCTGGATCCCATCAGCCAGGGCCGCATTGTGTTCAAAGGCGAGGCCGTGCACGGCAAGCGCCTGCCGGACTTTATCCAGCGAGGCATCTGCTTTGTGCCGGGTGAGCGTGACCGTATGGGTCTCATCCTGGGCATGAGCGTGGCCGGCAATACGACCCTGGCTAACCTGAAAACGGTCACGCGCGGCCCGCTCATGGACCTGGGGCAGGAGCGCGCCCTGGCGGAGCAATACGTGCACCAGCTTGCCATTCAGGCCAAGAGCATCGATCAGGAAGTGCAGTACCTGAGCGGCGGCAACCGGCAGAAGGTCATGCTGTCAAAATGGTTGTGCCTGGGCCTGGACGTCTTCCTGCTGGATGAGCCGACCCAGGGCGTAGACGTGGGCGCGCGGGAGGAGATTCACCGCATCATGACGCGCCTGATCGACGAGGGCAAAGGCATCGTAATGGCCACCTCGGACCTGGACGAGTTGATGAACATGAGCCACACCATCGCCGTGATGAGCAAAGGCCGGCTCGTGGCCCATCTTGAAACGCGAAAGACGAGCAGAGAGGAGGTGATGTCGTATGCACTTGGCCAGAGAAGCCAGTCCGAGCCCGGCGCGTAGACTGACGCAGGCAGTCGACATCCAGCAGTGGGGGATCATCTTCGTCCTTATTGTCCTCATCATCATCATGGGTATCATTTCCCCCGTCTTTCTGTCTGGCCGTAACATCCGCAACATTCTCCAGCAGGTCTCCACCATCGGTATCCTGGCCATGGGATCCACAGTTGTGATGATCTCCGGCGGGATAGACCTGTCGATCGGATCTATCGTGTCAGTGGCGGCCGTCGTGATGGGGACTATGATCAAAGCCAACTACCCGCCGGAGCTGGCGATCGTGATCGGCCTGCTCATCGGTTCCGGGATCGGACTCATCAACGGGGTCTTGGCAGCCTACACCAAGGCGCACCCCTTCATCCTGACACTGGGTACTATGACGCTGTTCCAGGGGGTGGCCATCATCATCACCCAAGGCTTCCCGATCACCGACCTCGGCAAGCGCTTCGAGTGGATCGGCAGCGCTCGGATTTGGGAGATACCGGTGAGCGTGATCGTCCTGCTTCTAGTCACGCTGGCCTGCCACGTCTTGTTGCGTTATCTTCGGCTAGGGCGCCTGGCCTATGCCATCGGCGGCAACGAGTACACAACTTTTCTGGCGGGCATTCCGGTGCGCCACTACAAAATTCTATTCTACGTCATCTCCGGGTTCTTCGCAGGCCTGGGCAGCGTGGTGCTGGCATCGCGCATCAGTTCCGCAATCCCGACTATGGGCGTGGACTACACGCTGCTGGCCATTGCTGCGGTCGTCATCGGCGGCGTGCCGTTGGAGGGGGGGCGGGGCAGCGTTTGGGGGACCTTCACCGGCGTGCTGTTGCTGGGCGTCATCGCCAACGGGCTCAATCTCCTGCACGTAGAAGCCAGTTGGCAATACGTGCTGACAGGGGCGATCATCGTTATCGCCGTGATCTTGCATGAGCAGCGAGCGACAAAATAGTACACCGTATGTGAATTTATGGGGCGACTACCTTGACAATGTCATGTCCCACGGCTGACTTATTGTTTGCTCGCCAGGGAGGGTAGCGGAGTAGTTACTTTGATTTTCAAATTCGGTAGTTGTGATTGGCGAGGATTTCTACCCCCTCAATCCCCCCTGCTAGGGGGAAGTTGGGAGGAGGTAGAGTGGCGGCGGACACCACAGGAGCAACTTATGGAACAAATGACCTCTCTCGAACGCACCATAGCTGTGATCGAGCACCAGATCCCGGACCGGGTGCCGGTGGACCTGCACAACTTCCTGATCACCATCGCCTACGCGGGCTATCCTATGGCGCAGGCCTTGCAGGATGGCGAGATGCTGGCCGAGGCGCAGCTCAAGTTCTGGCGGGATTTCCGCCACGACGTGCTGCTAGTCGAAAACGGCGTCATCGCCGAGGCCGGCGCTTGTGGCTGCGAGATTGATTGGCCCGTCAACGGCCCGCCCCGCGTGGTGGGGCACGTGTTGGCCGACGGCCTGGAAAAGATCGAAGAGATGGTCGTGCCCGACCCCTGGAAGACATCCCCCTTGCGCGAGAACCTGGAAGCGGTGCGCATCATAAGACAGAAGCTGGGCGATCAGGTCTTCATTATGGGCCGCTGCGACCAGGCCCCCGCGTCGCTGGCCGGCGCTCTGCGCGGCTACGAGCAGTTCATCGTGGACATGGCGCTCAACGAGCAACCAGAGCTGATCCACCAGGTGCTCGACTTCTGTGCCCGGGTCCAGACCCGCTATATGCTGGCTATGAAGGAGGCCGGCGCGCACGGCACCGCCATGGGCGAGATGGGGGTGGACATCATCGGGCCGCGGCTGCACCGCGACTTCGCCCATGCCTACGACCGGAAGGTGGTGGAGGCGGTGGCCGCCCCCGATTACGCGGTGGCGCTGCACATCTGCGGCGACGCCACGCTCATCCTGCCGGAGATGATCGCCACCGGTGCCCAGATCCTGGAGTTGGACTACAAGACGGACAAGGCCACCGCCAAAGAGGCGCTGCGCGGCAAGGCCGCCTTCCTGGGCCCGGTCAACCCAGAGTTGATATCGAACGGCACCTCAGCCCAGGTCGAGGACGCCGCCCGCGAGGCGCTCGACGTGTTAGGCCCGGGTGGGGGGCTCATCCTGGGGCCCGGCTGCGCGTTGGGTCACACCACCCCGCCGGACAACATCCACGCGCTGATCGAGACAGCGTGGAAATATGGTGTCTACAACGCGGACGGGACGCTGCAGGCCAGGCCCGATTGAACCGGTGGGTCCCATATGATACTATCGCGTTGATCCTAAAGCCTGGGGATGTTTGTGTGGGCATCGTCCAAGCAAGGGCATTTTCACGCGGTTACCACGTCGCTAGCCGATGCGACCCGCCGTCCACGGCACGTGCGCCACCACGGCCCCGTCGCGTATCAGCCCAAGCGCGAGTGTTCCAATCGGCGGGGGCCCGGGGATGAAGGGAATGTGACCGGTGACACCCCCTGAGGCATCCACGTTGACCAGGTACTCCGTGCCCGTTGGAGGCAGTGTCGTCCCGTTGGTTTTCTCCATCACCTGGAAGATGGGATTGGGGATGATGTGGTCGTCCCACCAGCCCAGCTTGTCCACCGCGTCGGAGCCCACGCGCCGCGATTCGGGCAGCTCCTGCGTCTCCGGGTCAGATGAGGCCCACACCAGGAAGGGTCCACCATCCGGCCCAATGTGGCTCTCTGGCCCGAACCCCCAACCCACACTGCCTTTGTCCTTGGTGAATCCTCCTACACCACTCTGAGCGTAAGGCGGGTCAACTGGTTGGGGGAATGGCTCGGTTCCCGGCCAATGCAAGAAGAGCAGGATGCCAGGCGGCGTCTTGATGAGGTCACCGTTCTGGTCTCGCACCTGGGGCTGAAGAATGGCCGGGCCGGCTTTAAGCTCGAAGGCCGCGATCCCCCAGAAAAGCTGACCGGGCTCCGCCCGCTCGTAGCCATGGGTGAAAAGCAACTCGAACTTGTAGAATTCCTGCAGGCGGTCGATGTCGTTCACACCCAGCCTGGGCAACGTCTGGAGTGACTGGTGCCCTTCCGGGCGCGTATCAACGACCTTGATGGGGTATGGATAACTAGGCATATCCTCCTCCCTCGTTGTGAATCACGAGATCCCAAAAGTTGAAGCATCCCCATAGATAGTACACCTGTTTGAAGCTCGGTGCAACCCTCCCAAGACGGGACCACCATATTGTGCCCAACCCACCAATGCTGGTTCCGCGAGCGATGGGTTTCGTGGCCTCAACCCATCCTACGGTACTGGTAATTCAAGAGGCGAACAACGATTTGCCTCGCCGGGCATATGACTGTATACTCGCATTTCTGAGTGCCGACCCGAAGATACCGCGGTCGACGCCCCGGTACAGCGCGCAAGCTCCACCAACTCTCCGTAGCGCGGATTGACAACACCTGCTAAGAAACTCCAAGTTTCTTGCCAGATGAAGACCTTTAGGGTTTTGGAAACCCTAATGAGCTTTGACATTCAAGTTCAGTAATAGAGACCACCGAATAGAATTCGATGTCTGAAACTGAAACGGCCCCTCAGGGCCTAATTCCAGCGCCTGAGGGTGCTTTTCAGCTTCAGCCAGGGATTTCTAATCCTTGGCTACCCTGCGGCCAGGACGGGCGGTAAGGACGGGCGCGCGCTCAAGTGTCCGCGCTACGAGGTTATTTAAGAACGTATTCCACTCCACGGTCACAGATAGGCAACCGTATGGAACTGACCCCTTTCGCACCAGAGCACGCCCGGCAAGTGGCCGAGATTCACGCGGAAGGCCAAGTGGGGACCTTCCTCACCCGCTTGGGCCTCGACTTTTTGACCACCCTGTACGCGGCTATGCCCCAGTCTCCATGGGTGTTCGGGAACGTGGTAATGGATGGCGAAATTGTTGCCGGGGTAGGGGTCGTAGCCCTGGACACAGACCAATTTTTCCGAGACGTGAAACGCCACCATTGGCCCCACCTGCTATGGTGTGTGGCACGTCAGGTGCTCCGCCACCCATCGTTGATCGGCGAAATTGTACAGAGTGTTCGCTACCCAGCCAAGCTATCTGCCTCACCGGGCGAGGCCGAGGTTCTGTTCTTGGGCATGCGGCGTGCCTACATGCGCCAGGGAATCGCGCCCGAATTATTGCTCCATCTCCTGAACGAAGCGTACCGGCGAGGCTGCCCGTCGGCAACCGCCATAATCGACCGCCGTAACCGGGCCATCCGCTGGATGATCGCTACACTGCCTGGGATATATGTTGACCGCGAGATTGAGTTGCATGGGAAGACAATGCTGGTTTACCGCGCGTCATTGCCGCTCGGTGAAAACACGCAGATGGCCGAGTCTATTCAGCAGAACTAAGGATCTCAACCAATCCCTGCGCCCCATCAACTCGTACCAAGTCTCCGCTCTCAAGGCGCATGGTGGCATCCCCACAACCAACGACGGCAGGGATACCCAGCTCACGAGCGACGATGGCGGCGTGGGATAACGGCGCTCCGACGTCAGTTACAATGGCAGCCGTCCGGGGGAAGAGGAGCGTCCACCCAATGTTGGTCTGTGCGGTAACCAGGATCTCGCCGGGCCGCAGTTGGTCGCCTGCTTCCGGGCTGTCCAGGCGGCGTACCACCCCCTCGACGCGACCCGCAGACCCCGGAGAACCGGTGATGATGCCTGACCCCAGGCCCTTATGGCCTGGGGTCAGGTGGGAAACGTGGGAGTCAAAGAAATCGCTCCGCCGATTGGGGTCCGCCGCCCATTGGAAGGGATCAAAACGACCGTTGATGATGGCCGGATAAGGTGGCAGGGCGTTGTACCTGGCGTGTGTTTCGCGTCGGGCCGGAATGTATGCGGTAGCGGTGTCCTCGCCAGCCAGGAGGTCAAGTACCTCACCGCTGGTGAGGAAGAATATGTCATTGTCTAAACCGGTCAACTCACCCGCGCGCAGGGCAAACGCACGCGACACCCCCCACGCCAGACGCGTCCACTCAGAGCGGGCGGCTTCGCGCCTACGAGCCGCTTCCGCAGCCCGTTCGAGGCGTCGTCGCATCGATTTTGTCTTGCGCGGATAGCGATCTTTAAACCGCCGCCATGCGTCTTCGAATTCGGAGCGCTGCCTGGCCAGCAGCCCTTCCACGTTGTTCACCGGGGGCGCGGCAAATTCTGCCAGTTGCTTATCCAACCAAACGGGGTCTTCGGCCGGGCGTGGGATGGACATCTCAACTTCATACGGCCCTCGGTGGCCATATCGCCCCAGGTACTCTTCACGACTCATTTCCCCACTTGCGACCTTGGCCAACCCGACCACCGGTCCCAGGCTCGCCAACAGCTCTGTATCGGTGCTCACGTTCGAGAGCAGCGTACTGGCGTCGCTGCCCCCCACCAGTCCGGCCAACTCACGCCGTAGCCGGGCCGTATGTTCACTGTAGCGCATCGCAATACCGGAGACCGTCCAGAAGCGGCACAGAATAACCGGCCAGATTGTCTCGTGCCACAAGCAGGCCAGTTCGCGCTGGCTCACGACCGTCTGGATGCGCTGGCGCACTTCGTCACACCAGGCCGGGTTGTCGGCCACAAACGCCGGCAGCTCTCTGATACCCACCCGTTGTTTGATCAGTAACCGGATGACGCTGGGCAGGATGGTCAGCAGCGATGACCTGGACAG
>JABAOC010002915.1_pt1 | contig 14164 bp, 10 predicted proteins | sample 7062161 | NCBI WGS metagenome assembly JABAOC01 (sample SAMN14538625, study PRJNA623070) | marine sediment metagenome | biome: marine biome [ENVO:00000428]; feature: marine pelagic biome [ENVO:01000023]; material: deep marine sediment [ENVO:00002113] | place: India: Gulf of Khambhat ... | reverse complement strand
CACTTTCCTCAAGGCTTTGAACTACATCTGCCTCTGCGCCCTCGCTTATCTTGATCACGTTTCTTAGAGAGGTGCCGACGCCATCCAGAACAGGGCCTTTGAAAACGGGGACATTCAGATAGGGTACGTCTACGAATTTCAGGGTGTTGTTAGGGAAAGAGAAAATTGCTTCAGATAAATCCTTTCCAACTTTTCTAGCCTCGATGTCGAAAGCTGATACGAACTCAACGTCTCTAGGATGGTAATCTCCCAGAAAAAGATGCCTCAGCCCCACTGCATCCCCGTCTTTTTCTGTTTTTTTGTAATGATAAACGCCTTGAACCAAGGCTGATGCGCAATTTCCCACACCTACCAATGCAACTTTGATCTTGGACATGAAATCTACCTCTTCAGAGTCAAACAACAAAGTTATAATAAGTTAACGCAATAACTCCCGTCGAAAACGCTCCGACCAAAGAGATGAAGGGATGTGGAAAAGAAAGACCAGGTTTTGCTGTTAACCAAAGAACAAATTGAGTCGATCCTAACGATGGAGGACACCATTAAAGTTGTGGAAGAAGGCTTCAAAGCTTTCAACTCTGGAAAGGCGGTTATTCCTTTTCCGTTGGGCTTAGAGATCAAGGAGAACCGAGGTGAGGTTCACATCAAACCAGGATATTTGAAGGGATCCGACAAATACTGCATCAAGATAGCGTCTGGCTTCTATGACAACCCGAAAATCGGACTTCCATCAAGCGGCGGTATGATACTACTTTTCGACGCTAGAACAGGAGCCCCTCGGAGTCTTCTCGTCGATAGAGGATTTATTACAGACATGAGAACCGCTGGGGCTGGAGCCCTTGCAACACGTTGTCTCGCGAAAAAGTCCGTGGAAGCCGTAGCTGTTATTGGAACCGGATTGCAAGCTAGACTTCAAATCGAGGCGCTTAGCAAGGTCAGAGACTTCCGTGTTCTAAAGGTGTGGGGACGAACCCTAGCCAACGTTGAAAGATACGTTGAGGACATGAGGCAAAAGCTGAAAGCAGAGATCTTGCCGGTGGGTTCTGCAGAGGAAGCGGTCAGAAACAGCGAAGTCGTAGTGACGGCTACAACAAGCACGTCGCCGCTGGTGAAAAAAGAGTGGGTAGACAAAGGAATGCACATAACGGCCATGGGAGCAGACTCGCCCGAAAAGCAGGAGTTGGAAACGGGAGTACTAGGACTTGCAGACAAAATCGTTGTAGACAGTGTCAAGCAATGTGTAAAGTTAGGGGAGGTTCATCACGCAGTTGACGATGGAACCATATCTGTAGAAGACATCCATGCGGAGCTGGGTGAGATACTGCTTGGCTTGAAGAGCGGAAGAAGCAGCGAGGAAGAGATAACCGTTTGCGACCTCACCGGCATAGCTGTCCAAGATGTCGTGACTTCACAACTAGTCTACGAACGGGCTTTGAAGGAAAAGATTGGCTCGTACATCACTGTTTGACGATGCAAGGAGCGAGAGACGTGACCCTGTCTGCCGTGGAAATCTTAGAGGCGAGAAAGAACCTAGCAGGCGTGGTTTACTGCACACCAATAACCTATTCTAGGGCGCTTAGCCAGCTAAGCCGTGCAGAAATATACTTGAAATGGGAAAACCTGCAAAAGACTGGGGCCTTCAAGTTTCGAGGAGCATATAACAAAATCTATTCGCTACCGCCTGAAGAACGCAGCAGAGGGGTCATCACAGCCTCGACTGGAAACCATGCTCTCGCTGTCGCTCTTGTATCCAAAATGATGGACATAAAAGCAACCGTCGTCGTGCCCGAGAACGCTCCCAAAGTAAAAGTAGAACAATGTAGAGATCTCGGGGCAGAAGTTGTGCTTAAAGGAGCAAACTACGATGAATCTCTGGTCTATTGCAAGCGGATGGTTTCGGAGACTGGGGCAACTTACATCCCTGCCTTCGAGGACTACAAGGTCATAGCCGGCCAAGGAACAATCGGTTGCGAGATCTTGGAAGAAATACCTGACACAGATACCCTAATAGTTCCTATAGGTGGCGGAGGTCTAATCTCTGGTATAGCCCTTTGGGCCAAGACGGTTAACCCGAAAGTAAGAGTTGTGGGCGTCCAATCCACAGCTGCGTACACCATGTATGAATGCTTCAAGGCCAAGAAGATTGTGGACGTCCCTGTTCCCCTCACCATGGCCGACGGACTTGCCGGGGGAATCTCCGAGATGACTTTGGATCTTGTATTGAAGTATGTCGATGAAATTGTCTTGGCAGAAGAAGAAGAGTTAACAAGTGCAATCCTTTGGATCCTCAAAAATGAACGGCAAGTTGTTGAGGGATCTGGCGCAGTTGGGCCAGCAGCAATCCTACAAGGGAGAATACAGTTTAAGCGAGGCGAGAAGACGGTTGCCGTGATCTCAGGCGGCAACATTGACATGGAACTTTTGAACTTGCCATGATGAAGGCAGGCCAGTCCAAGGTTGAAGCAGGAAGCTTCGGCGGGCAAAAGAACTCCGGCTGAGATTCAGGATTAATGAGAGAAGGAACAGCGTTTGCTTTATTATCGAGCAACGTCTTAAGGGTTCTGTAAACATTAGATTAACGTGGAGTTCAAAGGTTCATGCGATCATCGGACAAGTTTGAGATAATAAGTGAGATGGCTAGACGCCGAGGCTTCTTTTGGCCCTCCTTTGAAATTTATGGCGGCACCAGCGGTTTCATGACGCTCGGTCCGCTAGGCTCAACTCTAAAAAGGAAGATTGAAGACAGGCTTCGTGACTTCTTTATTCGTAGACTGGGACTCTTTGAAATCGAAACATCGATTATTATGCCGGAGAAAGTTTTCGAAGCCTCCGGCCACGTGAAAGCTTTTCAGGAACCCATGGTGGACTGCAACGAGTGTAAGAGAAAGTTTCGTGCTGACCATCTGCTTCTAGAGTTCGCAGGAATGAGCGAGACCGACACTGAAAAATTGAGTCTCCAGGAGTTGATGAGCGAGATCAACAAACAGGGAATTCATTGTCCTGAATGTGGCGGAAACTTCGGTGAGCCGAAACGCTTCTTAACCATGTTTAGAACCACCATCGGACCATATTCCGAAGCCGTCGGCTACGGTCGTCCTGAGGCGGCTCAGGGAATTTTCGTTGAATACAAGCGCATCTACGAGTACGCGCGAGAAAGACTTCCATTCGGAGTTGTCATCATCGGCCATGCGCTCAGAAACGAGATCTCGCCTAGGCAAGGTCCAATAAGATTGCGAGAGTTCACAATCATGGATCTTGAATTCTTTTTTGATCCTGAGGAGCCACAGTGCGCAAGACTGAAGGAAATGGAGAACGAAACTCTGAGACTGCTGCCCGCAGAAACGGTGTTGAAGAGCGTAGATGAACCCGTAGAGGTCACAGTGAAGGAAGCCTTGAGCAAAGGACTGATAAAGACAGAGTGGCAAGCGTTTTTCATGGCGTTGTCCAAACGTTTTCTAGCTGAGCTGGGAGTGCCTGAAGAAAAACAACGGTTCATTGAGAAGTTGGATTGGGAACGAGCTCACTATTCAGTGCAGGGATACGACCAGCAGGCATACTTGGAAAGATGGGGGTGGGTGGAGATCTCAGGCCACAACTACAGGACAGACTACGACCTACGGCATCACATGGAATCCAGCGGTGTGGACATGACCGCGTTCAAAAAATACAAAAAACCTATCATGAAAGAAGTGGTAAACGTCAAACCTGATGCGTCCACAATCGGTCCAGCGTTCAAGGAGAACACGTCAAGAGTAATCAATTTGCTCTCCACCATAGATGTAAAAGAGTTGGAGGCTTCCTTTGAGAAACAAGGGTTTCATATTGCTGAATCCTTCAAAATCTTGCCTGAACACGTAAAAATCACTCGCAAAAAAGTGAAAGAAAAGGGCAAACGGTTCATTCCACATGTGGTGGAGCCAAGTTTCGGATCCGATCGACTTTTCTACGTAACTCTGGAGTACGCCTACAAAACGAAAGATGGTCGGACACTGCTGAGCCTTCCACGAGATCTCGTTCCCATACAAGTTGGTGTTTTTCCGTTGGTCAGTAAAGATGGGCTACCCGTAAAGGCAAAGCAGGTCTGTCAAGTTCTTATGGAGGCTGGCTTCACTGTGGAGTATGACGAGTCAGGATCAATTGGGAGACGGTATGCAAGAGCGGATGAAGTTGGCACTCCTGTTGGAGTAACCATCGATTATAAGACACTTGAAGACAAAACGGTGACTATTCGGAGCCGCGACACTTGGAGGCAGGTAAGAAATAGGATAGCCGAGTTGCCTGAGCTTTTTCACGCCTACTTCAACTGTACGAAAGAGTTTGAAGAGTTGGGGTTCCCGGTCAAGAGCTAACCGTTTCTTCGCTATCTTTTTTAAGTCTGCCACACGTAGTATGTTGGTGACAGGGACGACTTTCTAGAGGCGGCGCACATGGTTTTTCCAACAGAGACTGAGCAACGGGTGAAACGAAGAGCACTCGGTGTTTGTCAAGAACACTTGAGAAAGGTTTTGGAGATTAGCCGCCGGGTCCCACGGATTATGGACAGCTTCGTTAAAGAGGACAATAAGGCGGCTCAACAGTTGTTCATGGAAATCAAGCAGCTAAGAGATACGGTGGACACCGCGAGACGCAGGGTTGCGCAGGAACTAGCTGAGATAGGAGCCATTTTGATAAGCCGCGAAGACTATCTCCGCTTCACCAACCTGACAAGTGAGATCGCCGACTTCTGTGTAGGCATAGCCTTTCGGGTATTGCAGATCATGGAGAGAAAATGGAAGGTCGCTCCTGACGTTAGAAATGATTTGAGGAAATTTTCTGAGGCCATGTTTGAAACAATCTCAAAGCTTCGAGAAACCGCAATCACGCTGAATTACGGGTCCGCGAAGACTTTGGAGAAAGCTAGGGAAGTGGAGATCGCCGAAAGAGTTGTGGACGATCTCTACATGGAGTTGGAGATGAAAATCCTTAACAGCCAAATAGAAATTCCAGTGCTTCTTCTCCTTTGGGTCGTGATTGAACTCATGGAAGACGCTGCAGACAAGGCTGAAGATGCTTCTGACGCCGCTCGTATACTTGCGTTTGGCATATAAAGGGAATCATAAATGCCCAAAAAGATTGAAACAGAGTTCATAGAAAACTTCCTAGTCGTATGGAACCCGGCCAAAGGTTCAGAACTCTACAAATTGGGCTACTACGGAAAACCCGTGGGCATCCCCAAGCCCAAGGCTGAGGATTTTGATGTCCCCCTCATCCTAGACCTCATGGAAGGGCTCTACCTCATGGAGAGAGGAATAATTGCCGTAGCGGAAGGACCGGAGAACAACAAAGTTAGCTTCTCAAAGTTGAAGAAAAGGGCAAAGAAACTGTACGAAGAATTCGATCTCAAATACGCAGTGTATCGAGACCTCCGTGACCAAGAACTCATTGTGACTCCAGGCATAAAGTACGGATGCGACTTCGCCGTGTACAAACAAGGGCCAGGAGTCGACCATGCTCCCTACATGGTATCCGTGAGGAAGATGAAAAACGAGGTTACAGCCACCGAGCTAGTCAAGGCCGGACGACTCGCCACGACCGTTAGGAAACGGTTCATAATAGCCATACCCGACATAGAAACAGAGCGAATACAATATTTGATCTTCAAGTGGTTCAAAGCATAAGATACGCTCATGTTTCTGGGTAGGTTTCAACGTTACTTCTAAGATAGTGCTCGATCCTTTCCATGCATGCGTTGGTTTTGAAGAGACCCGGAGGTTAGGAGAGCTGACGTAGACTCTCCGCGATGGCTCCCCTTCGACTAAGGTTGTTGATCATGACGTGGATTCGGTAACGGCTTTTCACTGTTCGCATCACCTGTGCTGCAAGGTAGCTTGGGCGCAATAGGAACTCGTAGAAATACTGATGGATCATCTGTTGAATTTCTTCGTATGGGACAGTGTCAGGAGAAACCTCAGACACACAAAGCCCGGTTTCCCAGTATTGATCCGCGTTTATCACGCCCTTCATTGTGAGTTCGTCCCAGAGATCTGTTCCTGGAAAGGCTCCTAGAATGTTGAATTGCGGAACATCTAAGTCGAGACGTTGTGCAAACTTGAGGGTATTCTGTATCTCCGGTCTCGTCTCGTTGGGTGCTCCGACTATGAATGAGCCTACGACGACGTCCACTCCAGCTTTTCTAGCGTTCTTCACCGCAACTTCAGCCTGTTGAGGGGTTGTCTGCTTGTTGTAATATTTTAGAACCCACTGGTTTGCGCTTTCAATTCCGAAGTACATCATTATGCAGCCTGCCTTTACGGTTTCTCGTAGCATCTCGTATGAGGAGTGGTCGACACGCGAGTCGCAGATCCATTCGATGTCCATTTTTTCCTTTCTTATCTCTCGGCAGAGCTTCACGGCTCTCTTCTGGTTGAGGGCGAAGTTGTCATCTACAAATAGAAACTGTCTGTATCCCTCGCCTACTAGCATGCGCAGTTCTTCCAAGATGTTTTCTACGGATCTGGGTCTCCAGATGTTCTTAGCGAACTTTCGGCATCCGCAGAAGCGACAGCGATACACACAACCGCGAGAGGAAATTATGCTGGTAAACCTTTTGGGAGCGATGTTTGCTCCCACGATTGTTGAATGATACTCAACGGGGAGCAGTTCACGATTGGGAAATGGCAGAGCGTCAATCTTCTTGAGAAGCGGGCTGTCAGGCGTTGAGATGATTTGTTTCCTCTTTCTGAAGGTGATGCCCATGACTTTTTTGAGGCTGCCGTTATTCTTCAAACATTCTGTAAGTTCGAGGCTGGTGTATTCTCCCTCTCCTCGGACGATAATGTCCACGAAAGGATATGTTTCGAGAATCCTTTCAGCATTAAAAGTCGCGTGGTAATTGCCAAAAACCGTCGTCAAATCGGGATTTTCCTTCTTCACTTCTCTGGCAATTATGGCTGCTGTTCGCCCTGAACTGCTTAAGGTGGAAAAGCCGAGGATGTCAGGGTCTTCCTGTCTCACCCAGTCGACTGTGTCCTTTACTGAAAAGCTTTGGGCTGATTGATCTAGGACAGAAACCTCGAAGCCTTCGTTTTTCAAAAAAGTTGCTATATACAGCGTGCCCAGTGGAGGCCACGAGCCGATGGCTTTCCTTTTCTCTGACGTTGGGAGTTCTACGTTGGGACTGGGATTTATGAACGAAAACTTCATTGGTTTTTCCGCCATTCAGCTTCGTATTTCTGTTCATGGGTTTAAATGTGTTGTTTACGAGGGAGCATGGAGATGATAATGCGGAGGATGATTAAGGGCTTTAGTCGTTCCAGGAGGAAGAGCGCTCTCTGCCCTCGACAAAAGCAAATATAAGTATTTTAGTCAGATAGACGTTGAAATACGGGTCAAGGCAGAACCGTAGTGAAAGAATCGAGACAAAAGAGGATGAACCGTGGTCTTCACACCTATTGAAGATGTTCTAGATGGTCGCCAAAAAGGCGAAAGTGTAGACATAAGAGGATGGGTCTACCGAAAAAGGGAGAGCAAAGACAACATTTTTCTTGTGATACGTGACGCTACAGGCGTCATCCAATGCACCGTTAAGAAAGGCAGTTCCGCATGGGATGGCGCGAAGAAAGTCACAATCGAGTCTTCTGTTGCTCTGAGCGGAACCGCAAAGAGTGATCGACGCGCTCCAGGAGGGTTCGAGATATCGACAAAACAGTTGAAGATAATCGGGCTGGCGGAAATTTTCCCGATAACCAAAGATCAGAGCAAAGAATTTCTGCGAGATGTCCGACACCTTTGGCTGAGAAGTCGAAAGATGGGTGCCATCATGAAAGTGCGGAGTGAAGTGCTGAAGTCTACACATGAGTTTTTCAGAAAGCGCCGTTTCGTCGAGGTTTCGCCGCCTATGTTTATATCCAGCGCCTGCGAAGGTGGTGCCACTCTGTTTGAACTGAAATATTTTGATAGAGACCTTTACCTTACTCAGAGCGCTCAGTTGCATCTTGAGGCGCTCATCTATTCATCAGAGAAAGTTTATTGTGTGGCGCCTTCGTTTAGGGCTGAGAAGAGCAGAACCATACGTCATCTCACGGAATATTGGCACGTGGAGGCTGAGCAGGCGTTCGCTACCATTGAGGATATGATGTGCTTGGAGGAAGATCTCGTAAGCTATGTGTGTCATTGTGTCTCCAAACAATGCCAGAAGGAGCTGGAGATTCTCAAGGTGAATGCAGAAGAACTGGCGAAAATAGAGGCACCCTTTGAAAGAATAACTTACCAAAAGGCTGTAGAGCGACTTCACAAAAAGGGATTTAAACTCAGGTGGGGGGAAGACTTCGGGTTCAACGAAGAGAGGGCGCTAGCTGACGAGTTTGGAGGACCGGTTTTCGTTTACGCCTATCCTAAGCAGATAAAGGCTTTCTACTGCAAGACGTACAGAGACAATCCGAAACTCGCCATGTCGGTGGATCTGATTGTCCCGAGAATAGGTGAGCTCACTACGGGTGGGGCAAGAGTCGACGACAAAGAAGAGTTGATTGAAAAGCTGGAAGAGTTTGGCTTGAAGCGAGACGACTATGAATGGTACATTGACCTGAGAAGGTATGGAACTGTTCCTCACGCTGGTTTTGGGTTGGGGGTTGAGCGACTGCTCGCGTGGATACTTCACTTGGAAAACGTGATGGACACGATTCCTTTTCCGCGCACTTTACGAAGGTTCTATCCGTGAAATGCGGGTGATTGCTGCCATGTTGTTTGTGTTTTTCTCTTTCTATGCCCTCTTATTGCTCCTTACTGCAGGTTGCGGCTGCATGCATGCATTAGTTATTTCGAAGGTTACCTCCAGCGCCCTATTTTCCTTCCATAGAAAATCTCTGGCAAAATTAGGAAGCCTGAAAGGGAGAAGGGTAGAACGATAGCCCAGTCCAAAAGGTTTAGTGGTTTGGTGCCAAACAAACCGGCGTAGGGTACAAGAACGGTTAACAGAGCCGAGATAACTACAGCGACGAGTAAGAATTTGTTTGACGTGAACCCAACCTTGAATGCGTTGTGTTTTTCCGACCTGCAGTTCCATACTATAACCAATTCCTGTAAGGTGGCTTGCACAAAAGCCATCGCTTGGGCTTCACCCAAAGGGCGCCCCCATACGTAATAGGCCACGTAGAACAAAACTCCGGTTCCAATGAACTGTGTTACAAAAGTGGCTAAAATTGAAGCTATTCTTCCGTGCAATATACCTTCATCAGGATTGCGTGGAGACCGTTTCATTATACCTTCTTGCGATGGGTCCATACTCAAGGCTAGCGCAGGACCTCCATCCGTGACCAGGTTTATCCACAAAATCATGCCAGTGGAAAGAGGCAGTTTCAGACCCAATAGAGCGAAGGTACCTATTACAAGAAGCTCATCAAAATTGGAACGCAACAGAAAGAAGGAGAATTTTCTTATGTTGTCATAAATGCTTCGTCCTCCCTCGACGGCGTCAACTATTGTGGCGAAGTTGTCATCTGCCAAAACCATGTCTGCGGCTTCTCTTGTCACATCCGTGCCAGTGATGCCCATGGCTACGCCAATATCCGCCTGTTTAAGAGCCGGCGCATCGTTCACTCCATCTCCAGTCATGGCAACGATGTGTCCTTTCTTTTTCAGCCCATTCACTATTCGTAGTTTATGTTCAGGAGAAACTCTAGCGTAGACTGCCACATCTTCCACTATCTTTTCAAATTCTTCGTCATCGATGTTGTCCAGTTCGGCACCCGTTAGAACCACATCGCTTTTCAGCATGCCTAGTTCTTTTGCTATAGCTACTGCCGTGAGTCTGTGGTCTCCAGTAATCATGACAGTCCTCACGCCCGCTTGCTGGCATAAACTGTTAGCCTCCTTTGCTTCCTCTCTTGGCGGGTCGATCATTCCCATCAAGCCTAAGAAGACTAAGCCTTTCTCCAAGTTTTCTTCATCGAATTTTTCTGGTGAAGCGCTTGGCAATTCTTTGTAGGCTATGCCTAGCACACGCAGGGCTTCCCTTGCCATTTTCTCATTTGTTTCCAAAATGCGTTTTCTTTCTTTTTGAGATAGTTTAGTTGTTCTAGTACCTTTTAGAACACGATTACAGTACTCCAGGAGGATTTCAGGAGCTCCTTTGGCGTAGGCGAACATCTTTCCTTCAGGTGACCTGTGAACAGTTGTCATGCGCTTTCTCTCGGAAGTAAAAGGCACCTCTTGCACACGGGGATACATGCTCTCCAAGTTTTCCTGCGTCATCCCCGCCTTGGCCGCGGCTACAATCAATGCCCCTTCTGTGGTGTCTCCAATCACGTTTTCTCCATCATAGTTGGCGTTGGAGCATAACACACCAGCTCTCAACATCAAAGTGAGGTGAGTATCCTCTTTTGGGTCTATGCGAGTGCCGTTCAGGAAAAATTCGCCTTTAGATTCGTAGCCGACTCCAGTTAGATCAACCATCTTGTCGTTAGTGTAGATTTTGCGTACAGTCATTTCGCCCTTTGTTAATGTGCCTGTTTTGTCGGAACAGATGAAGGTTGTAGCTCCCAAAGTTTCCGCTGAAGCAAGTCTTCTGATGATGGCGTTGCGTTTTGCAAGTTCACGAGCACCGAGGGCAAGCGATACAGTTACTACGGCAGGCAAGCCTTCCGGAACAGCTGAAACAGCGAGCGCGACCGCAACCATAAACGCTTCTGTGATGTTTCCTATGGCTCCGCCTGTTCCACCTACTCCAACAACAAAGATTTCATACAATTCAAGAGCAAATACGATAGCACATACAATCACGATTATTATTCCCAATTTTTTGGCGAAACGTGCTAACTTCTGTTTGAGAGGAGTATCCTCCTCCTCTACAGCTTGGACCATCTCAGCAATTTTTCCAAACTCCGTTTTCATGCCCGTGGAAGTTATTACAGCCTTTCCTCTGCCATAAATTACATGAGTAGCCATAAAGACTGAATTCTTTCTGTCAGCCACAGAGGTTTTCGCGTCAAGGATCCCAATATTTTTTTCCACGGGCGTCGATTCACCTGTCAGAACTGCTTCATCAGTCTTTAAATCCACCACTTCAAGGAGACGCCCATCAGCTGAAATACGATCCCCAGACTCCAAAAGGGCAATGTCTCCGGGCACCACCTCTCTCGCAGGTAAGAGCACCTCTTTCCCTTCCCGTAAGAGCCGTGCCTTTGGGGCCGTCAACTTTTTCATGGCTTCCATAGCTTTTTCTGACCGATACTCCTGAACAAAACCAACAACAGCGTTGAGAACTACAATAGCCCCTATCGTTATCGCATCTACATATTTGTCAATTGACCCCTCTCCACCTGAAGCAACGATCGTTTCATACCATGCTACTATGAAAGAAATCGCTATGGCAAACAGAAGCATGATTACGAAAATATCCTTGAACTGGCTGAGGAATATCTGAAGAGGAGTTATTCTCTTTCTCTCCACCAGTTCGTTGGGCCCGAATTCTTGCAGGCGGCGTCTAGCTTCTGCCTCACTCAGTCCTTTCTCGCTGGCTTTCAAGCCTTTCATGAATTCTTCAGTCTCAATTGCATGCCATTCAGGACTCATATTCACCGCCTGCTTCTATTAACCCTATAATCTTGCATTTTGCAATTCTAAGGCACTCTCGATTCTAAAAAACGTTTCTTTCTTTTAATGCTTTGTTTTCTTCACGATGAACGCTGGTGGGCATCGTTCTCTTCGTAAGCCAGCTGGGGCTTAGGGATATTGCTTCCGAAACTCTCCATGTGAACAGAAGTGGTACTTCAAGGTTAAGATTTCCTGGCAAAGTTTCGTGAGCTTTCCAAGCATGCGAAATAAGTTTATATGTCATAAGCGGCTAAAGAATGCGAGCGATAAAAATGGACTGGCTAATACTTGCGCCACTTGCAGGCTTGATCTCAATCGTCTTTTCAGTTTATTTGTTTTTCTACGTAGACAAGAAGGAAAGTGGTAATCCAAAGATGCAGGAGATTTCTGCAGCGATAAGCGAAGGTGCAACAGCTTATCTAAACAGACAGAACACTACGCTAGCAGTTTTCGTTTTGGTTATAGCAGTTATCTTAGGAATCTCTTTTAACTTTTATATGGCTTTAGCCTACATTTTCGGGTCAGTTTGCACTGCTATAGCTGCCTTTTTCGGAATGACTGCTGCGACAAGAGCGAATGTAAAGACGGCAAACGCCGCCAGAAAAGGTCTGAATCAAGCTTTTCCAGTCGCATTCTACGGCGGAGCAGTGATGGGTTTGTCCATAGTCGGAATGGCTTTGCTTGGCGTAAGCATCCTGTACTACATCTTTGGGCCAGAACAACTGGACATTATTTTAGGCTTCAGTTTTGGCGCGAGTGCCCTGGCGCTGTTCGCCAAGGCTGGCGGTGGCATCTATACAAAAACTGCTGACATCAGTGCTGATCTTGTCGGTAAAGTGGAGATTGGCATTCCAGAGGACGATCCGAGAAATCCAGCTGTGATTGCCGATAACGTTGGGGACAATGTCGGCGATGTGGCTGGCATGGGTGCAGACTTGATTGACTCCTACATCGCTGGCACCATAGCATCCATGATAATTGGTGCAACAATAGGAACAACATACGTGATTCTTCCGTTATTGATTAAGGCAGCTGGAATATTTGCGTCTGTAGTTGGAATGCTTTTCGTAAGAGTAGGGAAACGAGGCAGTCCCGGTGCGGCCCTCAACAGAGGAACGTTTTCAACTGCCATTCTATTTGCTGTTTTGACGTTTGTAATAATCCAGTTCTTGGGAATTGGGGAACGTGGACTCGGTATATTTTTTGCAACGGTTGCTGGTTTAATCGCTGGAGTGGTCATTGGAATTACGACCGACTTTTTTACGTCAATAGATAGGCCTCCCGTTTTGAAGACAGCTGAAGCGGCTCAAACAGGGGCTGCCATAAACATTTTGTCTGGTTTTTCATATGGTACAGTAAGCATTGTGCCACCCATCATTGGCATAGTTGTTGCAACCTTGGCTTCTTGGTATCTTGCCGCAAGTTTTGACGTAGACCCTGTTTATGGCGTTTCGATAGGCGCCGTGGGAATGTTGGCTACATTAGGAATGATAATTTCTGCTGACGCGTACGGCCCCATAGTGGACAATGCAAAGGGGATTGCTGAGCAGTCAGGTTTGGGGGAGGAAGTGATAGATATAGGTGATAAATTAGACGCCGCAGGCAACACCGCAAAAGCCATATCGAAGGGTTTCGCTATAGGCGCTGCTGCCTTGCAAGTTCTTGCGCTGTTCGCAGCTTACGCGGTGGTTGTTGAAATTGACATGGTTAACCTTATGGACCCAAAAGTCATCGGTGGAATTTTCGTGGGTGCTATGATGCCGCCTTTGCTCTCTGCATTGTTGATATTGGCTGTTGGAAGAAATGGCTTCAGAATGATCGAAGAGGTTAGAAGGCAGTTCAAAGAGATTCCAGGGTTAATGAAGGGTGAAGCTAAACCCGACTACGCCAAATGTGTTGACATCGCAACAAAGGGCGCCTTGCGAGAACTCATGCTCCCCTGCGTATTAGCAATTATAGCCCCTCTAGCAGTTGGCTTTATCTTTGGCACGGAAGCCCTCGGAGGCTTTTTGGCGGGTAGTATCCTCACCGGCATAATCTTTGCGTTATTGATGGCAAATTCTGGTGGACTATGGGACAATGCCAAAAAGTACATTGAAGCAGGAGAATTTGGCGGTAAAGGATCAGAAGCGCACAAAGCGGCAGTTGTAGGTGACACTGTGGGCGATCCATTCAAGGATACAGCTGGGCCTTCTCTCAATACTATGATTACAGTCATGGCTTTGGTTGCCTCAGTTTTTGCTCCTATGATTGCTACATTTGCATTGGTATGGGGGTAGATTCTATAAACTCTTGACAAATGCCAGTGCTTGCATGCATTACTCTGCAATTAGGTATGCCCTTACATGACTAGAAATTTGCGAATCTACACATCATTTTGAACTAGCATCAACGAGAACGCCTTCAAAACATTCAGCAGAGCACAAAAACCTGATTATTCCCGATGGAACGACTTCTGACAACACATTCATCTATTCTTTTGTCAGCAATATCAATCCACAAAAGATGTTTATTATTCCGAGAAAGCCCAGAATACCAATGAACAGAGGATTCGAAAGCAAGAACTGCCCAGTTGTCAAGATGCTGTACACAG